>WNEZ01002236.1_pt1 | contig 16728 bp, 19 predicted proteins | sample 5400521 | NCBI WGS metagenome assembly WNEZ01 (sample SAMN13153339, study PRJNA577476) | soil metagenome | isolation source: 120 cm saprolite under Douglas fir tree site 2 hole 1 replicate 1 | place: USA:California | collected 2015-04-18
GCGCGAGACCGGCCAGGAAGACCGTCATCGCAGGTAGCCAGACCCAACCCAGCTCGCTCCACATCCTCATCATGCCGTCATGACTGAAAAACTTTCGGACCGAGATCGGTGAAACGACGATGGGGCGCCAGGGCAGGAAGTAACGCGCGTCCGAGAACGGTGCGAAAAAGGCCACCCCGAAGCCTCCGGTGGTCATCGCGTCGAGCACGCCGTGCGAGGCCGTCGTCACGAAAAAGAACGCCCACAACCCCGGCCCGCTTGCGCTCGCGGGCCACTTGCGGCGCACCAGCGCGGTCGCTACCGACGCGAGTACGGCCGCGAAGAGGAGCGAGTGCGAGAGACCACGGTGTCCGAGCATGTGATGATACGGGACGCCGAGCCGGAACGGGATGACGTCGAGGTCGGGCACCATTGAGCACAGCGCCCCCAGCGCCCAGATACGTGCTCTCGACGGACCGGAGACCATCACCGCGCCGATGGCGGTCGCGGCGATCGCGTGCGAGAAGACGGTCGGCATTCACTTCACTCCCACGCGAACGCGATACCTGACGTGCCACGGGAGCCCGTTGTCTCCGAGCGTGCGCTCGGAGACCTCCCGGAGGGCCGTCAGCCCTAGCTCCGACTCCGACAGGCCGAGATCGAGCACGGGGAGCACGGTACCAATCGTCATCGCGAATCCGATCCAGCGCTCCACCGTGCACCGCTCGGTGTTGTGCAGCAGGATCTCGTCGAGGTGGCGAAACACGCCGCTGTTCCGCATCCGCTCGGCGTGCTCGTCCTTTCCCCACCGCTGTTGCTCACTCCTGATCCCCCGCTGCTCCCGAATTTCTTGCACCCGGTCCATGAACATTGAAAACGCCAGCTCGGCCTCCCAGTGGACCATCGGAGGCACGTCGTAGTCATAGGCCGCGAAGACGCCGCCGACACGTAAAATCCGACCGATCTCCGCCAGAGTGCTCTCGGGCTCGGCGTGGTGCAGCGACTGGGCGCAGGTCACGATGTCCGCCACGCCGTCCGGAAGTCCCGTCTCCTGGGCGACGCCAGGTCGGAACCGCACGTTGGACGCCCGGTTTCCGGCCTCGGCGATCTTCCGCATCTCGTCGAGCGGCTCGATCCCGATCACGCGCTCCGCGCGAGGGGCCCAGATGCCGGTGGAGATGCCGGTGCCGCTGCCGAGATCGACCACGAGGCCCGGGCGGCTGACCCGGGCCAGCTGCACCAGCGCGTCGATGAGAGCCGCCGGAGGTCGGGGCCGGTACGCGTGATACTGGGCGCCGAAGCCGCTCCGCGTGTATCCGGTTTGCCGTGCATTGAGCAGCGGGTCGTGCGAGGGTCCGCTCATGTCGTCTTCCTGGGTACATCACCACGGCGTGCGAGTAAACTCTCCCTGCCAGGGGGACAAGCTATGAGCGTGCTCTCGAGGCGAGCATGATTCGACCGCGCCTGCTCGAGTGGCAGTGGAGTGACTACTCGGCGAAGCACCGCGACCGGATCAACTTGCTGCTCCACATCGTGGCGGTTCCCCTGTTCCAGATCGCCACGATCGTCATGGTCGGCGCCGTGGTGACCGGTTCCGGCTCTGCGGCGGGTCTTGGCAGTCTGGGTATCGGAGCCGCGGTCGTGATACAGGGGCGTGGTCACCGTCGAGAACGAGCGAGGCCGACGCCCTTCTCCGGGCCCGCCGACTTCGTGAGCCGCTTCGTCGCCGAGCAGTGGATCACCTTTCCCCGCTTCGTCTTCTCGGGCGGGTGGGCTCGCAATGTCAGCCGTTCGCGGTGACGCTCGTCCAGCCGGAGCGGGACTAACCTCCGGAGCCGCCGGCGTCGCGTTCCGGCGCCGACAGTGACGTTCCGCCGTCCACCACGAGTGTGTGGCCGGTGGTGATGTAGCGCGCGAAGTCCGACAAGAGGAACCGCACGGCGTGCCCGATGTCCCATCCGGTCCCTTCGATCCCGAGCGCCGATGCCTTGCGCCGACGGTCGCGGGAAGCCGGGCTCATGCCCCGCTGATAGACCATGGGCGTGTAGACGGGCCCGGGCGCGACGCAGTTGACCCGGATGCCCTCGGGGCCGTGATCGACCGCCATCGCCCGCGTCAGCGCGATGACGGCGCCCTTCGAGACGGAGTAGGCGGTGAGACCACGCGGCCGCAGCGCGGAGATCGACGACACGTTGACGATGGCCCCGCCGCCGGCGCGTCGCATGGCCGGGATGGCGTGCTTGGCAACGAGAAACATGCTGTCGACGTTGACCGTCATCAGTCGGCGCCAGCTCTCCTCGGTCTCGTCGACGACGGAGCCGCGGCTGCCGATGCCGACGTTGTTGTCGAGGAAGTCGAGGTGGCCGAAGCGGTCGAGCGCGGCCTCGACCATGGCGGCGCAGTCGGATGCGCGCGTGACGTCGGCCTGAAAGGCGAGCGCCTCGCCGCCGCCCGCCTCGATCATCTCGACCGTCCGCTTCGCGAGCGCGACGTCACGGTCGACCACGACGACACGGGTGCCGGCCCGGGAGAGGAGGATCGCGGAGGCCCGGCCGTTGCCGATGCCGTCGCCGGCCGCGCCCCCGCCCGTCACGACGGCGACTTTCCCCGCCAAGCCCCAGCTGTCCGGCACCTCGAAACGGGTCTGTTCGTTGGCCATATCGCCTCTCGTGCGAGCCGCGAGCTTTCCGCCCGGCGGAGCGGATTCTATCACCGGCGACGGACGGTCGGCGTCAAGGGCGCAAACGGCGTCGGGTCCGCCGCGTGGTGAAGCGCGAGATCGGTGGACTGGCACTATAGACAGCAGGCGATGAGTCGACGAGCCCGATGGGCAGTATCACTTTGCCGCGAGTGCCGAGAGGCGCGCATAATTTGACCCGGCGCCGATCGAGAACCTATGGTGGATCTATTCCATCTAGCTCGAAGGAGGACCATCATGGCTGACGCCAATCCGCCAACGGCGACGCCGACCGAGACCAGATGCGCCCGATGCCGAGCGGCTCTGCGCGAGAGCGATCGTGTCACCGCGGAGGATCGGGTCTTTTGCCGAACCTGTTACGACATACTCAAGCTCGAGCTGCGGCGCGGCGTGGCGACCATGTCGGAGGACATCAACTATCCAAGGGCGGTGCTCGGGGCCGTCCTGGGCGGCGTCGTCGGGGTGCTCGCCTGGTGGGGCTTCACCGTGCTCACCAAGATCGGCTTCGGCCTCGTGGCGGTGGTCATCGGCTTCCTCGTCGGCCAGGGCACGGCTCGCTTCGCCGGCGGCAAGCGCAGCGTAGGACTGCAGGCGGTTTCGGTCGCGGTCGGCGTGCTCTCCTTCCTGGTGGCGGTCTACCTCGTCAACATGACGTTCATCAACGAGGCGCTCGTCCAGCGCGGTGAGTCGTGGCGCGTGACGTTCCCGCCGGCGAGCCTCGACATGTTCTACAAGGTCGCGGCGCTCAACTTCGGCATCATGAAGCTCGTCTTCCTTGGCATCGTCGCGTACGAAGCCTGGATCATCCCGCGTCCCGTCAAGCTGCCGAAGCCGTGACCGACGGGAGCGAGGCCGAGCGCCGGTCGCGGGAAGTCGAGAACCTGCGAGCGGTCTACCAGAGTCTCCAGCGCCTGGAGCCTCAGGCCAGGACGCGCCAGTCGCATGGAGGCAAGGCCGCGGCGGGCGTCGCCGTCGCTGGCCTTCTCTTCGTCCTCGGCAAGGCCAAGTTCCTCGGTGTTCTCGCAGGCGTCCTGAAGTTCAAGACTCTGGCCACCATGCTGCTCTCGATCGGCGCCTATGCGATCGAATGGGGTTGGCTGTTCGCGCTCGGGTTCGTGCTGTTGATGTTCGTCCACGAGATGGGGCACGCGATCGCCATGCGGGCCGAAGGCATTCCGGCCGGCGCCCCGGTCTTCATTCCGTTCGTCGGCGCCTTCATCGCGATGCATGGCCAGCCTCGCGACGCCGCCGTCGAGGCCAGGGTGGCGATCGCGGGCCCGGTCGTGGGCTCCCTGGCCGCGTGGGCGGTGCTCGGCGCCGGACTCGCGCTGGAGCAGCGGCTACTTCTGGCACTGGGGCATACAGCCGTCCTGCTGAACCTGTTCAACCTCGTGCCGGTGCCGCCGCTCGATGGCGGACGTATCGCGGGCGCCTTCACGCGGACCTACTGGGTGATCGGCTACGCTCTGGGTATCGTCGCGCTGCTGGTGACCTGGTCGCCGCTCCTGCTGATCGTGCTCGTGGTCGGGCTCTGGACGCTCGTACAACGCTGGCGCAACCCCGTGCCTGGCTATGACTCCCTGCCGCCGCGACAGCGCACGCTGATCGCGCTCGCGTACGCCGCGCTGGTCACCGGCCTCGTCGCGACCCTGTCGGTGGGTAGCTGAGCGCGTCCCGGGTAAGGCCAAGTGCGAGGTCGGGAAGACGCGGGACGACGTCCGCTGCCCACCGGTGCTCGATGGCGATGCTTGTTCCCTCGATGTAACCGGCTTTGTGGAGGTTGCCGAAAAGCGTCGAGGGCGCGCGTAGTCAACTCCGGCGAGCCGGTCCACAGGAAGCCTGCTCGTTGGAGCTTTCCCACCTGCTGGAATCGAGATGCCGTCATATTACCGCCAGGCGTCGAACGCTCGCGGTCAGGGAACGCGAAGCGCGTCCGCTGCAACGCGTACGCCGGCATCAGCCGCGGCCAAAGGGCCGTCGGCTGCATGCCGTGGTTCGGCGAGATGACGGTACTCTGCTGATTCCCCCGGCATCCGTACCGTCGCTACCGAAACAGGCGCGAGACGCTCGATCCGTCGTGGATGGCATGAATCGCGTCCGCGAAGAGCCGCGCCACCGACTTGACGTGAACCTTGTCGATGCGCTTGCGCGCCGGGAGCGGGATGGTGTCTGTAACCACGAGTTGGCGAAGCGGTGAGGCCTCGATGCGCTCGATGGCCTTTCCCGACAGCACGGCGTGGACGACACAGGCTTCCGCCGCGACGGCGCCCCGCTCGAGCACGAAGCGTGACGCCTCCACGAGCGTTCCACCGCTCGCCACCTCGTCATCGACGATGAGGGCGACTTTCCCCTCGACGTCACCGATCAGATTCACGGCGCGCGCGACCTCGTCGTCCCCGTGGCGCCGCTTGTCCACGATCGCGATCGGCAAGTCCAAGCGGGCCGCGTAGTGGCCCACGTCTTTCGACTCGCCCACGTCGCCAGCGACGAGCACGTAGTTCGTGAGGTCACGGCTCTCGCGCAGGTAGTCGCACAGGATCGGGGCGGCCTGGAGCTGGTCGGCCGGGATGCGAAAGAAGCCCTGCACCTGAGGCGAGTGCAGGTTCATGGTGAGGATGCGGTCGGCCCCGGCCGTTTGCAGCAGGTCCGCCATGAGGCGCGCGGCGATCGAGATGCGGGGCCGATCCTTCTTGTCAGAGCGCGCGTAGGGGAAATATGGCAGCACGGCGGTGATGCGCCCCGCAGACGCGTGCTTGAGGGCGTCGATCGTCATCAGCAGCTCGATGATTCCGTCCGAGACCGGCGGACACGAGGGCTGGATCACGAAGACGTCCGCCTCACGAACGTTTTCATCGATCTGGACGAGCATGTTCTCATTGGAGAAGCGCACGACCGTCGTGCGGCAGAGATCGGTACCCAGACACTTGCAGATGTCCCGCACCAGTTCTGGATGAGCGGTGCCGCCGATCACCTTGATGGCGCCGACCATGCCCCCTCCCTGGGTGGACGAATCGCGCCCGGATCCTTCCTAACCGGGCGGCCGCGGTGTCGAGCGCTCGACCCCCCAGCGCCGAGTCTTGAACGTCTTTGTGATGCCTCGGGCTCTATCCTGGATGGTACCAAGTCTTGTCCGGAGAGTGGCACGCCGACCGTTGGCATGTGCGCCTAAACGAGCTGGCTCAGCGGCGCCCGTCCGCGGCGAGGCGTCGATCGATGCACTCGTCGAGAAGCACCCTCACGACGCCTTTGCGATCATCCGCGCCGTGGCCTCCTCAAGGAAGGCGACGATCTGCTCCCGCGTGACGGTCGGAAACCCGGCCAGGAAATCGTCGATCGTCTCGCCGCCCTCGAGATAGTCGATGAGCGCTTGGACCGGGACGCGCGTTCCCGCGAAGACGGGTGTGCCGCTCAGGATGTCCGGCGACGACGTCACGATGGGTTGCGCCATGGCGGTTACCTTACTCTCCGCTGGTCCTCTGCTCAAGGCAGCGAACTAGAAGAATACGGAACTAGATAATACTGGTGACGCAGCGCGCCCGGACAAGCTAACAAGAGAGGGCCAGCGTCGATCGGGCTGTCGATCGTCGTGATTTGACGTGGCCCTGGCCCTGCATCGGTGTCCGGACCCACCGCGTCATCTAGACCGGGATATTTGCGACATGGCGTATCCGTCGAGAGCATCTTCACGGCACTAGAGACGGCCGTCGCTGGAGCGGCAAGTGGGCCGTATCGAATCCGATGCGTTGCGTTGCGTGAAGCCGGCGAGTAGCCTCGGGCCATGGGCACGTTCCGAGTCGCGATCGAGATCCGCGACGCGGCGGGCGAGCGCTGGGAGACGGTTGAGGCGCTCGTGGGCACGGGTGCGACCTACACGACCGTGCCGGCGGAGCTGCTCCGACCGCTCGGGGTGACGCCCCACGCGCGCGACACCTTCGTCCTGGCGGACGGGCGGCGCGTCGAGCACGACATCGGCCACAGCTGGATTAGGGTGAGCGGTCGTTCGGTGGTCACGCTCGTTGTATTCGCCGGACCGGAGGCCACGCCGCTCCTTGGCGCCTACACGCTCGAAGGCCTCCGGTTTGCTCCCGATCTTATCGGCCGCCGACTCGTCCCTGTCCCTGGACTGCTGATGGAGTTCGCCGCGTAGCCCGCCACCGAGTAAACTGCCCTGTCGGGAGGGAGTTCATGACCGAGACCGGCAGGAGCGAGATCGTCTGGCGGCCCACCAGGGAGTACGCGGAGGACTCGCGTCTCGCGCGCTTCATGCGCTCCCTCGGCATCGGCACCCTGGAAGAGCTGCAGCGGCGGAGCGTCGCGGACCCGGACTGGTACTGGGACGCGGTGGTGCGCGACCTCGGCGTGCGCTTCACGCGTCCTTACACGCGGGTGCGCGATGTCTCGCGCGGGCTCCAGTGGCCGCGCTGGTTCGAGGGCGGTCTGATGAACTTCGCCGACAACTGTGTGGACCGTCACCTCGACGCCGGGCGGAGCGAGCAGCCCGCGCTCATCTGGGAAGGGGACGACGGCCGGAGCCGCACGCTGACCTACCGCGAGCTTGCGCGCGAAGTGAACCAGCTTGCCAACGCCTTGAAGCGCCTGGGCGTCGGCGAGGGCGACCGTGTGGGCGTGTTCCTGCCGATGTCGCCCGAGGCGGCCATCGCCACGCTCGCGATCGTTCGGATCGGCGCGATCTACACACCGTGCTTTTCGGGCTACGGCCCGCAGGCCGTGGCCTCTCGCCTTCAAGATTGCGAGGCGAAGGCGCTCGTCACGGCCGACGGCTTCTATCGCCGCGGGCAGGTCGTGAAGATGAAGGAGACCGCCGACGAGGCGGTGGCCGCGTCACCCTCCATCCAGCACGTCATCGTCTACAAGCGGCTCGGGCGCGAGATCCCGTGGGCCAGGGGGCGCGATTCCTGGTGGCACGAGCTGATCGGAAGGGAGTCGGACGCGTGCCCCGCGCTGCCCGTGGAGTTCGATCGCCCGTGCCTCATCATCTACACGTCGGGCACGACGGGCCGCCCGAAGGGCGCGGTGCTCACGCAGGGGGGCTTCCTCGTCAAGTGCGCTCACGACTTCGGTTACCTGATGGACGTGGGCCCGGGCGACCGCCTGTTCTGGCTGACGGACCTGGGCTGGCTGATGGGCCCGATGCTCATCACCGCGGGGCTTTTCCACGGAGGGACGGCCGTCCTCTTCGAGGGTGTCCCCGATCATCCGAAGCCGAACCGCCTCTGGGAGCTCGTCGAGCGCCACAAGATCACGGTCATGGGGCTGTCGCCCACCGCCGTGCGCGCGCTCATGCCGCACGGCGCCGAGCACGTGCACGCGCACGAGCTCTCGTCTCTTCGCATCCTCGGCTCGACGGGCGAGCCGTGGAATCCCGAGCCCTACCGCTGGCTCTTCGAGAACGCCGGGAAAGCCCGCGTGCCGATCATCAACTACACGGGCGGCACCGAGATCTCCGGCGGGATCCTCAGCTCCTTCCCGATCGCGCCGATCAAGCCGTGCTCGTTCACCGGGCCGATCCCGGGCATGGCGGCGGACTGCTTCGGCGAGGACGGCCGGCCCGTGCGCGGGCAGGTCGGCGAGCTGGTCGTGACGGCCCCGTGGCCGGGGATGACGCAGGGCTTCTGGAAGGACCCGCAGCGCTACGAGGAGACGTACTGGTCACGCTGGCCGGACGTCTGGGTCCACGGCGACTGGGCGTACGTGGACGAGGACGGCTTCTGGTTCATCCAGGGGCGCTCCGACGACACGCTGAAGATCGCGGGTAAGCGCCTCGGTCCCGCGGAGGTCGAGTCGGTGCTGGTCTCGCACGAGGCCGTCGCCGAGGCGGGCGTGGTCGGCGTGCCGCACGAGGTGAAGGGTGAAGCCATCGTCTGCTTCGTGGTCCTGAGGCCGCGCCACGAGCCCTCCGAGCCCTTGCGCACCGAGCTCTCCGAGCTGGTCGCGCGGCAGATGGGCAAGGCGCTCAAGCCCGAACGGGTGCTTTTCACGAAGGATTTGCCGAAGACTCGGAGCGCCAAGATCATGCGCCGCGTGATCCGCGCGACCTACCTCGGTAAGGAGCCGGGCGACCTCTCCTCGCTCGAGAACGCGACCGCCGTCAAGGCCATCACGGAGGCGTCATGATGAAGCGCTCCCCCGAAGAGGTGAGAGGCCGATGCTGAGCAGGGAAGACAACGAGCTCTTGACGCGGACGGCGTCGGACACACCGATGGGCGCGCTCCTGCGGCAGTACTGGATTCCGGTGGTGCTGTCGAGCGAGGTCGCGGCGGGCGGCCGGGTCAAGCGCGTAAAGCTGCTCGGCGAGCGCCTCATCGCGTTCCGCGCGAAGAACGGCCGGCCCGGCCTAGTCGGAGAGTTCTGCCCGCACCGGCTCGCGTCGCTCTACTTCGGCCGCGTCGAGGAAGCCGGGATGCGCTGCATCTACCACGGCTGGAAGTTCGGGATGGACGGCCGGTGTCTCGAGATGCCGAACGAGCCGCCGGAGTCCGGCTTCGCGTCGAAGATCCGTCACGTCGGCTACCCGTGCGCCGAGCGGGGGGGAATGATCTGGGCGTACATGGGACCGGCGAGCCCTCCGCCGCCCCTGCCGCATCTCGAATGGACCCTCCTGCCCGAGGCGCACACCTTCGCGTCCAAGCGGGTTCAAACATGCAACTGGTTCCAGGCGATGGAGGGTGGCATCGACTCGAGCCACATTTCGTTCCTCCACGCCCCGCTCGACCACGCCGACGCCGAGGTCACCCGGGAGCTGGACCGGGCGAGCTTCGGCGTTGGGGTCGCGGTGCAGACGGCGGACAAGGCGCCGCGATTCGAGGTGGTGGACACCGACTACGGCGTGCTGATCGGCGCGCGGCGCACGCGCGCCGACGGACAGCACCTCTGGCGGGTCACCCAGTTCCTGATGCCCTTCTACACGATGCCGCCGACCGATCTCGACGAGAGGATCACGCAGTCGCACATCTGGGTGCCGATGGACGACACCAACGTGGTCAACTGGATGGTCACGTGGCATCCGGACCGGGCGCTCAAGCGCGAGGAGATCGACTTGAACGTCGCGGGCAAAGGCGCTCACGTCTGTGACTACCTGCCGGCGACCTCCGAGCCCTACGGCGACATCCGGACGGCGGCGAACCGCGACAACGACTACGAGATGGACTGGGAGGCGCACCGGACGCGCATGTTCTGCGGCATCCCGGGCTTCGGCGTGCAGGACCAGGCGATCCAGGAGAGCCAGGGGGATATCGTCGACCGGGCGCTCGAGCACCTGGGCACCAGCGACTCCGCCATCATCCAGGTCCGCAAGCGCCTGATGAACGCCGCCAGGGCCCTGCGCGAGCGGGGCACACCGGCGCCCGGGCGCGACCCCGAGTCGTTCCATGTGCGCTCGGCGTCGGTCGTGCTGCCTCCCGTTGCCGGCTGGGTGGAGGGCGCGCTGTCGCGTGTGATGGCCAAGCCCGGTCGCCGGCTCACGCTCGCCTGAGGTGGTATACTCCGCCTTGACGTCGTGGGGGGAGGAATCCTGAGAACCGGGTGCGGCCCGGGACCCCTCGAACCTGATGTGGATAATCCCACCGAAGGGAACACGACGACAGAGACTCGAGCGGCCGCACCCGTGAAGGGGCGCGGCCGTTTTGTTTATGAAGATTGTGGTCAACGGCAAGGACCTGGAGGTCGCCGACGGCCTGAGCGTCGAGGGGCTTCTGACGCACCTGGGCGTCAAGCGGCAGTACACCGCGGTGGCCGTGAATCGCGAGGTGACGCCGAAGAGCGCGTACGAGGCGACCGTGCTGCACGACGGCGACCGGGTGGAGATCGTCAGACCGATGGGCGGGGGTTAGAACCGAGGAGGGCGGAGTCATGAGCGACACGAATCTGGTCATCGGGGGCAAGGAGTTCTCGTCGCGTCTGATCGTCGGTACGGGCAAGTACTCGTCCATGGAGGTCATGAAGCAGGCTCACGAGGCTTCGGGCGCCCAGATCATCACGGTGGCCCTGCGCCGGGTCAGCCTGCCCTCTGGCGAGTCGCTCCTCGACCACCTCGACACCACGCGGTACACCCTCTTGCCGAACACGGCCGGCTGCTACACGGCGGACGAGGCGATCCGCACGTGCTACCTGGCCCGCGAGGCCGGGCTCGGCGAGATGGTCAAGCTCGAGGTCATCGGCGACCCACGCACGCTCTTTCCCGACGTCCTGGGACTCCTCGAGGCCACGAAGACGCTTGCGCGCGAGGGGTTCACGGTGATGCCCTACACCAACGACGACCCGGTGATGGCGAAGAAGCTCGAGGACGCCGGCGCCGCCGTGGTCATGCCGCTCGGCGCCCCGATCGGCTCGGGCCTCGGGATCCGGAATCCGTACAACATCAAGATCATTCTCGAGACGGTCACCGTACCCGTCATCGTGGACGCAGGCGTGGGCACCGCCTCGGATGCCGCCATCGCCATGGAGCTCGGCTGTGAGGGTGTGCTGATGAACACGGCGATCTCGGGCGCCCAGGATCCGGTCGACATGGCGCGCGCCATGCGGCTAGGCGTGGAGGCCGGTCGCCTTGCGTTTCGCGCCGGTCGGATCGGCAAGAAGCTCTACGCGACCGCGTCCTCGCCGCTCGAGGGCGTGCCCGATTGGACGAGCTGAGGCTCTGCCTCGTCACTGACCGCACCCAGACCCGCGGCCGCGAGCTCGCCGCGGTCGTCGGCGACTGCCTCGCGGCCGGGCTGCCGGCCGTGCAGGTGCGTGAAAAGGACCTCGGCGCCGCCGACCTCGCCTTCGTGTGCCGGCGCCTGCGCGCCCTCACGCTCGACCACCAGGCGCTCCTGATCGTCAACGACCGCGTCGATGTCGCGCTGGCCGTCGGCGCCGACGCCGTCCAGCGCACCTCGACGTCGCTCCCGATCGAGGACATTCGCGCCGTCGCCGACAAGCGACTCCGGATCGGCGTGTCCGTCCATTCGCTGGAGGAGGCGGTCGAGGCCGAGCTCAAGGGCGCCGACTGGGTGGTGTTCGGTCCCGTGTACGACACGCCGTCCAAGCGTGCCTACGGCCCGCCGCAGGGTGTCGCCAGGCTCGAGCGCGTCGCAGCTACGGTGCGCCTCCCGGTGATCGCGATCGGCGGCATCACGCCGGAACGGGTGCGCGAGGTGCTGGGGGCAGGCGCCCGCGGTGTCGCCGCCATCGCGGCGATCCTCGCGGCGGACTCTCCCGCCGACGCGACCCGTCGCTTTCTCGAGGCGCTGGACCGGCGCGCGTGAAGGTCCTCGTCGTCGGCGGCGGGATCATCGGATGCGCCACCGCCTACGAGCTGGCAAAGTCGGGGTGCCAGGTCACGGTCTTCGAACGGTCCACGCCGGGCGCCGAAGCCTCGAGCGCCGCCGCCGGCCTCCTGGCGCCTCTCGGTGAGTCGACCGACACGAATTTCGCCCAGCTCGCTCTCGCGAGCTGGCGGCTCTATCCCGACGTCGTCCGTGAGCTCGAGGACCGGACCGGGATCGACGTCGAGTACGTCACGCGCGGAACGATCTATCCGATGTCGGCGACCCAGACGCGGCGCGACGCGGAGGCGTGGGCCGTCAACAAGGAGTTCGGGGTCGAGGTGCTGGAAGGCTCGGACGTCCACGCGCTGGAGCCGGCCCTCTCGCCGAAGATCCGCCACGCGATCTTCGTCAGAGGCGATCACTGGCTCAATAACCAGCGCCTGGTGCTCGCCTACGCCCAGGCGGCGGCGGCGGCCGGGGTCGAGCTCAGCACCGGCTGCAACGTGTCCCGCCTCGTCGTCGAGGGGGGCAGAGTCCGGGCCGTCGTGACGGAGGGCGAGCGCGTCGAGGGCGATGCGGTGCTGCTGGCGGCCGGCGCCTGGAGCTCGGAGCTGATGGCGCCGCTCGGCGCCTCGCTCAGAATCGAGCCACGCCGCGGCCAGATGATCGCCCTCGCCCACGTGCCCCCCGTCCTCACGTACTGCGTCCACGGCGAGGCCTACATGGCGCCGCGGCCGTCGGGGGAGCTCGTGGTCGGCGCCACCGTCGAGCGCGCCGGCTTTCAGCGGGCCGTCACCGCCGAGGGCATCGCCGGGCTGCTTCGTGCCGCGATCGAGCTCGTGCCGTCGCTGCGGGAGCTGCCGATCGCGCGGACGTGGTGCGGATTCAGACCCTGGGCGCCGGACAGCCTGCCGGTGCTCGGCCCATGGCCGGGCGTCGAAGGATTGTTCGTCGCCACCGGGCACTTCCGCAACGGCATCCTGCTCGCGCCCATCACCGCGCGGGTCATGACGGAGTGGATCACCGGCGGCCAGCCGACCGTCGCGGTGAAGGACTTCCTCCCCGACCGCTTCGTTCGACGTTCAGCCCGGTAGGCGACGCCCCCTGGCCCTCGGATATTTCCCGGTCGCCGAAGTTTTCACACGGGATTCGGCCCATTGTAGCTAACATAGCTATATGAAGAAGGCCAAGATAGCTATCTTGAAGAACAACCTGTCGCGCTACCTGGCGCACGTCCGCGGCGGCGGCTCCGTGCTCGTGCTGGACCGGGACCGGCCGGTCGCGCGCCTGGTGCCGTTGCCGAGCTCCGGCGTGCGGGGAGCGTCGGAACGGCTTGCCCGCCTGGAACGTCAGGGACTCATCCGGCGCGGCACGATCGGCCGGAGCGCGGGGCCGGCGATGCGCAAGCCCGCGCGACTGCCCGGCGGCGTGCTCCGAGGGCTTCTGGAAGAGCGCGAGCGGGGCTGGTGAGGTTCTGGGACACGTCCGCCCTGGTGCCGTTGTTCATCGCCGAGCGCGAGTCCAGGTCCGCCGTGCGCTGGCTACGCGAAGATCCGGAGGTGGTGGTCTGGACGCTGGCGCGCCTGGAGCTGCTCGCGGCACTCGCGCATCGCAGTCGCGACGAACCCGCGGCGTCCCGGCAGCTCCGGCTCGTGCGGCGGCACTTCCTCGATGCGTGGGAGCGCTGGTCGGAGGTGACCGCGGCGGATATCGTCCGGCGCCACGCCGAGCGCATCGTGGGAAGCCATCCGCTCCGGGCGTCGGACGCCCTTCACATCGGCGCCGCCCTCGTCGCCGCCGAGCACGAGCCCGGCACGCTCGAGTTCGTCACATTCGACCGGCGGCAGGCCGCGGCCGCCGAGCGCGAGGGCTTCCACGTGCTCGGCCCGTAGTGAGGCTCAGCCCGACCCGCTCGACCGTCGGATGTCGAGCATCGGCGGGAGGAACCCCTGCGCCGGCACCTCCTCGATCTGCGTGATCGCGTTCATGCGGATGATGATGTCCTTGACATTGTCGATTCCCTCCCTGGCGCGCGCCGCCCACTGAGCGTCCTCGCTGTCGGGGGGCAGCCGCCGGGCGAGGATGGCGAGCCCACCGGCGACGATCATGAGCGCGTTGTTGATCTCGTGTGCCGCCGCGCGGGCGAGGAGCGTGATCGCGCGCAGTTCGGCCGCCTCGCGGCGGGTCGCCTCCGCCGCCTGGGCGTTGGCAACGTCGGTGAAGAGTCTCGTGAAGCCTCCGACGCCGGCGATGCTGATGACCAGCAACGGCAGCCACTCGCGCGCGAACATCTCCAGGCCGCGGGCGCCCAGGAGAAGGAACGAGGCGAACGTGACCACGAACACGGCACCACCCAGGGCGAACGCGTGGCGCGCGCGCACACCCCCGTCGCGGCGCGCCCACGCCAACGTCAGCGTGGCCGCTCCCGCCGTCGCCAGGAGCCAGAGCACGCCGGCCAGGGACCCAGAGCCGCCGAGCCACAGCCGGTAAGCCGCGGCGACGAGCGCTGCGACGAGCCCTGCCCAGCCCCCTTCGACCAGAGTGACCAGCGCGATCGGGACGGCCCGCGCGTCGACGAAAATGCTCGAGCTGATCTCGATCCTCGAGATCATCAGCGCGACCGTCAAGAGCCCAAAGGCCAGGCCGTTCAGCAGAGGGCGGAGCCGGCGGTCGATCCGTCGGGTCGACGCGAGCCACCGCCCCGTGTATGAATAGAAGACGAGCCCCAGGAACATGATGCCAGCAGCTTCGGTGACATGGTGGACGTCCATGTTCCCCTCTCGGCTCGAGTGAAATCCGGTTCCGCTAGTATGCGGGCGCGGTGCGGCGACCGGCAGTAGAATGTCTGGCGGCTTCCATAAAGGCGTGCGCCACGGAGAGCATTGACATGACAAAGGACGAGCTGAAGCACCGGGTCTATCAGGCGATCGATCAGCGCGGCGAGGAGATCATCGGGCTCGGCGAGCAGATCCGGCGCCACCCCGAGCTCGGGTTCAAGGAGGTCAAGACCGCCCGCCTCGTGGAAGAGACCTTCAAGAAGCTCGGGTTGGTTCCCCGGGCGGGCCTCGCCCTGACCGGGGTGCGGGCCGACGCGAACGGCCGCGCGGGTGACGGGCCGACGTTCGCCGTGCTCGGCGAGCTCGACGCGCTGGTCGTCGCCGGCCATCCCGAGGGCGATCCCACGACGGGGGCCGCGCACGCGTGCGGCCACAACGCCCAGATCGCCGGCATGCTCGGCGCGGCGATCGGACTCCTGGACGCAAAGGCGCTCGACCGGCTCGCCGGCCGCGTCGCGTTCTTCTCGGTTCCGGCCGAGGAGTACGGCGATATCGAATGGCGCGTCGCGCAGGCGCGGGCGGGGAGGCTCGAGTTCCTGGGCGGCAAGCCCGAGCTCCTGCGGCTCGGACATTTCGACGACGTCGACCTCGCGATGATGATCCACACGACGCCGCGCACCGAGGACGGCAAGGCGGGCGTGCCTGCCTCGAACAACGGCTGCATCGTGAAGACGGTGCGTTACGTCGGCCGTGCGGCGCACGCCGGCGGCGCCCCGCACATGGGGATCAATGCCCTGTACGCCGCCCAGATCGGCCTGATGGCGATCAACGCGATCCGCGAGACGTTCCGCGACGAGGATACGATCCGGGTCCATCCGATCATCACCCACGGCGGCTCTCAGGTGAATGTCATTCCGGGCGAGGTGAGGATCGAGACGTACGTTCGCGGCCGCACGATGGACGCGATCCTCGACGCCAATCGCAAGGTCGATCGCGCGCTCCGAGCGGGCGCCCTGGCGCTCGGCGCCAAGGTCGAGATCGAGACGCTCCCGGGCTACATGCCGATGACGTGTGACCCGATCATGACCCGCTACTTCCGGGACATTGTCAGCGGCCTCCTCGGTGAGGAGCACTACCGGCAGATCGGCCACCGGACGGGCTCGACCGACATGGGAGACCTCTCCCAGGTGATGCCGATACTGCATCCCTACATCGGAGGCGCTCGCGGCACCGGCCACGGGGCCGACTTCGAGATCGTCGACAAGCCGCTCGCGTACCTCGGCCCCGCGAAGGCGCTCGCCGCGATGGTGATCGACATGCTCTGGGACGGCGCCGCCGCCGCCCGCGAGGTGCTGGCCAAGGCCAGGCCGCCGATGACGCGCGCGAGCTATCTCGCGGCCCAGCGCGGACTTGCTCGGCGCGAGACCTACGAGGGGTAAGCCCGGACCGGCGAGCGCTCGTCAGCGAATCGGTCGGGCGAAGCTCTTCACCGCGAGCTCGCCGATCTTCTTCCCCATCGCGGTGCCGACCTCCGTCGAGTTGCGGTAGTGCACCCCGTCGTAGATGCGCGCCACGGCGACTTCTTGCACGAAATCGCCGAGGCTCGTCCAGGTGTGAACGGCACCGCCCGCGGTCGAGCTGGCCGAGCTCAGCTTCGGCACCGGCCCGCTGCCGATCTCGGCCTGGAGGACGGCGCCGAGCGATCCGGACACGATGCAGTGGGCGCACGGATACTCCGGGTGCATCGGCGTATCGATGAACGGCGTCCAGCCCGGATCGCGCGCGGTGGCGTCGTTGCCGTGATCAGCGCGTCGTCCATGGCCATCGCCGCCACCGCCAGCAGGCGCGCGTTCTCGGTCACGTCGCGGCCTGGCGCCGTCGCCACCGATCGCGCCACGGGCCAGTAGACGGCCGGGGCCGTCGCTTCCCAGAATCGGGCGATGGCGGTTTGCTCCGGCGTGCGCTGAGTGCTGTTCTTCGCGCCGATCGCCTTGACCTCGTTGTAATC
>WNEZ01002437.1_pt1 | contig 16723 bp, 9 predicted proteins | sample 5400521 | NCBI WGS metagenome assembly WNEZ01 (sample SAMN13153339, study PRJNA577476) | soil metagenome | isolation source: 120 cm saprolite under Douglas fir tree site 2 hole 1 replicate 1 | place: USA:California | collected 2015-04-18
AATATCCGTGGGTGTGCGCAGCAGCACCACTGGCGTCAGCAGGATGATCACGAGCGCCATTACGATAAACGTGTACGGCCTCGCCAGCGATAATCGGACTATCCACATGAAGCGTTGACGATTCCTTCAGAGTTCCTGAACGCTTGCTCTCCCGAACTAAATCGGATTGGTTTAAGCGTACTTTAGTCTTAGATTCCTGGACTCATTTCTTTGGGTACGCGGCTGTCCCGCCCAGACGATATATGGTCCGCCGGGACGAGGGTAAGCGAATCGACATGACACAAGAAGAGGTCTCGCAAACCTCTTGCCAACACCTCTCAATGATGGTCCTGACCCAAAGCATCACAAATCATAACTCTAGCCACGGCGGACAACTCTCCGGCATCTCTGCTCGGCTGTTGGATGCCCATACTTTGACAGATGTCACAATCAGGTCCGGTTCCAAATTGGACTTTAACTCCGAATCCCCATTCGATGAAAGATAAGCGACGGTGCCGGAGATTCCTCACCGGATTCGGGGATCCTGAGAGGAGTGCAGGAAGAAGAGCGCAGAAAGCAAGATACAGCTGGAGCCTACTTATGGGTCATGGTGAAGACGCCGTCCCAAGCGGAGGGCGGCTCATCGAAGAGATACTCCTGGCAGCGTTTCCAATACACGCGGGAGGGTCCATCTTCCGGCCATTTCTCCAGAAGCTGCTGGAAGTGTTGCTGCGCTTCTTGCCACCGGCGGCTGTGGTAGAGGTCGCGGGCGCGCGCGAATTGTTCGAGACGCAGACGCAGCGTGTCCGCTGCGCCATCAACCCTCAATTCCGATTCGCGTCCGATGAGCTCGTAGATGGTTACGGGCTGGAGTTTGCCTTTGACACGCATCAAGTCGAGTTCACGAAAAACGAAACCGCCGGTCTTGGCCGCATCATACGTCGTTTCGTTTACGATGATATGCGTGCCGTAGTCCTTATTAAGGCCTTCGAGGCGCGAGGATAAGTTTACGGCGTCACCAAGCGCGGTGTAGCCGTAGCGCAGGATGGAACCCATATTTCCGACGCTCGCCACGCCGGTGTTCAAACCGATGCCGATGTCGAGCTGAGGCTTTCCTCCCAACTCCCGCTGCTTCTGCATCTCCCGCACGCGCTTCATCATATCTAGCGCCGTGTCGCAAGCTTTCACCGCGTGGCCCGGTTCTTCAAACGGCGCACCCCCGGAAAGCCATGACGGCATCGCCGATGTATTTGTCGAGAGTTCCCTGATGGCCGAAGATGAGCCCGGTCATATCTGAGAGATATTGATTGAGGAAAAGGGCGAGTTCCTGAGCATCCAGGTTCTCAGAAATAGTGGTAAAGCCGCGGATGTCACTGAACATCACGGTGATGTCGGTCTTCTTCGGCTCGACGAGACGCGGGTTGACGAGCAGCCGGCGCACCACTTCGGGGCTGAGGTATTGACCAAAGGCGGAGCGCACGCGGCGCTTTTCTTTTTCTTCGAACAGCGCGCGGTAGAGAGAGATGAGCAACACATTTCCCGTGAGGGTCATCGCGGGCACGGTGAAGTTGAGCCACCAGCCGTGCAAGAAGGCCGCGTAATCCAGGGTTACCAGCGGCACAAATAGGCCGGCGCCAAACCACATCCATCGTGGCTGCACCAGCGCCATCCAAATACCCAAAGGAACACCGAAAAACAGAATTAGAAGGAAGTCCCACAACGCTTGCGTGGCGCCACGGACGAGGAATCCGTGGTTCAGCATGTTGTCGATGACATTGGCATGGACTTCCACGCCGGGATAGTTGATTCCCCCGTACGGCGTGGTCCTTAAATCCCCAATTCCGGTTGCGGAGGCGGGTTGTCCGGATTCGCCAGGGATGGGATGTTCGCAACAGTCGCGGCGAACAGATCTCCCCCCTGATCATATTTCCGCACGAGCTCGAGGAAATCTTGCTTGCCCGTACCGGGATTTAGCGAATTCTTTGCAAGCGAATACCAGTCAACCAGATCCGCGTACTCATCGAGCGTCTTGCTGTCAATTCCGCTCAGCTCTTCCTTTTTCAGGAAGAAATTTCCAAGTACAACCGGGCCAAAGCGGTCGATCGACTTGGCCAATTGTGCATCCGCGTCGTTCTCAGCGACGAGTTGGCGTACCCAGACCTCATACTTGGGGTCTACAACCTCGCCGCGCTTTTTTCGCTCCTCCAGATTCACCCAAATCTTCCGCATCAGTTCCACCGTGCGGTCGGGCTTGTCAAACGCGATGTCGAACGCCGCTACCTTCGCCCCATCCTCCCGAAGAACGTCGAGCACCTTCGCAAAGTGCGTTCTGGAAAACGGCCATTTGCCGAGAGCTTCTTGTGAATGCTGATCGATGTCCACGATCACAATGCGGGGATCAGCCGGGGTGACACGCGCCGGACGGTATCGAAAGCGCGTATCCAGCGAATTGTATTCAAGACGCTGCAAGAATACGAAGATTGGCGTGGGTCTTTCACCGAGGAAAGTGAAGAAATAAAGAGTAAGCGCGGCGCAGGTAATTGCCAGGCTGATGAGGAAGGAGACGCGGTGGCGCCACCACGATTGCAAAAGTTCGTAGAGGCCAAAGGCGCCCCGCCGCTGCCAAGATCCTCTTGACGGAGCCGCCATCTTTGCTCGAGCGCTACTCGCGGAAGATGAAGTTCATGCGCACGCCGTCGACCTCGATCACGTCGCCGTCATTCAGACGGACGGGACCGTGAATGGGCGTGCCATTCACAGAGGGTGTTTTGTCGCCGGGACCGAGAAAGTAGCCGTCGTCGCGCTGGTTGATCTGCGCCGCTATCGCCGGCTTGAACCATCCCTTGAGCTTCACGGTGGCCATGGCGGATTTGCCGATGACTGTGAGCTTGTTGGTGAGCATGTACTCCTTCTGATCGGTGCGTCCACCCAGGACGATAAGCGTGGGCACTTTCAAGCGGCCGGCGGCGAATTGCACGCGCTCGCCCATAGCGGCGGCCTGTTGAAGCATTTCGCGGCGCACTTTTGTGTCCAGGACCATGGTCTCATTGATGCGCGGGGCACTAGCTTTGCGCCCGGAATCCCAGGGCACGGGGGCGTCGCCGCTGGCATCAACTTTGATGTGGTGTTTGCCGATCCAAATGGAGTCGCCATCGTGAAGGGTGGCACGCTCGACCCGCAGATCGTTGACGAAGGTGCCGTTCAGACTGTCGAGGTCTTCGACGACGAGGCGCCCGGCTTCGAAGTACACGCGGGCATGATGATTGGAAACCGCCAGGTTGTCGACGGGCAGGTCGTTATCCGGGGAGCGCCCGATGCTCACGGGGCGGCTGCCCACGGGCACTTCCTTGACGACTTTTTCCTCAAACATCAGGCTGAGCTTCGCCATCTCACTTTCCTCCCGCGGTGCCGTTGTCGGCCGCTTTTTTTCGCGCCCCACGGCGCAGCCAAGAAAACCAGCCCTTGGATTCCGCTCCGACGCGCACCACAATAACCGTGATGTTGTCCGCTCCTCCGCCCTCGTTGGCCAACTCGATCAGTCTTTCGGCGGCCTTGGTGGGGTTGATTTCCGCCTGCAGGGTTCCGGCGATTTCCGGCTCCGTGACCATGCGCGTCAACCCGTCCGAGCACAGCAGCAAGATGTCTCTGGCGAACAGGGTATGTTCGTCAGTATCCACTTCGATTTCGGGCTGGGCCCCCAGCGCGCGCAGCAGCACGCTCTGCATCTCGCTTTCTTCCGCCTCGGCCGCTGTAAGGATGCCGCGACGCACCTGCTCGGCCACCAGAGAGTGATCGCTGGTGAGCTGCTGCAACCCGCCGCTGCGGAGAAGATAGGCCCGGCTGTCGCCCACATGGGCGATGCTCAACTTTGTCCCGTCAATCCAGGCGGCCGTGACGGTCGCGCCCATGCCGTGCTGCTCGGGCTTCTCTTCCGCAGAATCATAAATATTCTTGTTCGCGAGATGCACCGCGCCAGCCAAGCGCCTGGTCTTTTGGCTCCAGCCGGGTTGCACTTGCCCCGGCGGCGCCAAAGAATCTCCCGATGTAGTGGTGCAGTGATTCACGATCGTCTCAACTGCCAGAGCGCTGGCGACTTCTCCATGGGCCTCGCCGCCCATACCATCGGACAAGACGAAGAGGTTCAGCGGCTCGACGATACGGAAACAGTCCTCGTTGTTCGAGCGCACACGCCCCATATCGCTGACGCCGCCGCTCACGATCAGCACGGAATCTCCTCTTTCAGCGCGCGGAGCCGGCCCGCGCCCACACCCATCCGCGGTAGCTCAACATTCACGCTATCAGACCCTTTCCGGCGAAGAAAGACATTGATGCCTACTGATTACCGACTTTTTCGCCACAAACGCCCTTTGGACCCCCAGAGATTACAACCATTCAGGCCAAATTGCGCCATTTTTGCGGCGTCTTTGCTTTCTTAGGCGCGCTTTTCTCCATTAGAATCTTGCTATGCTGCTGCGCCGCCCTGCTCAGTGCTTCCCGCCCCTTTGCGTCGCTGCCTTGTTCTTTTGCCTCGGCGCTTTCTCCCAGCAGGCTCCGTCTGCGTCGGCCGCGCGAATCCTACTTCTCCCTCGAAGCGTGGTGTCCGGCGAGCGGGCGACGCTTGCAGTGCTTGACGTGAACGGGCGTCTGACGCCCGGTGTCACGGTCAGTTTTTCAAACGGAGATCGCTTTACTACAGACGCGACGGGGCGGGCCATGTTCGTGGCGCCGCTCAATCCGGGAGTGCTACTCGGATCGATTCCGGGGCGCGCGGGGCGCGTTGCCACGACGATCTTGACGCCCCGCGAAGCCGCCACTTCCTCGATCGAAGTATCTTCCACGCCGCGCTTTGTTTCGCTCACCGACCGATTCGAACTTGCAGGAAGAGGATTCTGCGGAGACGCGGACGCTAATCAGGTCTCGATTTCGGGGCAACGAGCGCTCGTGCTCGCTTCCTCGCCGACATCTCTTGTTGTTCTGCCGCCCATGGAATTGCAACCGGGGCGCGCTTCCGTGAGTATTACTTGCGCAAAACAAGATGCCCCTCTCCTCAAAGTGGTTTTCGTTGCGCTCGAACTGGAGGCCGATTCTTCGCCCCTGGCACCGGGGAAGCACCGGTCGCTAACGGTCCATGTGCGCGGCACGGCCAGTAAGGTGGTGCTCGAGGCGCAGAACCTCGCTCCCGATATCGCAGAACTCGTGGGCACGACTCCCGTGCGTCTGTCCAGCTCGGGCGGGGCCGATAACTTTGCCCGCTTCGACCTTGTCGGCCGGAAGCGCGGAAGCTTTTCGATCTCCATTCGTCTGTTGTCCTCGCGCAAGGTTCCACACTAGCGATCTGCTTGTTCCTTCTGGTTAACAGGTGGGGTTCGCGTTTCCCTCCTCTCCCGTCAGCCTTGTGTTACATTTCTTAGTTCCAGCCTGCCCGCTGTTTTCGGGGATATTCAATGAGCCTCTCACTCTTGTTCGGCGTCGCTCTTGCCCTCGCACTCGGCCTCTTTCTCGGGCAGCTTCTCGCGCGGCTCCGCATGGCCTCGCACGCGAATGACCTTCAATACGAAGCCGCGGGTCTCGCCGCTCAAGTCGACGAGACACGTAAGCACGTGGAGACCCAGCGCGTGCAGATAGAGGCGCTCCGCAAAGAGCTGGACGCCGAGCGGATCTTGCGCACACGCGCCGAATCAGAACGTCAAAGTGAGCGCTCCAATATTGAAGAACAGAAGCGTCTCCTGCATGAAGATGAAGCCAAGCTCCGGGAAGCGTTCGACTCGCTGGCGGGCAAAGCTCTCGAGCAGTCAACCCTGCAGTTTCTGCAGCTCGCCCAGGAGCGTTTTGCGAATCTGCAGCAGGAAGCGTCCGGTGACCTGGCGCGGCGTCACGAATCGATCCGCGGGATGGTCGATCCCCTGCAAGAGCGTCTTACGGAATTGCAGACTCACCTGCGAGAGCTGGAAACGAATCGTCAATCCGCTTACGGAGAACTCCGCAGCCAGGTGCAGCAACTGGCAGTAACAAGCCGCGATTTGCAAAAGGAAACCGTCACCCTGGTCAGCACGCTCCGTCAGCCGCAGGTCAAGGGGCGCTGGGGCGAACTTACCTTGCGGCGCGCAGTCGAGCTGGCGGGCATGTCTCCGCACTGCGATTTTCTCGAACAGGTTTCCGTGGACACCGACGAAGGGCGATTGCGCCCGGACATGATCGTCCATCTCCCGGGGAATGCAAATGTCGTCGTGGACGCAAAAGTGCCGCTGCATGGGTTCTTAAGAGTCGCGGCTGCGCAGTCCGACGCCGAGCGCGAATTGGGATACCAGGAGCACGTGCGTCTTGTCCGGGAACACGTTACACAACTTGCTTCCAAGGAGTATTGGAAATCGTTCGACCCGACTCCGCAGTTTGTTGTGATGTTTGTCCCCGGCGAATCCTTTTTCAGCGCCGCGCTCGAGAAGGATCCGTCGCTGCTCGAGGACGCGATGCAGAAAAAAGTCGTGCTCGCCAGTCCTACAAATTTAATCGCTCTGCTTCGGGCCGTGGCCTACGGCTGGCGCCAGGAGCAAATCGCGGAGAATGCCCAGGAGATCAGCGACATCGGAAGAGAGCTCTACGATCGCATGATGAAATTCCTTGAGCATTTCGACGATTTGCGCGGCGGCCTGGAACGTGCCAACAAGTCGTTCAACAACGCGGTCGGTGCCTTCGAGGGCCGCGTCCTGCCATCCGTTCGAAAACTGAAGGAAAAAGGCGGTCACGCCGCTGAAATCCCGGTTATAGAACCGACGGAAACCGGGTTGCGCGCTCTCAATCCTGCCCTGAGCGAGACCGAGGAATAGTTTCCAATATCCCAATAGAAAAGGGCTCCGCTTTCGCAAAGCCCTTTGTCCAATTCGTTTCGACCTGCTGACTCCTCGGTGTGAGCTGCATTTCCTACCAGCTCAGTTTTAGCGCGAACTGAAATTGCCGCGGATCCAGCGCCGCGGTGGGCTGGCCGGCGTTGCAACCTGCCGGATCGGTTGGATTGCACAGCGGGCTCACGTCGCCGACGTTGAAGCGGTTAAACAGGTTGAACATGTCGACGATGGCGTCCAGCCTGAACCGTTCGCCAAGCGGGAACCGCCGAGCCAGGCGCATATCCCATTGGAAAAAGCCCGGCCGCACAAAGGCGTTTCGTCCCAAATTGCCGGTGCAACCGGCAGGCGGTGTAACTCCGGTTACGGTGAATGGCGCCCCGCTGTTCGTCACACACACATTAGGGAGGGTGAACGTCTTTCCAGGGATAAACGGTGAACTGACGCCAGGTCCGATCGATGGCCGTCCACCATTCCCTGAGAAATCGAGCCGGAAGTCGGTTCCAGTCAGTACGGTGTACGGCCGCCCGGATGCCACCTCGACGATCGGAGCCAGCGTGAAGTCTCCGATGAAGTGTTTCCATGCCCTGTCGCCGCTCTTCGCCGATCCGCTCTGGAACACGGCGCTCGTTACCCACCGATGCCGCTGGTCGAAGCTGGAGTTTGCGCGCTCCAGGTTCGGAAAACGGTTATCTTGCGGTTCGAGTAATGTCTGCAAGTCCGTGGAATCGTCAATCGCGTGTGACCACGTGTAGCTCGACAGGAATTCGAAGTGACTCGTGAAGCGTTTCGAGAAATTCACCGTCAGCCCATGGTAGATGGAATTCCCGGACGACTCCTGCTCGTCTACGCTGGCCCAGGGCACCTGCACCCCTGGGAAGCCCGTGGGATAGCCTGCCAGCGCTGCCAAAGCTACTTCGTTTGCATATCCTCCCGCTAGCCCTGCGAACGAAGGGTTGGGACCCGAGGGCTTGAAGAAGTTGAAGAACGCGGGGGTGCCGACGAACTGTCCGTTAAAAGCGGCCAGCGGCCCGGGACAACCCGTGAGCGTGCCCAACGCTAGAGGTGCAATGACGTTCATTCCGCAGGTTCCTGCGCCGTTAGCACCAGGTGCAAAGCTCGCCGCTGGAACTGCCACGCCAAAAGGGCTACTGGAACTGATGCCAGCCAGGCCTGCGTTGCGGACATTCAGCGCCAAGCGCTGCGGGTCGGTGGAATCAATGTTGCGCGGCCGGTTCAAGTGCAGCCCGTGGGTATAGGAATAGCCGATGCTGATCTTATATTCATGACCAAGCTGGCGCTCAATTGTCAGGTTGCCCTGCTGCGCGTAGGCATATTGGAAGTTGCGGGAGATCGGCAGTGTAAATGGCAGAAGGGCGAGCGGCAAGCCGGTCTTGAGGAAGTTCTGGTTGTTAAAGAATGGGCTGTTCTTTGGGTCGAACCGCTGTTCGTTCGGCAGGTATGTTATCCCCGGGATGCCGGTCGTGTTCAAGACCCCTTGGAAGATGGTGGCGCCGTTCGCAGCCGTTGGGTTGGTAGCCATTGCGGCCCGGGTCGGCGTGCCGCCGAAGATGAGGAGCTGCGAAGAAAGTGCCCCGTCGGATGTTGTGGACAGGAACGCAGAAGCAAACGAAGGGTGATCATAAAACAGCCCGTAACCCGCGCGGACCACCGTTTTGCCATTGCCCATTGGATCCCAAGCTAAGGCGAACCGTGGGGCCACATTATTGTAATCGCGGGGATAACCCTCGGTCACGTTGAACGCCGTTTCCGCCGCTGCGTTGAGGGCCGTCGCGGGCTGGAATTGCGCCGTGTACTCGACGTCGTATCGCACACCATAGTTCAGCGTCAGGCGGGGAAGGATCTTCCAGCTATCCTGGATGAAGAAGCCCATGGAGGGGTCGTTGAAGAGCCGATTGGAATTTCCGATGCCCTGGATGAAGGTCGTCGGCAGACCCAAACCGTAGGCTTGCACGCCCGTGAAGCCGGGCACAGCGACTCCATTGAACGTGTTGGGCAAGGACAAGCTGGAGGCCGAAAGACCGCCGAAATTCATTACCCCGCCGAAATTCAGCTCAAAGACTTGTGCTTTCTTGGAACGAAGCTGGATGTAATTGATGTCCGCACCCGTCTTGAAGGTGTGGTGTCCCTTGACCCAAACGAGATTGTCCGTCCACTGGAAGCGCCGCTCGATGCGGTCTTCCGTCGAGAAGGGCTCCCGGCCGAAGAACGCAAAGCCCGTGATATTCACACCGAGGCCGCTTCCGCCGGGAAGTTGGGAGAAGCCATAATGCAAGCCTCGGCGCGCATACTGGAAACGGGCAGTGTTGATAAGCGATTGACTGACAATCGTGTCGTGCTGGAAGACGCCGGAAACATCACGGGTTTGTTGCAATGACGTTCGCGAGCCGGCGTTCTGACCAAAATTCTGGTTCTGCGCGTTGACCTGAATGCCTGTGACCAGAGATGGCGACACGCTGACGCGCAGGAACGAGCTGTTCTTTGAATTCCAGTGTTGATCCAGGCGGCCCGACCACAGGCTCGTACCCTCGGATATCGGGTAGTTTCCCCTCAGGGAGTTCATCCGGACGAACGAACCCGGCAATGTCACGAGATTTGCCGGGGCGCAGGCCTTCGATGAATTTAGGAGGCCGCAATCAATTGGGATTGGAAAGCGCGCTCCGGGCGCCACAGGCACGCCTTCCCCGGATGCGACCAACCCGGGGTCCACGCCATTCAAGGCGACGCTCGATGATGACCCGGCCAGTGCAAAAATGTTCGCCGCTAGCTGCTGGCCCTGGAGAGATGAAAGCACTGCTGGGTTGTTCACGAAGGCAGCCTGAGCCGGCGTCAGCAGCAAGGTGACGCCGGGGATTACTGGGGTCGTCGCCGGCACCAGGCCGAAATTATTTGCGCCAATGTTCGTGAACCCTGTTTCTTGCCGGCGCGTGGTTTCGTACGAAAGAAAGTAAAATGTCTTGTCCTTCTTGATTGGTCCGCCGAGCGTGGCACCGGCCTGCACGCGGGTGTACGCCTGTTTCACGGGATTCACCGCCCCGGTCACCGGATCCACTTCGACCGAAAACGCGTTCCGCGCCTGGAACGCTTTATTTCGCAGGAATCCAAAGACGTTGCCGTGTATGTCATTCGAGCCGCCCTTGGTGACGATGTTGACCACGCCGCCCATGGCTCGGCCGTATTCCGCATTGTAGTTGCTGAGAATGATCTGGAATTCCTGCACCGCTTCCTGCGATACGGTGGCCCGAATGCCGTTCACGGAGTTATCCACGGCGTCCGCGCCGTCCACTGACACTTCGTTGGACCTCGCTCGCTGTCCACCGACATTCAGCCCGCTCGTCGGTGCGGCCCCGATAGAAGGGGCGGCGTCGCGATTCGTCTGCGAATTCGTCAGCGTAAAGTTGATGTAATTCCGTCCATTGATCGGCAAGTTGTCGATGCGCCGCTGCTCGATGGTTTGCGAAACTTCGGTCTTGCTTGTCTCAATTGGCGCAGTCTCCGTGGTCACAGTAATGCTTTGCTGTACGCCACGGAGTCCCAGTGTCAGGTCAAGAGTTGCCGACTGGCCCACCGTCACCACAATGGAGGGGTTCTCGTAGACCCCAAAGTTCGCACCGCCATCGACGGTCATCTTGTACTGCCCTGGCGGCAGTCCGACCACCGTGTAGCGGCCGTTGTCGTCGGCGACCGCGGTTCGCACTGCGCCCGTACCCACACTGGTGAGGCTCACCTTGGCCCCTTTCACTCCCAGACCCTGGGGATCCATCACCGTTCCCGACAGGGTTGCCGTATTCACCCCCTGCGCCGCGGTTATTGCGCTGCAGCCCAACGCGAGTACGCACAACACGACCAAAGCAAACACACCCTGACGGCGTTGCATCTGTGTCCTCCTGATTGCTTTCTCTTTCCCGCTACCCCTAGCGCTGGCGGATGTTCCTGCCTACCCCGCTAACTCCGTTGGATACACGGCTTTTACTGCAATACACTGCCGGATTCAACTGAAAACTTAGTAGCCGTAGTCCGGAGGGAAACCCCATGTTGTAGCCTGTCCAGATAGGTCAGCAGGGGCAGACTCCGCCGCCACCGAGAGGTCTTCATAACAGCGGCAGGATGAACCGGATGGAGTTATCTGGCAAGCGACAAGATGCGAAAATCACGTGAGAGGAGACGATGTCGCCTCTTGTCATGCTCGCGGCCCTAGATAACCGGAGCCCTAGCAATGTTTTAACAGCGAGAGTTGCCTCGGCAAGATCAGGCCTGGATCGCGATCGTTCCAAAAGCGAGGGTGCAAATTAAGAGGAGCAGTCGGAGAACTGTCCGAACCTGGATGAGGCTAGATCTGCAGGTGGCGCTGCACGAGTTTGCGCAGCTTATCGCGGTCTTCTTCTTTCATGTGCACGATCTCGACCCCGCCGCCATCCGGGCCGATATTGCGTACGACCGCCGTGAAATGGATCTTGCGAAGCCCGGCGCGCATTTCCAGCTGGATGGAATCGCCAACGTTGAGCCGTTTGGGCGATTCGAGATACGCGCCGCCGAGGCTGATGGTTTTCACGCGCGCGAGGCCTGCCTGCGGGCCGTCGATGTGAGCGCGCAAAGGGGATTCGAGCGGCACGCGCGCGTAGCGTCTAGGAATCATATAGCCCGCGTTTGTCTGCCCCAATGATTCGAAGGCCGCCCGCGCCTGGGCAAACGACGCGCGATCTTCGATGAGCGCGAGGGCATCTTGCGCCGCCGAACGAAGTCCGGAAGGCTCCGCGTAAGCCAGCCCTTCGCGCTCTTCCACCAGCCGCCTCAGCAACTCTGCAGCTTCTGTGGCGTGCATGCGACCGAGCGCTTCGATCGCCTTTATGCGCACAAAAAGATCGCGCAGGATTTCGTGCTCGCCTGCCGCGATTTCCATCAATTGCGGCACCGCAGTGGCTTCCTGGGCGAGCCCGATCTGATCGATCATCATGGGAACAACCAGCGGATGGGCATCCGCCAGCACTGCGGAAAAAACGAAGGCCGCACTCTGCGCTGAGGCAGAATTTGCGGGCCGCGAGAGTTCGCTGATGGCCAGGTCCTGCAGATTCCACTCCCAGCTCGCGAGGGCCCGTGCCAGGCCGCGCAGCAGCCGCTCTGGATCGGCGGCAGCCAACAGTTTGATCGAGGCGCTCACACGCTGCCGGCGGGCTTCGTACAGCCGGGTTTCGAGAAGATTCAGCACAGGAACCCCGATGGTTCGCAGGAGGCGCGCCATCGCGGGAACGCTTTCCGCGCCGCGCGGTTCCGTCAAAAGCAGGGTCATTCGATCGAGCAACCGCTCAGGGTCGCGCTGCAAGAGCCGCGGAAGCACGGGATCGAGCGGTCGATTTGCCAGCGCTGCGTCGACGAGCAACAGCCAGCGGTCTTGCGCCACCAGGCGCTGGGCCAGCGTTGCTATGTGGCCGTGTTCTTGATCGCGCGGGGCTCTCTCGAGACTCGTCAGAATGGTCTCGAACCCCGCGTAATCGGCGCGATTGACCGCAATCCGCCCAAGGGTTTCGAGAAAAGCCGCGAGCAGGGCTGCCGTCTCCGGAATAGTTTCTTTCTCCAGCGCCTTCATTGTCCCTCGGCTCAGGTCTTCCGGGAGCTGGTTTGGCCACAGCGACTCGATGATGGCCGTCACCTCGTTCAATCCCGCCGCTACGGCGCGCCGGGCCGATGGCTCCTCATGCTCAAGTCTGCGCGCATAGTTCAGAAGTATGTTGCGAGCCTCGCGCCGCGGCGCGTCCGCGCCTGCTTCGGCCAATTGACCAAGCGTCTGCTTCAAGGCCACGACCGGAACGCTCCAAACTTCCGGTCCGCGTAACACCGCCGACTTTTCTCGCGGTGGCAGCTCGATCCAGAATTTCTCGATGAGTTGTTCTCGGTGCGTATCCGTCGCCCAAGTGGTAGCGAGTGTGGACAGATGCTGCGAGGAATGAGGCCCCGAGTATCCTCCCGAGGAAACCAGCACGTCGCCCAGACGATGGAACATTGATTTCACGGCAACCGGCGCAAGCGTCCCCGCGGAAAACTCCGCGCTGAGAAACTCGAATATCAGGCTTTCGGAAAGCCGCAGCAGATAAGGTTGCGGCCGCTCATTCTCACGGGGGGTGTATTGTGAGATTGAGCTGAGCAGCATTCGAACGGTATCTCTGCTCGCGTCTTCCAAGGCGCCGTGAATAGCCCGTGCTGCCTCTTCCGGCGATAGCCCGCGAGCGCTCTCCAGGGGCGGCGTCAGCCGTGCGAGCAGGCGCAGCGCAGCCACCAGATCGTCGATCCCTGGGGTGCGAATGGGTGACTCACTGCTCTCGCGCGGCGAGCTTCCACCGTAGGCTACCAGCGCGCCGATTAAACTGGCGAGCACTGTATCAACCCTGCGTTCCGTTTGGGCGTTCACGGAAATGCCTTCCACGCCTTTCTCCAAGAGCTTCGCCGTCCACCACGCGTGCCCAGCACGCTTTGACGGCCCTTCCGATCTTAGCAATGAAGCTTTAATGAGTTGGGCGAGCGTGTCCAGTTCGCCTACATGAAACTTGCGCGCGAAGGCGAGCGTTTGGATCCCCGCACCCTGAAGTTCCTGCGCGAGCGTTTGCATCTCGCCCCGAGCATCAGGCAGATGAGCGTCGCTAAGCTTGGGTACTACGAAACCGCCCCTTTCCGCGTTGATTTCCAGGCCATTCAGGGCCGAGGCCATACTTCGCAATGATTCGTAGGCGGCATCCAGACTCTCCAGCCGCCGTGGATGGTTCCTGTCGTATAGGCGTTCGGAACGAAGGAGTAGATGGAACGCGCGAAGCGCGCGATGCACCCCCGCGGCCTTGGCATCGACACTGGGAGCAGGTTCTTGGTGCGCTACACCGGACACCTTACTTGCACTTTTACGCGGGGCCCTTTGAGCAGGCTTCCCCCGCTCGCGGCCGCCGCTCGCCTCTTCCACAGGTAATGTGGCCCGAAGTACCAAAGCACTCTCCCCTTATTTCACTGCGGCTCTGTCTGACTCCGTTGATGAACGGTAAGAAGGTCGGCCCCTGCCCTAGACAAAAACTCCCCATGCGGGCAGGGTACCTGCAACTATAAAGAAAGCACGCTTCCGGCCCCTATAATTCCTACGTAAGTCTTTTATTTTCAATACGAGCGAATGATGGCCGCACAACCCCCGCGATTGCTGTGTTACAAAAGGTTACGATTTGGGCGGGAGGCTTCTGCCATTGCAACGCGGCCGGCGGGGCCTCAGTTTTCCGCGCGTGCGGCTGTCAAAGCAGCTGACTACCCCGAGGCTTACTTCGATCTCAAAGATTCCTGCACTGTAACGGTTCCACCCTCACTGACCTGGACGGTCCTTTTGGCTTGTTGATAACCACTGAGCTTAAGGATCACCGTGTGCATCCCCGAGGGGACCTGCACCCGGGCAGGTGTGAATTGCCCCGTTGATGCGCCATCCACAAAAATCTCCGCACCCGGGGGGTTCGTCTCGACTTGAGCCCACGCAACGCGGCCCGTCACCGGCTTCTCCTTGAGCTCTACGTCGAGTTGCGTCTGGATATTGTCCTTTACCTGGACGCTCCCCGCATACGCCTCATAACCCGGAATGCGGAGCACAAGATTGTATTGTCCGGGAGCGAGCGGCAACGTTACCGGCGTTTGGCCCGACTGTTTTGCACCATTGATGAACACATCAGCACCGCGGGGGCGGCTGTTTACAAACAATCCCTTGGCCAGTGATTCGAGCGAGATCTTTTGATCTGAGACGTCATCTGACTTTACCTGCAATGCGGTTTGCACTGGTTGGTAGCCGTCTTTCTTGACCTCCAGGCTGTACTGCGCAGGATTCAAGTCATTGAAGCTGCATGGGGTTTGGCACTGGCTCACAGTGCGCCCGGCTGGGCCGTGCAGTACGGCGGTGGCGCCGATCACGTCCGTGACGACGTGGATGGCTCCTTGTCCGGCGGGTGGGACCGGGTGGCCGCCTTCTCCACCGTTCCCTTTGCCTCCATCCGCCGCATCGTCGTACTCGATGTGATCCACGACTCTCACATTAGCCGGGGCGTCACGCAAGAATTTCAGGAGCCCGCCATGCTCCGCAGGGCGCAGCTTTCCAGCGAGCACCAGCGTGTTTCCCACACCCTGGATCTTGGCCCGCCCGGTCAGCCCCTTCTCCGCAATGGCTTCCTCGATGCGTCCTTTGTACTCGGCTGCCTGGGAGCTCAAACCGGCATCGGATTTCTTGGCGGCAGATCTCAACGCCGCGTTCTCTGCAGGTTTTGTTCTCGTCGGCCTCGGCTCTGGGTTTGCGGCGGCTTCGTTCGCCGGCTCTGCGTCGCCGTTTTCTTCTGAAGTTGCCGTGGGATTGTTTTCCTTGGCTGCCAAGGTCGTAGAAGGGGTTTCGGCGGCAGCGGGTTTCTGCGCGGCGTGTATCTGACGCGCATCCTCGAAGACAGGCCGCAGTTTCTGAACGCCGTACGCAATGACACCGATCAAAAGCAACGCGACGAATATCGTCCCGAGCACGCTTTTTTTCTTCGGCTCCTCGTAACGGATTACCGTTCCAGTGCGCCGCACCACGGGAGTCTGCGAGGGGCTCGATGCCCGATGGGACAACGAACGCGCCGTCTCCGCTGTCATGGGATCTTCGCCGCGAGCGTTCCGGCCGGCGGCGCCGCCTGCGCCGCCCATCGCCCCCAGTGGCAACGTCGCGTTCGGCGCTCCGCGTCCAGCTAGGACGAGTGTCTTATCTGGGTTACCCCCCGCAGCGGCGGCGCGGTAATTTCGCAGATCCTCTAGCATTTCGCGGCAACTCTGGTAGCGCGCCTCCGGCTCTTTCTCGAGGGCTTTCATCACCACTGCGCTGATCCCAGGGTGAATCGAAGCGTCGATATTGTGGGGAGGTACCGGATCCTCGTTCACGATTTTGTAGATCACCGTCGTGATGTTCTGTCCCGGGAAGGGCTTCTCACCTGCAACCATCTCGTACAACAACACGCCCAGCGAAAAAATATCGCTGCGGCCGTCCACCGCCCGGCCCTTCACTTGTTCCGGAGACATATAGCTCGGCGTGCCCATGACATGCGCAGTCTGCTGCATCGTGCCGAACTGCATCTTGCCTTCGACCAGCTCCATCGTTATGTAGTACAGGCCGTCTTCTTCGCCTGCGTCAAACACCACCACGATATTCGGATGGGTCAGAAGACCTGCCGCGCGTGCCTCAGTTTGAAAACGGGTCAACAGCTCCGGCCGGGACAATCCCGTCCCTTCCTCGCTCAGTCGTATCGTCTTCACCGCGACGGTCCGGCCAATCACCGGGTCCGTCGCCTTATAGACCACACCCATGGCCCCGCGGCCCAGTTCGCCGATAATTTCGTACCGCCCCGCTTTCGTTACCGTCGTCATCGCTCCAACAATCTTTCTATTCAGCCCGCTCTCCGCACCTGCCTCACCCTGGGATCCAAGAGAAATCGGCAGGGGTATCGCCCGCGCAGGTTGAAAACTCTCCGCGCTATCGGCTCCCTACACCCTCTTCCTCTTTTTTGCGCGCATCCGGAACCTATATCGAGAGGCGAAGACACACCGGCTCACACACGGGGGCCCTATTGTCCACAGTACCCATCAAATTTTCTCTTGGTCAACGCTACGGGGGTACCAGTGTTTCGCACTCGACACGTGGCGAAACGGCGAAGCTCCCCAGAAGTTCCCGGCTGCCCAAATGGGCGATTTTAAGGCCGCCGCATGGACTCGCCCGGGGACATCGAGCGTTCCGGCATGGGCACGTTCGTTTCGCGGACGGGGTGATCCACTTCTCCTGGGCGCGCTGGCGCTTCGAGCCCGTCCGTCAATACATAGCCTTGCAAAGCGATTCCGTTCGTCCATACGCCTTCGAGCGC
>WNEZ01002483.1_pt1 | contig 16722 bp, 20 predicted proteins | sample 5400521 | NCBI WGS metagenome assembly WNEZ01 (sample SAMN13153339, study PRJNA577476) | soil metagenome | isolation source: 120 cm saprolite under Douglas fir tree site 2 hole 1 replicate 1 | place: USA:California | collected 2015-04-18
TCAAAGGCGTTTTATGACCAGGCACTTCGTCCTCTCGGCATCGAACGCCTGTATGCCGAAGGTCCAAGCTTCGCTGGCTATGGAGCAGATCGGAAAGCATTCTTCTGGATCGGCTTGAGAAATGCTTCGCAAACCAGTAGCCACGTCGCCTTCGCGGCCAAGGACAGGGAAACCGTGGAGCAATTTCACCGGGCGGCGCTCGCAGCCGGGGGACAGGATAACGGGCCACCGGGGCTGCGCCCGCACTATCACGAAAACTACTATGGGGCGTTTATCCTTGATCCCGATGGCCACAACATCGAAGCGGTTTGCCACCGCAAGCAAGTGTAATCCGGATGCCGCGTCAGCGCGACGCCCCGCCAAACATGGCTTCCATCGCCCGCCGCGTCTTGATCGTTTCGTTGTCAGCGTCGATCTCGACATCGCTCCAGCGCACCACCGCGCCATGGGCGATATCGTTCTTCAGTTTCACGCGATGCGCGAGGCCGATCGGCAATGCGCCGGCCGCCAGGCTCGCCGCCGCCGGCATCAGTTTGCCCCACACCGTGTAGCCGCCCTCGCCGTCGAGCGTTTCGCCCGCGCGCAGGTCGCGTTTGGCCACCGACGCGACGTCGCCGCGGAAACCGTGGGGCTGCCCGGTCGGCTCGTTGCGCAGCGCCGCTGATAGAATCGAAATGTTCAGCTCAAGCCCGATCAGATGATACGGCTTGTACATTGCCGCATAACGCCCCGAAGCATCAGTCTTCAACCCGTATTGCCCAAAACAGTCCGCGGCGTAATCGTTCGGCGCTTCCAGCACCACATAGACGCCCCAGCGCAGATCGCGAAACACCGGTCGCCCGTCGCGCTCCAGCGACGACACCACTTCGACCAAGCCTGATTTTTCCAGCACGCCGCCCTTGTCGCACGGCCGCATCACATGCGGCAGATCGTCGACGCCGCAGGGCGGAAACAACAACCCGCCGGCGGGCACATCGAGGCCGGTGGCATTGGCGATCGCCGCCATTTCGATCGCGGATTTGGTGCCGTCCAAAAACGAATTGAACATCTGCGGGTTCATGCCGGCCGACTGCGCCTCATCGGCGGTCAGCCCGTAATGGCTCCAGACCCCGGCCGGCGTCACGTCATGATAGGCCGGCAGGTATTTTGTGCCTTTGCCGGCGGCGACCACGCGGAAGCCGGTGGCGCGCGCCCAGTCCACCATCTCGGCGGTCAATGCCGGCTGATCGCCATAGGCCAGCGAATAGACCACGCCGGCCTTGCGCGCCTCCTCGACGAGCAGCGGCCCCGCCAGCACGTCGGCCTCGACATTGACCATGACGATATGCTTGCCGGCCGCGATCGCCGCGCGGGCATGCTTGATGCCGACCGCGGGGTTGCCGGTCGCCTCCACGATCACCTCGATATGGCCTGAGGTCGCCTTCGCTGCATCGGCGGTGAAAGTCGTCGTTGCAATTCGCTCGGCGTCCCAGCCGACGGTGCGGCAGGCCTCGCGGGCGCGCTCCGGATCGAGATCGACGATGACAGGCACTTCGAGCCCCGGCGTATGCGGCACCTGCGCGAGAAACATCGAGCCGAATTTGCCGGCGCCGATCAGGGCGACGCGAACCGGTTTTCCGGCCCCGCGGCGGGCATTGAGGAGGTGAGAAAGGTTCATGGAGGGTGATCCGATCGGATTGTGATGCAGCCGTGTGAAGCGTGTCCCGGACGCGGTGCAGCGTTCTTTACGCTGCTCCGCAGAGCCGGGACCCATGAAGGCGACGGGTGTAGTGTGGGCCCCGGCTCAGCTGCGCATCACCATAGCGCGTCAAAGACGCGCGTAAACGCGCTTATGGTGCTGCGCTGCGTCCGGGGCACGAGCAATACACTAACCGCGTTACTCCGCGGCCTGTCGCTGCGCGCGGGCGAGCCGCAGCAGCGAATCGTCTTCCACGGTCTGGATCGGGGTAAAATCGCGATGCGCGATGTATTCCGGCCTGGTGGGGGTGCGGATATAGTTCGAGACCGCATTCAGCGTGAGATAGACGATCTTGCGCGGATACGGCGTGATGTTGCCGGCCGAGCCATGCACCAGATTGCCGTGGAACATCAGCATGCCGCCGGCCTTGCCGGTCGGCGCGACAATGCCGCCTTGCTTCACCAGCCGCGTCACGGTTTCCTCGTCCAGCGTCCACAACGGATACGAGGTGGTCTCAAGGTCGTGCGAGGCCTTGAGATCGCCGGCGTGCTGGCTTTTCGGCACCACCATCAAGGGGCCATTGATCGGCATCACCTCGTCGAGAAAAATCGCGATGTTCATCGCCCGCGGCTCCGGCATGCCGTCGTCGCGTTTCCAGGTGCCGTAATCCTGGTGCCACTGCCAGACGTCGCCGGTGAAGGCCGATTTGGCGTTGATCTTGTACTGGTGCATGTAGACCTTCTCGCCAAAAATCTGCTCGACGGGATCGATCATGCGCGGATGCGCGCCGAGCAGGCCGAACGCCTCGTTGTAGAGATGGGCTGCAAAGGCGGTGCGCGGCGCGCCGCTTTTCTCGCGCCACACCTCCGGGCGCCGGGTGTTGTAGATCTCCTCCGCCTCGTGGGCGAGCAGCGCCACCTCTTCGGGGCTGAACAGTTCCGGCAGGAACAGCCAGCCGTCGCGGTTGAAATCGTCGATCTGTTGCTGGGTCAGTTTCATGGTGGTTCCTCCTTTTGGTTTTTGTTCGTTTTACTTCGTCATTCCGGGTTCGCGCTCGCGCGCGCCCCGGAATGATGGCGCTTTAACTACGCCGCCTCCGATTCCTTCAGTCGCTCTTCCGTCATTCGTCCCGCGCTCATCGCATGCGCCAGCGCCGAGCCTTCCGCGGCCTTGGCGTTGCCGGACAGAATATGCGCGGCAATGGTCTCGTGTTCGGTCCAGGCGCTCTGGCGATAATCCAGTTCGGCCAGCACTGTCGCCATTGATCTCTTCATATGCGGCCACTGCGGCGCGATCATTTCCTCGATCGCGGGATTGCCCGCGAGCCGATAGATCGCGCGGTGGAAATCCACATCGAGCGTGATCAGCTGCGACAGCGATGTTTTCTTGTCGGTCGCGCGCCCAGCACGCAATGCGGCCTCCAGATGCGTGCGCCCGGCGCCGTCGGTCCTGGCGCGCCCGGCGGCGAGCCTGGCCGCCAGTGCGTCGATCGCCCCGCGCACCTCATAGAGCTGGCGGATGCGCAAGGGGTCGAGCTGCGTGACCGCAAAACCCTTGCGGCCGCTTTCGGCGACCAGGCCTTGCCGGTGCAGCAGATGCAGCGCATGGGAAACCGGCTGGCGCGAGACACCGAGTTTTTCCGCAAGCTCGCTCTGGCGGATACGGTGACCCGGCGGCAGCGTGCGGTCGATAATGGCCTCCAGAATCCGCGCATAGACCTGGTCGATCAGATTGGGGGTCGGGTCGAGCGGGATCATGCCACGTGTCCAACTGGAATACGGAATTCCGAATGTAGAAACTAGCGCGAGGCGAGGGCGCGGTCAAGGGCGGCCATGGATCACATGAGCGCTTTAGCGGGGCAGCGCCGTCGCGCTATGCTCCCGCCGGGAGGCCGGAGGTCCATCATGAGCAGCGACGCGAGTTTCGTCGGCAGCATTCCGCAGCACTACGATCAGGGCATGGGGCCGATGATCTTTGCCGATTATGCCGCCGACATTGCGCAACGCGTCGCCGCCGCCAATCCGGCGCGGGTGCTGGAGACGGCGGCCGGCACCGGGATCGTCACGCGAAAGCTGCGCGATGCATTGCCTGCCGCGACACGCCTGACGGCGACCGATCTCAATCCGCCGATGCTCGACATCGCGCGCACCAAGTTTCGATCAGGCGAGCAGGTCGAGTTCCAGCCCGCCGATGCCATGGCGCTTCCCTTCGCGGATGGAAGTTTTGATGCCGTCGTGTGCCAGTTCGGCGTGATGTTCTTTCCGGACAAAGCCAAATCCTGTTCCGAGGTTTTGCGTGTGCTAGCCCCCGGCGGCCGTTATGTGTTCAGTGTCTGGGATTCGCATCGCTACAATCCATTCGGCCGTCTGGCACATCAGGTTGCGGGAAGTTTTTTCCCCTCCGATCCACCTCAGTTCTACCGCGTGCCGTTCTCCTGCCACCAGATCGATCCGATCAAGGAACTCCTGATCGAAGCGGGCTTCACCGGCATCGACGCTGCCGTCGTCAGCCTGGACAAAGAGGTCCCTGACGCCGCGAGTTTCGCGCGCGCGGCGATCTATGGTAACCCGCTGATCGATCAGATCCGGACCCGGGGTGGCGTCGAGCCTGAACTTATCGTCAGCGCGCTGGCGCAAGAATATCGCCGTGAATTCGGCGCCGATCCCGGACGCATGCCGCTGCAGGCGATCGTGTTTTCTGCAACAAAAAGATCGTGACGGCGCTCACGCATTGAGAACCGCAAGCGGTCATCGCGTTGACCTTGACACCTAGTATTACGAGGCATACCATAACGAGGTATCAAGACAAGAAAGGAGCCTGCCATGCCGGTTGCCAAAGTCTATGTGCCAGAAGGCATTCTCACGCCGGATCAGCGGCGCGAGATCGTCAAGGGGATTCACGAGGTCATCGTCGGCGTCGAAAAGCGGCCAGCGGACTCGCCGACCTACGTGCTGATCAACGAGGTTCCGGCGGGCGGTTGGGGCGCCACCGGCAACGTCTATGTGCCCCGGACCTGACGACGGGTAACTACCGCCAGCTGCATGCGGCATTTCGCCAATGGCGCGGCGAGCCGGATGCGGGCCGGGCTCGATTCAATGACCCATCATCACCCATGCGAGGTTGGACTATGGACATGATCAACGAGTCAAACAACGACGCGCGACCGGCAATCAGCGGCGGATTAAACCGCAGGGCGGTCCTGATGACGGCGGCCGTTGCCGCGAGCGCAGCGGCCGGCGTCTCGACGGCGCTGGCGGACACTGCTCCGGCGGCCAACTTCGGCGCACCGTTGGTGGAGCTTCATTTTCCCGCCAATCTGCTGACGCTGGAGCAGAAGGCCGCCATGATCAAGGGCGTTACCGACGTCGTTCTCAAGACGACGAAGCAGCCGCCGGATCCGGCACGGCATTCGTTTGTGCAGATCTTTGAGACGGCTGAGGGCGGCTTCGGCGTCGACGGTCAGGTGTTCGTACCGCGCGCCAAGTAGCGCGCCGGCTCTGCCGGCGAACCACGGTGCTCGCTCTTGCCCGCCCGCCGCTTGACCGCTCCGGCGCCAAAGCCTAGTAATGCAAGGTATGGAAGGCGAAATGCTCAAGGGGCACCTCGACATGATCGTGCTCGCCGCGCTGTCGGCGGCGGGCCCGGCGCATGGCTATGCGATCATCGAAGAAATCAAACGGCGGAGCGGTGGCGCGTTCGATCTACCCGAGGGAACGATCTACCCGGCACTGCATCGTCTTGAGCAGGCCGGCCTGCTCAAGAGCAGCTGGATGACCGCCGACTCCGGGCGGCGGCGGCGGGTCTACACACTGACCAGGACCGGCAATCGCGCGCTGGTCGAGCGGCGCGCGGTCTGGAAGCAATTTTCCGATGCCATCGGCGGCTTGCTTGGAGGAACCCGGCCACGGGAGGACCCGGCATGATCCAGGACTATCTCGAATTGCTGGAGCGCGAGCTCAATTTCGATCGATCGTTGTCACGTTGCGTGCGGCAGGAAGTCGAAGACCATTTGTGGGAAGCCGTCGCGGTTGATTTGACGGGGGATATGCTTGTCGCGCAGCGGCGCGCCATCGCGAATTTCGGCGATGCACGCGCCATCGCCGCCCAGTTCGCAGTGGTGTCGCTCGCCAGGCACAGCCGAAGAGCCGGTGTCGCTGCGGTCTTGGTGATCGCCAGCGTCTTCATTGCCATGAAGGCCCGCATCGCATGGTATGCCGCGGCGCAGTGGGCCATCAGCGACGACATGCGCGCGGTCGGTGGCTTGGTGGTACAGGTCGACCGCTACGCCTTCTGGATGTCGCTCATCGTCGGGCTCGGCGCCTGCGTCTACATCGTCAGCCGGCAGATCCCTGCCACGTTCCATCCGGCCTATCGCCGGCAGCTCCGCCGCTTCTTTGTGCTGTGCTGTGCCGCGACCGCAGCCCTTGTCGTTTCGGTGATCAGCGATGGCGTGCTCACCGCACTCCAGTTGCGTGGAGCAGAATTATCGGCGGGATTTTTGGTCTCGATCGCATCGATGGCGATCGAAATCGCATGCGTCGGGATTTTGGTCGTTCACATTCGCGGCATCACGCTGCGGGCGGCATCCACGGCGAGCTTGCTGAGCACGTGATGTCCGTGGGTTTTCAAGTCGCCAGAAACTCCAGCACGATCTCGCAAAATCTCTGCGGCGCCTGTTCGAACATCGGATGCGTGGTGCCGGGAATCATCGCAGTCTTCGACCCCTTCACATGCGCCGCCGGCGTGTGCAGCACCACAGGCAACGCGCCCTTGCTATTGGCGCCGCCGATGAACAGTGTCGGCGTCTGGATCGCCTCCGCGTCTTCCTTGGAAAACGGCGGCCGGTTGTCACGGGTCTGTCCCAGCAAGGTATAGGCGTTGTCGCGCAGTTCCTGCTTCGTCGCCGCCGGAATGCGCTTCCAGCTGCCGGGGCCTTCGAGCGCATCCATGTAGACTTCCAGTCCACCGTCAACATCGCCCCGGGCGATGACTTCGGCCGCCGCCGCGATCCGCGCTGCCAGCGGGGAGGGGCCGGGCCTGAATGCCGGATCGGGGCAACGTGCTCCTGCGCTCGGACGTCATACGCGGGCTTGACCCGCGTATCCATCAATCTTTGGCGAGAAGCGTTCTTGCAAAGAAGATGGGATCACCGGGCTGCCCGGTGATGACAAATCATCGGCCTGTTATGCCGTCTTTTCATGGCACGGCGTCAGGTTCCCCCGGAATTCGGGTGGATCGCAACAATCTCCAAGCCCATATTCCAGCCAGGCGTTAAGCTCAAACCATTGAGTGCCAAGATTTGGAGCCACAGGATCTGGAGCCAGCCGTGACCGACCAACATTTTGCAATATTTGACACCGCGATCGGCCGCTGCGGCATCGCGTGGGGCGCGCGCGGCATCAATGCGGTGCAGCTGCCGATGGGGAACGAGGAGAAGACCCGCGCCCGCGTTCGCCAGCGCCATGGCGACATCGCGGAGGCGCCGCCGCCTGCCGAGGTTCAAAGCGCGATCGACGGCATCGTGGAATTGCTCGCGGGCAAGCCGAATGACCTCGCCGATATCGTGCTCGATCTCGACGGCGTTCCCGAGTTCAACCGCGGCGTCTACGACATCGCGCGCACCATCCCGCCGGGCAAGACGCTCACTTACGGCGATATCGCCAAACGGCTCGGCGGCGTCGAGCTGTCACGCGATGTCGGTCAGGCGCTCGGGCGCAATCCCTGTCCGATCGTGGTGCCCTGTCATCGCGTGCTCGCCGCCGGCGGCAAGCCCGGCGGATTTTCCGCCAATGGCGGCGTCGTGACCAAGCTGAAGATGCTGGCGATCGAAGGCGCGGTGGTCAATCACACGCCGAGCCTGTTCGATTGAACTTTCCGTCATTCCGGGATGCGCCTTCGGTCGGCAATTGCCGACCTGAGGCGACAGGCCCGGAATCCATACTCCCGGTCGTGGTTATGGATTCCGGGCTCGCTCGTTTCACTCGCGCCCCGGAATGACGGTGATCGCGGTCAGCGCGGATCGGCTAAGCGGAAAGCGCCTTAACCCGCCATCACCGCCTCGCAGGAAAATCCGTTGCCCCAGCGGCGGATTTTTCCCGTCGAAGGCGAGGGAAAATGCGCGGTGCAGCACAGCGTGTCGGTGTCGCAATAGCGTTCCAGGAAATTGCGCCGCGTCGTAGCGGCGAGAGCCTGATCGACATCGAATTTCGCCGACAATTCGGGATAGCGCGCCTGCAGCGGCGAGTGCATCAGGTCGCCGCTGAAGACCGCCTCGTCCTTGCCGCGGCCGAAGGTGAACGCGACATGTCCCGGTGTATGCCCTGGCGTCGGCAGGATGCGCGTATGGTCGCCGATCGCATAATCGTCGCGCACGATCTCGGCCCTGCCCACTTCGACGATCGGCAGCACGCTGTCGCCGAACGGCGGTACCGGCGTGTTCGCGTGTTGTGCGGTCCAGTAATCGAACTCGCCCTTGCCGAACACATAGCGCGCGTTCGGGAACGTCGGCACCCAGCGGCCGTTTTCCAGTCGTGTATTCCAGCCGACGTGATCGACGTGCAAATGCGTGCACATCACGAAATCAATGTCGCCGACGGAAAAGCCCGAGGACGCGAGCGCGTGCATATAGGTGTCGTCGGTCTTCATGTTCCATTTCGGGCGCAGCGGGCGCGGCTTGTCGTTGCCGATGCAGCTGTCGACCAGAATGGTGTGATGCGGCGTCTTGACGATGTAGGACTGGAAACACAGGATCAGGGTATCGTCGGCGTCGATCGCGCCGGCCTTTTGCATCCATGGCTTGTTCTCGGCCAGCAACTCCGGCGTCAGGCCCGGCAGCATGTCCAGTGCCGGCAGGAACGTGGTTTCCTGCTCGATGAGGCGATGAATGGTGAGATCGCCGACGGCGGATTTGAGAGACATGGCAAACTTCCTGATTCCTAGGCCGCCGGCGGCACCGAGATTTTCACCGACGGCCGCGCCAGCATCTTTTCATGAAAGGCATCGAGCTTGGGATAGGCCTTGCGCCAGCCGCAATCGGCAAAGCGGAAGTCGGCATAGCCGAGCACGCAAACAAGGCCGATCTGCACGATGTCGAACGGGCCCGACAGCACGTCGGCCTGCTTCTCGAAGCGCGCCATGCCGCTCCAGGCGCGGTTCCAGTGATCGTCGGACCACGCCTGCCATTGCAGCCCTTGCGGCCGGACCATTTTTTCGTAGCGGCACAGCAGCATCGCATCGAGCATGCCTTGCAGCAGCGAATGATCGCTCTTGACCTTCCAGCGTGTCGGGCCGGACGCCGGGATCAGTTTTCCGCCGCCGGCGAGTTCATCGAGATATTCGACGATGACGTAGGAATCGACGATGACATCGCCATTGTCGAGGATCAGCGCCGGCAATTTTTTCAAGGGCGTGATTTGCGAGTACGCGTCATTGGGCTGGCCCGGTGCGACCGTGGTCGGGACGAACTCGATCTTGTCGATCAGGCCGAGTTCGATCGCGGCAATCCGTACCTTGCGGGCGAATGGCGAGGCGGGGGAGAAGGTGAGTTTCATTGGATGTCCTTAGGGAAGGAGGTACCGTCATCCTGAGGTGCGAGCGTCTTCGCGAGCCTCGAAGGATGACGGTTCGTTGTGGCCCATTCTTCGAGACGCGCGCAAAGCGCGCTCCTCAGGATGACGGTTCGTACGTGACTAGGCGGCGACGATTTCCTGGCGCTGCTCGCCGAGCCCTTCGATGCCGAGCGTGACCACGTCGCCGGCGTTGAGGAATTGCGGTGGTTTCATGCCGGTGCCGACGCCGGGCGGGGTGCCGGTGGTGATGATGTCGCCCGGCAGCAATGTCAGGAATTGCGAGACATAGGAAATGCACTTCGCCATGGTGAAGATCATGGTCGAGGTCGATCCCCTCTGGCGGCGTTCGCCATTGACGTCGAGCCACATCGACAGTTTCTGCACGTCCGGGATCTCGTCCTTGGTGACGAGCCACGGGCCGAGCGGGCCGAAGGTGTCGTGCGACTTGCCCTTGGTCCACTGCCCCTGACGTTCGATCTGGAAATTGCGCTCGGAGACATCGTTGCAGACGCAGTAGCCGGCGACATGATTGAGCGCGTCGGCCTCGGAGACGTATTTGGCGCGGGTGCCGATGATGGCGGCGATTTCGACTTCCCAGTCGAGCTTGGTCGAGCCGCGCGGTTTCTCGACCGGGTCGTTGGGGCCGGAAAGTGCGGTATTGGCCTTCAGGAAGAAAATCGGCTCTGGGGGTATAGGATTTCCGGTCTCCTTGGCATGGTCGATATAATTCAGCCCGATGGCGACGAATTTCGAGATGCCGGTCACCGGCGCACCAAGCCGCGGCTTGCCATCGACGGCGGGGAGCTTGGCGGTGTCGAGACCGGCCAGCTTGGCCAGCGAGGCCGGCGCATAGGCTTCGCCATTGAGGTCCTTCACATGATCCGACAGATCGCGCAGCTGACCCGATTTATCGATCAGGCCGGGCTTTTCCTGGCCAATCGCCCCGTAACGAACAAGCTTCATTTCTCGCACTCCCTTGACGATTTCCTTGGGTGGCTCTCTTTGACTTGGATGTTTCATGGAACAGTGCGCGGTGAAATTCAACTGCTGACTGGCCGCTGCATTGCAGGGTTAAGGATTAGGCATGTGCCAAACCATGAATTTGAAGGCGTCGCCGTCGCGCCTGATGTGCCCGGCATTGAAATGTCCGCCGATCACCAGCGTCGGCGTGTCGGCAAAACGCGAGAACAATTCCCGCCGCGTCACGGCTGACTGAACGGGATCGGAATCGGCGGTCGACGACCAGTCGAGATGGGCCATCTGGCAGGGATGATGGGCGACGTCGCCGGTGAGCAGGCCTTCTTCGCCGTCGGATTTGATGTGGATGCTCATGTGACCGGGGCTGTGGCCGGGCGTCGGGATCAGGCTGATTTCGTCGGCAAGCCTGGCGTCGCTGGCAACCAGTTCGGCCTTGCCGGCATCGACGATCGGTTTCACCGAGTCGTTGAAAACGGCGACTTTATCGGATTCGTCGCTGTGGTCCCGCCAATGCTCATATTCGGTTTTTCCGAATACATAGCGCGCGTTCGAGAAGGTCGGCACCCATTGGCCGCCGGCGAGTTTGGTATTCCAGCCGACATGGTCGACATGCAGATGGGTGCATAGCACGGTATCGATGCTGTCAGGCGGAAAGCCTGCTGACGTCATGGTTTCGAGGAAAGGATCTTTCCGGTTATTCCAGGTCGGCACTTTGCGGCCTTCCTTGTCATTGCCAAGCCCGGTGTCGACCACGATCCGGCGCGAGGGCGTCTCGACCACCAGCGAATGGATCGACATTTTGAGACGACCTTCCTCGTTGGCGAAATGGGGAATGAGCCAGGGCAATTTCCGGATTTCTTCGTTGGTCGCCAGCGGCAGGATAAATCGGGTGCTGCCTGTCGTCTCCAATTCGACGATCTTCGTGATTTTGACCTTACCCACATTCCAGTGCATCTGGCGCTTCCCCTTGGCTCGCGTTGCATCTTCGGTTTCTTGGCGCAAAGATGCTGGTTTCCGTGACTCCGCGCAATGGATCATCTCGCTGGCCTGCGCGTTGGTGGGGCACGAGAAGCTAAGGAGCGCACCGATGCCAGAATTAGCCATTTCGGCCGAAAAAGTGGAGTTTTTGATCGAGAAAACCCGTGAATTCGACGTCAAGGAAAGCACGTCGGATCCGGATTCCGGGTCGAACGGCGCCGACGACAATATGATCGATGTGCTGGAGGATAATGGCGACGATCCGGTAGTGCGCGAGATCACCGGCTTCATCAATGCCATGACCGAAGACGAGCGGATCGATCTGGTGGCGCTGATGCGGCTCGGGCGCGGCGACGGCAGCATCGAAGAGTGGGACGATCTGCGGCGCGAGGCCGCCGACGAGATAACCGGCATACCGCGAGCTATCTGCTCGGCGAACCCCTGGTCAGCGATTACCTCGCCGAAGGACTGGATGCCTTCGGCCTGGACCGGAGCGACGAGCGGACCACGCCGGTGTGATAAGAGTTTATCCTACGACGTTTCGACGACGACGGCGCGCTCCCTCTCCCCTTGTGGGAGAGGGTTGGGGTGAGGGGTTACGGCCTATCGATAGATCCTAACCCCTCACCCGGATCGCATCTGTCGATGCGATCCGACCTCTCCCACAGGGGGAGAGGTAAGCCGAGGTTGCGGAACCGACGAGCCAAATTCAAGAATCAGATTCTACCGCGCGCAATCGACGACCACGGTGCCGAGCTTGTCGCCTTTTTCCACCGCGAGATGAGCCTGCGTGGTCTCCGGCAGCGCGAACTGCGCGGCGATGTTATGGATGCGCGGGGCGGCGGCAAGCCATTTTGAAATATCGGCCTGCGCTGCCGCAAGCATTGGCTGTGGCAGAGCGAACAGCACCAGCGCGCGCAACGTAACGCATCTCTCCATCAGCTCGCGCATCGGAACCACTGGGCTGCGGTTGCCGTTGGTGGCGTAGATCGCGATGGTTGAATTCATCGCCATCAATTTCAAGGTCGTTGCGATGTTGCCGCCGAAGTCGACATCGACGACCCGGTTGACGCCACGCTGCTCGGTGAACGCCATCGCCCTGGCGATGACGTTCTCGGTCTTGTAGTCGATGACCAGATCTGCGCCGGCAAGTCGGGCCTGCTCGGCCTTGAACGATGAGCTGACGGTCGCGATCACGCGCGCGCCGCCCCATTTTGCCAGCTGCACGGCGTAGTGGCCGACCGCGCCTGCGCCGCCGGTGACCAGAACCGTCTGGCCCGCGACCGGCCCATCGCCGAACAGGCCGCACCACGCGGTCATGCCGGGAATGCCGAGCGTCGCACCGGCCGCGAACGAGACGTTGTCGGGTAACGGCGTCACCAGGTGCTCGGCGAGCGCGATATATTCAGCCGCCGTGCCGAACGCGCGGCCGTTGCGCTGGCCGTTGAAGAGCCAGACCCGCTGGCCCACGCTGAGCCGGGTGACGCCGGCACCGAGCTGGTCGACAATGCCGGCGCCATCGCTGTTGGGAATCACGCGGGGAAACTCCATCGCGCGATAGCTGCCGGCGCGGCGGCCGACATCGGCCGGATTGACGCCGGAGGCTTGCAGCCGGACCCGGACTTCGCCCGGACCGGCCTCTGGCGTTGGCATATCGCCAAAGGTCAGCACATCAGGCGCCGCGCCCGTTCGCTCGTACCAGACGGCCTTCATTCAGAGCACTTTCATTCAGAGCGTGCCCGGGAACGCGCCGCCATCGAGCAGGATGTTCTGGCCCGTGATAAAACCCGCCTTGGCGCCGCAGAGAAACGCGCAGGCCTGGCCGAATTCCTCGGGGTCGCCGAAGCGGCCGGCCGGATTGAGTTTGGCGCGCTCGGCCAGCAACTGGTCCACGGTGATACCGCGCTTCTCCGCGTCTATCTTCGCGACCGGGCCGCGCAGGCGGTCGGTGTCGAAGGGGCCGGGCAACAGGCCGTTGATGGTGACGTTGTTGATCACGGTCTTGCGCGCAATGCCTGCGACGAATCCTGTGAGGCCGGCGCGGGCGCCGTTGGATAATCCGAGCACCTCGATCGGCGCCTTCACCGCGGCGGAGGTGATGTTGACGATGCGGCCGAATTTTCGGGCCATCATGCCGTCCACCGTCGCCTTGATCAGTTCGATCGGCGTCAGCATGTTGGCATCGATCGCCTTGATCCAGTCGTCGCGGGTCCAGTTGCGGAAATCGCCGGGCGGCGGGCCGCCGGCGTTGTTGATCAGGATGTCCGGATCGGGACAGGCTTTTAGCGCGGCCTCGCGGCCCGCAGGCGTCGTGATGTCGCCGGCGACTTCCGTCACCGTGACGCCGGGGCTGACCTTGCGTATCTCGGCGGCGGTTTTCGCCAGCGCCTCGGCGCCGCGCGCGGTCAGTGTGACATGCACACCCTCGGCGGCCAGCGCCATCGCGCAGGCGCGTCCCAATCCCTTGCTGGATGCGCATACCAGTGCGCGGCGGCCTTTGATCCCAAGATCCACTGTCTCACTCCCATCATATCAGATGATTTTTGAAGTCCGGTCCGGCCCCTTGTAGCCAACCTTGGCGTCCTTGATAAGGGGACCGGGCAGGGTCGAAATGCATATCAGAGGCTGGACCGCGGCGGCCCGGACAGGGCCGACATTCGAGGTCTTATATCCGCTGGTCTCTCTTGAGGCGATCGATGTACGCCGTGACATCCGGCGGCAGCGACTTGAAGCCCTTCTGCCCGGCCGCCGACAATAGCGGCCGCAGCTGCGAGCCGGTCAGGAACGAAGGCTGGCGATCTGACGGCACGAGATCGAAGATCAGCACCAGCGTCGTCGCGACCAGGCCGACGCGCACGGCGCCGAGCAGCGCACCGGCGAGGCGGTCTGCGATGCCGGCATCCGACCCGATAGTTTCATCGAGCGCCATTCGCATCAGCTTTCCCAGCACCATGCCGGCGATCAGAAAGATCCCGAAGAACAGCAGCCAATTCTGCGCCCATGTAGAGCCGAGCGCGCCGTCGATCTGGGAGGCGATCAGCGACATCGCCCAGACCGCGATCGGCATCGCGACCAGATAGGCCAGGATCGTGACCGCACTGCGCAGCAATCCGGCATTGAAACCGGTCACGACCGCAACGGTCAATCCGAGATAGACGACCGCATCGAAACTGTTCATGGACACTTCTCCGCCTGCGCCGAACGTTCGCGGTTCCCGTTGGTCAACCAAACCGGTTTGCGATCCATAAAATCGTCTGTATCAATGAAATCGCGCGACCGTTAGGGGAACCAAACCATGTCCGGTCTATTCGACGTCAGTAAAGAAATCATTCTTGTCACCGGCGCCTCGCAGGGGTTGGGCCGGCAATTCGCGCGGGTGTTGTCCGCGCATGGCGCCGCGGTCGCGCTGGCGGCGCGCCAGACCGCCAAGCTCAAAAGCCTGGAGGAGGAAATTCGAGGGCAGGGCGGCCGCGCCGTCGCGGTTCAGATGGACGTGACGAATATTGCTTCGATCGGGAAAGCGATCGACAGCGCGGAAGCAGCACTCGGCCCGGTCAGCGTGCTCGTCAACAATGCCGGCGTCGCGATTGAAAAGCCCGCAATAGACCAGACCGAGCAGGATTGGGATGCCGTCATCGACGCCAACCTCAAGGGGGCGTATTTCGCGGCCACCGAAATGGCGCGGCGAATGATCGCGCGCAAGCAGGAAGGCAATATCGTCAATATCGCTTCCGTGCTCGGCTTGGGCGTGATGAAGTTTCTCTCGCCCTATACGATCTCCAAGGCCGGGATCATCCAGGCCACCAAAGCGATGGCGCTGGAACTGGCCGGCAACCGCATCCGCGTCAATGCGCTGGCGCCGGGTTATATCGATACTGAGATGAACCACGAGTTCTGGTCGTCGCCCGCGGGCGAGAAACTGACAAAACGGATTCCACAGCGCCGGGTCGGCGCCGAAGCCGATCTCGACGGCGCCATCATGCTGCTGGCGTCGAACGCCTCGCGCTACATGACCGGCAGCGTGGTGACGGTCGATGGCGGATTTTTGCTGAACTAGTAGCTCGCCGCATCCACCATCGTCATCCTGAGGTGCGCGCTCTTGCGCGCCTCGAAGGATGACCGCATCCGCTGAACTCTCATCCTTCGAGGCTCGCCGAAGACGGCGCGCACCTCAGGATGACGATGGTGGATGCGGCCAATCAATTCGCCCGCAACTCCGCCTTGATCATATCCGCGGCTTTCTCGCCGATCATGATGGTCGGCGCGTTGGTGTTGCCGCCGATCAGGGTCGGCATGATAGAAGCATCGACGATGCGCAGGCCTTCCAGCCCGTGAACTTTCAGTGTCGGATCGACCACGGCAAGAGCATCGGTGCCCATCCTGGCGGTGCCGACCGGGTGATACACGGTGTCGACACGCGCGCGCAGGAGCGCGCGGATGTCGTCGTCGGTATCGATATCAGCTGTAAACATTTCCTTTTTCTGCAACGCCCGCAGCGCCGGCGTCTCCATCAGCCGCCGCGTGGTCTTGTAGCCCGCGACCATGGATTCCAGATCGTCGACATGCCCAAGGAAATTCGGATCGATCGCGGGCGCGGCAAGAGGATCGGCGCTGGAGAGCGCGACGCACGATAGCCATGCCGAAATGCAATTGAATGTCGGGGATGTCGAGATCGGGGCTGGTCTTGAGAAATCCGCCGCATTCCGCAAAATTGGAAGTCATCGGTCCGCGCCGTTCGCGCCGGTACTGCATGATCGCGCGAAGCTGATGCGCGATGCCGCTGAACGACATGCCGGTGAAATAGGGACTGTCTGACAGATAGGCGAAGATGAAATCCGGATGGTCCTGCAGGTTTTGCCCGACGCCGGGCAAATGATGCGTGGTTGCGATGCCGTGTCTGGCAAGCGCGGCGCTGTCGCCGACCCCGGACAGCAGCAGCAATTGCGGCGTCTGGAACGCGCCGGAGGCGAGGATCACTTCGCGGCGGGCGCGCATTTGTTTTGTAGCTTCGCCCTGCCTGTATTCGACGCCGACCGCGCGCTTGCCCTCGAACAGGATGCGGGTGGTCTGCGCATGGGTCTCGACGTGCAAATTGGCGCGGGTGGCCATATGGGGGTGGACATAAGCCCGCGCCGCGCTCCAGCGTTCGCCGTTCCTCTGCGTCAGCTGATAGACGCCGAGACCCTCGTGATCTTCGGCATTGAAATCCTCGCGAATCCGGAACTGCGCCTCGCGCGCAGCTTGCAGAAAGGTCTGCTGCACCGGGTTGTCGGTGCGCAGTTTGTTGACGGCGAGCGGCCCGCCTTTGCCATGGTATTCGCCATCGAAATCCGCATTGTCTTCCGAACGCTTGAAATAAGGCAACACGTCAGCGTAGGACCAGCCGGCATTTCCCAGCGACGCCCATTGATCGTAGTCGCTGCGGTGGCCGCGGATATAGACCATCGCGTTGATCGCGGACGAACCGCCGAGCCCCTTGCCGCGCGGCTGATAGCCGATCCGCCCCTTAAGGCCCGCTTG
>WNEZ01002174.1_pt1 | contig 16713 bp, 12 predicted proteins | sample 5400521 | NCBI WGS metagenome assembly WNEZ01 (sample SAMN13153339, study PRJNA577476) | soil metagenome | isolation source: 120 cm saprolite under Douglas fir tree site 2 hole 1 replicate 1 | place: USA:California | collected 2015-04-18
TGTGCGATCTTCCCATGCGGGTCGACGAGACGATTGCTCTGGCGGCGCTGATCCAGGCGACGGTCGCCAAGTTGTACAAGCTGTACTCGCAGAATCAGGGATTCCGGATGTACCGCAGGTCGCTGCTGATGGAGAACAAGTGGCGAGCGGCGCGCTATGGGATCAACGGAAAACTAATCGACTTCGGCAAGCAGACGGAAGTTTCGGAACGCGAGCTGATCGAAGAGTATCTGGAATTCGTCGATGACGTGCTGGACGAACTGGACTGCCGGGAAGAAGTGGGGTACATCCGCGAGATTATGAAGATGGGCACGGGCGCGGACCGGCAGTTGCAGGTCTATCGCGAAACCGGCGACATGAAAGCCGTGATGGACTACATCATTGAGGAGACTGAGGTGGGTGTGGACGAGGTGGAAAGTGTGCCCACCGCGCGAACCGGCTGATGAGTTTGATCAAGACTTCGATAAATACTGCGGAGCAATCCAACCGACAAGTGAATCAGATAGCTTTCGATCCGCAACTGACGCCGGGGGCGCGGAATGCGGTGCGCGTGTGCCTGCGTGTGCAGGCTTCGGAAAAAGTCACTGTCATCACCGATGAAGTGAGCCTGGAGATTGCGGCGGCTCTGGTGCGCGAACTCGAAGATGTGGGCTGCCGGTACCAGACCTGGGTGCTGGAGGATGTGGCGACTCGTCCTCTGACGGATTTGCCGCTGGCGATCGCGGAGGATCTGGAGTCAAGCCAGGTCAGCATTTTTGCGGTGCAGGCGCAGTCCAACGAGCTGAAATCGCGCATGCAGATGACTGATGTGGTGAATCGGCGCAAGATCCGGCACGCTCACATGGTCAACATCAACAAGCGGATCATGATTGAAGGTATGCGTGCGGATTTCCTGAAGGTGGACCGGCTGAGTGTGAAGGTACTGGAGACGGTGCGCAAGGCGAAACAAATTCGGGCAAAGACGCCGGCGGGGACCGACCTGGTGGCGGATTTGAATCCGAATTACCGGTGGGTGAAGACGAGCGGCATTATCAGTCCTGAAAAGTGGGGGAACTTGCCGGGCGGTGAAGTGTTCACTACGCCGGGCGAGGTGAACGGCACATTTGTAATTGATGGAGTAGTGGGCGATTATTTGTGCGCAAAGTTTGGCGACTTGAAGGCGCATCCGCTCACCATTCAGGTGAAGGCAAATCGCGTGATCGCTGCGCATTCGGCGAATAAGGAATTGAAAGACGATTTCTGGGCCTACACGCATACCGATGAGAACAGCAACCGGGTGGGCGAGTTTGCCATTGGGACAAACATCGAGTTGAAAGACGTGATCGGGGAGATCTTGCAGGATGAGAAATACCCGGGCGTCCACATTGCGTTTGGCAATCCTTATGGTGCTCACACGGGAGCGGAGTGGTATTCGTCGACGCACATTGATGTGGTGGGACGAAATTTCGATATCTGGGTGGACGGCGAGCAGATCATGCTCGGCGGGCAGTTTCTGATTGAGGCGTAGAGAAGCAGTCAGCGTTCAGCCGTCAGCATTCAGCATTCAGCAGTCAGCATTCAGTATTGTGGTTCGTATCAGGGCATCGCTTTAGCGATGCCGTCGCGACCGAGTCATTACCGCCCCTTTAGGGGCTGGCGTCAGCGTGGACGGGCGAGGACGCCCGTCGCTCCACGAACTTCGATGATCCCCTCTTATCGGCGCGCATTCAATTCGAACTTCACTCCCGAAAAATACGAACTAATGCGACGCGAGATGACAGCGCGATGCGGGATGGAAGTCCCATTCGCGCTTTGCGAGACGCCTAGCTTTTTTCCTCAAGCGCTGGTCGAGCGCATGGGGGAGGACGGGAAAGCGCTGATCCGGCAGTTGGTGGAGAATCACGACTATCGGGCGCGCTCGGAGGCTTCGATTCCCGCGAAGTTTCGCGTGCCGAATGAAGCGCCGCATCCGATGTTTATCCAGGTGGACTTCGGACTGGTGCGGGATTCGGCGGGCGAGTTACAGCCGAAGCTCGTCGAGTTACAGGCCTTCCCTTCCCTTTATGCGTATCAGCCGGTGTTGGCGCAGGCTTACATCGATGTGTTCTCGCTCGATACGAAGCTTCGCTACTTTTTGAGTGGGCTTGACTCGGCTTCCTACCGGAGGGTTTTGCAGGACGCGATTGTCGCGGGGCACGATCCGGCGAATGTGGTGCTGATGGAGGTCCATCCCGAGGAACAGAAGACGCGTCCGGATTTTCTGCTGACCGAGAAGCTGCTCGGAATTCGAACCGTGTGCATCACCAAGATCCACAAAGATGGGCATCGTCTGTTTTATGAGGACGCGGGCAAGCGGGTTCCGATCGAGCGGATTTACAACCGCACCATCGTGGACGAACTGGAACGCAAGGGCGTGGCTTCGCCATTTGATTTTCGGGATGAGCTGGATGTGGAGTGTGCGGGGCATCCGAACTGGTATTTCCGGATCAGCAAGTATTCGATTCCTTATTTGAAGCATCCGTCGGTCCCGCGGACGTGGTTTCTGGATCAACTGCCGGAAATGCCGTCGGATCTGGAGACTTTTGTGCTCAAGCCGCTGTATTCATTTGCTGGACTGGGCGTGGTGATTGCGCCTTCGCGTGCCGCCATTGACGCCATTCCTGCGGCGAAACGCAGCGAATATATTCTGCAGGAGCGATTGAATTTCACGCCGGTAGTGGAGACGCCCCACGGCGCGACCAAAGTCGAACTGCGGATCATGTACGTGTGGTTGCGGGAGTTGGTCCCGGTGCTGACGATCGTGCGCATGGGGCGCGGCCTGATGATGGGTGTGGATCACAACAAGAACATGAAATGGGTCGGATCGTCAGCGGCGCTCATTAGTGGATAATTGCCTGGCTACAGTTTGTTCGATGGCGGCAGTTCGCGGGCGGGACGCCCGCGGCCACACGAGCGGAATATATTTGCTCCTTTATTTGGGGAAAATCCATCAGATGGTCATGTCTGCAATGCTGAAGAAGCTATCTGGATTTGTGCGCAACCGGCGCGCGACTGCGATGCTGCTGGTTCTACCGGCAGCTTTAACCGCGATGCCTGCCGCTTCGCAGATGGCTGAAAAGCCCGCGGCCGATCATCACGTCGATCACTACTATGAACCCCTGCCGCAGGAAACGGGCGCAGCGGGGCTGAAGCTGATGCTGCGGCGTCTGCAAACCACGGGGCGGCTGATGCAGGTGGATGCGCATCCCGATGACGAAGACGGCGGCATGCTGACGCTGGAGGCGCGCGGGAAAGGCGTTTCGACGCTGCTGATGACGCTGACGCGAGGCGAAGGTGGGCAGAACGAACTGGGCAGCAATCTGTTCGATGTGCTGGGCGTGGTGCGGACGCTGGAGGTGCTGGCCGCGGACCGCTACTACGGGGTGGAACAGCGATTCTCGCGGGTGGCAGATTTCGGATATTCGAAGACGCCCGAGGAGACTTTTCAGAAGTGGCAGGGACACGACATTCCGCTGGGCGATATCGTGCGAGTGATCCGGACGTTTCGGCCCGACGTGCTGATCGCCCGATTTTCGGGCACGGAACGCGACGGGCACGGACATCACCAGGCATCAGCGATTTTGACGAAAGAGGCGTTCCGCGCGGCGGGCGATCCGAAGCGTTTTCCGGAGCAAATCGCAGAGGGCCTCCAGCCGTGGCAGCCGAAGAAGCTGTACATCGGGAATGTGTGTGGCTTCGGAGCCTCGACCTGTGATGCGGCCAATTACACGGTCAAGCTGAACACTGGAAGAGAAGATCCGCTGCTGGGCGAATCGTACGTGCAGTTTGCAATCGAGGGATTGCGGCATCAGCGATCGCAAGCGCTGGGTGGCGTCTCGATTCCCAAGGGCGATCGATTTGCCTATTACAAGCTGGTGGATTCGGTCGTTGAATCGCCGAAGGACAAGGATGGTCACGAACAGGATTTTTTTGATGGGATCGATACGACGCTGCCGGGCTTGGCGTCGAGGCTCGGTGATGAAGAGAAAAAGGTGCCGTGGCTGCGAGGTGAACTCACGCAGATCCAGGCAAATGTCGACGCGGCAAAGAAGGGAGCCGAGAAAGACACTGCTTCCGCCTTCCCTCCTCTTGAGGCAGCAAGTGTGAGCACGGGAAAGCTGATCCAGAAGATCAGGGAGACTGATCTTTCAGTACAAGCCAAAAGCGCATTGCTCGCTTCGCTGCAAATGAAATCCAGCGAATTTGGAACCGCAGTCGCGCTCATTGCCGGGGCGACCTTGCAGGTTACCGTTGACGCTCCGGCAGGATCGAGTGCTGAAGACGCGTTCATGGCGGTGCCAGGCCAAGCGTTCGATGTAACTGTCAGAGCTTCCTTCAAGGATCTTTCCGCCAAATACTTGGGTGTGGCTCTTGGGGTTCCACCCGGTTGGACGAAGGAGCTGCTGTCCGGCGAAGGAAAGGACGAACACATCCTTCGATTCAAGATTCACGTATCGGCGACGGCTCAACCTACTCGCCCGTTTTGGCATCGTCACGATCCCGAGACCGAGGCCGTTAACACAATTGACGACCCGAAATATCAGGGGCTTCCCTTCCCACCACCGCCGATTGGCGCATTCGTCAGGATTCGGAAGGGGGCCACCGAAGGAGTCGTATCCGCCGTTTGCATGGTGAGATACAGAGACGCTTCGGGAGCAATTGCCGAGCGCCCGTTAGCGGTAGCGCCTGCGTTTTCCGTCATGCTGAATCCGGGGGAGCAGATCATTCCAGCGGAGGATGGTCCGCAGCCGGCAGTGAAGGTCGAAGCGTCGAGCAATCTGGACTCAAAGACGCTGCCGGAGACACACTGGGCCGGCGATCCGGAAAAGGATGAAGGAAGCCTGCGAGTCGAGGTTCCGGAGAGCTGGCGGGTTGAACCGGCAGAAGAACAGCTGGAGTTTCATGAGCGCGGCGAACGGCAGAGCGTCGACTTCAAGGTGCTTCCGGAGAATCGGACGGAAGGACGAAAAGAAATTCGCGCTGCGTTAAAGAGTGGGCCCCGGACTTACGACGAAGGCTACACGGTGGTCACCCGCGAAGATCTCGGCACCTTCTATTACTACCAGCCGGCGGTGCAGCGCGTGTCGATCGTGGACGTGAAGGTCCCGAAAGATCTGAAAATTGGATATATCATGGGCGCGGGCGATGACATTCCAGCGGTGCTTGAGCAGATTGGGATGAATGTCGCGATGATTCCGGCTGACAAGTTGGCAAGCGAGGACCTGAGTAAGTACGAGACGATCGTGCTGGGCATCCGCGCCTATGATACCCAGAAAGGCGTGATTGACAACAACAAGCGGCTGCTCGATTTCGTCAAGAATGGCGGGCGCCTGGTCGTGCAATACAACACGATGGGATCGTTTGGCGTGCCGATCGATTTTAATTCGGGCAAATACACGCCGTATCCGGCGACGCTCAGCCGGGCACGGGTGTCGGTGGAAGAGGCGCCGGTTGCGATTCTCGATCCCGCGAACTCGATCTTTCATTCTCCCAACGAAATTACCCAGAAAGATTTCGAGGGATGGGTGCAGGAACGCGGCCTGTACTTCATGTCGCACTGGGACAGCAACTTTGCTCCGCTGCTCGAATCTCATGATCCGGGCGAAGGTGAGCAGAAGGGCGGGCTGCTGGTGGCACACTACGGCAAGGGCACTTATATCTATACGGGATATGCGTTCTTTCGCCAGTTGCCGGCGGGCGTGCCGGGGGCGGTGCGCTTGTTTGTGAATTTGGTGGCTGGTCGTTAGTCGTTAGTCGTTCGGTGAGTAGTTCTGAACTGCGAATAGTGAACGAACTACGACGACCAGTTCGCCAACGACTAACGACCGACGACTTCATGACAATTCCACTCGAAGCCGAATCCGACACCAAGCCGCAACTCGTCCGCGGAATCGGGCTCGGCTCCGCTACCGCGCTGAACATGATTGACATGATCGGCGTGGGACCGTTTATTACGATCCCGCTGATCGTAACCGTGATGGGTGGTCCGCAGGCGATGCTGGGATGGATACTGGGCGCGGTGCTCGCCGTCTGCGATGGGCTGGTGTGGGCGGAACTTGGCGCGGCCATGCCGGGGTCGGGAGGGTCTTATCGGTATTTGAAAGAGATCTACGGGCCCCGGAAGCTGGGGCGAGCTGTTTCATTCCTCTTTATCTGGCAACTTTCTTTCAGCGCTCCGCTTTCGATTGCCTCGGGAGCGGTGGGGCTCTCGCAGTACGCGGCTTTTTTCTGGCCGGGACTGGAGCGGGTTTGGGCGGCACGCACGTTGAGCCTGAATGTGCCGCTGCTGGGGCAACTGCAAGTAGCCTGGGTCGCGATGCCCGCGACTTTGCTTGCCATCGGAGTCGTCCTCTTCACGGCGTTCCTGCTTTACCGCCGAATCACCGCGATCTCAAGACTCTCGACATTGCTTTGGGTCGGAGTGATGGGAACAATCGGTTGGATCATCTTCGCCGGCCTGACCCATTTCAATGCGCGGCAGGCCTTTGATTTCCCTCCGGGCGCGTTTTCGCTTTCGCGAGACTTCTTTCACGGGCTGGGAGGCGCGATGCTGATCGCCGCCTACGATTACTGGGGCTATTACAACGTCTGTTTCCTCGGGGACGAGATCAAGAATCCGGGAAAAAATATTCCGAGGGCGTTGTTGCTATCCATTCTGGCGGTGGCGTGTCTATATGTAGTAATGAACATCAGCATTCTCGGCGTGGTGCCGTGGCGTGAACTGGTGCAGTCGGGCGCGTCGAACAGCAAGCTGTACGTGGTTTCCACCTTTATGCAGAGAGCCTACGGGCATGGAGCGGCGTCAGTAGTATCTGCTCTGGTGATGTGGACGGCGTTCGCGTCGGTGTTCTCGCTCACGTTGGGCTATTCCCGCGTCCCGTACGCGGCGGCAGTTGACGGAAATTATTTTCGGGCGTTTGCCCGGGTGCATCGGGTATATCAGTTTCCCTATGTTTCGTTGCTGGCTCTGGCCGGCGTAGCGGCGCTGTTTTGTTTTCTGCGGCTGGCGGATTTGATTGCAGCGCTGGTGGTGATTCGAATCATCCTGCAATTTCTGGTACAGGGCATTGGTGTGATTGTGCTGCGGATCCGGCGTCCTGAGATGCCTCGTCCGTTTCGGATGTGGTTCTATCCGGCGCCGGCGCTGGTGGCAGCGGGAAGTTTCGTTTTCATTCTGGTTTCGCGCACAGGCTTCTTGCGGGAGATCCGGTACGCGGCGGTGATATTGATAGTCGGCACTGTTGTTTATTGTGTGCGGGCATGGCAGCGGCGGGAGTGGCCGTTTGGGGATCGGTCGTTAGTCGTTAATCGTTAAGTGGCTGTTCTCTATATATCTTTATGGCGTCTTTATGAGATGGCTGACTCTCGCAATTGTGACCTGCACGACTTGGGCTCTCGCTGCCGTGCAAGATTTCCCGCTTAAGCGTCTGCCGTTGTTCACTTACGTTATCGATTACGAAGCTTCGTGGGCGCCGGATGGCAAGAAGATCGTCCTCATTTCCAGTCGCCACGGCGGATTAAAAGTGCACGTGCTGGACGCGACCGAGGGCGGTGATGGTAGCAGCATGAAGCAAATCACTCGTGGTAGCGACGAAGACGACTCCCCGGCATGGTCGCCCGACGGGTCGAAAATCGCCTTCGTTTCAGTGCGTGGGGGCGTTTCACATATCTTTGCAATGAACGTGGACGGGAGCGATATTCGGCAGTTGACAGACGGAGTTGGACAGAACATTCATCCCGTGTGGTCTCCAGATGGTGCATGGATCCTCTTCAATACTACGCACTTTGCGGTAGCCGCGCAGACCACGGCCCAAACAGCGGGAGAGAACCGGGTGATCGGCGAGAAGACAGACGATGACATGGACTTGGCAAAAGTGCGCCCCGACGGGGGTGACTTGACCAGGATCACTCACGGCGGCGGATACACCTACGCGTCGTTTTCACCGGACGGCAAGTCCATCCTGCATCGGCGGCAACAGGGTGAGGTATCGCAGGTTTTTGTCATGAATGCGGATGGCTCAGGTGATCACAATCTCTCGGGAACATCGGATTTGGACGGATGGCCGTCGTGGTCTCCGGATGGCACGAGGATTGTGTTCTCTCGACACGGACAAAACGGATTTCAGATCTTCGTGATGAACCGGGACGGCAATGGGGTCCGGCAACTCACGGATGCCATTGGGGAGTTCGTAAATCCGCGGTGGTCGCCAGATGGGAAGAAAATACTCTGCGGTCGGCGGTTGGGCGGTATCAGTCTGGTTGTGTTCCAAGCGCCAAACTAGCCATGAAAATGCTGTTGGATTGCGGCGAAGGATACGAATGGCGGAAATGATCAACATCCCGATAGTAGCGCCGCTCTCGGCAAAGCATTCGGTTTCGCCCTGGGCGCCATTAGGGGAACCGCTGTTTCGATCGCTTTGGATTGCTTCGGTCATTTCTTATACCGGCGCGTGGATGCAGAATGTCGGTGCGGGCTGGCTGATGACGCAGCTGACCATGAATCCGTTGATGGTTGGACTGGTGCAGGCGGCTGGCGCGGTGCCGGTATTCCTGGTGATCCTGCCGGCAGGCGCGCTTGCAGATATGGTCGACCGGCGGCGCTTTCTGTTGCTGACGCAGGGATGGATGGTGCTCGCTTCCGCGGCGCTCGGCATCCTGACGCTGACCAGTTGCGTCGGGCCGTGGGTGCTGCTGTTGTTCACGTTTCTGCTGGGACTCGGTGCGGTGATGAATGATCCGGCGTGGCAGGCGATTACTCCGGAGTTAGTTCCGGCGAAGCAACATGCTTCAGCTGTGGCCCTGAATTCCGCGGGATTCAACGTGGCACGAGCGGTGGGACCAGCCATGGGAGGCTTGATTGTGGCGGCGGTCGGATGCGGAACAACATTCCTGCTGAATGCGTTTTCGTTTCTGGGCGTGATCCTGTTTCTGTATCGCTGGAAGCGGCCGGCTGAAGCCCGACTGAAGAGTCAGCACGTATGGTCCGCAATTGGTGACGGCTTCTCCTATGTGCGCGAGAGCGGACTGGCGAAGTCGGTGCTCCTGCGAACGGGAACGTTCAGCGTGGCGGCGGTTGCCATGCTGGCGCTCTTGCCGATCATCGCGCGTCCGTATGGTGCGAGAGGATATGGTGTGCTCCTCGGCTGTTTTGGGCTAGGCGCGCTGCTCGGAGCGTTAGCGCTGCCTCGCTTGCGAGAAAGACTGTCGGTGGATGGTGTGGTGGTTACGGCCATCCTGATTTTTGCCGGCATGACTTTTGCCGCGGGGCGGGCGGAGAACTTTGCGTTGTTGTGTGTGGTGATGCTGGTTGCGGGTGCGGCTTGGATTGGGATTCTGGCTTGCCTGAATGTGGCGGCTCAGACCATGTGTCCGGCTTATGTGCGTGCGCGCGCATTGTCGTTTTACCTGCTGGTGTTGCAGGGTGGCATGGCGGTGGGAGCAACGCTGTGGGGCGCACTGGCAAAGAGGATTGGGGTTCCGGATGCTCTCGGCGTGGCAGCAGTGGCGCTGGCTCTGGGAGTGTTAGCCCTGCGCGGGCATCGCATCACGGCAAGTGAACTGGAGTTGGCTCCGGCGGTAATTCGAGATTAGATTCGACGCTTAACTTTAAGTGGAGGCAAGATGAAAACGATCACTGCGATTCTCGGGTCAGTGTTGATCCTCTGCAGTTTTGGCCTGGCGCAAGCGCAAACGAAAGACGAAAAGAAAACCCTCAGCCAGGTCGTCGACAGTGCGACCCAAAGACTGGAACGCGATTTTATTCCCGCGGCCGAAGCCATGCCCGAGGATAAGTACAGCTTCGCGCCAACGAACGGAGAGTTCAAGGGTGTTCGTACATTCGCTGAACAGATCAAGCATTATGCCGCCACCAACTACTTAGTCGCGTCCATGATTCTTGGCGAAAAGCCGCCCGTCGATGTTAACGACGAAAAGGGCCCCGACAGCGTGAAGTCGAAGGCCGAAATCCTCAAGTATCTGAAAGATTCCTTCGCCTATGCCCACAAGGCAGTCGCAACCATTACCGAAGCAAATGTTGTGGAGCCGATTGCGTCTTTCGACGGCAAGTCAACGACCACGCGACTTAGCCTGGCTATGCTGTTCGCATGGCATGGGTACGATCACTACGGACAAATGGTGGAATATCTGCGCATGAACGGCATCGTGCCTCCGGCCAGCCGAAAGTAGGAAACCTAGTTCCTTGCGCCTGGATGATGCTTGCGCCAGTCGGCTCCATCGCGTCCGCCGTGGAGGGCGATCTGTGTGAGCAGGAGCTCCGCGGTCAGCCGGCGCTTGGTGAGGTGGGCGGCGATTCTCTGCTTCGCCTTTTTCGGCGAAACCTTCGGGTCAAGGAACACGAGCACGGACGGGCCAGCTCCGCTCAGCGCGGCGCCTAGGATACCGGACTCTCCCGTGAGTTCCTTGAGCGCGGGAAGCAAGGGAGAGAGCGGCGCACGATAGGGCTGGTGAATGCGGTCTTCAAGAGCCGAGGAGAGCAGGTCTGGGCGGTCTTGCGTGAAGGCCGCGAGTAGCAGCATTGAGTTCTGGATGTTGGTAACAGCGTCGGCGCGCGAGTACTGGAATGGCAGCGCGCGCCGGGCTTGCTCGGTCGAGAGCACGGTTTCAGGAACAGCCAGCAGCAGCGGCCACTTCCCTTTCGGCTTCACTTCGACGACCTGCGCCTGGACCTGATTCGCCATGCGCGCCACCGTGAGCGCGCCCATCCAGCAGGCGGAGGCGTTATCGGGATGGTGCTCGCGCATGGACGCTTCGCCAACGATGCGGTCGTTCTTCCAGCGTAGATGTCCGAAATGTACGGCCAGCGCGATCCCCGCCAGGCGGGCGGCGGCGGACGATCCGCAACCTCGGCCAATGGGAATCTCGTTTTCGATGTGTATGCGCAAGGGCGCGATCTTGCGATTCTCCGATTCGAGGACCTCGCAATAGGTGGTCACGATGAGGTGGTTCTCCATCCGGGCGCAGATCTGCGCGTCGCGGCCTTCGGCGGTGACAAAGAAGTCAGGAGCGCGCGCGGCGCGTAAGCGGAGATGGAAATCCAGAGCAAGGGCGGCGGCGTCGAACGCAGGGCCCAGATTGGCGGAGGTCGCCGGGAGCGCCAGACGCAGCGAGCGGTCCTGAGATGTGGGACGTGAAGGCATAGTTTAGAGAGCAAGCTCCTCGGCGGCCAAATCTAGCAGAAACGATAGAAATGGAAGGCTTTAGCCAGATCCGGCCTAAGCAGAACCCCTTACAATCGGCACCGACAACGGAACTGTGTTTTATACACGAGTTTGCGGCGAACTGCTACGAATTTCTGCGGGAATGTGCTCTTGACCCACGCAAGGCTCAAAAATGAACGGGATCGAACAATCCGGGAGCTTCCGGGGGATTGGTGATCCGTTGCTTAAAGCAGGCCGCGTGGCAAAACCAGGTCTGCCACTTGCCGCTGGCCGTTGATACTTGCACTCGGCACGGGTCAACGTCGGAGGGTTGAACATCATGTCCACAGAAACAGCATGGACCCCATTCAACTTTTGTCATTTTGAATTTCTCTCGGCCGCGTCGAGCACGGCAATGACGGCCCCCAGATCGGCATCCAGGACGACCGGGGCACGCTGTAGATACTTTGCCGGGGCGGCCTCGATCTCGCCACTTGTTCCGGCGAACAGATCTCCGCGATGGAACTTGATGGTGAAGTCGGGATCTTTGAGCAAATGGCCGGTCAGGATCAGGACGACGGCCTCGCCGGACTTGACGAATCCGCTACGGCGCAGCTTCTTGAGTCCAGCCAGCGTGACGGCGGAAGCAGGTTCGCAACCGATGCCATCGGCGCCGATTTCAGCCTTAGCAGCGGCGATTTCGACTTCCGAAACCTCTTCGACCTCGCCGCCCGTCGCCTGAAGCACTCGCAGGGCTTTCTTCCACGACGCGGGATTGCCGATGCGTATGGCCGTCGCGAGCGTGTCGGCAGTCATGGGTTCGAGCTTGTTTCCGCCAAACTCGCGCACGCTGCGGTAGAACGGATTCGCGCCGTGTGCCTGGATGATGGAAAGTTTCGGCAGGCGCGAGATCAGTTTGAGCTCACGCATTTCGAGAAGCGCCTTGCCGATCGCGGAACTGTTTCCCAGATTTCCTCCGGGGACGATGATGTGGTCCGGCGGCTCCCACGCGAGTTGCTCCATGAGTTCGATGGCGGCAGTTTTCTGGCCTTCGATGCGATACGGATTCACTGAATTCAGCAGGTAGACCGGCTTCTGGCGAACAAGCTCGTTGAGGATGCGAACGCATCCGTCGAAATCGGTGCGGAGTTGGCAGGTGAGCGCTCCATAGTCAAGCGATTGGGAGAGTTTGCCCCAGGAAATTTTCCCATCTGGGATCAGCACCAGGCTGTGCATGTTGCCGCGCGCGGCATAGGCGGCCATGGAAGCTGAAGTGTTGCCGGTGGAGGCGCAGGCAACCCAGCCGAATCCGCCCTGGTGCGCGGACGAGGCGGCAACCGTCATGCCCGTGTCTTTGAACGACGCAGTCGGGTTCATGCCCTGATGTTTCGCGTGCAGATTCTCGACACCGACAGCGCGGGCGCACCGTGGCAGGCGGTACAGCGGCGTGTTGCCTTCGCGCAGCGTGATGACATGCTCTTTGTTCTTGGGATTGGGAGTGTGCGGGAGAAGTTCGCGGAAGCGCCAGACTCCGCTCTGGTCGAGCGCATCGCGTGAGGTGCGGCGGTTGAGCCAGAGAGACTTCAGTGCTGCGGGGTCGAAGGCGGGTGGGTTGAAGGCATCCGGACCGGAGGTCCATCCAGGGAAAAAGAACTCCAACAGATCGCCGCAAGTGGTGCAACGGAAGTCCTGGCCGCCGGAATCGGGGGTGGCGCCGCAAGCGATGCAGCGGAGGCGGGAGGCGGTTTCGGCGGTTCGCGTAGTCGACAATGGTAATAATCCGGTGGAAAGCAACGACTGATGGCGCTCGTCCTCCACATGATACGGCACGGTTGCACTGGCTAGGGCCCGATGCTCGACTGAACTGTCGGACGCTGCCAGCATGCGGACAGGAGTGTCCGCGCCACACGGGTGCTACCGCAAGTAGGCGTCGGTTTTGTTGATCCAGTCGGCGCGCGGGGGGTTAAAGATGTCGAGGCTGACTGTATCCGCGAGCGCCTCGGCCGAGTGCGGCATGTTGGGCGGAATGATCAAGACCTCGCCTTCGCTCACTACAATCTCTTTACCATCGATCCCGAATTTCAGCGCGCCCTCGACGATGTAACTGATCTGCTCGTTGTGGTGGCTGTGCTCAGGCACCATGCATCCCTTCTTGAGCAGGACGCGGGCGAGCATGACGTTCTGCCCGACCACAAAGTGGCGGCCCAGCAAGGGATTCAGAGCTTCGACTTCGACCGAACTCCAAGCGATGTGGCGCAACTTGGCCTTGCGTGGCTTGCCTTTCAGGACAGTGCCTTTGAGGGCGACTTTAGTCGCGGGGCGCGCCGTTTTGGTTGTTTTCCTGGCTGCAGATTTTTTTTGTGCGGTCGTTTTCAGTTTTTTCTTTTTCATAGGAAGCTCGATCAACGATACTACAACCCTTTATACAGGCCGCCGTCGACAAGGATGGTCTGGCCGGTGATATAAGAAGCCCGTTCGCTGGCGAGCCAGACAATGGTGTCGGCAAGTTCACGCGGTTCGCCCAGACGCTTCACGGCAGTGTCCGCAGCCCAGCCTTCAAATATTTCTTTCTCGGTCTTGCCGAGCGCAGCGGAACGCACATGGGCGAGTTCCTTCAAGCGGTCAGTGGCGGTAAATCCCGGACCGACATTATTGACGAGGATACCGTCTTTGCCAAACTCATTGGCGAGACTCTTGACAAGTCCAACAACCGCGGCGCGCACGGCATTCGAATAAACAAGGTCGCCCACCGGCTGCTTGGTGGTAATGGACGTGATGGTGATGATGCGTCCCCAGTTTTTCTTCTGCATGTGCGGGATCACCTGATGCGCGAAGTAGACGGTGCTCATGAAGTTCACTTCGACGGCGCGCTTCCACTCGTCAATGGTGGTAGCAAGAAAGCCCTTGGCTGGAGGGCCTCCGGCATTGGTTACACAGATATCAGCGCTGCCAAATTTCTGAACCACGGCATTGACGAAATCGCGGACGGCGTCCGCGTCGGTGACATCGAACGGCTCGGCAAGCACTTCCGTCGCGTGCTGGCTGCGAATCTTTTCCGCGACGGCATTGAGCGCTTCCCGGTTGCGCGCGCAGATCGCCAGACGGCACCCTTCGGCAGCAAAGGCCTCGGCAGTGGCTCGCCCTATCCCCTGGCTGGACGCGGCAACGATGGCGACGCGGTCTTTGAGTCCGGTTTCCATAGCCGCGTCATTATAATGGACAACATGGGAGCCGCTCGTTACATATGGATTCACGATTCGTTGAGACCCGCCAGTGAAGGCGTGGTCCCGTTTGTCAGCGCCGCCGTGCAGTATGGCTTCAGCGTGTTTGAGGGCATCCGCTGCTACTCGACCGATAATGGACCCGCTGTGTTCCGGATTGACGAACACGTCGAACGCCTGCTGGATTCCGCTCACATCGTGGGCTTTCGTGAGCTCCCGGTTACGGCAGAGCTTGTGAAGACGGCCATCAACCAGACGATTGCGGCGAACGAATTCTCGTCCTGCTACATCCGTCCGATGATTTACCTTGACGGCGCGATGAGCCTGACGGTCGAAGCCGGAGAACCGCGTTTCGTGGTCGCGGTCTGGGAGTGGAAGACTTTTCTGGGAGCCGAGGCGAAGGAGCGCGGCATCCGCGCCAATATTGCGTCGTTCACGCGACTCCATCCGAACATCATGATGACCAAGGCCAAAGTCTCGGGAAATTATGTAAGCTCGATTCTGGCCAAGACCGAGTCGCAGCGCGCCGGATTCGATGAGGCGATCATGTTGGGGCCCGATGGATACGTGGCGGAGTGCACCGGCGAAAATCTTTTCCTCGTTCGTAATAACATCATCTACACCACGCCGCGGGCGGGGATTCTCGAAGGTATTACTCGCGACAGCCTGATCACGCTGGCTCGGGATTTGGGCTACTCCGTGATCGAGGAGCCCATCTCGCGCGATCAGCTTTATATTGCCGACGAAGTTTTCGTGTGCGGCACGGCGGCGGAAGTCATCGGGCTGCGCGAAATTGATTTTCGCGTCATCGGCGATGGTAAGGCTGGTCCCGTAACGCGCGCCTTGCAACAGGAGTTCGACAAGCTGGTGAGCGGAAGACACGCTCGCGCGGCACAATGGTTGGCGCCCGTGCCCGCGCTGAACGCGGCGGCAGTGCGAAGCTAGCGCGGGTCGCGTGTAGAGACGGGGCTTGCTCCGTCTCCTCTGGATGCGGCGGGAGACGCGGCAAGCCGCGCCTCTACGGGAGATTCGAAATGAAGAAACATCAGTTTCGTCAGGAAACCGAGGCTGTACACGGAGGCGCCAACCTCGCCAAGAAGAACGGTCCTCTCTCCACGCCGATCTATCAAACTTCGACCTTCGAAGTCACCGACATGCAGGAGCAGGTGCGCGCCACTCCTAACGACCGCTACTACACACGCTACGGCAATCCCACGAATACCGCCGCCGAAAATGCCATCGCCGAACTGGAGGGCACGGATGCGGCGCTGTTGTTCTCTTCGGGCATGGCCGCGATCACCACGTCGATTCTGGCGCTGGTGAAGGCGGGCGACCATATCGTGGCGCAGCGCGATATTTATGGCGGCGTGATCAGATTCCTTTCGCAGTGGCTGCCGAAGCTGGGGATCGAAACGACGTTCGTCGACACCAACGACATGGAGCAGCACGAGCGCGCGATCCGGCCGAACACAAAGATCCTGCACATCGAGTCGCCGACGAATCCGACGGTGCGGGTCGTCGATCTGGAAAAAATTGCGGCGCTGGCTCGCAAGCGCGGCTTAATAACAACCATTGATTCGACATTTGCGACGCCGATCAATTGCCGTCCGGCGGAGTGGGGCATCGATCTGGTGCTGCATTCCGGCACGAAATATTTTGGCGGACACGCCGACATTATGTGCGGCATCGCGACCGGACGACGCGATTTGATCGAGCAGATCCACCACCTGCGCACGACGCTCGGCTGCTGCATGGATCCGCACGCGGCGTTTCTGCTGCTGCGCGGGATCAAGACGCTGGCCGTCCGGGTCGAGCGCCAAAACGAAAACGCGCTGCGGATTGCCGAGTTTCTGAGCCAGCATCCCAAGGTAACGCGAGTGCATTATCCGCTGCTGAAAAAACATCCTGACTACGCGGTGGCGAAGAAGCAAATGACGGGTGCGGGCGGCGTCCTGAGCTTCGAGGTGGAAGGAAGCGGCGCCGACGCGTGCCGCGTAACCGAGGCGCTGAATCGGTTTACCCTGGCGCCCAGTCTCGGCGGAGTGGATTCGCTGGTGACCATCCCGGTGCTGACCTCGCACTACCTGATCGATCCAGAGCTGCTGAAAAAGATGGGCGTGACCGAGCAGATGATCCGCCTGTCCGTGGGCGTCGAGCATGTCGAGGATCTGATTGCCGACCTGGAGAAGGGGCTGGCCGTGCTCAGCCGGGAACGCCTGCGCGTGGGAGCAGCAGATTGATGATGATAGTCAGCACTCAGCAGCCGCCAAACCCGTTACACGGGAGAGACACGGGGATCAAGTCTGAACAGAAAATCC
>WNEZ01002717.1_pt1 | contig 16712 bp, 13 predicted proteins | sample 5400521 | NCBI WGS metagenome assembly WNEZ01 (sample SAMN13153339, study PRJNA577476) | soil metagenome | isolation source: 120 cm saprolite under Douglas fir tree site 2 hole 1 replicate 1 | place: USA:California | collected 2015-04-18
GCCGTTTTCAAATAACTATTGCGCTGGCCGCTTGGACTCAGTTGCTGGCGCAGCTTGCTGGTGCTGCCGGTGCAACAGATCCAGTCCCTGATAGAAACGGGCGCGCAATTCCGAAGGGGCCACCCAGATGGCGGCACGGCCCACCACCAGGAAATATGGCGCCAACTGCGAACCCTCCAGCCATTTCGAAGTGGGGGTAAACGCAGCCATAGCCATAAGGACTACGGCCACCATCAACCCCCCTCGCACAACGCCCAACGCCCCACCCAAAATACGGTCGAACCAACTCAGCCCAGCCTCCTTCAAAGCCCAGCGCACGAGGCGACCGATGAGGCCGGCCAGGATGATGACCGCCAAAAATATGATCAGGAAACCTGCAATATCACCCAACCAGGGTGATTTGAGATGGGGCGCAAACCAATCCGCCAGCCGATGGTACTGCCACGCGGCCAGAAGATATCCAACCACCAGGCCGGCCATTCCGAAAGCCACTTGAAAAAAGCCTTCGGAAGCGGCCTGGATTACCGATACCAGAATGAACAACAGAATTACCCAGTCCGCACCACTCATGGAGTTCCCCTCCCGGTGGTGAGGATCACACCTCCAACTCGCGTCCCGTGAGCTGTCGGTATGCCTCGAGATACTTTTCGCTGGTGTTACGGGCCACCTCAATGGGCAGGGCAGGGGCAGGTGGCAGCTTGTTCCAGCGAATTTCCTCCAGGTAATCCCTTACATACTGTTTGTCGAACGACTCCTGCGCCCTGCCAGGGTCGTACTTATCTGCCGGCCAGAAACGTGAAGAATCCGGGGTAAGCACTTCGTCGGCCAACGTAATGCCGAGTGCAGTGCGCCCGAATTCAAATTTTGTGTCAGCGATAAGGATGCCCCGCTGCCGCGCGTAGTCCGCCGCCTTCTTGTACAGATTGAGACTAACGTCGCGGAGCTGCCTGCTTAGTACCGGCCCGGCGCGTTTGCACATCTCGTCGAACGAGATATTTTCGTCGTGTCCGCTGGTGGCCTTTATCGCTGGGGTGAAGATCGGCTGCGGCAACGGATCGGACTCGCGCAGCCCCTTCGGCAACTCAATGCCGCATACACTTCCCCGTGCCTTGTATTCCTTCCACGCGGAACCGGAGACATAGCCACGCACCACGCACTCGATCGCCACCATATCAGCGCGCATCACCATCATCGAACGTCCGCGGAGTTGGTCAACGTACTTCCGCAGTATTGCGGGATATTGGTCCACATCGGCGGCAATGAGGTGATTGGGAATTATGTCCTTCAGAAACTCGAACCAGAAAAGCGAAAGCTGAGTAAGTACGTGCCCTTTGTGGGGAATCCCCGTAGCCAGCACGTAATCAAAGGCCGAGATGCGGTCAGTCGCCACGACGAGAAGGTGTTCGTTGTCCACACGGTACAAATCGCGAACCTTGCCGCTGGCGTGCACCTCGAGTTCCGGGAAGTCTGTCTGCACAAGGACGGAGTCGAGAAGTTCGGGAGTCATGATGAAATTCTACAGACCAAAATCGTGGCGTATTCTAGCCCTCCAGAAATTTTTGTCAACGCTGAAGTGGGGTTGAGGAGAAAATCCCAGAAGTGGCTGACCTGGAAAAAGTTGCCATTATGTCGGTAGGGCGGAAACGGTCCGTCTGGCAAGGGGTTCCACAGTTAAGCAATTGTGGAAAAGCTGAGGAACGGCAGAGGATAAAAACAGGTGCCATTAGTCGTTGGTCGTAGAGCACAGGGGCGATGCTCATCGTCTTCTTGCTGTGGGTGATGAGTACGAATTGGGTCTGCACACTCATCTCTTTCACCAAATCAGTGAAGCGGCCGATGTTAGCCTCGTCCAGCGGCGCATCGACTTCATCGAGGATGCAGAACGGGCTCGGCTGGTACTGGAAAATACCGACTAGCAGGGCCAGCGCCGTCAATGCCTTCTCGCCGCCAGAGAGCAGCAGCACGTTCTGCAGCTTCTTGCCGGGAGGTGAAGCCACCACGTCAATGCCACTTTCGGCGCTGTTTTCCTCGTCAGTCAGGCGCATGAAGGCATGGCCGCCACCGAAAAGCTTGCGGAATGTCTCCTGGAAATTGTCGTTGATTTTGTGGAATGCCTCTTCGAATTTCTGTCGCGAAAAAGTATCGATCTCCTTGATCGTGGCTTGAGTGTTCTGGATCGATTCGAGCAGGTCCTTACGCTGAACCTCCAAGAAGTGGTGACGTTCGGCGGTTTCTCTGTATTCCTCAAGCGCCATCATGTTGACAGGGCCCATCGCATCGAGGCGGCTGCGTATTTCCCGATACGCTTGGTCTTCAATGACGAGCTGTTCGCCGACAGAGATCGGGATGGTCGTATCCGACATGAGTTCATGGCGCTGCACCCCGAGTTCGTTCAGGCAGTTTTCAGCCATGTACTGCGCGTCGGACTGCAGTTTGGCAGCAGTCGCGCATAGTTCGCCGCGATTGTCGCGCGCCTGATCCAGCACCTGGCGGGCACTGCGCAGGCCTTCATCAATTTCGGCCAGGCATGTTCGGACTTGCTCGGACTCGAATTGCAGCAGGCCATCTCGTGCCTCACCGGCATTACGCTCCGCCTCGAGATCGGCTAAGTGGGTGGCGAGTTCCTGATTCTCGGTCTCGCGCTGCAGCTTCTCCGACGCAGCGGATTCGACCTGCGCGAGTAGCGCATTTACACGCTCGCGCATTTCGGAAACCAGCGACTCGATCCTCTCCGTGACCGCGGCTGCTGACCGGTGGCGCTCTTCGAGAGCCGCCACTCGCGCCCCGTGGTGCGAAGTGTTCTGTGCCGCGATGTCCCGCCGCTCACGTAGGCTAACAACCCGTTCCTGACCGGCGGTCATTTGGCGTTCCAGATCTAGGCGCGTTTCGCCCAGGATCGCAATTTCGCCCTGGCGTGCATTTATGAGTTGTTGCTGCTCGGTGCGCTCAGCGGCTAACCGCTGCAGCTCCTGCCGGCTGGTGTTCAGCCGCTCATTCACGCGCGCCATCTCTGCTTCGAGTTGCTGCAACATGTGGCCGGACGTCATCGCCTCTTTTTCCGCTACACGCTTTTCGCCTTCGAGGCAATCCAGCAAGGCAGAGAACTCTTTGATTTCTCTTCCAAGCCTCAGGACATGCGCGCCCTCATCGCGCAGTGCGCGTTCCAATTCCTCCAGCTGTCGAATGACCTCGCGCAAATCGCGCTTCATGGAAAGTGGACCTTCGGCGCGCTGCTTGCCTCCAGTGACCGTCACGTTGTGAAAGCATTCGCCCGAATGGGATAGAAAGAAGGCGTCCGGGTTCAGTAGCGCCAGTTCGCGGGCGAAACCCGGATCGGGCACGATGTACCCGTCACGAAGTTTGGGCAGGATCACTTCCAGCGACTTGCCGAAGCCATTCAGTACTCGAATCGTGCGTTTCAGAGGGAGGATTGCGGACGGTGGGTCCGGACGCGCGCTATCATCGACAAGAAACGAGAACTTCGCCTGTGAATCTTCGGGATGAACGAGAAAAGTCGCGCGCCCATCCACATCCGTGCGCAGTAGCCGAAGGCCTTCATCAGCTGCATCCCAGGACTTCACGACGACGTAGTTCAATTCATCACGCAAGAAATCTTCGACCACTCGTTCGTAACGCGGATCAACCTCAAGAAAGTCAGCCAACACGCCAGCCGGAGCCAGGCCGCCCTGCATCACTCCGGATTGAAACAATCGGCGCACCGATTCTGTCGAATATCCGTGCTCGGCGATGACCCCCTCCAGCGATCCTTTCTTGCCCAATGCCGACGCGTATTCCGCGCGCAAGCTGTCGAGGCGATTTTTGGCTGCCGTTTCTTCGTGCCGCTTCGACTCGATTAACTGCCGCTCTTGCGCGATCTCTTCGCCTAGACCCGTGATGCGCTGCGACACGGTTTCGAACTCGAGTGCGAGCTGACCACGCTGGCCACCGAAGGTCTCGACTCGGGAGTTAGCGTCCCCAATTTCATTCAGCAGACGCTGCGTTTCACGATCGACGGCAGCTAGCCTTTCTTCCGCCTGCGTCAGCTGGTTGCGAAGGTTAGAGGCTGATCCAACCGCCTCCATGACACCCATACGGCATTCTTCCTGTTCGCGCTCCAGCGCTGCGAGCTCACTCGCAGCATTGGTCGCTTCCTGCTGGCAAAGCGTCAGGTCGTTTTGCGCGGTAGCAAGATCGGTTGCAGCCGATTGCAGCACCTGGCGGTTGGAATCTAGCTCCTCCTCGAGCGCGGTCAGACGGTGGCGCATCTGAGCCAGTTCGGCATCCGACGCGCCCGAGCGCACCACGAGTTCCGTGCAACGTTCTTCATTGGTGCGTCGGCGGGCCCGTGCGCGGTCACTCTCGATTGCGATCTGGTTCAGACGCTCGCGGTTTTGTCGAAGTTCGGTTTCTATCGCGTATCCACGCTGCGTCCGTTCCGCGTGTTCTGTATCGAGCTGCTGCACGTGCTCCGTTTGGCCCCGAATTTCTTCGGAGATACTATTGAGTTGCGCATCCAGGTCGGCGCTATCCTGATTCAGTTGCGCGAACTTGCTGGCGAGTACAATGCGCAGCTTGGCGCGCATCTCGTCGCGCAGCTTGGCATATCGTTCGGCCTTGGACGCCTGGCGCTTCAGCGAGTTCACCTGCCGCGTGACTTCCTCGAAGATATCGTTCACCCGGGCCAGGTTCAGTTTGGCATCTTCCAGGCGCGCCTCGGCCAGCCGCTTCTTGGTTTTGAATTTGGTCACGCCCGCGGCCTCTTCAATGATCGCGCGGCGATCGGTAGGACGGCTGCTCAGGATCTGTCCAATCCGCCCCTGCTCGATCAGTGCATAGGACTCCGGCCCCAGACCGGTGCCCATGAATAATTCCTGGATGTCACGCAGGCGGCATAGCTTGCCATTCAGCTGGTATTCGCTGTCGCCCGATCGAAATAGGCGGCGCGTGACCACAATCTCGCCCGTCCGGAACTGCTGCTGGTTGAACTTGCGACGGCGGATTTTGAGCACCACGTTCGGACCATCCGAGCTTGTCGACTCGGCACCTTCGGCGGGAAGCGCTCCTTCCATTTCCTCGGCTAATCCTGGCTGCGCCTCTTCCACCATGTGCTCGGTCTCTTCGGCGGCTTTAGCGCGCAATTCGGTTTCGTCCCAGTGCTCGGCGCTTTCCGGCATGTCGTCTTGAATGTCAATTTCAGTTGGCTCGCTGGCATCGGGCCCGTGGCAGACCTCTGGGTCGAGCAGCGTAAGCGATACTTCCGCCATGCCTGTGGGGTTGCGGTCGCGTGTGCCCGCGAAGATGACGTCCTCCATTCGCGAACCGCGCAGCGTCTTGGCCGACTGCTCGCCCAGCACCCATGAGATCGCGTCGGCGATATTGGACTTGCCACAGCCGTTTGGCCCGACGATCGCCGCCACGCCATCACCGTGAAACTTCAGTTCGGTGCGGTCGCAGAACGACTTAAACCCTAGAATTTGGAGCTTCTTCAGTTTGTGCAACTTACACTCCTTGGCAGTGCCGGCTCTTCTGCTTCGCTCACGACAGGACTGGCCGCCAGTCTGGCCGGAGCTTCCACGCTATGCTGTACCACGCGCTTGGCACGATATTCGCGCGCAAGCATCGCATTGAAAACTGCTCTGGCGCCTCGATCCGCCCAATTTACTAATGAGATTCCCTTGATGCCTTCTACGCCAAAACGCCAACCTGAAACCTCGTCATCCCTCGAGAGTGCAGTCCTCCCCACCACTGAGAGGCACGGATTGCAGCTACTGTAAAGGTGAAAATGGGCGCTGGTCAAGCATGAAAACGCAATATATAGTGTCCCCCTCGTAAAGAGCGCGCTGTATTGCACAGACAATGCAGCAAGCGCCTGTGAAAATGGTGGGGAAATAGAGAAGGCAGGGAGAATCGCGAGAGCCAAAATACTCTAGCGCAGGCAGCGTCGGGATGCAACGAGAACTTCCGGAACTTGGGCGTGTAGACGTAACCTAAGCAATGAAGGGCACGACCGGACCCGTGCCCGAACCTGAAGCCGGATGCAGCCTTCTCACGCTTTTCCGCCCACCTTTTCGAAGAACAAACAGATGGTCTCGATGCCGCGGTAGAAATTTGGGATGTGGAACTTCTCGTTGGGAGCGTGCAGATTGTCATCTGGCAAGCCGAAGCCCATCATCACGCTGGGGATCTTCAGCACATCCTGAAAGTCGGTGACGATCGGAATCGAGCCGCCGGAGCGGATGAAGACCGTCTCTTTCTTAAAGACATCGTGCAGTGCTTCTGTAGCGGCCTTGATGTACTCATTATCGGTGCCAACCACGCATGCCGGGCCCTTGCTCCACACCTTGATCTTTACGTCGATGCCCTTGGGCGTAATCTTCCTTATGTAGTTCGTGTACTTCTTGAGAATGTCATTCGGGTCCTGGTTCGGTACCAGCCGCATGGATACTTTGGCTGCCGCCTTTGCCGGAATGACGGTCTTGGCGCCGGGCGCGGTGAAGCCGCCGGGCATGCCGTGCACCTCCACCGTGGGGCGTGCCCACAAGCGGTAAAGCGTCGGATAATCTCGTTCGCCGACAAGCGTGCTCGATCCGACCTCGGTCTTGCGGAAGACCTCATCCTTGAAGGGCAGCCGCTTCCAGGCCTTGAGTTCGTCTTTTGTTGGCGCCTTAACGTCCTTGTAAAAACCGGGAATCAGAATGTGACCCTTAGAATCTTTCAGCTTGCTGATGATCTCAATCAAGCCAAAAAACGGGTTCGGCGCCGCGCCGCCGTACATACCAGAGTGCAGATCAGTTTTCGGCCCGACCGCTTCCAGTTCCGTGTAAACCAAGCCACGCAGCCCCACGCAGAGCGTCGGCAGATCGGGCGCAAACAGCTCAGTATCGCAGACCAGCGCGAAGTCGGCCTTGAGCTTCGTTTTCTCCTTGCGAACATATTCAGCAATCGATTCGCCGCCCACTTCCTCTTCACCCTCGATGACGACTTTTACATTGAGCGGCAGCTTGCCGTTGTGGGCCTTCATGAGCGCTTCGAATGCTTTCACCTGCATCCAGAGCTGGCCTTTGTCATCGACGGCACCGCGAGCATAAATGTTGTTATTGCGCTCGGTAGGTTCGAAGGGCGGGGAAATCCATTCATCGAGCGGGTCGGGTGGCTGCACGTCGTAGTGCGCATAGCACAGTATGGTCGGTTTACCTGACGCATGCAGCCAATCGGCGTACACCAGCGGGTGGCCCTTTGTGGGGATGACCTGCACGTTTTCCAAACCGATCCGCCGCAGCTCGTTTGACACGTATTCGGCCGCCTTCTGGACATCCGATTTGTGCTCTTGCAAAGTACTGATACTTGGAATGCGTAAGAAAGTTTTCAATTCACTGAGAAACCGCTGCTGGTTATCACGGGCGTAACTGACCGCGGGGGAAGCCATGTTCGTATGCCTTTCTTGCGAAGCAAATGGGATCAAGTCGCTGGAGTCAACTGCTCAAAACACCCCAGTATACCTGAATGAATGGGCCGACTCTTCGCGTCGCAAGCAACTCTCTACACCCGGTTTAGTAGAGACGCAGCCCGCTACATCTCTGACATCAGAGCGGTCGCTCATGTTTCTGCTGTCAGGACCGTATAGGTCAGATCTCCTGAACGGTAAGCGTCGAGAACGATCTCGATCCCCTCCACGAATTCGCGAGCCGCTCGCGGCAGGAGCTTAACAATTGCACTAGCTGACCGGGCGCGTTGCTGGCAGATCACCCAAGTGGGTATCACCAGGGATGTCAGATCTTCAGAGCGCCGTACACTTAGGCCGCTAACTTTGATGGCCGAGTTGTATTGTTCCGCAGTCCAAAGTTCCGGGCACAGGAATGTGCGTGCTACTTCCCGCACTCGTGGCCTCTCCATCGAGCCGGTCCAGGCTGCCACGAGCAACTGTCCGCCGGGCCTTAAAGCAGAAGCGACGTTGCGGAAATAACGCGCCTTATTTGTGAAGTGTTCCGACGATTCCATGGTCCAGATGAGGTCGAATGCCGCGACCGGGAATTCATATCGCTCCGCATCTTGCACTGCGAACTGCACTCTTCCAGCTAGACCTGCCTCACCTGCGTTGTCTTCCGCTAGACGAGCCTGCTTGTCGCTGAGAGTCAAGCCGAGCACTTGGCAACCGTAGCGGCTAGCCAGGTACACGCTGGTTCCGCCGTGACCGCAGCCCACGTCAAGCACTCGCTCCCCGCCGCGCAAATCCAGTACACGAACGCAATGATCGAGTAAATTTACCTGCGCTCTTTCGGGAGATTCACTGCCGTCTAAAAAGAGACCGTGATGAAGATGATCGCCCCAGAAAGTGCGGTAGATGAAGGCCAGCGAATCATAGTGTTCGCGGATTAGGGCAGCGGTGACCATTGAGGAAAGATACTAAGGTTGCAAGCTCCCGATAACGACGTTTCAAAGCTTCAATTTTAAGAATTTCATTCGTTTGAGTTCAGCTCAAAGCCTTAGGAAACCTTGAATCGTTTGGAAACTTGCAACCTCTCATGCTGCTTGAATCCTGAATCGTGCAAACGAGAACGGCGCAATGTCATAGTCCGGCTTGCTCCCGCAAATCACTTGCGCCGCGACATGCGCCGTCACTGGCGCCAGTAGAATTCCATCGCGGAAGTGACCCGTGGCAACGTAATAACCGGGTGTGGGCGTCGCGCCGAGGATGGGCAGATCGTCAGGAGTCCCCGGACGAAGCCCGGCCCAGGCTTCGAGCATTCGTGCCCGCGCCAGCTCCGGAATCAAGCCGACGGCCGCCTGCTGCAGCTTACGAATGGTCTCGGCGTCCGTTCGCTTGTCGTAACCTGCTTCTTCGAGTGTAGAACCAATCACAATGCGCCCGTTGCTGCGTGGAACAAGGTAGACCTCGGGTGCTCGCACAACGTGTCCCAAAAGTGTTCGCGAAGGAGCAGCTACCGAGAGCATCTGTCCTTTAACAGGGCGTGTGGGGAACCGGTATGGCGGAACCTGGCCAGACCATGCGCCCGCACAGTTAACGACAATTGGCGAAAGAAAGCTGGTCTTGGCCGCGGTGACTCCAACGACCCGGCCATCGGCCAGATCGACGGATGTCACCGGATCACCAGATGAGAAATCAACGCCGCGATGCTTTGCCGCCCTATGCGCCGCTTCCACCAGCGCGCGGGGATCAACGCTGCGCTCTTTGAGGTAGATCGCCGGGCGATTCAGATCTGCGAGCGCAGGCTCCAATTCGGCGAGTGGCGCCGGTAACAAGCTTTTTGCGGAGAATCCCGGGCGCTCGTGCACGTGTTCTGAAGGCGGGAACAGGATTGTGCCTTCCGACCGCAAATCCACCGGCATGCCCGATTCATCTTCCAATTCGTGGACATACTCGGGGTACATACGGGCACTTGCCGTAGCCAGCGGTTGCAATGCGGACGGCATCTCAATTGCGCAATCTGCCAGCATACCGGCCGCCGCGTGAGAAGCCTCTCGTCCCGGCTCACCTCGTTCCACCACCAGTACGCGCAGGCCGCGTTTCCGAAGCGCGATTGCCAGTGACAGCCCGATAATGCCGCCGCCGACGACAATGACGTCCCAACTCTTCACGCCAGCATTGTAAAAGACTTGTTGCAGTCGCGACGCGACAAGAAAGATCGGGAAGTAATGTAGCTTTGCGTCTTCTGCGCCACCATTCCGTGCTTCGTGGTGGAATCGCTTAGTGCCCGCAAGATCGAAATTAGGATCAGAGAATACGAAATGCCTGCTCAGCCGAGCCCACTGGACCCGCTGGTAATTGACACTTTACTGCATTGTGCTAAACACCGCATTGTGCTAAACAATGAAGCTACTACTTCAATCCAATGAAATCTTGGCGGAGGACCCTATGCTCGAGCAGGGCGAACCTGTACCCGTAGTCCGGAGTGCCGACCAGAGCACAGCCGAAAGCAATACTGGTAAGTGGATCTTGTTGATCCTGGCGGTGATCTATGTTGCGGGCTCACTCTACCTTCTCTTCGATTTGCGCAGTCAGGTGAACAGCTTGAGCAAGGACAGCAAGGCGCAGTTCGCCGAATTGACTAAGCGCGTGCAAGCCGCCGAGGCCAGTGATGAGACTCTGGCTCAACAGGTCGGCATGACTAAAAAAGAGTTGGCCGCGCGGGCCGCGGAACTGCAGCGCCAGACACGGGCCGCCGAAGCCCGCTTGGCCGAGCGGCAAAAAGAGCAGATCAGTCAGGTAACCGGGAAAGTGGCTGGCGTGGAGACGGAAGTGGGCGGCGTGAAAACTGACGTCGCGTCCACGAAGACCGACCTGGAGGCCACAAAGGCCAGGCTAGAGCGTACCATCGGAGACTTGGGTTTGCAGAGCGGCCTCGTTGCCAAAACCCGCGACGATCTCGAACTCCTCAAGCACAGAGGTGACCGCAATTATTACGAGTTCACGCTATTGAAGGGCGCTAAGCCTCAGCCTGTTTCCACCGTCAGCCTGCAACTTAGGAAGGCAGACGCGAAGCGGGGCAAGTACACCATGAATGTCACTGCCGACGACCGGACCATCGAGAAGAAGGACCGGAACGTGAACGAGCCCATCCAGTTCTACACCGGCCGCGACCACCTGCTGTATGAATTGGTGGTTTGGACTGCCGACAAGAACAAAGTGACGGGCTATCTCAGCACCCCTAAGAACGCTCCAGTGCCAGTGTCGGCAAACCAGTAATGCCCATGAGAACTGGATTTCAGATTCGTTTGCCAGGCCGGTGATTATTCGCCGCGAATCGGTGCAAGAATGTAGCCCACGATGCAAGCCGTGGGTCGAAAGCGTAAACGAGACCGACCCCCGGTGAGCGAAAGAATGGTTCTCTAGCACACGGTGATGGTTCCCTCCGTCGCTCATGTATTGAGTAATATCGCGCTGCGAACTGCGGTGATCTACGCCGTGGTCCTGGTCGGGGTGCGACTGAGCGGCAAAAGGGAAGTGGGGCAGATGACGCCCTTCGACCTTACTCTGCTTTTGCTTCTCTCAAACTCAGTACAGAACGCCATGACCGGTCCCGATACTTCACTGGTAGGTGGCGTGGTCGCGGCATGCACTCTGCTTTTACTGAATTATTTCGTTGCCGACTTGTCCGGCATCAACCGCCGCTTTCGGAAATTCATCCAGGGGCAACCCACCCTCCTGGTTCACGACGGCACGATCATTGAATCCCACATGGCCAAGGAACACGTCAGCATGGATGAACTGCAAAGAGCCCTCCGCGAGCACGGGATCTCGACCTATCACGATGTTGCACTCGCCGTGCTGGAAGTAGATGGCTCAATCAGTTGTCTGAAATACGACGAGATCAAACCGGATGCCCACACCCACCTCGTGCGACGCCGTTTCCTTAGGAAAAAAGAATAAGCGCGTCTGATATGGAACGACCGGTCAACAGCAGTAATTTGTGTTGTCTCAAGGTTTATTTCGCTGACCGCGCGATCGCGTCTCAGACCTAAACGCGCCCACGCCTACCCGCACCTGTATGGTATTGATTCCGGGATTGGGGACGGCCAATCCAGCATTCGAAATGTGCAAGTAGCGCAATTCCAGACTCCAGTTGTGGTTGTCGCCGAGCAGGTGCATCCCAAGCGCGCCACCAGAAGTAAAGTTCACTGAAGAGGTTCCCGTCGGGACTTCGTGGGTGGTGAACAACGTTCCTCCGCCAAGTTCCAGATAGGGCACCACCCGGCCTCGGGTCGCGAAATTCCATTTGAGCCCTAGCGGGTTCACTCCAACTCCATACGCCGTATTAGCTGGCTGGAACACGAGAAACAACGGTACAGCGTCGACTGCATACTCGAGCCGTCCCTTCAGAAAGCCGGGCCCGTGCGGCCTCGTGATGATCCACCCATATCGCAGGCCGAGATTCCAGACACCAATCTCAGAGGTCTTGGAGGTCTTCCCCGTGACGGCGTTGCCACCACCCGTCCATAGCTGAAGTTCGTGTGCCCCGTCTTCTGGCCGCCCTTGACCCAATGCGAGCGACGAAATCAGCAACAGCAAGACAGCCAGCAGCTCGATATGCATTCTGATTCTCATGCTGTAAAACGAAAAGAGAGTCGTCAGGATACAGAAAAGTCCAGAAGCTGATAAATACAGTCTGCCGGTAGGATTTCTTCCTGCTATCCGTGACCTGCCGCCCGCCACCTGCTACCTGCGACCTGAGTTGTGCGCGCTATAACCCCAGCCCACCATCCACCGTCATGATCTGACCCGTAATAAAATGTGGCGCGGTGGCAAAGAATAGCACTGCGGCAGTCACTTCCTCCGTCGTTCCGTTACCCCTCATGGGAGTCTTCGTCGCCATACGTTTCATGAACGCCGCGGCGGACCGTTCTCTCATATCGATCATGCCCGGAGCAACACAATTCACGGCAATCTCAGGCGCCAAGGCCTTGGCCATCACTTGGGTCAGCATGTGCAGCGCGGCCTTGGACGAACAGTAGTGGGCGTGATCGGTCCAAGGGCGCAACCCGCCGAGCGATCCCATATGGATAATCTTGCCCCTGCGTCGCCGCAACCACTTAAGAGCCTCACGCGAAACCAGAAAAGGCCCACGCGTGTTCGAAGCGAAAATCGCGTCCCATTTCTTGAGCGTGATCTTCTCGAACTGGATGGTTTCGTAATTTGCCGCGTTGTTGACCAGCACGTCGAGTCCGCCCAGTTCCCGGACCGCTCCTTTGATCGTCGATATCACGCTCTTCTCGTCCGTGACATCACAGCGGAGAGCGAAAGCGCGAACGCCGAGACTGCTGAGGTCGACGACTGTGTGCTGCGCCTCGCGTGCGGAGTGCAGGAAAGTGATGGCCACATCTGCGCCTGCCTCCGCCATGGCCAATGCGGTTGCCCGACCTAGCCGTCGCGCCGCCCCAGTGATCAGTACTGTTTTGCCGCGCAGAGGCTTGTCACTCAACTTCGGCATGGATGGGATTGTATCCTGATCGTGTGGAATGAGTTGTCTTGGCAGTTAATGTGTGTGGGAGATGGGAAAATAGAGCTGCAGAGTCTGGACTATGTAGATTGGACGAATTGGGGACCGGCGCGCCCTCTGCACGTCCATGCCAAGCAAAACCCCGGCGGCACACCTAGTCGGCCGCCACACTCCTGGCCCGCCGGCAGAACTTCTCTCGCTCTTTCCGCACCTGGCGGGCGAACTCGGCAAATACCGCCGGGTCCCACCATCCTTCCTGCACCTCATCGTGCATGATGGCGAGTGCCTCGGACACGCCGAACGCGGATTTGTAGGGGCGGGTGGTGGTGAGGGCATCGTAGACATCGACAATCTGCAAAACCCGTGCAGTCAGCGGAATCTGCTCGCCTTTGAGGCCATCTGGGTAGCCCGTTCCATTCATCTTCTCGTGATGGTGCCGGATGATGGGCAGCACCAATTGGAAGGATTTGAGCGGTGCGCAAATTCCTTCTCCAACTATGGAATGCCGTTGGACAATATGCCGCTCTTCCGGAGTCAGCGGGCCGGGTTTGAGCAGAATCGAGTCGGGGACGGCAACCTTGCCTATGTCATGCACCACGCCCGCTTGCCGGAGAGCCTTAATCTGTTGCGGCGAAAGCCCAAGATGCTTCCCAAGTCGGGCCGAGTATTTTGCCAGCCGTTCGCAGTGTCCTTCAGTGTACGGGTCCTTGCCTTCAATACTGCGTGCCAGTGCGAACAACACCGTCTCGGCCCTCTCCAGTTCGTCCGTATAAGCCTTGTGCTTCAGTAATGAGCGAACCCGAGCAATGAGCTGCTCCCGTTCTACAGGTTTGGTTATGAAATCGTCGGCGCCAGCCTTGATACCCTTCACTCGGTCCTGGATGGCCGTGAGGCCCGTAACCAATACGACTGGCACAAGTCGAGTCTCCGGATTATCCTTCAGGCGCCGGCACACCTCGATTCCATCCAATTTGGGCATTTGCACGTCCAGCAGAAGCATATCGGGTTTGAGACGGTGGAATTCCGCCCATGCGGCTTCGCCGTCGCGGGCGGTGAATACGGAGAAGCCTTCCAGCAAAAGCAGTCCTTCCAGCCCGACCAGGCTGGATTCATGGTCATCGGCAATGAGAATTGTCTCTGCCATAGGCTCGAAGGGAGCCTTCGCTGTTCTGCTGATTCTCCTGCAAACCTCCAAGATCTGTGAGATTACGGGCGTAATACGCGTGTGAGATGAGTGCCATTGCTTTCTTGCTAGGAGTGTGTTCGCCATCAAACTCAATGGAACACTGCAGGAAAAGCTGCTAAACTCCGGCCATGCAGGAGCGCCGCGACGTCGTAGTTTACTCCCGAAAAGGCTGCCATCTCTGCGAGATCATTAAGGAGAGCCTGGTCAAACTGCAGCGCCGAGGCAGCTTTGACTGGCGGGAAGTGGATGTGGATGCGGACGAAGAACTGCGCCGTCAATTCACGGACGAAGTTCCTGTGGTGTTCATCGATGGCCGCAAAGCCTTTAAGTACCGCATGGACGAGCAGGAGTTCCTGCGCAAACTAGCGAGCTAGGAATGCATCTGGCCGTGTGGAAATGGGCGTCCGTCTGGGCCGGGACTATGTAGGGACGGGTGACCTCACCCATTCCGCCGCCCGAAAGGCGGCACCCGCCTGCATCGTTCGGCACCCGAACGGATACCAACTTGGTTTTCGCCAGCGCCGCACCTTCCATTAAAATCAGCTCTAATGCTTCGAACCCAACTCTACGCCGATCCCCACGGCCGTTTTGTCCACGACGTTGTCCTCGAGAGTTGTCGCCGATTCCCCGAAAAGACAGCGATCTTCGACACTTCCGGCAATCGCCGCCTGTCCTATGGTGAATATGGGGAGATGGTGGAAAAGCTAGCTCGCGGATTCGTCGCCGCTGGTCTGAAACTCAACGAGGTCGTCGCCATCTTCCTGCCCAACTGTTGGGAGTTCTGCGCTGCCTACCACGCCGCCACCCTGGCCGGAGCCGTGCCTACATTGTTGAATCCTAGCTACCGCGAGCGCGAAGTCCGTTACCAGTTGGAAAACTCGGGTGCTGCGCTGCTGGTAACAGATGGGCCCCTCGTCCAGGACATGAATCTCGCCGGGCTCCCGCTGCGTCGCATCTACACCACGCGGCAGCCGGCAAGCGGCACTGAAGCTTTTGCCGACTTGCTGACGCCGGTAACCGCCACTTTGCCGGAAACGGAGCAGCCCTCGAATCAAATCCTAGCCGCGCTTCCTTACTCCAGCGGCACCACCGGTCTTCCCAAGGGCGTGATGCTCTCGCATTACAACCTGGTCGCCAACGTTTATCAACTCCTCGGCCCTGAGGCTTCCTGCCTCCGTCCAGACGAAATCGCGCTCTGTTTCCTGCCGCTGTACCACATTTACGGACTGAATGTTGTGCTGAATCCACTGCTCATCCTGGGAGCGACCCTGATCCTAATTCCCCGCTTCAACATCCCCCAGATCCTGAATCTTCTTGGGGAAGAGAACGTGACCATGATGCCGACCGTTCCTCCGGCACTGAACGCGCTCTGCCAGGCTGCTGAGCAGGGACTGTTTCCCAGCAACCATCATGTGCGTTGGGTAAAATCCGGCGCCGCGCCGCTGCCCCCGGAACTCTCGCGCCGCTTCACCTCGCTCACCGGCATTCCCTTGTGTCAAGGCTACGGCATGACCGAAGCTTCGCCAGTCACGCATGTCGGTTTCCTTGAGCCCGAACTCTACCGCCCGGACTCCATCGGACAACCGCTCGCGCAGACCGAATGCAGAGTGCTGAATTATACGGAAAACGATGAGACAGGCAACGAAGTCGGCCCGGGCGAACCGGGTGAGTTGCTCATGCGCGGCCCGCAGTTCATGCTCGGATACTGGAAAGAGCCACAGGCTACGGCTGCCGTGCTGCGCGATGGCTGGTACTGGTCAGGCGACATCGTCAGCCACGATCAGAACGACTTTTATTACGTGCTCGACCGCCGAAAGGAAATGATCAAGTACAAGGGGTTCTCCGTAGCGCCAGCGGAAGTCGAAGCGGTGCTCTTGGAGCACCCAGCTGTGCGTGACTGCGGCGTAGTGGCGAGACCAGATGCAGCCAGCGGCGAGATCCCGGTCGCTTTCGTTGTGCTTCGCGACGGCTTTGGGGCGGGCAAGAAAAAAGAAGAAGAACTCTGCGGCTTTGTCGCGGAACGCCTTACCGCATATAAGCAGCCGCGGGAAATACACTTCGTGGATGCGGTGCCGCGAACGCCGTCGGGAAAGATTCTTCGGAGAGAACTGAGAAAGCAAGTCGAATAATTGCAGATCGAAGATCTCAGATTGCAGATTCCTGTCCTGCATGTGCCGAAGAGCTTTAAGAGCCTGCTTTCCGTAACCCGTGAATTGGCGCTCTGCCTTTGCGACGCAAGAAAGGGACTATCGCAGGCCGGTGGAACTTTCTTGTTCCTCTTTCCGTACTTTGGATTAACAGCTGCCTTCAGCCGCCAGGGGGCGCAGACAGCGCCAGAGAAGGAGCACACATGAACGGAGACATACAGGTCTGGTAGCAGTGATTATGATCTTTGGGATTCCGATTGCGGGGATGTACACGTATTATCGCGTGCGCAAGTTGCGCACTGACGAACGCCTTGCGGCGCTTGCTCGCGGAGTGAATGTTCCGATGGCGCCGGAGCTTTCCGAGGCCGCCCGTTCGCGCCGCTCAGGGATACTGCTGGTTACCGGGGCACTCGGCTACATCAG
>WNEZ01002692.1_pt1 | contig 16706 bp, 16 predicted proteins | sample 5400521 | NCBI WGS metagenome assembly WNEZ01 (sample SAMN13153339, study PRJNA577476) | soil metagenome | isolation source: 120 cm saprolite under Douglas fir tree site 2 hole 1 replicate 1 | place: USA:California | collected 2015-04-18
GAGCGCCCGTAAAGAAGCGCTCGTGCAAGTCCAACAGGCAGGCCGCGTATAAATGCTTGTGTTCCCGCGAAAACGCCAGAAACGCATCATCATGAAGATATCGAAATAACAAACGACCTGCTCCCTACGAGCGGAACTTTCCCTGATCCGAGCAGCCTCCCTCCCGAGATCGTTCCCTTTTCGTTCAGGCTAGAACGACAGGTTACGGTTGTCCACTGTCGCTAAGGCCAACCGTTCCTTTGGGCCGCATTTTTGCAAGTCGGCGTACAAGCCGCTCTGTGTACGGGCCTGCGAATCGGTGCCCGCCGAAGCCGCAAGCACATCATAATCCCGTCGCCAACTCCAGATACCTGCAAAACGCATTCGCTAATTGCATCTGGCGGGGTGTCCGCACTCAGCTTCGAACATAAGAGGCGACGTCACTGTTGAACTGGATTCAAACCATCGGGAATCAACTAACCCCTCCAACGACGTGGAGCCTTTCGGAACTTTGAATTTCAGACAGGTTGGCTGTCTCTGTGCGGCCCGAGGCCCAAGCCTAGGGCCAAATGGCGTTGAGGAGTTCGGCCAGTCGGGCGCCGGCCTTGGCCAGTTGCTTGCGTTTGATCTCATCCTGCGTGCGCAGGTAGGCGGTGTGATCGTCGAACGCGACGCTCCATCGGCTACTGGGATGGCTCTGGATTAGTTTGAAAGTCAAGCCAGCGAAGGCGTCATGCGCGACTCGGAGGCTGTCCGAAGCCCAGGCGGCCGGCCAGTCTTCGATACCACCCTGGCTCGCTGGTACGCTCCTGGCATCCTGCAGCAACTCTCTGGTGGCGGCCTCGCCGATATCCGTGGGGATGTCATCCCATTCGTGGTGCAGGTTGATGTTTTGGTCGTCGATGGCATTGCCACCGATGGTCTCGGTCGCGGCATCGACCTTATGCGCGGCGTCGGGATCGACGAGTTTGCCGTCCGCGTCAAGATAGACCGAACCGACATGCAAGGGCTGATGCAGGTCACCGATAAAATGAGCGAGCATGAACAGCGCCTCCTTCTTGTCCTTGATCGAGAAGCATGAAGGCGCGCGCTTGTTGGACAACACGGCGATCGTCGCGCCGATCGCCGCGACCAGGTCGTGATCGTTGGTCCCCTGGAAGTTTCGGTCGAAGCTGTCTCGCTGGATCGCGATGTCTTCGAAATGGAACGTATTGTGGCAGCCGCGTTCGAATCCGTCCGGCGTGTACGAGCACGTAAACCAGTTTCGTTTGACGTAATCCACCATCCGTGCCCTCTCCTCCATGGAATTGAAGGGCACGCATGGCACTTCGTATTCCAGATGATTTGGGTCCACTTCGTAATGGAAGGTGCCGTCGTCATGCCGGACGACGCTCTTCACGCAATCAGGCCATGGAGCCGCGGTACGCAGATCGAAGCCGAGGATTTGCTTGACCTGTTGTTTGGCGTTCGCGTTCAGCAAATGATCGGCGATCGAGCCGACCACCTTGTGGCCCTGGTAGCCCCAGGCCGACGCGGCGGTCGGATTAAGGAGGCAGAATAAGCAATTGAGCGCGAAGACTATCCTCAACATGAAAAGTCTCGTTCGGTTGTTGTGAAGCGACCGTCGCCAAAACTGCTCGTTTTGGTTGTATTTGTCAATGAAACGCGCGAGACAAGCCCTTGCTCGCTATTGGTTCTAGCGCCCTTTGAAGCGCGGCTGGCGCCGTTCCAGGAAAGCCGCCACGCCGGTTTGTTTTTTCATGCATCTTGACTCCCGCTGACATCGGTCCCAATTTTCCAATGCTGCACCTGTTCAAGCCGCGGCGTTTTTGCTCCCGGCTTTGCAGGCACCGGCGTCCGATCATGTGGTCGGCACGACGTGCGGCAGACGCGGACACGATGTCCGCCGGTTCACATTTGGTGAGGAGAATGACGCCACCGGGCAAGAGGCATTGACCTTGCTCAACCCGCAAGGTCACGGCGCGACTTGAGGTGAACAGCAGCTGCTAGCCGTCATTGCGCCGCCGACAATCCGAACATATCCACGAGACTGAGGCGCAAAGGCCACGCGCCTTCCAGATCTCATCATAGGCTGGTGCGTACCAGACATTCTTCGCAAGACGAAGAGCACGGGCCCCGCGATGCCTCAGATGCACCGGGGCCCACTCGTTTGGATGAATGCGCGCATTTGATCGCCGATCACCGGTCCGGCCGACTCGGAAGACGTCGAATATCCGGTGCCGCGCGCCCTCGCCTGGCCAGCGCCGATGGTCCTTCAACGCGTTACGTCCGGAACAATATTGCGATCCCTGAGGTTAACTCGGGTTGATGACGGAGGCCGCGATGAAACGAAGCCTGATCTGCTTCTGCTTCCTGATGATTTTGGGCCAGCCCGGCTACTCTCAGCCGGCGAAAGCAGCACCCGCATTTTACATTGTGCTGAATTCGCTGACCAAGACCTGCACCGTCGTTGACAAGGTTCCTCGCACCGATACGCCGAACATCACCGTGGCCAGCGACACCATCTATAAGACGCGGGCTGAAGCCGAAACCGCAATCAAAACTCTGACGCCGTGCAATCCATGACGCGACCGCCGGCGGAAACGTTAATCCCGGCAGCTGCTCCCGTATTATCCTACCGCCCCGTAAACCACGACTTGCGCCGGCCCAGGAACGCCGCCACCTCCTCTTTGTGGTCCTGCGTCAAACTCGCCAGTGCGAACTGATCGACGTCCATATGGCCAGCAAGATCGTCCAGCGCGTGCGCGAGGCGATTGCGCGCCCTCGTTCAGGCGGCTTTGGCTTTCTTGGCTATGACCGGCGTGCTCCCCTTTGCCTTCACCAGAGCGGCATGATCGGTATTGGTTTGATCTGCATAGGCCATTGCGAACGATGCGATGGCATCGTCGAGCACCTCGCTCTTGCCGGCGTAGCCGGCGATCCCGGCCGGGTCGCCGGAGCGGGCATGGGCGCGCGCAAGGGTACGGCCGCATAGCTGAGCATAGTCCGAGAGCGCTTCGCCTTCGCTGATTTCACTGACGCCACCCAACCGCCGGTTTTTCAGCGTCCGGATGTAGAATTGGCGCCTTGACGTGTCGTCCTGCGTCGAGCCCAGGAAAATGTCGCTCGCGGCCTGCATCATTTGCTGACCATGGACGACCCGGCGGCCCTGGTTGCCTTTATAGGCAAGCTTGCCGTTGAGGCGTTCGAGCACCGAATTCAGCGCCTGCTTGATCTGGAGAAACAGCGGTTCGTTGTCGGCAGTCATGAATAATGCCACGTAGCAGTAGGTGCCGACGGACCCCACGCCGACCGCCTTGAAAGCGATGTCCTTCATGGCAAAACGATCGAGCAACCGCAGCCGGTCAGGATTGAGGCCCTTGCGATACGCCGCGAATACAGGCTCGACGTCGAGACCGTGCTTGGCGTCGGCCTTGGGATCAAAATGGAAAATGGTCATCGGCTTGTCGACGATCTTTTGACTGCCGCCGCTGACGAGGTGCGGGAAATTATCATCCTTCGACAAACCCTCCCCCCGCGCCTTGGCGATCACGCCGACGAGCTTGCGTCGCAAATCGCCGGTGCCGAGGTGTTTGATCTCCTGCTCGAGATCGATGCGACTGTGCCATATCTCGAGCGGAGAAAGCTTGGCGAGCGCTGCGATGTGGGTTCGATATGCCTTCACGGTCGCAGCCGCCACTGCGCGGGCCTGCTTCTTGTTCGATCCGGCGTCCAACGCCGCTACGGCGACGCTGGCTGCAAGGCGCTTCAAGTCGACGGTGAAATCCACCCCCGGCAGCGTCTCGTCAAAATCGTTGACATCGAACAGGATGTTGTCCTCGGGTGTCACAAAGGCGCCGAAATTCATCAAGTGGCTGTCGCCGCCGGCCTGCACCGGAAGTCCGGCCATCGGTTGGCCGGCCAGATCTGTCGCCATGACGGCAGCCGCACCGCGCAGGAAAGCGAACGGGTTAAGCATCATCCGCCTGTAGCGCTCCGGCACCAGTTCAGGAACGCGCTCCGCATCGCTCTCAGCCAGGATTTCGACGGCACTGCGTGTTATCGATCCCTTGAGATCGGCGTGCGCTTCCCGCGGGGTCTTGCGGCGAAGCTCCTTGCCCTGCTTGAAGCGTTCGGTGCGCGAACTCAAATTCGGCGCCATCTGAGCCTCCTTCACTTGGAGCTACATGTTGATCCTGCCAGTTAACCGTAACAGTCTAGCATCATTTCTAGCGCCCTTTGAACCGCGGTTTGCGCCGTTTTAGGAACGCGTCAACGCCCTCTCGGTGGTCCTCGCTGAAACTCGCCAGTGCGAACTGGTCGACGTCCATATGACTGGCGAGGTCGTCGAGCGCGTGCGCCAGCCGATTGACGGTGAGCTTGGTCATGGCGACCGACAGCGGCGGCTGCGCCGCGACCTTTCCGGCCAGCACCATCGCGGCGTCGAAAGCCCTGCCGGGATCGGTCACCTCCTCTACCAGACCCCATTCGTAGGCCTCGCGGGCGCTGATGCGCTGGTCGGCCAGAATCACCGCCTGCTTGGTTCGGGCCGGTCCGATCAGGTGCAGCATGCGCGGGATGCTCTGCCAGCTCATGTTCATGCCGAGCCCGATCTCGGGTACCCGTAGATGGGCGTCGCTGCCCATGACGCGGAAGTCCAGCGCCACCGCCAGCGCCACGCCGCCGCCGATGCAAAAGCCCTCGATGGCGCCGATGGTGATCTGCTCCATTTCCTGCCAGGCGCGGGAGAGCCGCGGTCCTAGTTTCAGATGCCGGCGCAGCGAGCCGATATCCATGGTCCGGCGCGAGCGGCCTTCGGCGTCCTTGAGGTCGAAGCCTGCGCTGAACGCATCGGCGCCGCCAGTGAGCACTACCGCCGAGGTTCCGCTGTCGTCTTCAAAACTGCGGGCGGCGTCGGTGAGCTGCCGCAGCGCTTCCGGCGACAGCGCGTTGATGCCGTCGCCACGGTCGAAGCGCACCACGGCGACGCGCCCCTCGGGCCCGAGACCCCTTTCGATGGTTATGAACCCCGCCAACGTCTGCGCTCCTTGCCCGCTATTTTGTTGCAACGATATCTCACAAATGCGGTTTATCACTTGTCGGGAAGAAAAATTTCCGCGACCTCATACATCCCCGGATCGAACGTCGCGATTTTGAGCGCTTTCGCCAGCGTGGGCGCGGGACCGGAATTTTGACGCATGGTTTCGTAATCCTCGACGCTAGCCCATTGAGCGTACATCGTCACCTTCTTGCCATCGATGCCACGATGCAGGCTCGCCGAGACGAAGCCTTGGTGATGGCGGACATTCTGCTGGGTGACATCAGTCAATAGCTCGATCAACTCATCCTGTTTCTCCGGCGTCACCGTGAAAACGTTGATCAACGTCAGAGGCGTGCGGCCTTTGGAGATGGTGGGCATCGATCTTCCTCAAATGTTTCGCGAACCCTAGCGCCTTTTTTTAAGACGATGGATCACAAATACCTTGAAGACTCCCGTTTTGTCATGGCGATCGACAGCGGCGTCTGCGCGGCGACCTTTGCGGCCAGCGCCATCGCGGTATCGAAAGCTTTACCGGGATCAGCCACCTCCTCGACCAGACCCCATGCATGGGCCTCAGCGGTGCTGATGCGCTGGTCGGCCAGGATCACCGGCGGCGACGTGGGACGCTCAGTCTACTGTTGCTCCTGCTCGATGAGCGGTATCTTGACGTACCCGGCCTCGAGCGGCCCGCACCCGAAACGTGGCGGTTTCCTTTTGCGAGAAACGAGTTCAGCTTCCTCAAAAGCTTACCATCAGTTTTGGTTTCGCATTCCCAGATAACGAGCACACGCCATCCCTCCCGACGCAGTTGCCTGCACGCGATAGCGTCACGGGCGACGTTCCGATCGAGTTTGGCGGTCCAAAAATCACGTCGCGTCGCAGGAATAGACGCTTTACGGCAGTGACTATGACAATGCCAAAAGCAACCATGCACGAAAATGACCGATCGGAGCCGCGGGAATACTACGTCCGGCGAACCCGGCAAATCTTTTCGATGTAGACTGAATCGATATCCTAGGCGATGTGAAAGACTGCGTACCTTAATTTCGGGCGCAGTGTGCGTGCTGCGGACCCGCGCCATCAGTTCCGAGCGCTGATTTCGCGTCAATCGATCCGTCACTTTTTGTCCGTTTGTAGAGCGACGCCTTCCGCTTGTAGAGCGACGCCTTCCGCGCACCACCGGCAGTCATGATACGCGAGTTTATTTCGGCACCTAGACATCTTCGTCTCGACCTTGCCCCGCAGCATGCGTCACATAAACTTTGCCGATAACCTTCGCCATGAGTGGCGGAACTGCGTTTCCCACCTGACGCGCCTTGGATTCGTAGCTCCCAACGAACCGATATCGCCTTGGAAACGTCTGCAAACAAGCGGCCTCGCGGATGCTGATGGCGCGATTTTGAACTGGGTGACCGAAACGACCGTTGGAATAGCTTATGCATCGCGTGGTGAGACCGGCTGCCGGCCGGTCCCAGGCCAGACGGCCGTAGACGTCGGTATGGCCCTCGAACTTCTTGTGGCAATCGAGCAAAAGCGCCTTTGGCCACGCTTCTCTTCCGCCACCCTCTGGAGTTGCGGCAATGCGCTTCAGATTCATTTTTGACAGGTTCGCCGCACGATGGTCCGGATCTCGAGGATCAACGCCACCTGCCTCGATTGCGGGCAAGCTCTCGATCCAGTCTCGAACCGTGGCGACGCGGCGCTTCGCAGTGCCATGGGTCGGAGATGGAATCTTTAATCCGACCCTCTTGCTCGCCATAAGAATCAGTCGCTCCCGCTTCTGCGGAACGCCGAACGAAAGCGCAGGCAGCACCTTCATGTCGAAATTATAGTTCAGTTTCCGCACCAGTGCAATGAACTGCGGCAGCGGTCCATCGTCGTCATCCACGTGTTGCAGGCCAGGAACATTCTCCAGGAAAATATAGTCCGGCTTCCAGCGCTTCACGAAACGGCCGAACTCCGCAAGCAATGATCGCCGGGGATCCCCGTCGGTCTTGGCGCGGCTCTGCTTCGAGAAAGGTTGGCATGGTGCGCAACAACTGAAGAGCACCGGGCACTTCCTTTTCTTAAGCAACGGTGTCAATGCGCTCGTCTGGACCTTTCTGATGTCCTTTTCGACGAACAATGCGCTCTTGATATTTGTGCGAAACGTAGCGGCGGCGTCCGGATCGTTGTCCAGACCAAACACGACGTCCATCCCGGCTTCAGCGAAGCCGAGGCTTGTGCCCCCGCAACCCGAGAAAAAATCAAAGACCTTGATCATGGACCCGCTGCTTCCGACAGGCGCTTGTTCAATTCGACCAGATCCGGGTGCGTATCCGGTACGGTGGCAAGCTTTCGAAGTTGCGTAGCCAATATGTCCTGAGATGAGATCGTTTCGAACGGCGCCCTGCCAAGCTCCTTTCGCGCAAGATCGTCGAACCGCTTCTTTGGGTCCGCGATACTATCGAAAACGATGGTCTCTGCGGTTTTTACCATATTCTCCCACACGAACGTTTCCGGATTTGTCCCGGGAAGGTATGCCACATAGCCCCGGACCCATTTGACCAGCGATCTTACAGCGGTATCGATCTGCGTTTTGTCTGAACCTGACGCTCCACCGTCGACCCCGAATTTGATCTTGGTCCCTGCGTACGAATACAGATCGGTTCTCAGCTTCTCCGAGCCTGCTTCCGGCACGGTGCTCGGATCTGGTAGAGTGGTAGTCGGTTTTTGGTCGCCATCCAAGAGAACGAGTATGTCGGTCCTGCCTTCTGCACTGAAAACCGGAAGATAGGTACTCCACAGCGTCTGACTGCCGCCCGGGAAAAATGTTACCTCGAAACGGTTGGCGAAGGGCTCACCGCCGGATCTGAGAGCTTTCATTACAACGTGCCTCGCGAGTTCGTCCTCCACGATGACCGTTATCTTTCCCGCAATCGGTTCACCGATATAAAAAAAAGCTTCATCGGCCGGCGAAGATTGCGACGGCAATTCGACTTTTCCCGTCGAAGGATCCACGACGAGAGCCTTGATAGCCTCTGGCGGAAGCCACCGAATGATCCCGGGAGAATGCGTCGCGAGAACGACTTGGTGCTTTAGTTGCTTTACTCGCGCAAAAAGAAAGGCCATCAAACGCTCTTGGGCGCCGGGGTGCAACGAAACCTCCGGTTCGTCGAGCAAGATCAAGGAACCTGGAGCTGCACCTACCAGATCAACGACAAGACGAACGACCGCGAATTCTCCACTGCCGGCAAACGCTTCAGTGTAGGACATACTGGGCGTCTTGAGCACACACGTGGCGCCAGTGACGTTGAAAAAGGAGTGTCGGATCCATCGGATCTCGGTGTATTCGCGACCAAGTATGGCAGATACCGCCTTCAGCTCGTCGTCATTGAGCAATCTATTTTCCGAATTGATTATTCGCTCGCCGTAATAGGTGGCGGCGGTGGCATTCGTAGTTATCGCCGCCAAAAGCCTTGGCGATCTTTTCCGGAGAAAGTCCTTTCTGTCGCGGAACGTTTCTCCCTGCTTCGTACCATAATAAAAGCAGCGGTCGAATGCGCTGATGGTCTGACGAAAGTCGATGTACACGACCGGCTTCGAGATCGTGTCCCATCTGGTCTTATTCTTGTTTCCCGGAACTGGCTTATCCCATTTCGCCATTCCGTAACTTGTGAGACCGCGCGAAGGCTCCCAATAATCTGGATCTTCATCCTTCTTCACGCGCGTCTTCAACACTTCGACAACCTTCCCTGCGCCTGAATGATGGTAACCGTAGATGAAAGCATTCCGGGCGCCTGTTTCCGCAATGGGATCGGTGCTGGTGGAGAACCAGTACACCCCCAAATTTTCGTTGCCGGGCGAGCCCTGTATCGCTCGAAGGATCGAGCTTTTATTCGTTCCGTTCGCGCCGACCAGCGCCGTTATCGGAAACTCAAAATCGATGCGCAAGTCAGCGGCTAGATTCTTGTAGTGAGGAAATCTTATGTGGGAAATGTAGGGTTCGAACTTCTTCGCAGCCAGCATGCTTCGAAGCGCCGTTCGGTCCCCGTCGTTCATAATGCTCTCTGATTCAAAGGAGTGCTATCATCGGTTGTATTTCACGATTCGGCAAGCTGGGCGTACCCTTGCTTCGATAAGATCCACACTGGCGCAAGTGCGGTCCTCGGGTCCGAGACCCTTTTCGATGGTGATAAAGTCCGCCACGTCCTTGCTCCCTGCCCGCTGTTTTTTGCAACGATAGCCCACAAAGGCCCTGAAGACTCCCGCCTGGTGGTTTCCGGCTCGCGGAACCGGATCGTGGGTCCGATCGCGCGCCATTCCAGCGCCGAGCGATCGCCGAACCGGCGCCTTCCAAAAAAAATGGCGATTGTGTCTCTTTCGCGGGTCGCCGTTCGTCTTATTCCGGAACATCGTGAGGGTTGGAACAAGGAGCATAGGAGCATGGGTCTGTCGTATCGCTGGGTGATCGTTGGCGCCGGCGCGCTGATGACCTGCGTTGGTATCGGGGCGATGTTCTCGCTGGCCGTCTATCTGCAGCCGATGTCGATGGAGACGGGATGGTCGCGCGCGGGCATTTCAAGTGCCATGACCATCGACTTCCTGACGATGGGGATTGCGGGCTTCGGCTGGGGCGCGGCCAGCGACAGGTTTGGCACCCGCCCGGTCGTGTTGAGCGGCGCCGTGCTGCTCGGGCTGGGGCTGTTTCTCGCCAGCCGTTCGGCATCGCTGATCGAATTTCAGCTCACCTACGGCATTCTGGTTGGCTTGGCCGCGGGCGCATTCTTCGCGCCGATGATCGCGGCCGCGACGCGGTGGTTCGACAATAACCGCAGTCTGGCGGTTTCGCTGGTCTCCGCGGGCATGGGCGTTGCGCCCATGACGATTTCGCCGATGGCACGCTGGCTGATTTCCACCTACGACTGGCGCACGGCCATGATGACGGTCGGGATCATCGCCTGGGCGCTGTTGATACCGGCCGCGCTGCTGGTCAGGCGCCCCCCTGAAACGGCGAGTTCCGGCCAGCCCAAAGCGGACGGCGCCATCGATTCAGGCGCTGGCATGTCCGTCGCGCACGCGCTGCGCTCGCCGCAATTCCTGGTCCTGGCGCTGACGTTCTTCTGTGCTGTGCTGCGCACTCCGGGCCGATTTTCCATATGGTCAGCTACGCCATGATCTGCGGTATCCCTGCCATGACCGCCGTCAGTATCTACAGCGTCGAAGGGCTGTCGGGGCTGGGCGGACGCCTTCTGCTCGGCGTGCTTGCCGACCGGTTGGGGGCAAAACCGGTTCTGATCGGCGGTCTGTTGGTGCAGGCGTTCGCGATCGAGGCTTATCTCGTCGTGAACCGGCTCGGCCAATTTTATGCGCTCTCGATCGTGTTCGGGACGGCCTATGGCGGCGTGATGCCGCTCTACGCAGTACTCGCGCGCGAGTATTTTGGCCCCCGCATCATGGGAACGGTGCTCGGTGCGGCCACGATGGTGTCCAGTCTGGGCATGGCCTTTGGACCCTGGGCCGGCGGTATCATATTCGATGCGTTCAACGACTATCGTTGGCTCTATATCGGCTCGCTGAGCGTCGGCCTTGGTGCGATGGCGGTGGCGCTTGCCTTCCCGCCCCTCCCCCTGCGCTCTCGTGAACGGCTTCTGGCAGCTTAAGCAAGCACTTGGGCAAGCAAGCACTTGGGCAAGCAAGCACCTGGGCAAGCAAGCACTTGGGAACGGCTCACAAGTGCCCGGTACGCTCACGTGCCGGCTTGCCTTCCGGCGTCGGAAATCGGACCGTGGTCCCGACCGTGATCCAGTTGGCATTCTCGCCGGATATGTTGCGGCCGTAGATGACATCGACCGAAAAAATCTCGTTGGGCCGGTAACGGACACCGGCCTGAAACCGCGGCTGAACCACGCTTGGGAGATCCGATGCGCCGGCCTGGCCGAAGGCTTCCAGCGTCAGCTGCAACACATCGGTGAATTTCCAGTCGAAGCCAAGGCCGTAGGTCAGGTAATGCCGATCGACGGTGCGGTCCCACAGCCAGCCGGCATTGACATTGATCCGCATGGTTTCGGAAAGCCTGTAGGTCGCGGGCACCACCGCGAAGGCCGTGAGATTTTCGCCGGTCAGCGCGTCGAGCGAGCCGCCCGCATAAAATGCAAATCCGAATTTTCCGATTCCGGTCGGAACGATATTCCACTTCGCCTTGGGAGCGATATTGGTGCTCCAGTCGCCGTCGCGGCGGGACCGGTTGGTCAGCAGGCTCAGTTCCACCGGCTTGAAGATATTGGCCACGCAGGAGGGATTGGCCACCGCCGAAAAATCGGTGTTGGTCGCGCTCGACATCCAGCTCTCGACCTTGCACGATCCGACTTCGGAAATGTCGGCGGCATCCACCGCGAAGGCGCCGTTGGCCGCCTGCGCGTCGCCGGCTGTGAGCCACGCCGAAACGGCCGCCGTCATGGCGAATGCTATACGTAGCCCCCAAAACCCCATTCGGAAAGGCTAACAGAGTCTGTGCCTCGACATAGCCCGAATATTGCGTCTATCCTCAGCCCATGACAGGCCACGACCACGATCATCATCACCACGACCATGACCATTCGGAATTGTCCGAGACCGAGCTGCGGGTGCGCGCGCTGGAAACCATCCTGACTGAAAAAGGCTATGTCGATCCGGCAGCACTCGATGCCATTATCCAAGCCTATGAAACCAAAATCGGCCCCCATAATGGCGCCCAGGTCGTTGCCAAAGCCTGGTTCGATCCTGTTTTCAAGCGGACCCTGCTGGATGACGCCACCAAGGCCGTGAGTACGCTTGGTCACGTCAGCCGAGTCGGTGATCACCTCATCGCTGTCGAGAACACGCCGCAGCAGCACAACCTGGTCGTGTGCACGCTGTGTTCATGCTATCCTTGGGAAATGCTGGGGCTTCCTCCGGTCTGGTACAAGGCGGCGCCCTACCGTTCCCGTGCTGTAAAAGATCCGCGCGGCGTGCTCGCCGACTTCGGCGTAAGCTTGCCGAAAGAAACCGAGATTCGCGTATGGGATTCGACCGCCGAGACGCGCTTTCTGGTGCTGCCGATGCGACCCGAAGGCACTGACGGCTGGAGCGAACAGCAGCTCGCCGAGCTCGTGACGCGCGACTCCATGATCGGCACCGGGTTGCCCAAAAAGCCGGGCGGCTGATGATGAATGGCGTGCACGACATGGGCGGGATGGACGGCTTTGGCAAGGTCGAACCGGAGCTGAACGAGCCGATGTTTCATGCTGAATGGGAAGCGCGCGTGCTGGCCATGGTGCGCGCGATGGGTGCGGCGGGCGCATTCAACATCGACACCTCACGCTTCTATCGCGAGACCTTGCCGCCCCACGTTTATCTCAGCAGTTCATATTACAGGAAATGGCAGCTTGGGCTCGAAGACCTGCTGATGGACAAGGGCTACATTACAACCGGGGAACTCGCCGCCGGTCACGCGGTAGAACCGGCGAAGCCTCTCAGACACGGCAAATTCACGCTTGACGATGTCGAGCGCATCATGGTGCGCGGCAAATTCGGACGCGTTGCCCCTGCCCCGGCGAAATTCAAGCCCGGCGATCATGTGCGCACGAAGAATATCCATCCCGCGACACACACGCGGTTGCCCCGTTACGCGCGCGGCCACGTCGGCGTGGTCGAACGCGACCACGGCTGTCAGGTCTTTCCGGACTCGGCCGCGACGGAATCCGGCGAGGACCCGCAATGGCTTTACACCATCGTGTTTGATGGGACCGAACTATGGGGTCCGGACGCTGACCCGAGTGCAAAGATATCGATCGATGCGTTCGAGCCTTATCTGGAGCCGGCCTGATGTCGATCGATCCGCAGGCCGCATGGCACGCCACCAGCGCTTTGCCGGATATTCCGCGCGACCAGGATGGCCCGGTGTTTCACGAACCCTGGGAAGCACAGGCTTTTGCGATGGCACTCGCCCTGCACGCGCGTGGGCTGTTCACCTGGACCGAATGGGCGCAAATGCTCGGCAAGGAAATCAAACGTGCCCAGGGATCAGGCGATGCCGACACCGGCGAGACCTACTACCGGCATTGGCTCGCGACCCTGGAGAAACTCGTCGCCGCGAAAGGCGTTGCAACGTCCGAAACCCTGCACCGCTACCGCGATGCCTGGGACCGCGCCGCCGACCGCACGCCACATGGTTCGCCGATCGAACTGAAGCCTGAGGATTTTGGGCCGTCATCGTGACCATTGGCATGTGGGCGTCGCACAACAAGAGACCGTCATACCCGCGAAGGCGGGTATCCAGTATGCCGCGGCTTCACGATTGATCAACCGCGCCTTGTAATACTGGATCATCCGCTTTCGCGGATGATGACGCTGTGGGTGTGGTAAATCTTCGGTCTACTAAGCACGGCGTAACTTACGAGGACGCTGCCCGTCCCGCATATTCCCGCCATCCCCTGGCGCGCAGCGCGCAGGCCGGACATTCGCCGCAACCATAGCCCCACGCGTGTTGCGCGCCGCGTTCGCCGAGATAGCAGGTGTGGGAATGTTCGCGGATCAAATCGACCAGCCCAGCCCCGCCGAGTTCATGCGCCAGTTTCCAGGTGCTGGCCTTGTCGAGCCACATCAGCGGCGTATGCAATTCGAACGCCTTGTTCATGCCGAGATTGAGTGCCGTCTGCAACGCCTTGATGGTCTCGTCGCGGCAATCCGGATAGCCGGAATAATCGGTTTCGCACATTCCGCCGATAATGTGCGTGATGCCGCGCCGGTAGGCCAGCGCAGCCGCAAACGTCAGGAACACCAGGTTGCGGCCGGGCACGAAGGTGTTGGGCAGGCCGTCCTCGCCCATCGCAATCGCGACGTCGCGCGTCAGCGCGGTGTCGGAAATCGTTGCCAATGTCGGAATCTCCAGGGTGTGGCTCTCGCCGAGTTTAGCCGCCCAGTCCGCGCGCAACCATTTCATCCCGTCGAGCAGGCGGCCGCGGCATTCAAGCTCGATGGCGTGTCGCTGGCCGTAATTAAAACCGAGCATTTCCACGCGCGCAAAGCGCTGCAGCGCCCAGGCGAGACAGGTGGCGGAATCCTGTCCGCCTGAAAATAGCACCAGCGCGGTCTCGGATGGGAATTGATCGCTCATCGGCTGCCCTTAGCACCGTCAGGCGCGCGCGCCAATCGGTGGATACAGCAAACCTATCTGCTCGTTTTCGCTGGGCGGGCAGCACGTCTTGCGGCATACAAAGCTTGGTTTCCGCAAGCTTCGGTGCACCATGCCCCCTTCCCGCGATATTTCAAGCCTGATCGAGATCATGGCGACGCTGCGAACCCCCGGCAGCGGTTGCCCGTGGGACCTCGAACAGAATTTCGCGACCATCGCGCCCTACACCATCGAGGAGGCCCATGAAGTTGCCGAGGCGATCGCGCGCGGCGATCTCGACGATCTGCGCGACGAGCTCGGCGATCTCCTGCTGCAGGTGGTGTTTCATGCCCGCATGGCCGAGGAGCAGAATGCGTTTTCATTCGGCGACGTGGTCGAGGCGATCTCCACCAAGATGATCCGAAGGCATCCGCATGTCTTTGCCGACAAGGATGGGCGATTGACGCCGGCCGACGTGAAGGGCGCGTGGGACCGCATCAAGGCCGAGGAGAAGGCCGAACGCGCGGCGCGGCGGCCTCGGAAAGAAACCGCGCACAAATCGCTGCTGTCTGGCGTCAAGGCGGGGCAGCCTGCGTTGACGCGCGCGATGGAATTGCAGCGCAAGGCGTCAAGCGTCGGCTTCGACTGGAACGATCCGCGCGCCGTACTCCACAAGATCCGCGAAGAAGCCGACGAGATCGAGGCCGCGCTCGACCGCGGCGATGCCGACGAACTCGCCGAGGAAACCGGCGATCTCCTGTTCGCGCTGGTCAATCTGGCGCGGCATGTCGGCGCCGATCCCGATTTGGCGTTGCGCGGCACCAACGCCAAATTCGAGCGGCGCTTCGGCTATATCGAACGCGCGCTCGCGGCACAGGGCCGCTCGCTCGAAAGCGCCTCGCTCGCCGAGATGGACGCGTTGTGGAACGCGGCGAAGGGCGAAGAGTAGAGAGATCAGCCCCGTCATTGCGATCGGGATAGGGGGGAACCTCACGGCTCCTCCCCTCCCACACCACCGTACGTACGGGTCCGTATACGGCGGTTCGATGAATTAAACAGCATTTGGTACCGTGACAGTTGCAAGCCCGGGTGAGGTGAAGAAGGCGTTTGGCCTGATCCATTGGTCAAGTTCACGCAAGACCGACGGTGTCTCGCAGAAGCCGAAGTAGCCTCGCCACCCGATCAGGTAGACGGACAGCTCTTTGATGATCTGCGCGAGGCTTCTGCCTCGGGTCCTGCGCGTCAATTCCCGTACCCGGCTCCGGAAGCGGGTCCGCGACTGCGGCGCGATGCGCCGCCGAGGCTGTTTCCCCTTCGTGAAGCTAAAGCCCAGAAACTTGCGCTTGACCGGTCGGGCGACCGCGCTCTTCGCCTTGTTGACCTTCAGCTTAAGGCGCTTGGTCAAGAACCTCTCGATGCTCGCCATCGCTCGCTCGCCGGCCCGCCGACTGCGAACGTAGACGTTGCAGTCGTCGGCATAGCGCACGAAGTGGTGGCCGCGCCTCTCCAGTTCCTTATCCAGCACATCAAGCATCAGATTCGACAGCAGCGGCGAGAGCGGCCCACCCTGCGGTGTACCTTCCTCCGTCGGACCGACCAACCCATCCATCAGCACGCCTGCGGTCAGAAAACCGCGGATCAGCTTCAGAACGCGCTTGTCGGCCACCCGTTTCGCCACCAACCCCATCAGGATGTCGTGGTTGACCCGGTCGAAGAACTTTTCCAGGTCGAGATCCACCACGATGTCATGACCGGACGCGATCAACTCTTGCGCCCGAGCCACCGCCTGATGCGCCGAGCGCTTCGGCCGGAAGCCAAAGCTGTGCTCGGAGAACGTCGGGTCCCATTCTGCCTGCAGTACCTGCAACACTGCCTGCTGGATGAAGCGGTCGAGCACCGTCGGAATGCCGAGCGACCGTGTGCCGCCCGATGCCTTCGGTATCTCCACACGCCTCACTGGCTGCGGCTTGTAGGTGCCTTCGAGCAGTTGGGCCCGGATCGCGGGCCAGTGCTCTTTCAGGTGAGGAGCCAGGGCATCTAGACTCATGCCGTCGATACCGGCAGCTCCCTTGTTGCGCTTCACATGCGCCAACGCTTTCCTCAGATTGTCTCGCTCGACAATCACTTCCATCAACGGCCCCAAGGCCGCCTGGCTTTCGACTTTGGTTTTCGCCGTCCGGGCTTCGGTCCCTTCCATGCCGGAGCTTCGGGCTTCACCCGTCGCCACGGCCTGCAAGGTGATCTCCAGTTCAGTTTTCTGCCGCATCGCCCGTCCGAGATCGCCGTTCTACTTGCCGTTCCATCGTTCAGGCCTTCACCGGGTTGCCCCGCCTACTACGCCTTCTGCTGACTTCTGCGCTGCGGTCAGGCCGCCTTGCGGCGGCCTCAGTCTCGTTGCCGAGACACAGCACAGATCTCCCGAGGTAAGATCGACTGCCTTCGCCGCACGCCCGTCGGATCTACCACCCCGGCCTTTGATGGCTGTGGACTTCGCGATTGGCTGCTCGCTCGTCCGGCCGGGCAGGCCTCGTTATCCGCTTCTTGTCTATCGGGCCGCGGCTTTGCTCCACGCTT
>WNEZ01006500.1_pt1 | contig 16699 bp, 20 predicted proteins | sample 5400521 | NCBI WGS metagenome assembly WNEZ01 (sample SAMN13153339, study PRJNA577476) | soil metagenome | isolation source: 120 cm saprolite under Douglas fir tree site 2 hole 1 replicate 1 | place: USA:California | collected 2015-04-18
CTCTAACCGGGCGAGGCGGTCGGAAGCGCAGCGTAGCGACCAGACCCACACCTACTATGGGTTTACCCCATGAGTGAAGCGGTCGCGCCTCAGTCGTTGATCGACGCCTTTCAGGCAACACTGCCGTGGCCGCTCGATCCCTTTCAGGTGGAAGCCATCGAAAAGCTGGAAGCGCACCAGGGCGTGCTGGTCTCGGCACCGACCAGCTCGGGCAAGACCGTCATCGCGGATTACGCCGTCTTCCGCGGCCTGGAAACCAACGCGCGCACGATTTATACGACGCCGCTGAAAGCTCTGTCCAATCAAAAATACCGCGACTACCGGCGGCTCCATGGCGAGGGATACGTCGGGCTCGTCACCGGCGAGAACACGATCAACCCGGGTGCGCCCGTCGTCGTCATGACGACGGAGATCCTGCGCAACCTTATCTATGAAGACCCGCAGCGGCTGGAGCAGGTCCGCTACGTCATCCTCGACGAAGTCCACTACATCGATGACTTCCCGCGGGGCGCGGTCTGGGAAGAGATCATCATCCAGGCGCCGCCGCACATCAAGTTCATCGGGCTCTCGGCGACCATCAGCAATTTCCAGGAAGTTGCGGAGTGGATGAGCCTGCAGCGCGGCGACATCGCCACCGTGAGCGTGACCAAGCGTCCGGTGGAGCTTCGGCTCTGGCTGGCGATGCGCAACGAGTTCTACCCCTTGCTCGACGAGCAGGGCGGCATCCCGCGAGAGACGCGCCAGCGGGCGCAGGCGGAGGCGGCGACCGATTACCGTCTGTCGCAGCTGCGACGGGCGCCTGAAAACGACCTGCTCCCCGTGGTCGAGCGGCTGCGACGCCGGGAGTTCCTGCCGGCGATCTACTTCATCTTTTCGCGGCGCGGCTGCCGCGAGGCGCTGGCGCGCTGCGCGGTGCACGGCTTCGACCTGACCACGGATGCCGAAAAAGCCCAGATCGACGCGACCATGAGCGATCGCCTGGACCGGATCGACGACGCCGACGAAGCTGAGCTCTATCGCAACCTGCTCGAGGGGGAAACGCTTCGGCGGGGGCTGGCGATGCACCACGCGGGTCTCCTTCCCTACCTCAAGGAGCTCGTCGAAGACCTCTTCCAGCGCGGCCTCATCAAGGTCGTCTTCGCCACGGAGACGCTGTCATTGGGCATCCACATGCCCGCGCGGGCTTGCGTGGTCTCGTCGTTCACGAAGTTCGACGGGCGCGACTTCGCGCCGCTCACCTCCGGCGAGCTGACGCAGCTCATGGGTCGGGCCGGGCGCCGAGGGATCGACCCCATCGGGCACGGGGTGATCCTCAAAGAGCCCGACATCGACATCGGGACGGTGTTCGAGGCGGCCACCGGCGACGAGATGACAGTGGAAAGCAAGTTCGCCCCCACCTACAACATGGCGCTCAACCTGCTCCGCTACCACCCGCCGGAAGAAGTCGATCTGCTCATGGAACGCTCCTTCGGCCAGTACCAGAAGATCGTGGCGCGCCGCGGACTGGACGACCGGCTGGCGAATCTGCGCCAGCGCCTGGCCGACGTCGTCGCCAGCCGCTTCAACGCTGAGGGCGAGCCCTGTTGCACCGAGCCGACCTTCAGCGCCTTCGTTCGCGCCGAGGAGGAGATCGCCTCACTGCGGGTTCGGATGCGACGGCTGCGCAGCGAGCACTGGCATCGGGGCCGGCGGCGGAAAGGAGGCTCGACTCGGGAGGTCGGCGGCCGGACGCTCGCCCAGCTCAAGGAGGAGCTGCAGACCTGGCAGCACAAACTCAACGAGCTGCCCTGCCGCAAGTGCCCGTTTGTCGCCGAGCATCGCGCGCACCACGCTGAGGTCCGCGAGCTGCAGGCCCGGATCCGCGCTTCGGAGCAGGACGCCGAACGAAGCCAGGGAGAGTACCGGCGGCGGATGCACGCGCTGCGCGGCGTGCTGGGCGAGATTGGCTTCCTCGAGGGGGCGGTCCCGACCGAGAAAGGCCTGCTCGCGTCGCGCATCTACGGCGAGAACAGCCTGATCATTACCGAGGCCATCGCCGACGGCTGGCTGGAGGAGCTGACGTCGGCCGAGTTGGCCGCCTCCCTCGTGATGGTCACGGCCGAGGACCGCAATCGCGATCGCCCGCGGCCGCGGCGCCGCCTCCCCACCAGCGGAATTGCGCTCGCCCAGAAGCGACTGCGCATCATCTATTACCGGTTCTCGGCGCGGGAGAAGGAGCGGGGCGAGGAAAACCTCCGACCGCTCTCCACGGACTACGTCAACTTCACCTACGACTGGTGCAGCGGCCGCCCTCTGGCCGAGATGCAGGCGCCGACCGACTTCGAGCTGGGTGACGCCGTCAAAGCGCTGAAGGGTCTCTACAGTGCGCTGCGCCAGATCGAGTGGGCGGTGGCCGATCGGCCTGCGCTCCGCAAGCTCGTGCTCAAGGCCCGCGAGAGTCTGGAGCGCGACCTGATCACCCGGGTGTGACGCGCCTCAGTCGCGCCCCTCTTCCTGGGCGAGCTTCTCGGAGATGCGGTAGACCTGCTCCGGGAGGTCGGCGATGTCGTAGAAGCGCAACGGTTTCTTGAGTCGCTTCGCGATGCCCAGCTGCACTTTCACCCCCAGGCTCATGGTGCCGAAGACCCAGACCTCGTCGCAGCGCGCCAGCAGGTTGTTGATCGCCTCGCGCACGAGCTGCTTTGGCACCGTGTGCAGCAGGTAGTAATCGAAGAGCATGAAGGGGTTGATGGGCACGTAACCTTCGTCGAGAACCAGCTTCGAGACGTGCATCCGCCAGTAGAAGTTGCGGTTCGACATGGCGATGTAGATGAGCTTTTTCGGGTGGCGGATCGTCTGCTCCAGCTGTTCCAGGGGGCTCGCCTCGGCCACGGGAGAAAAGATGGAGGCGAGGATGGCCTCGGCCGACTTGCCGACGGCGGGAGGTTCGTCCGGTGCCGTCCGCGGGATCGGCGGCGCCTCTTCTGGCTCCACGGCATCGCGCTCCCGATCCCCCGACATGTTGTCGGGAAGTTTAGGCGCCCACCAATTGACCGTCAAGCAAAGCCCGGGCAATCGGGCGGAGCCGTCGCAGCGCGCGGTCGAGCAGCTCCCGATTTTCGACCGCGTTGAGCCAGCGACTCGCACCCGACGGATGGGGCAGCGGTACGAGAACCGGCCGGACACGACTGCGGCTTGAGACCTCCCCGCCGGACAGGTCGAAGACGCGGCCGACCAGCTCATCGAGTGGGCGACCAGGCAGGAAGCGCTCGTGGGCAAGCCCACCCACCAGGATCAGCAGCTCAGGCTTGATGAGAGCCAGCTGCCGATCAAGATGCGACTGGCAGAGGTCGACCTCGGCGCGGCTCGGGCGTCGGTCACCTCCGCCGGTGCCTTTGCCGGGGAAGCACTTGGTGATCGACGTCATATAGACCTGGCGCCGGACCTGCGTCTCCGACGAAAAGCCGGCGCGGATCAACCAGCCCATGAGGACCTTCCGCGACCTCCCCTGGAACGGCAGCCGCCGGACCGCCTCGACCGCGCCGGGCGCCTGGCCGATCAGCATGATGCGGTTGTCGGCAAACCCGCTCAAGACCGGGGCGGCGTGTGGCAGGTAACCAGCCTCGACGCATCGGGTGCAGGCGAGGATCTCGCGGTGAAGTCGGGCCAGGCTCGATGGGGCAGCCATCGAACTAGATTGTCACCCAGAGTTGCAAGGAGCCCCGGACCGGCCGCGTTTGAATCAGCGTGCGAAGGGCCGGGCTCTTTTTGCTCATCGCGCTGACGATCTCGGGTTGCGGGACGACCACCCCCGCCGCCGGGCCGGCGAGTGCCCCGAAGAGCTACAGCGATCTAGTCTTGGCGGACGCTCCGGCGGCGTACTGGCGGATGGATGAGACCACCGGCACGACGATGACCGACAGCACCAAGAATGGCAACAACGGCCACTATGACGGCATCGTGATGCTCGGCCAGCCGGGACCCCTCGCCGCCGGTGGCAGCACGGCGGTCGGACTCGATGGCGCGACCAGCGGAATGACCGTGCCAAGCTCGACCACCCTCCAGGTGAACTGGGTCACGATCGAGCTCTGGATCAACAAGCGGGCCCAATCGGACTTCGGCTTTTACATCGTCAAGAACGTGGTGGGCGGGGGCGGTGCGAACAGCGGCTGGTTCGAGTTGCTGAACGACCACAACAACGGCCGGCTGCAGTTTCGCGTGACCGGGGACAACGATCCGGTCCTTGTCTCCACGGCAACGCTCGGGTTGAACAGGTGGTATTACGTGGTAGCAACCTACGACGGGGTCGTCGCAACAACGCCCTGCTGGCGGAGGTTGCGATCTACCCCACCGCCCTCTCAGCGGAACGGATCGCCGCCCACTGGGCCGCCGCTTCAAACAAACCGTAAGTCGGCTGCCAACCTATTCGTACTGTCGCACCGAAATTGCGATCCCGATCGAGATCCGCAACCTTACGATTGATCTTGCAAGGCGCCACGGCGATCCCCGTTTGAATAGGTGTGAGGAGGGAGCTTCTTCTTTTGGCTGTCGCTCTCGGAATGTCTGGCTGCGGGGGTGCCACGGCGCCCTCGCCGGCCGCGGCCAGGACCTATAGCGCCACGGTTCTCGCGGACCATCCGGTCGCCTACTGGCGGATGGATGACGCAACGGGCAGCACGATGGCCGACGCCTCGGGCAATGCCAACAACGGCCGCTACGTCGGTGCTTACACGCTCGGGCAGCCGAGCGCGATCGCTGGGGGCGCGGTCGCCTTTGACGGCCAGAGCGGCGCGGCCACCGTCGTCAACTCACCCAGCCTGCAGGTCAACATGGTGACGATCGAGGCCTGGATCAAGAAACGAACCGATACCGAGTACGGGGTGTACGTTGCCAAAAACGTCGCACCAGGCGGCGGTGCCGGCAGCGGCTGGTTCCAGTTGCTGAACAGCCATCACAACGGCCAGCTGGAATTTCGAGTGACCTCCGACGGAGCGCCCGTCGTCGTATCGAACTCAACGCTGGCACTCAATACCTGGTACTACGTGGTCGCAACCTACGACGGGGCCACGGCGAAGCTGTATGTCAACGGCAAGCTGGACGGCACGCTCAAAGTGACCGCTGTCCCCAAGCAGACCTCTGATCCCCTGTTCATCGGCCGACGAGCGGACGGCCTGTTCAACGATGCCACCCTCGCGGATGTCGCGATCTATTCAGTCGCGTTATCGGCCGAGCGGATCGCTGCCCATTGGCAGGCCGCTTCGGCAACGCACTAGGGCAGCGCTACGTATCGAGGATCGTTTTCAGACTCTGCGCCGCCTTATCGGCATCACGCTCGTTCATCCGCTCGACCACTGCCTTATCGGCGATCTTGGCGAGAACGCCCTGCGGCACCTCGTAGACAACGTCGGCAGTGACGCGACTGCCACCGTCGGCGGGCTCTACGGTGTAGATGAAAGTGCTGTCGATCCCGGTGGTCTTGAATGAGTAGCGCTTGCCTGCCTGGTACTCTGCCGTCTCCGCCTTGCCCTTGATCTCGACCCCGGCCATCACGAAGGTCCAATCCCAATGCGTGCCCTTGCGTTTGGGATCACCGGCAATATTCGCGACGGACTTCAGCGGCGGGATGAAGGCCGGATGGTTCTCGACGTCCGCGATGTAGTCGATGACCGCCTCAGGCTTGCGCTTGACGTTGAACTTCCTGGTGACCTTTGCCATCGATGCCTCCTTGGTCGTTAGACCCTGAAGCGTGGTCGTGGAAACAGCGGCTCGCCGTATTTGCTCAAAAAGCGCTGAGCCACCTTGGCCCTATTGTCCTGCCAGTTCCCGCTAAAGGTCAACGACTGCAATCCTGGCAAGACCCGCCGAACTCCGATCGATGCCGGCTTACCGCCGAAGCTGAGACGGTAGCCGCTCTGATCTCGGCTGAACTCGACCAGCACCCGGCGCAGGCGGGTTTCGACGGCGTTCGCGAGCGCCGCCGGATCCTCTTTGAAGACGAACCAGGACTGAGCGCCGAACCACGAAACACCGAAGATGACGGCGAAGAGTGGTAACCAGACCAGCGCGGGGGAAGGCCAGAGTAGGACGTGCGCAGCGAAAGCAATCCCGTTGAACCACAGCACGTGGCGCCCTCGGACGACAATCGGTCCGTGACGGGCGGCAATGCAGAGCCCGGCGATCGCCAGGAGGGCGAGATACGCGAGCGTTATGACCATGGCACGTCAGCCAAGAGCATGACCGTTTGCGGCGTCGCTGAACAGGTGGTGTGGCGCGTGCGGGACGATCGGCTGGCCGACCGCCTCAGTGGACGGCTCGCCCTTCGCCAGGCGTACACGGACTTCCGACAGCGTCGACCCGCTCTTCCGGCACACTCGGCGATCGCCCACCATCCCGACGGCCGGCCGTACCTCCCAGCGCAGCCTGGTCTCTTTTGCTCGATCAGCCACTCGCAACGCTTCGGCGTGGCCGCGGTAGCCCTGGCACCCGTGGGGATCGACATCGAGACGATTCGCCCGCGCGATCCGCGACTGCTCGACTATGTCGCAGACAAGACGGAAGCGGCAGCCCTGCGAGACCTGGTGGGTAGCGCGGCGGAGCTCTTGACGTTGATCTGGACACTGAAAGAGGCGACGGCGAAGGCGTCGGGCCTGGGGTTGGGGCTCGCGTTGCGACGGCTCCGCGTCAGGGCGACCGGGACTCATAGCTTCGAGATCGATGGCTGGAGGGCGTTCAGCTACCGGTATGAGCATTTCGTTCTGGAGCGCTTTCGCTATCCGGTGGCCAAACTTGCCGACCGGCTCCAGCTGCCACACGCAAACGCGATGGCGCTGTCGCAACAAGGATGTAGCGGCCTGTTGTCGACGATCAACATCGCCGCCCGCATGGTGCAAGCGGGCGACCCCGCCGCTGCCCTCTGCGTCGCCGGCGACGCGCTTCCGAAGAACGCCAACCGAGAAATCATGTATAACGTCATGTCCGACGCCGCGGCAGCGGTCGTGGTGGAACGCGGGTCGCCGCGAAATCAGATCGTGAGCTTTCACCAACTCGGGCAGCCGGCGTATTGGGACAGCCCACAGCAGGAGCGGGAGCTCATCGCCGCGTATTTTCCGATGGCCCAACGTGCCATCTGTGGCGCCATCGAGCAAGCGGGACTCCGCCTCTCGGACATTCGCTGGATCGTTCCCAGCAATGTCAGCCTGCGCAGCTGGACGATCCTCGCCGACCTCCTGCGGATCCCGGCGGCTCGAATCTGGTCGAAGAACATCGCTCGCGTCGGGCATACCGTCTCGTGCGATCACGTCATCAACCTCCGCGACATGAGCCGCGACGGCGCTCTCAGTAGGGGCGACCACCTGCTCCTGTTCACCTTCGGCTTCGGCGCGAGCTGGACAAGCCTGATCTTGCAGCATTAGGGGCGATGACCAGGGGCGCTTCACTGCTGATCACGGGAAGTACCGGCATGGCCGGCCGCGAGATCACGCGCTATCTCCTCACCCGAACCGATGTCCAGCTGACAATCTTCGTGCACGACACGGGTGGTGGGCTGAGCCGGCCGCGGCTGCTCCGAGAGATCTTTCGGCTGGATCCGACCCAGGCGATGATCCGACGTATCCGGCTGGTCCGAGGGGACCTGACGAAGGATCGGCTCGGACTGCCGACTGCGGTCTATGCCGATCTCGCCCGGAGTGTGGATGGCGTCATTCATGCCGCCGCGACGACGCGCTTCGACCTCCCCCTGGCCGAAGCCCGCAGCGTGAACGTCGTCGCCGCCAAGCAGCTGATTCGCTTCGCGAAACATTGCCGTAACCTGACCCGATTCGCGTTGCTGAGCACCGTCTTCGTCAGCGGCCGCCGGCAGGGCCGCATCCTGGAATCCGAACGGGCGCACAGTGCCGGTTTCGTGAATACCTACGAGCAATCGAAGTATGAAGCTGAGGCGTGCCTCGAATCGAGCGGATTACCGCACGTCACGTACCGTTTGTCGACCCTGGTCGGCGACAGCCAGACCGGCTTCACCAGCCACTTCACCACGCCGCACCAGGCGCTGCGGGTCATGCACCTGGGCCTGGCCTCGCTGGTCCCCGGTTTGCCCGATTATTCGGTCGACCTGATCCCCACGGACTGGGCCGCCGCCACCATCGTGAACCACTTTCTGAACGAGTTTCAGACGGGCCGGGTTGTCCATCTGGTCGCGGGGAACGCCCGCTCGTACAGCCTCGCGCAAGTGATTGACGAGAGCTACGATCGACTGGGCGAGCTGGATCCGGCCTGGAAGACGCGCCACTATCCCAAGCCCGCGATCGCGACGCAAGCCGCCTTCCAGCTGCTGGTCCGCTCCGCGGAACAGGCCAGGGACCCGCTGATGATCGGTGTCCTCGGCATGCTGAAGTACTTTACCGAGCAGTTCAGCTATCCAAAGGAGTTCGACGCGACGAATCTCGACGGTGCCCACCCGGCGCCGGATATCCGCGACTACTACGGTCGCGTGGTGGCGTATTGCCTGAAGACGAAGTGGGGACGCCGTGCCTGATCCCGACGACGAGCGACTTCTCGACTTCGTCCGGCGACGGCTGCTCAAGCGGAAGGGCGTCCGGGTCGACGCCGACACGCTCCTCTTCGAGAGCAAGCTCATCGATTCGATCAACATCCTTTACCTGATCGGCTACGTCGAGAAAGCGCTCGGCCGGCGGCTGACTGACGCTGAGATCGTCATGTCGAACTTCCGGTCGGTGCGAGTCATCGCCAACACCTTTCTCCATGGCTGACGAGCGGCTGACGCGAGGCGGCTACCTCTCCGGCGACAGGGGTGCCGCATTGCTGTACGGTCCGGCGGCGGAATTGTTCCAACGCTGGCGGCGGTATCTCCCCCACCGCCTGGCTTCACTGACAGACGCGACCGTCGAGACCCCGGTTTTCATCGATCAGCATGTCCTGACCACGTCAAAGTACGTCTCGCACTTCCCCCAGCAAGTCTTCGTGGGTCGCAGCTACCGCGCACCTCGATCCCGCCCCCGGTTCCTCGCCCCGGCGACGTGTCTTCATTGGTACGGGCGCCTCGAGGGAACGGCGCTGACCAACGATCATCTCTCGGCATTCGTCGTCGGTCCCTGCGCTCGCGCTGAGGGCGGCCGGGCGGCCTTTCCCTACCGGCTGGCGACATTTCACATGGCCGAGTTGGTCGTGCTGGGGGCCGCCGGCGCGGTGGACGCTGAGGCCTCGGTGATCGAAGGGATGCTCGCGGAAGCCTTTCGCGGACTCGGCATCGGCGGCGCGTTTCGACCGGCAACCGATGCCTTCTTCCTGCCGTCGAGTCGTGGCGCCAGGGTCATGCAGCAGCTGAAGGAGTTGAAACGCGAGTTCACGAGCGCGCTCGAGGGACATGACATCGCCCTCGCGTCGATCAACCGCCACGAAGACTTCTTCGCCAGGGCGTTCGGCATCAAACTCGCAAGTGGCCGACCGGCTCATTCGTTCTGTGTCGCCTTTGGTCTTGAGCGGCTCACCGCCGCCGGTCTTCTGACCTGGGGTCCCGACCCCGCGCAATGGCCGAAGGGACTGTCGGTGTGAGCACCTTCTACAACCGGACGCGACGCACCCCGTCGATTCCGCGGCGGCTGCTTCGGGAAGGCAAGCTCCATCTCCTCCCGGTCTACTACCTCGGACTCACCACCGAGCTCGGCAAAGAGGCGATTGAAAATTCGGGCAGCTACGATTTCGCGGACCATATCTACGGCAACCGGCCGGGGGGGCGGTTCCTCATCGGCTACCTGCTCGACGCCATCTTTCTCAACCTCAAGTCCTCCCGCTCGTTTCGCTCGCGCTATCTCTACGCGCGCAGCGAAATTCAGCGGCTCATTGCCGAGCGGCCCGACCCGGTTGACGTTCTCGCCGTTCCGTGCGGGCTTGCGCGCGAGCTTTTCGACGTGTCGGACTGGCTGACCGATACGCTCCCGAGCCGGCAGGTTCGCCTTTGCGGCATGGACCTCGACCGGGGACTCGTGACCGGGCTCGTCGACACCGGTCGGCGACGCGGGTCGGGCATCGAGTTTGTCTGTGGCGACGCCCTATCTGCCGACGCCTATCCGACGCGCTCGTTCGACGGCATCGTCAGCCTCGGTTTCACCGAGTTTCTGGATGATGCCCTCGCCGTCGCCTTCTACCGGCTGGCGCACAGCAAACTCAAGGTTGGCGGGCGGTTGGTCACCTCGGGGATGCGACCCCACAAGCTCTCGGACTATCTCCTGCGCAACGTCGCCGACCTGCAGACCTCGTATCGGTCGGCCGAGACTTTGAGAGGATTAGCCCGGCAGGCCGGTTTTGAACAGATTTCGACCTATGAGGACCGCACCGGGCTGCAGACGATGCTGATCGGAGTAAAGCAAGCGTGAAGACTCTGCAGACCGTCCATCGCAAGCTCTTCGACGAGAAGCTCGACTGGTCGCGGATCGACAAGCAGAAGGCGCTTGCGCATCCGGAGCAGCTCGAGCTGCTGCGGGAGGCATGCCTGGTCGAGTCCTACCTCCCCGTGTACACCGGCAAGATGATGGGCCTCTTCTGGGACGACCTCGACGCCACCACCATCTTCACCATCGAGTCGATCGAGGCTTACGGGCATTACTACGTCCTGCGACGGTACCTCGAGACGGTGGGATACAAGCCGGTCTCCGACGAGGAGGTGGTGGAGCTGCGTGAACGCGAACGCCACGTCGTCTACACCGACCAGGTCCGGGAACTCGTCAACTTCATGGGCACCGAGCACTTTGCCGCCCAGTTCTTCACCGATATGTCCCAGTTGATGGACGAACCGGTGTTAGCGGCCGTCCTGCCAGAGTTCGCCGCCGAGGAGGTGGTCCACTCGCAGTTTGCCTTTGACCTGCTGCAGGCACGGATCCGGAAAGATCCGAAGGCGAAGGACGCGATCCTGGAGCACGCTCGGAACTTCAAACACGTGGGCGCCTACGTCCGGCCCTACGTGCCGCCGGCCAAAGGAGACAATGTGCGAAGTATCCGCGCCTTCAATGAGAAGTTCGAGAAGCTTCTCGGCCAACCGCTGAGCGACTTCCTGGTTGAGGAGGTGCCCAACGCTGTCTCCTGAGGAGCTCCACATCCTGAGCTTCTATCGAGCCTCGGAGCTTGCCGGCTCCATGCTCCTGGGCAAACTCGCCCTCCACACCAACCACGATCACTTGCGCGTGCCGCTCACGGAGCAATGCCTCGAAGAAGCCAAGCATGCCTGGATGCTCACCGAAACGATTCACAAGCTCGGTGCGGTGCCGGTCAAGATCACGCAGACCTACCAGAGCGAGCTCGGCAAGATTTACGGGTTTCCGGACAGCACGGTCGACATCCTCTGCTTGACACGGGTGCTCGAGGTCGTGGCCCTCGAGACCTACCAGAAGCATGTGGCCATGCGCGGCGTGACACCTTTGGTCAGAGAAACACTGGAGGCGATCATCGAAGACGAGGTCGGGCACATCGACTGGATCCAGGCCGAGCTGGATAAGTACGCCGGCGGTCCGGAGGGGCAGAAGGTCAAGGAGGCGATCGCCGCGTCCGAGGCGGCCAGCCGGACCGTGAGCGAGAAGTTCTACGAGAATCCGATGATCCAGCGGTACCTCGAGCTGGTGACGTGAGCGACGACCTGATCGAAACGATTCGCGAAACCCTCTCGATCAAGGAAGGCGAGATCTCCCTTCGAACGCCCATCAGCAAAATCATCCGCGACTCCATCGACATGGTGGAACTGGTTGCGGTCCTCAGTGATCGCTACCAGATCGCGATCGACCCGGACGAGCTTCGCCGAATCAAGACCGTCGGCGACATCGCGCGCTACGTCGAGGCTCACCGCGGCGAAGCGGCGGGCCAAGATCGCGGTGGGCGCTTTTGAGCCACCGCTTGGCCTGAAGACCATGCGCCGAGGCGACTTCGAGAACCTGGTGCGGCGCCATCTCGACGGTGCGCTTGTGCCGCGCGGTTTCGAGCTCACCCCGCAGCCTCCAGCGGAGGGGGACGATGAGCAGCCTCATGCCGTCTACGAGGCCGAGCCGGCCGACTTCAACCGGCGGTATCCCGCCCTCGGAAGTGACGATCCGCGGTGCATTGACCTGTGGATTCAACTCGACCCGAGTACTCGAGGAATCAGCAGTGCCCTCGATGGTCCATCCGTTGAAGAGGTCGCGGAGAGGCTCGGCCTTAACAGGCCGCCGACGTCGGGCCCTCCAAACACCGACCTTGAATTGCAACTGACCGACCTATCCGCGCGGCTTGCCGAAGTCCTCGATGCCGCAACGCGACACATCCTTCCCGAAAGGCTGCGGCAGAAGGTCCAGTTGTTTGGGGAGTCGGGCATGGGAGCCCATCGGATCGCGCTCGTCCTGGCGAGTGGCGAGGTCGTCGACGACGTGATCGTGGCTGGGAATGAGGTCGTTCGCGTTGGCGGCAAAGAGCCGCGAGCGCTCCCTCTTTACACCGTCGTCGATGTCATCGATCGTTCCGGCAACGCCCAAATTCCTTAGCCGAACGTTCTCGGAGGGGGGAATTTGGTGGGCAGGTCCGGGGCCTCGACCTGGAAAAGCGCCTCCGGCCCAGGCAACCCATGAAACTGATGCAGACCGAGGTCTTTGAAGCCAACCCCCATCGGCTCCGACCCGGCAACGGCCTCCCGAACCGCGCGCGACAGGAGGATCTGGCCGCCGTGGCTCGCAAAGCAGATCCGGGACGCCGTGTGGACGGCGAGGCCGATGTAGCCGGTGTCGGTCAGCGTCGGGCGTCCGGTGTGCAGACCGATCCGGATTTGGACCGGAAGGCCATCCGGCCAGGCTCGGGCGCGAACCTTGCGCTGGATGCTGAGCGCCGCCGCGAGCGCGGACGCTGCTCGCTCGAAGACGGCGAACATCTCATCAGCGCGGGTCTCGACCTCGCGCCCACTACTCGCGCGGATCGCCGCCCGCAGCAGGCGTCGAACATCCGCGAGGAACCGGTCATAGCCGTCGCCAAGGCGTCGCACGAGACCGGTCGAGTCTTCGATGTCGGTGAACAGAAAGGTCACGACGCCCGTCGGCAGCGTGCGCACCTCGGTGGCTCGAGCCTGGACCTCACTGTGCATCCACTGGTTCTCGATCGCGAGTTTGACCGCGGCCGTCACCGTGGCGGCCAGGTCTGGATCGTTGAGCACGGCGCGGGCGTGAACCAGGGCGGCCATCGGCTGGCCCTGACGCTGGAGCAACGTGACCCCACGATCGGAACCCTCGCCCGGAAGCGCCACCGCCCGACCCTCGCCGTCGAGATAGGCGGCGACTGACTCGGACCAGTAGAGGACCGACAGCGTCGGGTCACCAAGCACGGCGCGGAGCCGCGCCTCCAGCTGCTCCGGGGTCCCCAGTCCGCCGAGTTCGATGACCGCCTTTCCCGCCGCGGCTTGCCGGCTCTGCGAACGCAATTGGCCGGTCATGAAGCCGACCGGGACGATGCCGTATTTCTTGGCGGCCTTCAGCAGCCTCGTCCGCGCACGGTCTCGGGCCGCTTCGTCCTCGAAACGAACCTGGTTGAAGCGCGCGAGGGCGTTGCGAACGTGGGCCTCGTCGTTGATGGGCAGACGCCGGCCTCCGCGCGAGTCAATGTAGGCGAAAGCGCTGTCCGGTAACTGCGCCCGTGCCTTTTCGCCGAGCTGGGGCATGGCCTGATTATCGCCATCAGCCGGGCCGCCAGAAGGCGCCGAATTGCCACCCGTAACGAGCCAGTCGCGGCACCGCCACAACTCCATGGAAGGTGGTCGCCAGGAACAGGAGGCACGAAGCCCGGGGGTTACTCGCGGTGGAGGTCTTTGAATGAACCTTGAGAACCTGGTCGTGCTGGTCCTTATCGCCGCGGTTTGTGGTTTCGTCGCCGAGCGGATGACCCAGGGTCGACTGCCCTATGGTCTGGTGGGGGCGATCTTTGGTGCCCTGCTCGGATCCTGGCTTCTGGTCGAGATGTTTCGCTGGAAGATCCCAGGCGACATGACGGCCGGCGGTGTGCCCGTCCTCACCGCCATCCTGGGGGCTGCCGCGATCATCTTCGTGTTGTCCGTGGTGTCGCGTTCGAAGGCGGCACCCCAGCCCGACCGCAAGCGCTCCTGAGCGTGGCGCGCAACCGCTCGGCTGCTATGTTCTGATTGGCATGCCCGCGGACCGGTCGCTGCTCAGCGCGCTGGTGGAAGCGCTCAAGAAGGACCCGCAATCGACGCCGCTTCGGCTCCACGTCGCCAACCTGCTGCTCGAGTCGGGGGCTGAGGCGGCCGCGCTGGAGCATTTCGCCACCGTTCTCGCTGGTGCGCCGGCCAACCTCGACGCGCTCGACGGAGCGGCTCGCGCCTCGGATGCGCTCGGCGACGCTGCCCGCGCCCAGGGATATCGGCAGCTCCTCGAGGCACTCGGGAAGCCATCGAAGCCACCGCCGGCGACACCTGTAAGTTTCCCTCCCCCTTCAGCGGAGCGTGAGCCCGAGGAGGGTCAGGCTGGGGACCCCGAGCGAATCACGGTTGGGGCCGGCGAAGAGGTAACCCCCTGGTGGGAGGTCGAGACCCCGGACCTGACCTTGAAAGACGTCGGCGGTATGGAGCAGGTCAAGCGCCGGCTCAATGTCGCCTTCCTCGGTCCGATGCGAAACCCGGAGTTGCGGAAAGCCTATGGCAAGTCACTGCGTGGCGGGCTTCTGTTGTACGGCCCACCCGGGTGCGGCAAGACGTTCATCGCCCGTGCCACCGCGGGTGAGCTGGGTGCGCGTTTCCTCGGCATAGGCCTTTCCGACATCCTCGACATGTGGCTTGGCCAGAGCGAGCACCGCCTCCATGAACTCTTCGAGAATGCACGCCGCAACGCACCCTGCGTTCTGTTTTTTGACGAGCTGGACGCGATCGGTCAGAAGCGCGTTCAACTCCAGCACCACGGTTCCATGCGCAACGTCGTCAACCAGTTACTCCAGGAGCTGGACGGGGTCGATTCCAACAATGAAGGGGTGTTCGTTCTGGGTGCGACCAACCATCCCTGGGACGTGGATACGGCGTTTCTGCGGCCCGGGCGTTTCGATCGGATACTGGTGGTGGTGCCGCCAGACGAACCGGCCCGCCTGGCAATCCTGCAGCATCACGTGAAAGGCCGGCCAGTCGAGGGGGTCGACCTGCGCGCGATAGCGGCTCGGACGGATGGCTTTTCCGGCGCCGACCTTGCCCATCTGTGTGAGACCGCGACCGAAAACGCCTTGGAGCAATCGGTGCAGACTGGGGTAGTACGGCCGATCACGTCAGCAGACTTCCAGGACGCGCTCCGTCAGGTCCGGCCGAGCACCCGACCCTGGTTCGAAACCGCCCGAAACTTTGTCCTCTTCGGCAACGAGAGCGGCGCCTACGACGACTTGATGGCGTACATGAAGACGAAGAAGTTGTTGTGAAGAGTGCTGACGGCTACATCGGTCAGGCGCAGGCGCTGATCGCGGTCGGGCGTCAGGCTGACGCGGTCCCACTCCTGCAGCGGGCGATCGCCGCCGAACCCGAATCGCCCTATCCGCGCTATGTGCTGGCGGCCTGCTTCATCGATCTGGCCCGGCACGACGACGCCTGCAAGATGGCGGAGAGCGCGATTGCCGTCAGTCCCGAGTTCTCACCAGCTCACCAGATGCACAGCGTCGCCCTGCTCGAGCTGGGAAAGCCCGAGCCCGCGCTCGACGCAGCAGCCGAGGCCGTTCGCCTGTCGCCGAGCTCCCCAGACGCGATGATGGCCTTGGGCGAGGCACAACTCGCAAACCGCCGGTTCGACGACGCTGTTCGCTCGGCCGAACGGCTACTTGCCCTCGATGCGGCGTCGTTCGAGGGTCACTACCTGCTTGGGCGGATCGCGCTTGGCCGCAAACGCTGGAAGGAAGCTGAGGCCCACTGCCGCCGGGCGCTTCGAATCGAGCCACGCAGCTGGCCGGTGATGAACAACCTCGGCGTCGCGCTGCAAGGACAGGGGCGCCACAAGGAGGCGGTCGCGGCCTTTGAGAGTGCCGCCAAGCTGAACCCCAAGGCCGAATTGGTGCGGCGCAATCTCTTCTCGCAGACGCAGCGCTACATCGGGATCAGCGTCCTCACCATCCTGGTCGTGCAGGGGATCCGTCTCATTTTCATTTCCCACGCCAATCCGGTGGCCCTGATCGCCGGCCTCGCGATTCTTCTCCTCGGTGCCTGGGTGGTCTACCTGATTCGCAAGCGCCAATTGAGTCCAACGGTGCGCAAGTTCTATGAGCTCGAGGGCCGGCGCCGCTTGCCGTTGACGATCGGCTACGTGCTGTTCTGGTATGGAGGATGGGCGCTCATCATCGTGGCCGGGTTGATCGGATACGACCTGACCCATTCGTCGATCGCGCTGATTCTGCTCGCGGCAGCCGCGGCCGGATGGTGGTATGGAGGGCCGCGCCTCTGGCGAAACGCGGTCCGGGCCAGGCTGGATCCCGAAAAGCGAGCCTGACCGGCGATGAGCACCACGGCAAGCGCGATCCTCCTAGGCGGTCGAGGTCTCTTCGTCGCCCTATTCGTCCTCTCCGCCCGAGGTCACATCGTGAACCACGCCCGGTATGTGACCACGGCGCGGGGCCGGCTCCCGGTTCCCTATGTGGCCGGCTGGCCGGCCGGTGTCTGGTTATTGCTCGCCGTCCTCTCGATGGTGCTGGGCATATGGCCGGACGTCGGCGCCCTGATGATGGCGGC
>WNEZ01002600.1_pt1 | contig 16694 bp, 13 predicted proteins | sample 5400521 | NCBI WGS metagenome assembly WNEZ01 (sample SAMN13153339, study PRJNA577476) | soil metagenome | isolation source: 120 cm saprolite under Douglas fir tree site 2 hole 1 replicate 1 | place: USA:California | collected 2015-04-18
GCGGTTTCCACTCGGAGCGTGCCCCGGAGCACTGCATGATCGAACCAGATCCGCACTTGTGCGGGCGAGGCGGCGACACGATGGCCGACGCGCGGCTCGGCATGGTCGGGATGCGTATGGGCGTCCGCTGGGAGACTGGCCAGCCCGATGAGTAGAATTCCGAGCCAGGTCCATTGTCGCATGGGCATCCGTCCTCCTTCCAGTTACTCAAACAGCGGGCCAAGCAGGGGGGCGCCGAGGCTGTCGGGAAAGAGATCGTCGAGAAAGATGCCACACATAGCTAAGGCCCCGATGTTCCGGCCGCTCAGGTCGTTGATGGGAATAGACGCTTCAATCCCGAGTTGCCCGATCCCGCCTACAAACCAGTAGGCCCCCGGATTGATGGTGCCGGTGGTTTCACACGCCTGGTTCAGACAGTTGCTCAGCAGGACCTCCACCGTGGGCACCATGTTCCTGAACGGTGCCCAGAGCCCCACATCCCGCACAAAGGAGGTCAGGTACGGGAGGCTGTATTGCACGGTGAAGCCAACCTGCATGGTATCGAGTGGCCCCTGCTGCAGAGGAAAGCTCGGAGCCGCATACCCCGTGATGGCCAGCGGGCGCAGGGCGCCGAGCGAGGCGGGCAGATCGCCCAGCCCCTTGCCAAAAAACAGTTGCGGGGTCAGCGTCGATTGGGTGGAGGCCCCGACAACCGGACTGCCGATCCCCCCGATGTCCCATTCCAGCCCCCACGAGATGAGGGTTTCATGGCGGGCACTGACCAAAAAGGTGCCCTTGGTGTGGGGGGCAAAGTTCTGAAAGCCGCTGGTTCCGGTGGATCCAAAGGAGAGCTGGTCAATCTCCTGGCTAAACCCGACGCTCCACCACGGGGTGATCCGCTTCGTCGCGTCGAGGGTGTAGCTGGTCGTCAGCACCCCTGGAGTTTTGACCCGCCCCACAAAGAGATTCAACTCATCAAGTGGCGCGGGGTCATCGAACGTCATCGTTTGAGGAAACAAACGTTTGCCCGCATAGCCGTGCCCCAGCACTTCCGCCGGCAGGCTCACGGCCAGTACGAGCAGCATCGCCGGAATCGCAGCATAGCGGTGCATCGCACACCTCGCCATGATGATGCTGGTCCTTTCTCTCTATAAGAATTGTCCCATTCCGCCTATCCTACAACCCAATCAATGGATCGTATGAGAGACGGAATACGGCCCTGGTGCGAGCCGATGAGCAACGGAGACTACAGAGAGAAAGACGGAGGGGCGCGGCTGGAAGAAGTCTGGCACGCCCCGGTCGAGGGCTGCGCAGAATGGGGGAGCGTGATGAGAGCAGTAGGACTGAGTTCGGCGTGAAACGTGACCACCGCAGTATCGAGAACCGTTCCGGCGGCACACATCCAGGTGCAGAGCACGGTACCATGCGTGGCAGCATTATGATGGGCATGGTGTCCGGCATGCTCGACCAACTGCGCCTGAGCCAATCCGCCGACGGAAGGAAGCTGAAAAAGTCCGCCAGCTTCGTTCTCGCTTCGTTCAGAGGCTCAACGTACCGAAGCGTACGCCTCGCCTCTGCGCTCGCTGCGGCCTAGCTGGACGGCCTTTTTGAGCATCCTGACGTTATGAGGTAAACCATGAAGGGACCAACTGAGAATTGGATGATTTACCATCCGATCTTCAGTAATGAATCTGTTCAGCGCGGTTTTGACGATTGGCATTCTGTATCCTCTCATCAACACCGACTTATGGACGCCAGAATGCTTCCCAATCCTCTTGCCGAATTTGCAGCGCTCGAAGCACATCAACCGGAAGACCAGTGGACAGCTGAGCTTGGGATTCATACCCCACTATTTGTTTATGCAAAATGAACGCCATTGCTTTTAAATGCTGAAGGCTCAGCCGAATAGTGGCAACACGTTCAATTGGCGGCGGAGAACCTGGAGCCACCGGATTTGCTCCAGAGACTTGAAAATTAAGTGTGCACCCAAGTGGTCCAAGGTTGAGCTGAAATTGGTCGGCATATACATCAATGGCATCAGCCATATTTCCCCCTTTGAATTGGATTGATTTCGCTGAGCGATATTATCCCCCCGTCTAGGATTGGTCAATTGGTCAATGGAGTCAAACTTTGCCAGTACCGGCTTCTGCTTATTATAGGATTCATGGAAAAGATGCTGTATACTACGCCAAATACTTTCGGAGACATCGGCGTTCGTTCCGAACGACAGTATCATGGTCACGCAACTACTCAACCAGATCTTCGGCAGTAAAAACGATCGTGAAATCAAGGCACTCCGCCCGATTGTGGAGCAGATCAATAGTCTGGAATCCGGCCTGACTCCGCTCTCCGATCACGCCCTCGCGGACAAGACCCAGGAGTTCAAGAAGCGCCTTGGGGCCGGGGAGACCCTGGACGACATCCTACCTGAGGCCTTCGCGGTCTGCCGTGAAATGTCCCGCCGCAAGCTGAACATGCGCCATTTCGATGTTCAGTTGATCGGCGGCGTCATTCTCCATAGAGGCCGCATCGCTGAAATGAAGACCGGCGAAGGGAAAACCCTGGTGGCCACGCTGCCGGTCTATCTGAATGCGCTCGAAGGGAAAGGCGTTAACCTTGTCACCGTGAACGACTACCTTGCTAAGCGCGATGCGCAGTGGATGGGCGTGCTCTACCACGCACTGGGACTTTCAGTGGGCATCATCCAACACGATGCCTCCTTTTTCTTTGATCCATCCTATGACGCCTCCGACAAGCGGCTCCAGTCTCTCCGCCCCTGCACGAGGCCTGAAGCCTATCGTGCCGACATCACCTACGGCACCAACAACGAGTACGGGTTCGATTACCTCCGCGACAACCTGGTCGTCACCGATTTGGCCCAGTGCGTGCAGCGCGAGTTGAACTTCGCCATCGTGGACGAAGTCGACAGTATCCTCATCGATGAGGCCCGCACGCCTTTGATTATCTCCGGTCCGACGGATGAAACAACCGATCTTTACTACCGCATCAATGCGATCATCCCGCAGCTGAAACCGGAGCACGACTACACGATCGAGGAAAAGACGAAGACCGCGTCGTTGACCGAGGACGGCAACGTCCGGGTCGAGAAATTGCTCGGCGTGGACAACCTCTACGACCCCGACCATATGGAGCTCGTCCACCATGTCGTCAAAGCGCTCCAGGCCTATGCCCTCTACAAACGGGATGTGGACTATGTCGTGAAAGAGGGCGAAGTCATTATCGTGGATGAATTCACCGGGCGACTCATGCCGGGACGCCGCTGGAGCGACGGCTTGCATCAGGCCGTCGAAGCCAAAGAAGGCGTGAAGATCGCCAACGAGAATCAAACGTTGGCCTCGGTCACCTTCCAGAACTATTTCCGGATGTACAAGAAGCTCAGCGGCATGACCGGCACGGCGGACACGGAAGCGGCGGAGTTTGCCAAGATCTACAATCTCGACGTCAACGTGGTCCCGACCAATCGCAACATGATCCGGCTGGATTACGCGGATGTCGTCTACCGAACCGAGAAAGAAAAGTTCGCTGCGATCGTCGAAGAGATCAAGGAATGCCACGAGCGCGGCCAGCCCGTCTTGGTCGGCACGATTTCCATCGAAAAATCGGAGCGCCTCGCTGGCTTCTTGAGCCGGACCGGCGTGAAACACAACGTCCTCAACGCCAAACAGCATGAGCGAGAAGCCGAGATCATCGCCCAGGCCGGACACAAGGGCGCCGTCACCATCGCCACGAACATGGCGGGCCGCGGCACCGACATTCTCCTGGGCGGCAATCCCGACTTCATGTTCAAACAAATCCTGTACCGGGAAGAAAACCTGCCGGATACACGCAAGCTGGAGATCTTCGAAGAGATTCGGGCCGACTGCGAGAAGGACAAACAAGAGGTCATCGCGGCCGGCGGACTTCACATTCTCGGGACCGAGCGCCATGAAAGCCGCCGAATCGACAACCAGCTCCGAGGCCGCGCCGGTCGCCAGGGCGACCCTGGTTCGTCACGATTCTACCTGTCGTTGGAAGACGACCTGATGCGCATCTTCGCCTCCGAGCGGGTCTCCCAACTGATGCTCAAGCTCGGCATGGAAGAAGGCGTCCCGATCGAGCACGGCATGGTCACCCGGGCCATCGCCAACGCCCAGAAGAAGGTCGAGGGCCACCACTTCGACATCCGGAAACAGCTGCTGGAGTACGACGACGTCATGAACAAGCAGCGTGAGGTGATTTACCAACACCGACGCGCCGTCTTGGGCGGGTCAAATCTGAAAGACGATCTTCGCAACATGATGGACGGCCTGGTGGACTCCGCGCTGAACATCTATTGCCCGGCTGAACAATACCCCGAGGAATGGGATATCAAAGGGCTCGCTGAAATCATGCATGGCCAGTTCGGTCTCGACATCACCCAGGGCAAGAGCGATGGCGGTGAGCCACTCCGCGACATGGGGCGCGACGCGTTGCTCGAAGACCTTCGCGCGCAGGTGCGCGATGCCTACGACCGGAGAGAACAGGACCTGAGCTCGGATTTGATGCGCTTCCTGGAGAAGAACTTCATGCTCCAGGTCATCGACCACCACTGGAAAGACCACCTCCTCGGGATGGATCACCTGCGCGACGGGATCGGATTGCGCGGCTACGGGCAGAAAGATCCGCTCATTGAGTACAAGCGCGAAGGCTACGATCTCTTTGCCGGCATGATGGAACGGGTCAAGTCCGACGCGCTTGATCGGCTCTTTCATGTACAGGCGGTCCGGAACGAGGGGCAACCCACCGCCCCACCGCCCCCACCCGTCATCTCACGCCCCCTCCCCCCACTTATCCTCAATCGTGGGGTAGAACCAGTCGCATCTCAGACTGTTCAGCGAAGCGATAGCAAAGTCGGCCGCAACGACCCCTGCCCCTGCGGCAGCGGAAAAAAATACAAGAAGTGTCACGGGGCGTGAGGACACGACGCTGACGCTCTCGCTCCCCCGCCTCTAAAGCGACCCTTCCGGATTCTCCTGGGTAGAAACCTTTTGGAATTCCCTCGGCTGCGACAAGGGTCGCAGTACCTCGGTCAGTTCCAGCTTTCCTTCCTAGGAGAATCTCGGTGGGTCCCCGCTTCTCCGGCAAGGTGCGCGAGGAGCCTCAGCGTTTTGAATGGGAGTGGCGGGGGAACTACGAAACCAAGCCTCTGCGATTCGCAAACCCAGACGAGCGACCCTCTATCTGAGAAGAAAGCCGAAGGCCTCAGTCCACATCCCTCCAGCGGAGCTGAAGAGAAAATCATAGTGAGTCACTATAAGACATCAAGTCACTAAACAGCCTCCCAGGCTCGCTGGCGTTTGCTGCGTTGAACACGAAATCATGATGCCGAACCCATGCTGGGTCTTTTATCTCTGGATTCACATAGAGGACACGCCTCTGCTTGGAGCCGCACTCTCGTTTTATGCTGGTCGCAAGATCTGCATCACCAGTAAGAAACTGCTTGCCAATTACGACCAATTCATCGCACTTCGCTAGAGTCATGAAGGTCAATTCAAGCTCACTTCTAAACACAGGAAGCTGCTGGAGGATCGGTTCCTTTGAAAAGTATGGAAGGATAACTGGCGGCATAGTATTGAAGTCTGTACCTTCGTAAAGCTTCCCAAAGAAAACGCCAATTCTTTCTGGCTTCAATCCAGTAGGTATAGTCGAAAACCAATTGAACGAGCCGTGTGGTTTCAGTAGGGAGACGGGATCTCCATCAATCTTGTAGTCGTTGGGCATTCGAATGGTTGAAAAGAGCGGATTTTGGAAAGACGCCTCGTTTAGCAGCTTCTCGTTGAGTAACGCGTAATCTACAACTGTATCCCAATTAAACGAGATGACTGCGTCTCTGGGCCTTAATGTTCGAACAATCTTTCGATGCTGATCAGATAATGGCTGGAACTGATAGGGAAAAGGATGAGGCCCTGTGGTTCCTAAACATAATTGTATTTCATCTCGAACTAACCCAATGAAATTACCTATTATATTTTTTGGAAGTACCGAGAATCGCAATCTGCCCGCAAGAAGTATGGCATCGTCGAGCCAACTTTCCCCATTGTATTTCCCCCTGAGCTTTGCCTCGATACCCTCAAAGGAGTCTTCCAGTGATATTATGAAAAGTTGTGTGAAGAGATATTCGAGATTGTCAAAACGATGGAAGGCCCACGAGCAGAAAGGGTTGAGAAACCTTTCTCCGAAGTCAGACGATGCCAGAGTATGGCCAAGAGGGTTTTCTACAATTCGAAGGAAGTCAGAGGTGCAAACTAGGGGAGGTCCTCTATCTGGATTAGCAATATCACAATAGGCTGTTGCCCCTGCGCCGAATATCATACACTTCATCTTTAGGCCTTGACCTGTGATCTCGGAGCCAGATTAACGCAACGCCATTGCGCTATCAATTTGGCCTCAATACTCTCCTTGGATCTGGCGGGCAGGGCCAAAGATTCCTATTTCCCTGGCACAGAAGATGGGAGTTTTCTTTGTTGCTATTTTTTGGCAGACGATCGTTCACAAGCATCGGCAATTCCTCCTTATCTCGCCTTGACTTAGCTGCGATCGGAAAGTTAATCTAGCCCACTTTTCCGCCTCCTTGAGGTGTAGGCAAAGTTTGCCCGTTTTCTCGGGTTGGTATGATCTATCTTCACATAGAAGAAGGAGTGGGCTGTGTCGTTAGGACATCCTGAACTCGTCGCTGCCATTTCGTCCGAGATCACTAGAAACGGTCCAATTCCCTTCGTCCGCTTCATGGAGCTGGCGCTCTATCACCCTCAATACGGCTATTACATGCGCCAACCTAACGGTGAGGATCATGAACGCATCGGCTGGTCCGGCGATTTCTACACGAGCTCCGATGTGTACCCGATTCTCGGCCGTGCACTTGCTGCGCAGGCCAGGCAAATGGACGAATTAGTAGGCGGCCCCACTCCCTTCATGATCATCGAAATGGGCGCCGGCAAAGGATTTTTAGCCCGAGATTGCCTGGCGGCGATCCATGCCAAGCAGGACGACTTCGCAGCGCGTGTCCGTTATGTCCTGATCGAACGGAGCCCTGCCATGCGGGAACTGCAGCGCCAGAACCTGGCTCCCTGGCTCAGCAAGCCGGGCCTTGTCACTTGGGTGGAAGGCCTTGATGGGTTGGCCCCGCAGAGTGTGACCGGTCTGTTCTTTAGTAATGAACTGATCGATGCCTTTCCTGTGCACCGGATTCAAGTCACGGCCGAACGGACCGAAGAACTCTATGTAGACTATCGAGACGGACGCTTTGTGGACTGCATCAAGCCCCTGTCGACGGTCGCGCTCGCTCAATACCTACAACAACTGAATGCCACATGGCTGGAAGGCTACCGAACCGAGGTGAATCTCCATGCTATAGACTGGATGGAGCAGGTCGCTCGGCGGATGGATCGTGGATTTGTCTTGACGATCGATTACGGCCATACGGCGCAGGATCTCTATGGGCTTGAGCGGAAGGACGGCACGTTCCTCTGCTACTTCCAGCAGCTGACGAACGAAGATCCATTCATTCGCGTCGGTGAACAGGATATGACCGCCCATGTGGATTTTTCGAGCCTGGCCGCTGTCGGTGAGAAGCAGGGACTCCACGTGACGGGGTTCACGAACCAAATGAGTTTTCTGATGGGGCTCGGCGTTGAAGAGATGATCGGGGAATTGGAGCCGGAGAGCCCGGAGTTTCGCGCCGCGATTCATCTCCTGAAGCCGGATGGTATGGGCAGCACGTTTAAGGTGCTCGTTCAACACAAGGGAATTAGCCATCCGGAACTGGACGGCTTGAAATTCAAACCCTTCTTCGGCTCGGCGCTGGCGGCGCGTTCCGCAGCATGACATCTAGAGCAAAACGATGACCTTCCATAGGTCGGATAACGTTCCACGTTTCACGCGTCACGCGTCACGGGGTCTGCATGGGTAATACAGCCATTCCGGAGAACTACATTCCGATTCTCGTGTTTATCGGCATTGCCCTTGCCTTCGCCGCCGGCTCGCTGCTCGTCGGCTCGTTCATCCGGCCGAGTCGTCCCTATCGAGCCAAACTGGCCCCCTATGAGAGCGGAAGCCCGCTGTTTTCCGACGCGCGCATCCAGTTTCCGATGCGCTACTACATCATCGCGATGCTGTTCGTCATTTTCGATATCGAGATCATTTTTATGATCCCCTGGGCCATCCGGTTTCAGTCGCTCGGCCTGCTGGGACTCATCGAAATGCTCGTGTTTATCACCATCCTGCTGGCCGGATTCTGGTACGCCTGGAAGAAGGGGGCGTTAGAATGGGACTAGGATGGACGGGAAGCCTGGTCGACTCCTGTGCTCGCAGAGCGCGCACGATCAGAATATGCTCGCTCGATGCGCGCAATGGGAGCCGACCAGGCCACCCGTCCCAATCGATGCGTGGTGGGAGAGAGGAAAATAAGAACAGATGAGCTTTCTGGAGAGACAGTTTGAGGCGAATATTCTGACGACCAATCTGGACGCGGTCGTGAATTGGTCTCGGAAGTCGGCTTTGTGGCCGATGACGTTCGGTCTCGCCTGCTGCGCCATCGAAATGATTGCGACTGTGGCGTCGCGGTACGACATGGATCGTTTCGGTGCCGGGGTCTTTCGGGCCTCGCCACGGCAGGCCGATCTCATGATCATCGCCGGCACAGTAGCTCGCAAGATGGCGCCGGTGATCCGCCGCATCTACGACCAGATGCCAGAACCGCGGTATGTCATTTCTATGGGCTCCTGTGCCACCTCAGGCAACCACTACAATAGTTACGCGGTGGTCCAAGGCGTCGACCAGATTATTCCGGTCGATGTCTATGTGCCGGGCTGTCCGCCCCGCCCGGAAGCGTTGCTCGATGGACTGCTGAAGTTGCAGGAAAAGATTCAGCGGGAAAAAGTTTTTGTGAGATAAACCGCGAGACGACCGAGAGAAGCGGGAAATGCGCGACTGGCAAATCGCGCTTTTCTCGCAAGTCGCGCCCGTCTCGCGAACAAGAACTATGCAAGCCCTGCTCGACAACCTGAGGACGAAATTCCCGGACGCGATCCTCGCGACCCGCGTCGACGCCGCACGTGCCGAGACCGCTGTTTCCGTGGCCGCCGCGCGTCTGCTGGATATTGCGCGCTATTTGCACGATGCGCCGGAGGCAGCCTTTGACCATCTCACCGATATCTGCTCGGTCGACTACCCCGAAGATCAGCTGCGGTTCGAAGTCGTCTACCACTTGCATTCGCTCCCTCTTCAGCAGCGTCTTCGCCTCAAGGCGCGCATCACGGAGGACGATCCGACGATCGCGTCGGTCACCGGCATCTGGAAGGGAGCCAATTTTCTGGAACGCGAAGTCTACGACATGATGGGCATTCACTTTTCCGGCCACCCCGATCTCCGACGCATTTTGTTACCGGAGGATTATACCGAGGGATACCCGTTGAGAAAAGACTTCCCGACCGAAGGGCGCGGCTGGCGCAGCCAATTCGACTTCATCCCGAGATTGGACGAGCCCCCGCTCGACTTCACTGAGAGCGAAATCACCGAGGAGCAGAAAAACACCTTTCGCGCCGAGCCTGGCGTACCCGGTTCCCAACGGAAAGAGGAATTGCTGCTGAACATGGGGCCACAGCATCCGAGCACCCACGGCGTGTTGCGTGTCGTGCTCGTGCTGGACGGCGAACGGATTGTGAAGGCCACACCGGACCTCGGCTACCTCCATCGAGGCGTCGAAAAATTGTCCGAGGGTCTGGCCTACATGCAGATCATCCCACACACGGACCGGCTCGACTATGTTTGTGCCATGTCCAACAACTACGCGTACGTGCGGGCCGTAGAAAAACTCCTCGAGATCACGGTGCCTGTCCGAGCCGAATACATCCGGACCCTCGTGGCCGAGATGCAACGCATCATCGGGCACCTCTTTTGGCTCGGCACGCAGGCCCTCGATATCGGCGCCATGACCGTGTTTTTCTGGACCTTCCGGGAGCGCGAAACACTGTTGGACATGTTCGAAAAGCTCTGCGGGGCCCGTCTGACCCTGAACTACTATCGCATCGGCGGTGTCGATAGCGATTTCACCCCTGAGTTGGTCCAACGGATGATCGCGTTCCTCGATATCTTTCCCGAGAAGGTCAAGGAATACGATTCGCTCATCGCGTCGAATCGCATCTGGCTCGGCCGCACGAAGAATGTGGCCGTGCTCTCGGCCGAGGACGCGATCAACTTCGGCTGCACCGGGCCGGTATTGCGAGGGTCGGGCGTCGCCTACGATGTCCGCAAGGCCGAGCCCTACGGCGTGTACGACAAAGTCGATTGGGAAGTGCCGATCGGCAAGAACGGCGACACCTACGACCGGTACTGGATCCGTATGGAAGAGATGCGGCAGAGCGCCAGGATCATCGCACAATGTCTCGATCAGCTGCCGCCGGGGCCGATCATGGCCGAGGCGCCGCAATATATTCCGCCGCCCAAGGAGCTGGTCATGCGGGACATGGAAAGCTTGATCCATCATTTCATCATTTACACCCAGGGCATCAAGCCACCGAAGGCCGAGACCTACTGTGCGACCGAGGCCCCAAAAGGCGAATTGGGATTTTTCATCGTCAGCGACGGCAGCGCCCGTCCCTACCGACTGAAGATTCGCTCGCCTTCATTTGTACACATGGGCGCTTTCGACCACATGGCGCGAGGCTACCTGATTTCCGACATCATCACGATCTTCGGGACCTACGACGTCGTGATGGGAGAATGTGATAGGTGACCGTGGCTTGAGAGGCCTCCCTGCTCGCAGACCGCGCACGCTCAGAAGGTGCTCGGTCGATGCGCGCAATAGAGGCTCCCTCAAGCCACGGTCACAGAGAGAGTGTGATGTTAAAAGAGAAGTATCAGAAAGAAATTGACGACATCGTGAGCCGGTATCCGGTGAAGCGCTCGGCGTTGATTCCATTGCTGTACCTGGCGCAACAGGAGGAAGGCTTCGTGTCCGAGGCGGGGATGAAGGAGATCGCGGGGCTGTTGCGTTTGACCCCGCCCCAAGTCTACGAGACGGCCACGTTCTATACGATGCTCAATCTCAAGCGCGTGGGGAAATTTCATCTCCAAGTCTGCAAGTCCTTGATGTGCGCGCTGGCCGGATCGGATACGGTCATCGGGTGGGTCAAGACGAAATTCGGAATCGGACCGGGTGAGACGACAGCCGACGGACTCTTTACCCTCAGCACGGTCGAATGCCTCGCCGCCTGTGGCACCGCGCCCATGATGCAGGCCAACGAGGACTATTACGAACGGCTCACAGAAGAAACATTCGACAGAATCTTGGCCGATCTCAAAAAAGACGGGACCTGTTCGCTCAAGACCGGCCCGTTTATGTGGCCGGAGGCGCCGAAGGCGCAAGTAAAAGGTTAAAAGGCAAAAGTAAGATGCTGGCTGACAAGCACCTCACTTTTACCTTTTACCTTTTTACTTGCGGTAACCATGCTCAAGCACGAACTGATATTGCTCAAGAATATGATGCAGCCGGGGTATACCGGTTCGCTCCAAGACTATGAGCGAACGGGCGGCTACCAGGCGCTCCGCAAGGTCGTGGGGAAAGTGCCGCCGACCGAGGTCACCACCACAGTGATGAAATCGGGGCTCCGGGGGCGCGGCGGCGCAGGCTTCCCGACCGGTGTGAAATGGGGATTCCTGCCCAAGGGCTACCAGGGCCCGCGCTATCTCTGTTGCAACGCGGACGAGAGCGAGCCAGGCACATTCAAGGACCGCCAGCTCATCGAACGCGATCCTCACCAAATACTGGAAGGCATCGTACTCGCCTGCTACGCAATCGGAGCAGAATCCGCCTACATTTATATACGAGGCGAATTCGTCCTTGGGGCCAGGATCTTGGAACAGGCGATCGCCGAGGCGCGGACCGCCGGCTACATCGGCACGAACATCCTGAGCGCAGGAATCACCGCCAATGTGTGGGTGCACCGAGGCGCCGGCGCCTATATCTGCGGAGAAGAAACGGCATTGCTGGAGTCGCTCGAAGGCAAGCGCGGCTTGCCACGCGTCAAGCCGCCATTCCCGGCGACACACGGTCTCTACAACAAACCGACCGTGGTGAACAACGTCGAGACCCTGGCAAACCTCCCTCACATCATCAGCCGGGGCCCCGAATGGTTCGCGTCGATCGGCTCCCCGCCGAAGAGCACTGGCACCAGAATCTTCTGTGTCAGCGGCCATGTGAAACGGTCGGGGAACTACGAAGTGCCGATGGGGATCACGTTCCGCGAATTGATCTACGATCAAGCCGGAGGCATGCGCTCCAACAAACCGCTCAAGGCCTTCATCCCGGGTGGGGCGTCAGCGCCATTCCTCACGCCGGACCATCTCGACGTCAAACTCGATTTTGAGTCCGTTGCCGCCGCCGGCTCCATGCTCGGCTCCGGCGGGGTCACCGTGATGGAAGAGGGAACGGACATGGTGTGGGCCGCGCTCCGCCTCATGGAGTTTTTCTATCATGAGTCCTGCGGCAAATGCAGCCCCTGCCGCGAGGGAAGCGCCTGGCTGGTGCAAACCATGCGCCGAATCGTCGCGAAGCGAGGACGGATGGAGGACCTTGAAACCTTGGTCGATCTATGCAAGAACATCGAGGGCCGGACGGTCTGCGCGTTCGGCGATGCGGAAGTGGCGCCGATTATGAGCACGCTCAAATATTGGCGGCCTGAGTACATCACGCTGATTCACGAAGCGGAGGCAACGAATCTCATTCGTCCCGAACAGATAGTGGGGAGACACTAATCCGGGATTGACGATTGCACCAGTGGAACCATTGACTCATTGCCCCGATCGGACAATGAAACAATCGTCAATGACTCAATGATCCAATTTTAACCATGCCTAGCACCACAACAGAGACCGTTCGCTTGACGATCGACGGCATTCCCATCTCGGTGCCGAAAGGCACATTGGTGATCGAAGCCGCTCGCCGGGTCGGCGTGATGGTTCCGCACTTCTGCTACCATCCGAAACTCAAGCCGGATGCGAACTGTCGCATGTGCCTGGTCGAAGTCGAAAAGATGCCGAAGCTCCAGACCTCATGCAGCACCGTGGCGACCGAGGGCATGGCTGTTCGGACTGCCACGACGGTCGTTCACGACGCCCACAAGTCGGTGCTCGAATTCATCCTGGCCAATCATCCGTTAGATTGCCCGGTCTGTGATCAGGGCGGGAAGTGCGACCTCCAAGATTTTTCCCATGAATACACCGCGACCGCCAGTCGATTTGTCGAGACCAAGCGCATTTTCCAGAAGGAATATTTCAGCCCCCTTATCGAAACGCAGATGAACCGTTGCGTGCAATGTTTGCGCTGTGTCCGCTACTGCGACGAGGTGATGGACGTCAAGGCCCTTGCCCCGAGCGGACGAGGCACGATGACCGAGATCAAGCACTTCGGCGCCCATCCCTTGGACTGCGAATTCTGCGGCGGCTGCGTGCAGATTTGCCCGGTCGGCGCCATTACCAGCCGACTTTCGATGTACGAATACCGTCCCTGGATGCTCAAACGCGCCGACACGGTCTGCACCTTTTGCGGCGACGGCTGCCAGATCACGGTCCAAACCAAGGACCAGGAGTTGATCGAGGTGAACAGCGCCCAAGGTGCCGGTCGGAACAACGGCGACCTGTGCGCGCGCGGGTTTTTTGGATTTCACGCGACGAGCCATCCCAGCCGAGTGACTCATCCGTTGATCAGACGGAACGGCGCGCTGGTCGAAGCCACGTGGGAAGAGGTGTTGGAATTTGTGGCCGAACAGACCAACCGGCTCAAGTTAGCGCATGGCCCGCACGCCTTCGGCGGACTGATTTCCGGCCGCTGTACCAACGAAGAACTCTATCTGTTCCAGAAGTTCATGCGCCTCACGATCGGAACCAATAACCTCGATAGCAGCGCGCGGTACGGCCATGTTAACGGGGTGCAGGCCATGCGATTGGTGCAAGGCACGCATCGCTGGACCGTGACGTTTGAGGACATCACGCAAGCGGACGTGCTCCTCCTGGTCGGCACCAACATCACTGAAGCCAATCCGATTACCGGCCTCAAGGTCAAAGAAGCCGTCAAGAAACATGGCGCCACATTGTTAACGATCGAGGCAATTCAGCCTGCGATCGGCACGATCAGCAACATTACCAACCTGTCGCAGCAACATCTCTGTGTGGCACCGTCCCAGTTCGGCGCAGCTGTCCTGGGCCTGCTGAAGGCTGTGGTTGAGGAAAACCATATCGACAGTACAATCCGGCAACGGGCGTCAGACTATGTCTCGGCCGTCTCTCAAGCGGTCCAGCAACTGGCCTGGGACGATCTGGCTCTGAGCACAGGGATATCGCGCGAATCGTTCGCGCACATGGCCGCCTCCGTGACTGGAGGACGCCGTGTCGTGGTGCTCGCCGGCCAGACCCTGTTACGCAGCCAAGGCAGCTATGGCATCTGTCTCAATCTCCTCGATCTGCTTCTCTTGTCCGGAAAGTTGACCGCACAGGGTTGCGGCTTTGCTCCCTTGGCGGAAGAGAATAACGATCAAGGGGCGGTTGAAATGGGAGCGGTCGCGGAACTGCTGCCGGGCGCTCTCGACCTCACCGATCAGGATGCGCGCGCCCAGATGACTCGTGCCTGGAAAGAGGATCTCCCTCTGGCAGCAGGAGCCACCCTCATCGAGATGATCGACCGAGCGCAGACCGGGATCATCAAGAGCCTCTTCGTCATTGGAGAAAATCCTGTCGGGAGTCTTCCGCCCCAGACCGGAGTCAAAGAGGCACTAAGCAAACTCGATCTCCTTGTTTGCCAGGAACTGTTTCTCACGGAAACGGCTGCGCTCGCCCATGTGGTGCTCCCGGCAGCCTCCGCCATGGAAAAAGCCGGGACCTTCACCAATACCGAGGGCCATGTCCAGGTCGTTCGGCCCGCGATCGATCCGGTGGGGGACAGCCGTCCCGACTGGGAAATCCTGTCGGCCTTCTCGGTCTTCCTCGGCGCGCCGTTGGAATACGGCGAGGCCAAGGAAATCCTCAAAGAGATCCGGGCGGTGATTCCCGGTTACGGATCGCTCGGCCCATCGCCGATCCCTCCCGCAGTGGATCCTACCGCCGTCGACCGATACGTGAACGAGGGATATCGCCATGACTTTGCAACTCGGTACACTCTGCCCGCGCGAGCCGTGCGTCCGGAGGGAACGGTCCAGCTTGGGCTGGTCCAGAGCCTCTTCCATTCAGGGAAGCTGTCGACCCATTCGAAGGGACTGCTGCAGATCGAACCGAGCGGGTTCTTGCAGATGAATCCCGTGGATGCCGTTCGATTCGCCCTCGGCACGGGGGATCGAGTTCGCCTCTCGAACAGCCGGGGCGAGTTCACGACCACGGTGAAAGTGCTCGATCGCGTGCCCGAGGGATTGGCATGGCTCCCCGATCACTTTGCACAGGACGCAATGCGACTCTTTGACTGTGTCATCGATCCGGACACGAAAGTCCCATCCTGTCTGGCGGCGTCCGTGTCGGTGATGAAAACAACGTAAGCGGACGAGAACCAAATGGTTTTTTCACTTGTCATCCTGGAGTGTTGTCGTGACTGAACTAAGCTTGCGACTTGCAGTTTCGCTCGGCCAGATACTGGCGGAAATGGGCATCGTGATGATAACGGTCGCGACCATGACCTATTTCGAGCGGAAGGTACTCGGCTGGATGCAGGATCGCATGGGCCCGATGGAAGTCGGTCCCTATGGAATCCTCCAACCGGTCGCCGACGGCATCAAATTGTTCTTCAAAGAGGACATCGTGCCGGCCGGCGCGAACAAGGCCATGTTCGCCCTGGCGCCGATGTTGACCATGGTCGTCTCCATGATCGGATTCGCCGTCATCCCCTTCGGCCCGAACATGACCATGGACATCTTTGGGATCACGATCAAACCGTTCGTCGTCGCCGACATCAATATCGGGATCTTGTACATCCTGGCGATTGCCTCGATCGGCGCCTACGGCATTATCCTGGGAGGCTGGGCATCCAACAGCAAGTACTCACTGCTGGGAGGCTTGCGCGCCGCGGCCCAGGTCATCAGCTACGAGTTGAACGTCGGGCTGGCCATCGTCGGCGTGCTGCTGTTGGCAGGGTCTCTGAGCCTCGTGGAGATCACAGAAGCCCAGGCAGGCGGCTTCTGGCATTGGTTCATCTGGGGAGCACGCCCCGACGGATTCTTTCCGATCCATACCCAAATCTTCGCCTTTGTCGTCTTCATCATTTCTGCCGTGGCCGAGACCAATCGTATCCCGTTCGATCTACCGGAGGCAGAAAGCGAACTCGTGGCTGGATTCTTTACGGAATATAGCGGCATGCGGTTTGCCTTCTTCGTCAGCGCGGAATATGCCAGCATGACCCTCGTGTCCTGCGTCGCCGCCTCGTTGTTCTTGGGTGGCTGGAACGCCCCCTATCCTGGCACGATCTTCGGGTATGTCGGCCTCGAACAGCTGGCCTGGGTGGAGCACATCGCCTGGTTTGCGGCTAAAGTCTATTTTTTCCTCTTCCTGTTCATCTGGATACGCGCCACGTTGCCCCGACTGCGCTACGATCAATTGATGCGGTTCGGTTGGAAGGTCATGTTGCCGATCGCGCTGGCCAACATCGTCATCACGGCCATCACCGTGTATTTCTTTCCGAGGGGCTGAAACGGGTTATCTGG
>WNEZ01008035.1_pt1 | contig 16694 bp, 16 predicted proteins | sample 5400521 | NCBI WGS metagenome assembly WNEZ01 (sample SAMN13153339, study PRJNA577476) | soil metagenome | isolation source: 120 cm saprolite under Douglas fir tree site 2 hole 1 replicate 1 | place: USA:California | collected 2015-04-18
ACGCAGTTCCTTGGCATCCGGGTGCCCGTCACGTTCGACACGTGCGAGGTTATCGAGGAACGCTGGGCGAATTGGTTGCGGCAAGACCCTGCAGTTGCGATCGAAACCCAGGCGGGCAACCTCCGTAGGCTTAAGGCACTCTACATCGACTGCGGCGAGAAGGATCAGTTCAATCTGCTGTACGGTGTCCGTAGGTTCGTTCGGCGGCTCAACGAGCTCGGCATTGCGCATCGCTATCAGGAGTTCCCCGACAACCACACCAGTGTCGATTACCGGATGGACGAGAGCTTGCCTTTTCTCGCCCAGGCGCTGTCCGGCTGATGTCTGGCCTTTCGCTGCGCGACCTCGACGACGCCTCTCAAGGCCGAGCTCACATGCAGGTAAACGAAGATTCATCGATCTCGTTGGTCAAGCGAAGACCATGTTCGGACCTGATTCGCTGCGCAGCACGATGGCGCGCCTCGTTGGAGCCGAGGACGACCAAGTTCCATTGGAAGATCCGAGCCGTCAGTTCCCAATACTTGCGCAATCCTCGAATGGCGTCATGCTTCGATTTCAGCGCCGATGCTGCCGGTCTCCTGATCAGCCCCAGGTCCATTGCTTCTTTGACCATCAGTCGATGACAAACCTCGGCGACCACCTCTGTCGTCGTGACACCTGCCACCTCTTCCTTCCGGCAGCGCTCTATCAGGTCTGCGCACTGGCCCGACTCCCCCAGTAAACCGTAGATGAAGATGTTAGCGTCGACGAAAACGAGCGCGCCGCCGGGCAGTGCGGGCAGCGGGTGAGCCATCTAGAGATATTCGAGGTCCGGATCTTCTGCGATCCACTTGACGGTCTCGGGGTCGAGCTTCTTGAAAGTGGAAGCAATCTCCATCGCTTCCTTCCAGGCCTGCTCGGCGCGCGCGATACGCTGCGCACGGCCCTTGGCGGGCCAATGCTTGCGAATGAACGCCGCTACCTTTGGACTGGTCTTCTTCATCGACGAATCGGAGGCCTTCGCCACGCGATTCGCGGACTTCGCGGCTGAAGAAGACGAGCGTTTTGCGCGCGCTCCACTCATGTTTCCCAATCTACCATTCAACGGCGGCGAGAGCGACAACCGCGAGCCCATCGCACTGATGGACCTCGCGCGAAAAACACAGTCAGCAGACCCCCGAACCTGAGCAATCCACCCAGCAACCCCGCGTCTGCTCGCAAGGAGGCGGGAGGCACCTCGACATTTCCTTCACGCGCGCAGAACACGCCCCCGATGAAATAAAAAAACGGCGCACTATAGGAACGCGACGGGCGAAACGACCAGCAAGATTTGAAAGGAGGTTCTCGTCCGAGGTCCAGGTCTCGTCCTCACTCACCGTCCGGGGCCAACTGATTGAGGACAATGGGCTTTTAGCCTACACATGAGATTCTGAGCCTCAAAATGGAGAAAAAACATTGGCTGATCCTTTATGACGTGCCGTCGCGTTGCGGAAAGAGTCGGGCCTTTCCGCGAGAGCGCACGTTCGGGCGCGGTCACGCCAAGGAGATCGGAGGCCAGGGTGGGAGACCCGAGCCACGCGGCGTCGGCCAAGGCCGGACCATCTGGAATGATTCGGCGAGAATTCCTCAACAGTGGCCATGATATTTCGGAGGTCGCGAGAAGTTTTACCCCGCTTCGTAGCCGGTGGCGGTTCTTGGCGCCGACTGGAGCATCGCCTTCGCGCAGCTGCGTCCGGCTGTGCGGCGACGCCAACGAGGAACGGTGCGCTGTTGCGGGAGAGAATACGAAGGCTGTTTCGGTTCTTACGGTCCCAAATCGGACGCGCTTGCAGAAACCGCATCACGCTGATTTTCGTGGCTGTCCTGGTCGCGACCTTCGCGTCAGGAACCTCAAAGTCTGAGTCGCGACCAGCCGACCCACCGTCCGAAGCCAAGCGGTTGGCACAGCAATGCTCATCGTATGAAAAATCCGGAAACTACTCCCGAGCGGAGACGATCTGCCGCGAAGCGCTAGCAACCCGAGAGCGGCTGCTCAGCCCCAACCATGCCGACGTTGCGGAAAGTCTGGACGCGCTGGCGACCGTCTATTACGACGAGGCTCGCTTTGACGAAGCTGAGGAACTCCTGCAGCGCTCGCTCGCCGTCGACGAGAGAGTCTTCGGGAGCCATAGTTCCAAAGCTGCCACTAAGATTCACCATCTGGCTGTCGTGCTTAACGATCAAGGCAAGTATCCGGAGGCTGAGACTCTATATCGCCGCGCCTTGGCAGTCTGCGAGGAGAATCATCCAGCGAACCGTTCTGAGATTGGCGAGATAGACAACGACTTAGCAACGCTCTACGACGATGAGGGCAAATATCCTCAAGCAGAGCCCTTATATCTCAAGGCGCTGGCCATGAGAGAGAAAGCCGATGGCCTCGGAAGTTGGCAAGTCGGAGAGACTCTCGACAATCTCGCTACCCTTTTTGGTGCTGAAGGTCGTTACGCCGAAGGGGTTCCGCTCGAGCGCCGCGCAATCGCGATATACGCGAAAGCGCTCGGACCGGAACACCCTAAACTTGCAGCGCTAAACGTTGACCTCGCGGAATTGTATGAAGATGAAGGAGACTATCTTAAGGCCGGGCCGCTTCTCGAACGGGCCCTGAGTATCCTTGTGAAGACTTTCGGGTCGCAACATCCCGACGTTTCCGAGACTCTACGCGATCTCGGCGCTCTCTCCGAAGTGGAGGAAGACTATTCATCGGCCGAACAACAGTACCGGCGGGCTCTTGAGATTCGAAAAAAGATATTCGGGCCGGATCACCGGTACGTAGCCGAAGCGCTCAATGATTTGGGGTCTTTGTACGAAAAGGAGCGGCGGTATCGTGAGGCCGAGCCGCTTTTGGAGCGTGCGGTAGCTATTCGCGAGCGCACCCTCGGTCCAAGTCATCCAGAAGTGGCCGAAAGTTTGGGCCGTCTGGCCGGCGTCTTGGCCTCCACGGGCCAAACTGAAGCCTCGCTCGCACTATTCGAGCGCGCACGCCAATCGCTCATAAGCGTTCGGCGCGCCGACGCTGGGTTGAATGACGAGGCTCTGGTCAACCTTTTGAAAACGGGAAACGCAGACCTCCGAAACTACGTTAGGTTGCTCGCTGTAGTCGCTCGGAGTTCTCCGCCCTACGATTCGGCTGCTGCTTCTGCACAGGCCTTCATTGTCGCTGAGCAGATACGTAACGGCTTATCTCAGCTGGCTCTCGCTCGCGCAGCGGCGCGATCTGCCCCCAGCAACCCGGAGATAGCGGCCCTTGTGAATCGTGCGCAGCAATTGCGCGACCGTCTTCGAGCGATAACGAAGAAACTGACTGAGGAATACGGAAAACCCGGTGCGCCACGCGATCCTGATCGACTATCGAGACTGCAGCAAGAGGAAGCTCAACTTAGTACTCAGTTTCATGAGGCTGACGACGAAATGCGCCGCCGATTTCCGGCCTATGCCGATCTTACGGCACCCGACCCTATCGATCCCTCAACTGCGGCGCAGTTGCTCGACTCCGACGAAGCGCTGATCTCCTACTTGAGTCTGGATGACCGCCTGATTGTCTGGCTGCTGCGTCCTGGTAGGTCGCTAATATACCGCGACATCGATGTGAAACGCGCGGACCTTGCCGCGGCGGTAAGTCGCATTCGTCTGAGTCTCGACCCAAATAGACCCTTCGATGTGATCGATGCCTACGGCGTCTATTCAGTGACACTGAAGCCATTCGAGTCGGACCTGGTCGGGGTCAAGTCGCTGCTTCTTGTGCCCGACGATCTCCTGCTCAAGGTCCCGTTTTCGGCTCTGATCACCAACGATCGCGGCGGAGCGTTTGGTGTGCTCGCTGAGCAGTACAAAAAGCACAGTGCTCCGACATCTGAGGATTTCGAAACCCTTTACACTCAGATGCCTTGGCTCTCGAAGCAGAATCTCGCACTTAGCGTTCTACCTTCAGCGACATCATTGCGTGCGCTCCGCGGAGAGGCGAAAGCCGTACCGGATCAATCAACGGCGCCATCGAAAAACGAGCAAGCGTTCATCGGCTTTGGCGATCCGCTTCTCGAGGGGAGGGGCGATCAACGGGGTGGCTCCATGGTCACATCAACAGGCACTCTAGCGACTAGCGCCATACGCGCCTTGGCGCGACTGCCGGGGACGCGCCGCGAGCTTATAGCAGAAGCGAAAGCTCTCGGAGCCGATACGCAAGACAGCCTTTTTATGGAGGAGCGTGCATCGAAACCATGGGTCACGAAGCTCAGTCGCGATCGGTTACGTGCTGCCAGAATCGTCGCTTTCGCGACCCACGCGTTGATTGCTGGCGAGATCACGGGCTTGAAAGACCCAGCCCTCGTTCTTACTCCACCTCCGAGGCCAACCGATGAAGATAATGGGCTTTTGGGGACAAACGATATTCTGAGGCTCAAGTTTGAGAAAAACGATTGGTTGATCCTCTCTGGGTGCAACACCGGGGCGTCCAACGGTACCGGTGAGGGGCTCTCCGCTCTGGTTCGCGCGTTCTTTTATGCGGGCGCCAGATCTCTCCTGGTTTCGCAGTGGAGCGTGGACGACGCGGCAACGGAGAAGCTGATGACCGCTGCGCTAGTCTCGTACGCGCAAAACAAATCTCTTTCGCACGCTGAAACGCTCAGACGAGCGATGTTGGAAGTGATGAAACAGAACAAACCGTACGCATACTTTGCGCATCCATTCGCTTGGGCACCCTTTATCGTCGTAGGCGAGAACAGGAGCGAGGGAGTGCGTCGTGAGCGGCGACCGCAAACAGAACCCCCACCCAGTCTCAAGGGTCTCCGCCTTCCCGGTGCGCCCTCTGCGGGAGCACTCGGACCTTCAATTCTTTAAACGCGGAATGTTCCAAACTACTGACTCGTCGATCTCTGTCGAAAAAGGCTCTAGACGTCCGTAGTGAAAGGAGCTGTCCGTGAAACGGATTGTGAGTACTTTGCCTTCAGTCGACCCGATCGTAAAGCAGCCGCGCCTTGACCGCGACGCCGAGCACCATCTTGACCTCGGCCTCGCCCCCCGAGAACTTACCGAACAAGGCGCTCGACTCCCCGCCACGTGCGTTTGCAGCGGCCGGAAGGTCTGATTCTGTCGCGACGCTCCAGAAGAGTGCCTGACCGACGGCCGCCATTATCTGCTTGGGGGCGGTTACCGCCCGGCCGCATTGATGAGGGAGCGCGCTGGCGCAGTCGTTCGGATTCTGTCGCGAGTCACGCGGCGACTGCGTCTTCGCGCGGTGAACTCGGATATTCGCGAAATCGATAGACTCCTCGGCGGACCCGCAGTGGCCAGGGCTTAGCGTGATGAGCGAGTACCGCTTTCGCTAAAGCCGCACATGCGGCGTGAGCGGCGGTGAAATGCTGACCCTGCTCCGGGACGCGCTCAAAAGAGCCGGACGCGGCTTAGTCTGTCGGCGCCGTTTCCATTGTCGTCATGCATAGGTTGAATGATATTTGACTTCTCGTGACAACAAGGCTTTTCTTCGCCGGCACAGCACGGCCAGTAGGTAAGCATGATGAGAAACCGCGACAGGCAGGCCTCGTTGCTTAGGCGAGGAATCCCTCCGGTGAGTGGGATCAGTCGACCAGCTTCGCCTCTACGGGAAGAGTTGCACGAATAGTAGCTTTCAATCGTTCACCAGCATCGGGAAGGGCGCCCTCGGCCCAAATGACAGTGTGACAGTGGTTCGTATCGAAATGTGTTTTTTGCTTTTCGAAGTAACCCTTTTCGCATGTATAGATCACTGGCCGTCCCAAGCCTTCCGCGAACCCGCCTTCCCAATATGCGCCGGGATTCCCGCTGGTCAATTCGCAGATCAGAAACCGCGACTTCCTGATCTCGACGCGCAGGCGGTCATCGATCAGGCCTGCAGGCGGGTTGTCGATGATGCGTCTCAGGTCGAACCCCGTGTTCGAAACAGCCGGCCTAAAGCATTCCGCGAACACGCGATCGAGGAATTGATTGCCGAACGGCATCGCCATGAATGCGATGGGACCTTCCGAGTGCGACCTTTGCAATTCAGCGAACCGCTTCCAACCCTCGAACGTCAAGCGTACGCTGCGAATCTCGTTGCGACGCTGGCTCGCGAGCACAGGTGGCGGGACGCTACCGAGTGGCTCATTAACCGAACGAACTCTGGGCGGAAACCGCAGCACACCGCTCCTCTCAAATTCATCCGCCAAATACCAGATTCCTCCAGGATCGAGGCAACCTACGACCGGTACAAGGTCGTCCGGACCGAAAGGGATCTCCCCTCCCGGATCTTGTCGTGACTGCAAGCGATCCCCGACAAAGCGAATGAGGTTGTCGGCCTGCTCCTCGACGCCCGGCAGCCGCTGTTCCGATACGATTTGTTCGACGAGACGACCCTCGACCACGGGACGTTCTTCTTGGCCGGCCGGCGTCTTCCGCGCCCAGTAACTCAGAAGCGCCCGCGCCCACAAGTTGTCCTGGCTCAGGCGCGTAATGAGCGCGGCCACACTAGAGGCATTCTGCTCAAAAATGTCGAATACGCCGCAGCGCGAACAGGTGAACCGGGACACGCGCACGTAGTTGTACCGCGAGAACGGTGTCGTCAATACTACTGCACGCCCGGTGCAGATTGGACACTGACACTGAGTTCCGTCCGGCATTCTTTTTCTCCGAATCTGGGCAGCAAATTTCTGCCCCGAATTGCCTCAAAAAAAGGCCTACATCTTTATCTTCGCTAGTTATCCATCGCAGCCCCGTTGCCCCGCAGCGTCAGACTCCTGCCTTTCGCCGGTGCCCGCGGGTTATCTTCGTCCTACGCGCGGCGACAATCTTCTTCGGTTCCGGCCCAAATCTTTGGAGCGCATCGAGAACCTGCTTCCTATCGGGGCCCGTATTTAGTTGCTCGTTCACGCGCGCCCCGCAGAGGAAATACTCGCCTGCTTCCTACTCAAGCGCCTTCAACTTTTCGCGCGACTTCGGCGGGAGGTCGGCCTTTGCTAATCCTTTTATGATCGCTCGCAGCTCACTGTCGCTCGCACTGAGTTCGAGAAGCTTGGCGATTGCATGGTCCATTCGCTCCTTTTGCTGGGGCGACGTCTGTTTCCACAAGTAACCGACTGCCAGAGTCTCCATCACTTCGGTCAATTGTGTAATCGCTTCGCTTTCCTTATCCGCCTTCTCCCTCGGGCCACTCCACTCGGTCAACGCCCCTTCTGCGCTGCGGACCGTCTCAAGTCAAGTTTGCGAAAACGTCCCGCCCAAGAGTCACCTCGTCCCGGTTTTTCCTGTGTAGGGGTTGATGTTTCCCCGAGTACTCCAGTTGTCAAGCTTCGTATGATTCGGCGCCGTTCGGACGTATGGGCTGACTAATCGCCCATCCTGCCGAACGTAACTCCTCACATGGACCGGCGACCGACCGTAACTCCGAGCGTACTGGTGATATCCCCCTGCCATCACAATTCCAGGCATCGCTAAAGCGGCGAAGAGTGCCATTCACGCTATACGCTTGTGAGTTTTCATATAGCCCTCCCGATCTGCAGCTCTCCGCTTAGTTCCGAAGTGAACGCAAGACTTCGAGCCGCGCGTCGCGTTTCTGCCTCGAAGCGGTGATGCGCGAATGTCCCGCGCACTGCCGATAGGAACATCAGAACGAAAAGGACCGCGATGATCGGGCTCTGGAAGCCGTACTCGATCCAAAGGTCGATCCTGCACGCGACGTAATACAGAAGCGCAATCACAGCGGCGACCCTCGACATCCGTCGGATACCGAAAGCCAATCCGGCCATGAGGCCGGCGTCGGTCAGACACCACAGATCAAACCCCATGACGTGAAATCCGAAACCGCCCAGCACCGCAAAGATCGCGGTCACGATCGAGCAGTACACGGCTGCGTGAAATCCTTGACGTGCGGCAGAGACGGCCGCGTCCTTGTCCCCAACTGCTGGCCAGAGAGAAAACCCTGTTCTCCGATTCATTGACATTCACCTTTCTCGTCGTTGGTACGCGTTAACGAGCCGCCGCTTCGGTTGGAGGCTCGTTCAGTCTTCGCCGGAGCCGTCATCGGACCCGACACCGTTGTCCGGTCCGTAGCCGCCGACTCCGCCGTCTCGCTCGTAATAGTTGCGGAGATACGTGTCCGGATTCCCTGGCGCGATCTCGCCGGTATAGGGATTCAAATTGCCGGGATAGCTGTAATTGTTGAACGGATTGCCGTCGGAATCGCTTCGCCAGTACGGTTGGACGTACGTCCCGTCGCTGCGGTAATAACCTTGAACATACTGAGCAGCCCAGGAGGGGGAAGAGGCCATGAGCGTGAAGGCGGCAGCGAGCACCATTTTTCCGAACCACTTCGTTTTCAACATCGTCGAATCCTCCGTTTGTTTGCGCCGGTATTGCATTTTGGGACCGGGGCTCTTGGTTAGTAGAGACTCTCGACGCGACAATTTTTTCCCTGCGCCGGCGACCAACGGCTGATTTAATGGATCTCAGTGAGCTTCTCGCGCGAGCTTTGGCGAGGGAGGCGCAGGCTTGGGAGACGGTTGTTCGGCAGTACGGCCCCCTGATTTGGCGTCTGCTGCAGAAGTTTCGAAATCTGGAAAAGGAAGCGCTTGACGATCTCTTTCAGGACGTTTTCACGGTCTTACTGAACGGCGGACTCAAGAGCTTTCGGGGATCTTCCGAGCACGAGTTCCACGCGTACCTCAAGACCATCGCGGAGAACGAAGCCAGGAGCTGTCTCCGAAAACACGGTCGCAAGCTCGAGGTCTTCGAACAACCGACGGACTCCAGCGAAGGCAGCGACCTTCTGGGCTCCTTTGACATTTTCATCGATCCTTCGCCAGGACCAGAGGAACAGGCGATTAGTCTGGAAATCCGCACAAAGCTGGGTGGGTGTATCGAACAGATCCAGCAGATAGACCAGGAGATCTTCTGGATGAGAGAAAGGGGCCTCGCCTACAAGGAGATAACCGAAACCCTGAGGCTGCCGCAAGGAACGGTCGCGTCGAAGTACCACAGGGCAAAAGCAGCACTCGCCGACTGTCTCGAGAAAGCAGGACTTACCGGAGTCTGGGAAAAATAATGCGGTTCAGGAGTCCTCCCATATGGGAGGTACGAAACAATGATTTGGAGCGAACAACCAACCGGTTTTCATCAACTTGAGAGCAGGCAGTTCATCCTGAAGCGAATCGGACGGGTGCTTTTCGCGGGTCTAATCATCGGCGCAGTTGTCTTTTGCGCTCGGCCGTCGTTGGCATCGGACAACGACGCCGTTGACATTGTATCCAGCGATGGCGAGCACATCATCATGCAGTCCGGTCAGGTCTACCAGTCGGATGATCCGGGAACTTCGTCCACGTGGCAATCTGACGACGACGTGGTGATCACGCCCGATGACACGATAATCAACAAGGATGAAGGTGGGGAGTCGGTCGACGGTACTGAAGAATAGGTTCTAGCGATGGGCGAAATTGATCGGCGGATACTCGGGCAGCTCAGCCAAACGTCACGACCTGATTGCCCAACGATCAAGGCGCTGGGCGATTTTCTGGACCAGAGCGTCGAGGCCGACCGGAGAGCGTCGATAGAGATGCACCTTCGATCATGCCCAGCGTGCATCAATCGCCTTATCGAGCTTCGCGAGCTAGCCCGGCTCCAAGACCAAGGTCCTGAACCTAGCGCGGCGCTCTTGCGGGAGGTGATTTCAATGGTGCGAGCAGAGACCAGTTCGACCTCCACGGCGGAGCCGTCGTTCCTCGGACGACTCGCTTCGATGTTCGAATCAGTCAGAGGTTTCGCCACTGATTTTCGCTTCGTTTTAGCCATAGGTGGAGCCGCTGCGGCCGCTTTGGTGGCGGTCGTACTTCTACGTTCACCAGAAATCGGCCGACAGCATAACGGATCTGGAGAACAATCTGCGGAGGAGAGCGCGGGTGCTTTTGCGGAGCGAGCCCTTTCGAAACGAATCGTTCCCGCCATTGTGCCCGTTTCTGCCACCTCTAGGTCGCTTAACGAGCACGTTCTGGCCGCTCTCGAATCACTCCCAAAGACTCTCGTTCTTGAGCAGACGCGCGGAGTGGTGAACACAACGGTCTATCGAGAAGCGGCACCGGCGACGGTTTTGGTGGTGACAGACTCCGCGCTCGGCAGCGGCGTTGTCATCGACAGTGCGGGATCAATCCTCACCAACTACCACGTCATTCGCGACGCGAAGCGGGTGGCGGTGGTCTTCAAACCAAAACAAGGAGTCGACATCAAAAAGGACCTAGCCTACGCCGCGATTCCCACGAAGGTAGACGAGACCGCTGATCTAGCTGTGCTGAAGGTCGCGGCTCCAGCACGGCTTCTTCACCCTCTCCAGATCGCGGACGTTTCAAGGCTCGAAGTGGGCGACGACGTGCACGCGATTGGGCACCCCGAAGGCGAAGTGTGGACCTACACGACCGGAACGATTAGCCAGATCAGACCACGTTATGAGTGGAAGGAGGGTGACGAAACCCACCGGGCGACGGTGATCCAAACGCAGACGGCGATAAACCCAGGAAATTCTGGAGGCCCGCTTCTAAACAATCAGGCCCAGGTCATCGGAATAAATTCATTCCGAATCGAAGGCGAAGGTCTAAACTACGCTATCGCGAGCGACACGGTCGAAGCTTTTCTGAAACGCCCCACTAGCCGTGTAACTCACGCGCCGACCCATCCTGGCGAAGAGATCTCAAAGATTGAGCGCTTTGGCGACCATATAGCCGGCGCTTACATGGGGTCTCCAACTCCGCCGCCGGACACGTGGCTGGTATTCGGTGCGTCGAGCCAAACCCCCGAGTACGCGGTCATGGGAGTTTCGAGCAAGGCGACACTCGACACGGTGGTCAAGGGTGTCGATCCAAAGTGGCAAGAGGTTGTTTACTACTACGACGTAAACTGTGATGGCATCGTTGATTTGATCGCCCATAAGTCCGCGGGCAGCGATAAACCGGACAGCTACCAACGTCCCGAAACTCCGATTCGTCTCGATAGTCTGGCTCGCGATTTGGCTCAGGCGTTCGACAGCGGATTGATTCCTTATCGCCAAGTCAAATTGTGTCGCTGAGAACCATTGACGATGGAGCGAAGCTTCGGCCTCACGCGGCTCGGAAAGTCACTTTTCCTGATGGCCGCTATCGTGCTCGTGGGATGCGGAACTTCGACGGCTGCGAGCCCAAACCCCACCGCGCAACCGCTTCCGTCATCAACGAGAGGGAATCACGAAGAACTGCTTCGTCAAGGCGCTGACGCACTTAAATTGGGCCGGACAAAGCTAGCGATCGAAGATTACAAAGCTGCTCTCGAAGCTGCACCACCGGATCCAGCAAAACGGGGTCTGATCGAATTCGTCCTGGGCATCGCGTACCAGAAAGCTCAACACTGGCAAGAATCAGCAGACACGCTCAACGCCGCAATTCGAGACAACGATCATCTCGGCTACCTCGCCTATTCTCTTCTGGGCTTCTGCTATCAACATCTAGGTCGATGGCAGGAAGCACTCGGTTCCTTTCAGCAAGCCGCCAAGCTGAAACCCGACGACCTTGGAGTTCAGGCCGGTCTCGGTGCGGCGCTCATTGGCGTCGGAAGACCGAAAGAAGCGATCGCTCCTCTTGAAAGTGTTGCCCGTCGAAATCCAACCCTTCCCGGGAACCATTTTGCCCTTGGCCTCGCGTACAGCCAGACTGGGCAACTTGAGGCAGCTATCAACGAATTCAAGGAAACCATTCGCCTCGACCCGAGCAACGCCCCTGCTTATCTGTACCTGGGCGAGGCCTTCGGAATGAGCAAACGGTCGGACGACCAAATCTCTGCCGAGTTGCACGCGATCAGCCTGAACCCAAAATTGGCCGGAGCGCACTACTTGTTGGGTACAGCATACGGCGCCACGAATAGGCTTCCTGAAGCAGCGTCTGAATATCAAAAAGCCCTCGACCTGAAGCCGGACTACTTTGATGCTTACGCGGGGCTCGCGTCCGCGGATGTTCAGTTGCAAAGGTGGTCAGACAGTTGGAGGGCGTTGCAGGCTTCGGAACGCTTGAATGGTTCGACCAATTCCGCTGCCTACTTGAACCTCGCGATTTCGTACCAAACGTTCGGTCTATGGCAACAGAGCGTGAACAGCGTCGATCAGGCTATCAAGCTTAAGCCAGACTGCGTGGAGTGCTACTGGTTGCTTGGCAATGGTTATGAGAATCTGGGCCGCGCCGAGGAGTCTCGGAAAGCTTACGAGAACGCTCTTGTCCTCAGACCGAACTATCCCTCTGCCCTCGCCGGATTGGGCCAACTCGCCGAAACCTCCGGCGATTTCGCCGGCGCTCAACATTATCTGGATGCCGCAACCCGCTCCCTTGGTCAATTCGCCGACGCGAACCTACGAAGACAAACTGAAGCGAGCATTCTCCTAGAGCGCGGGAATATCGAGCGCGACCGCGGCAACTACGCTCCAGCTTTCGACTTTTACACCCGAGCCATTGAAGGGTATCGATCAATCGGCAATCGCAAGGAAGCGGGAGCGACCCTCGCAAAGGTTGCTGAAGTGTATCGACAGATAGGCGACTATCAAGCATCTGCGCAATGGTATGATTACTCCCTTCAGGAGAGCCAACGGGCTGGAGACGTCGATGCTCAAATGACAGCGCTGCTTCGGCTCGACTACCTCGCAGCTCAGATCGAGGATCGATCCGCCCTTGCCAAGTACGAACAGGAGGGCGAGCAACTTGCCGCGACCGTTTTCCACGACCGTTCGAGGGCGTTGAATCTTGCTACGGGAGAGTTTTTTCTCGCTCTCGGGGAAATAATGGCCGACTACGGCTCCCCGAGCGATGCGATAAAGCTCCTAGAGCCGCTGGTCGCTTACTACCGCAAATTACCACAGAATGAGCAGACCCTTCGCAGGCTAGCTTTCGCTTCAGGCTTTCTGGGCGAAGCGTATATGCGTGCTGCGCGTTATCGCGACGCTCTCGACGCATTCTCACAGGCGCAGAAGATCGCGGAAACACATAACTCTCCCGAAGTTATGCGAATCTATGCGCGGATGGGTGATGTTTATGAGAAGCAGGGAGACCTGGATTCTGCGCTTTACTATGGCCGTCGCGCTGCTGAAGCACTGGAACGTTTCGCGGCTGCTCAAGAACTGCCAGAGCTGCAGCTTTCCTCACAAGAACTTGCTTGGGGTCCATACGAAAACCTAACACGCGTGACGTTCGAGCTGTACGCGAAAACCCACTCCGTCGATCTGCTTGATCAAGCATTTGCGTATCACGAACAAGCTCGAACGCGTGCTCTTCGAGATCTCCTGAACGAAGCAGGCATCCGCGCTCGTGAGGGCGTCGATCCACAGCTAGTGAGACAAGAAGATAGCCTACGAGCAAAGCTCGTCGCGCTTCAGAGTGCATTCTCCGACATCACGGTCTCCGAACTAAGAAAGACATCGCTAGAGCAGGCTCTGACAACGCAGGTGACAGAGCTGCGTCACCTGCACGACAAGATCGCGGCGACGAACGCGAAATATGAAATCATGGCCCCACCTGGGCTCGTGCGATTGGCTGACGTGCAAAAACTCCTCAACGATGACACCGTCTTGCTGGAGTACGACTTGGGCCCCGCAATTTCGGGAGTGGGGTTCATCACTAGGACTGACAAACGGATCTACCGGCTTCCTGCCCAAGCAACCATCGACGAAGCGCTGCAACAGTTCCTTCCGACTCTTCGAGAACCGCTATTTGGAACCTCAGACATGGAAAGGCATGTTCAGTTCGCAAAGCAGCTTTACGTCGATCTCGTTCGGCCCTTTCACGATCAAATCGCAGGCAAACGCCACATCGTGATCGTGCCAGATGGCGATTTATTCTATTTGCCGTTCGAGGCCATTATCGATCCTGACGCAAAACTTGATGGGCCGGCGGACTCTCTGGCGTCTCAGCCCTACTTGGGCAAGACCTACGATTTCAGCTACGCGCCGTCCGCCTCTGTCCTGGTAACTCTTGACCGCATTCGAACCAGTCCGAGCTCCGCTCAACACCCGCTGCTAGCTTTCGGAGACCCTGTCTTTCAATCGACCGCTCAACCGTCTCAAATCGCGCTCAGCACCCGCGGAATCTATGAGAAAATGGGCGTTGGCTTTGATCGCCTGTCGTATTCGGCTGAAGAAGTGCGTGGAATAATAGCGGTCTATGGAATCAGCCCGGATTCAGACTCTGTATATGTTGGCAGCAAGGCCACCAAAAAGGCGTTGTTGGCGCTCGACTTAAGCCAGTACCGTACTCTCCACTTTGCCACCCACGCCGTTATGGGCGACGAGGTCAGATGGATCACCCAGCCGGCTCTAATCTTTTCTCCAGATGGTACAGGTGCACCTGACAGCGACGTGCTGAAAATGTCCGATATATTCAATCTTCGCCTGAACGCGAATCTCGTCGTGCTGTCGGCATGTGAGACCGCGCGCGGCAAGATGTCTCGCGGCGAAGGCATAGTCGGCCTGACGAGTGCGTTCCTGTTCGCTGGCAGTCGATCGGTCGTCGCGAGCCTTTGGAACGTGAATGACGAGTCCACGAGCCTCTTCATGGAGTCGTTCTATACGAATCTTAAGAACGGACGCTCCAAAGCGGATGCCCTACGTGAGGCGCGCCTGCAGACCATGCGGAGGGAGATCAAGAGCGCAGTGACCGGCGAGCAGCAGTCTTTGGCTTCCCCATTCTTCTGGGCCCCCTTTGTGCTGATCGGCGAATGGAATTGATGAATGGAATTGAACAACGACTCCATCGAGTCCTACCCTAAAAGAATTCTCGCCTGTCTATTTTGCTTGACCGAATAGGTCTCAAGGGCGGTCGCGTCACTCCCAAAAGGAAAGCAAAGCAGGATCGACGTTCATCAAAACACGCGTCGAAGAAAGTCGCGTATATCTGACCACCCATCAACCAAGGTCAGATTCTTCGGTCGAACAAACTCTGCCTCCAACTGGTTGTAAGGTTGTCTAATGAGAAACACTACCTCGCATATGTCACACAACCGCCGTGCCTTGTTGAGATCATCTTCCACAAAAGCACGTATCTGTTTTCGAGCGGAGATAACAAAATTCCCCGTATTAAAGAGAGGATCCCTCGTGTCCTTATTTCTCCGTTCCACAACCAGTCTATCCCATTCGATATCCTGATTTCTCAGCCACCTTTTCGTGATGGTGGTAATTGGCAGAAAACCCACCAGTTCGCGGGCGATTCCCGGTTTCCCAAACAATTGCTCCAAGCCACGTGCTCACGGAGCCAAGTAGAAACGCGACCTCCAAAACTCTGAATTCCAGGCGGCAATGTATTGGCGTTTCGAGCGAGCTGGATATCTTTCGGGCAGAGGCCATCCTCGGTACGTAAAAATCCACACATCGAAGCCTAATTCGTTCCGAATTCTTCTGAGCATCTCAGCGGCTTTCTCCATAGGCGGCGTCTCCGTCCAGTAAGTGGCCAATTGAAGACCGCCTGCTCATCATCTACCGTGACGCTAGCACCTGAGATCTCGTGAACCGGTATTCGTGTTATCGCGGGCCGTGTATCAGCTCGGCCCGTTCGGCACGGCTGCGAAGAAACTCAAAGAATGGGATTTGAAGCCCTGAGGTGCCGAGTGACACGTTCTCGCTGTTCATACGCGTCTATTGGCCCGACAACGGCCGTCCCGGACACCCCCACGAAACAGAATCACCCCACGCCGCCTAGCTAGCGATGTCCGCACTCAGATCACCTACAATTAGTCCTTTATCTCTTTTCCGCGCGGAAACTCGTGTGACGCGAGGATTTCCGACGGTCAGTCCGCGACCCTGCTCCAGAAAGACCATAAAAGATCATCCGAGCAGAGATCCGGTGTGATTTTCGTATTTTTCCATCGGCGCTCCGAAATCAGCGCGCAGCGGGTGCGGCGTTTACGCCGACTGGCTACCTACACGCCCGCTTAGCAATTACCCATCCGTCGCCCTTTCGTGGCAGCTTGGCAGCTCTGGGCGCGTGGGATTGGTCACCCGTTTACGATCTTGGAGTTGAAGCGACGATAGCCGTGAAACGGGTTCTACAAAAGAGCTGTCAGTCCATTTCTTAGATTCTGAGGAACCTCGATGTCAAAGGATCAAATACCCCGTCTCTCATCCGACGGTTGGAAGGCGCGAAAGCGTGAACCGGCTCCGGACCTCGACAGTCTCACCCGCTTCGATCAGGATACAGGAAAGATAATAGGCCAGGTTCTTTTCGGCACGAAACTGAAGTGGGGGAAGGAACCAGAAACAGGGATCGAGCGAACTAACGTTCTCACGTTGATTGACAAAGCGGCGAAGCCGTCAGAGATCACATGGGTGCGACGGATCTACGATATTCTATGCGACACGGTTCACCCGAGTATTGGTTGGAATCGTTGTTTCTGATCCAGGACCAATCCCGTCGGAAGATACCTCAGTGTTGACCTTCAGCGCGAGCCGACGTTCGCAGGGCCTACTTGGTGACCTCCCGTCTGCCATCGGAATGGGCGCCCTTTGGGCTTCCCAATGGCTGGGCGTCATGTGGTGCATAGATGAGCGTGTCAACGCCGAACTAAATTGTCACTTTTTCGCCGATGCAGATGTCCCTCGTTTAACGAACTCTTTATTTCTCGCGCCCGACACGATTGCTGGTTGCGTCGGGAGTTACGCAGTGCCTCCGCCGGACGATTTCGCTGAA
>WNEZ01002185.1_pt1 | contig 16690 bp, 15 predicted proteins | sample 5400521 | NCBI WGS metagenome assembly WNEZ01 (sample SAMN13153339, study PRJNA577476) | soil metagenome | isolation source: 120 cm saprolite under Douglas fir tree site 2 hole 1 replicate 1 | place: USA:California | collected 2015-04-18
TCAGACAGATTCCGTCATCGATTCTCAGGGTCGCATCCTTGATGAAGAAATCGCTCGAATGCAGCACGAAGCCGCGGCCGGTATCGACCGGGCCGCCCTTCAGCACCTTCATGGATTCGGCATTTTCCGGCAGCTTGATTTGGTCGGCCTTCTTGATGATGTCGAGCTGCACCAGCAATTCCGGAAAGTCGATGCTGCCGGCCGGGCGATTGACAATGATGCCCATGGCGCCTTCGGATGAATGCGCGCAGAGATAGATCACCGAGCGCTCGAAGCGCGGATCCCCCATTACCGGCATCGCGATCAGCAACCGGCCGTCGAGATAACCGCGCCCCGCCGAATTGTCGCCCATGCCGGCGGCTTTGCGGCGACCAATCCTTGGTTTTTTACCTTCAGGGTCCATCCGCAAAGGACTCTCACGTTGATGCACATCCTGATATCGGGTGCCGGTTCTGTCAATCAAGCTTTGCGCCGGCGTTCCTTACCGCATCACAAGCAATTCAATGGCTTGCAACCTTGCTTGGCTGTAATGACGTGTCATGATCATGGTTCCCATGCGCGCCGCGCTCGGCCTGGCCGCAGCCATAGTTGCTTCGTCCCTGGCAATCGAGGCTCGCGCCGAGGATGCGTCGCCCTGGCAGCGGGATGGGCACTCCGCGGTGCGGCTGCTGGCGGGGTCGCGCAGCGGCGCCGTGCTGCTCGGCGGAATCGCCGTCCAGCTTCAGCCGGGATGGAAAACCTACTGGCGCACGCCCGGCGATTCCGGCGTGCCGCCGCGCTTCGACTTCTCCAAATCGGAAAATATCGAAGCCGTCACCGTGCTGTGGCCGGCGCCTGCGAAATTCGACGATGGCGCAGGCGGCCACTCCATGGGTTACCACGACCAGGTCGTGCTGCCGTTGCGAATTGTCGCGAAAAATACCGACAAACCGGTGATGCTTCGCGTCGGGATCAATTACGCGGTCTGCGAGAAAATCTGCATTCCCGTTGAGGCCAATACCGAGCTCGGCTTCACCAGCGTGGCGAGCACCGAGGACAGCGCGCTGTTCGCCGCCCTCGACACGGTGCCGAAGCCCGCCAGCATCGGCGATCCCAACCCGCTGACCATCCGCGACGTCAAGCGTGACGGCAAATCCTCCGTTCTGGTCGATGTCGTCACGCCCGACACCAGGGAAATCAACCTGTTTGTCGAAGGCCCGACGCCGGACTGGGCGCTGCCGGTTCCGACGCTGCTCGAAAAGAGCCCGCCTGGGGTCAAGCGCTTCTCATTCGAGCTCGACGGGCTGCCTCCCGGCGCGGACCCCGCAGGCGCGGCGCTCAAATTGACCCTGGTCGGCGGCGACCGCGCTTACGAATTCAATATCAATCTGGAGTAGCCCCGCGTCACCCCGGCGAACGCCGGGACCCATACGCCGAGGACTCGCTTTTCGGCAACGTGGCCGACGCCCTCCGTACAATAAACGCCAGGGGCTATGGATCCCGGCCTTCGCCGGGACGACACGAGAGACCGAATCTTAACGAATGGTTGATAGGCCGGATGATTGCCGCACCATGCGGTGCCGAAGGATTTCCGCTGTGGCCGTGATCGACGCACCATCCACAACAGCTTTGCCCGCAGGCGTGATCGCACGGCTGCGCTCGATGTTGGGCGGTTCCGGCGAAGCGTCCGTTACCACGCGTCTTGCCGGCACGATCTTCATCATCCGCGTTATCAGCGCGGCGCTGGCCTATCTTTCGCAGATCCTGCTCGCGCGCTGGATCGGCGGTTCGGATTACGGCGTCTATGTCTATGTCTGGACCTGGGTGCTGCTGCTCGGCAGCATGATGGACTTTGGTATTTCGGCGTCGGCGCAAAAAATCATTCCGGAATATCGCACCAGCGGCGAACACGCGCTGCTGCGAGGTTTTGTCTCCGGCAGCCGCTGGATGACCTTTGTCGTTTCTGCCCTGGTTTCAGTGCTGCTCGCAGGCGTCGTGAAAGGGCTGTCGCCATGGATCGACGCGAACGCGGCGCTACCGCTCTACATCGGCTGCGTCACGCTGCCGGCCTTCGTGGTTGCCAACACCCAGGACGGCATCGCACGTTCGCACGACTGGATGCGGCTCGGATTGATGCCGCAATTCATCGTGCGGCAGTCGCTGATCATCGGCTTCACCGCCGGCGCCTTCGTGCTCGGCTTTGATCTTGGCGCAACCGCCGCGATGCTCGCCAGCGCGGCCGCGGTGTGGATCGCCATGATCGGGCAGATGATGGTGCTGAACCGCAGGCTCGCCGGCCACATCGGGCCCGGCCCAAAGGCTTACGATTTCCGCGGCTGGCTGGCGATCTCGCTGCCGATCCTGATGGTGGAAGGCTTTTACCTGCTGCTGTCCTACACCGACGTGCTGGTGCTGCAGCAATTTCGCTCTTCGCAAGAGGTCGGCGTCTATTTCGCCGTGGTGAAGACACTGGCGCTGGTTTCGTTCATTCACTACGCGATGTCGGCGACAACGGCGCATCGTTTCGCCGAGTATCACGCCCTCGGCGACAGAGCGCGGCTGTCGGCCTATGTCGCACACGCGATCAAATGGACGTTCTGGCCGTCGCTGGCCGCGACCATCCTGCTGCTGGCTTTGGGCAAGCCGCTATTGTGGCTGTTCGGTCCGCAATTCATCACCGGCTACGACATCATGTTCATCGCTGCCATTGGCCTCGTGGTGCGCTCTGCGATCGGCCCGGTCGAGCGGCTGCTCAACATGCTCGGTCACCAGCATATCTGTGCGCTGGCCTACGCGCTGGCGTTCGTCATGAATGGGGTGCTTTGCGTGGCGCTGGTGCCGCGCTTCGGCGGCCACGGTGCCGCCGCGGCGACCTCGATCTCGCTTGTGTTCGAAACCGTGCTGCTGTTCTGGATTGTGCGGAGGCGGCTGGGCCTGCACGTGCTGGCGTTCGGGAGCAGCGACTGAATCCCTCCACGTCATGCCCGGACTTGATCCGGGCATCCATCATCCTCGCAAGGCTTTTTCAGTTTGATGGATTGCCGGGTCATCTAGTGCGAAGACGCGCTTCGCGCTTTTGCCCGGCAATGACGAATCGTGAAGTTGAGATTGCAGAGGATCCTCCCCTACTCCGCGGTCCAGCCGCCGTCGATCGAGAGGTTGGCGCCGGTGATTTGGGCGGCATCGTCGCCGCAGAGAAACAGCGCCAGGGCTGCGACCTGCTCGGAGGTGACGAACTCCTTGGTCGGCTGCGCCGCCAGCAGCACGTCGTGGATGACCTGCTCCTTGGTCATGCTACGCGCCTTCATGGTCTCTGGAATCTGGTGCTCGACCAGCGGCGTCCAGACATAACCCGGGCTGATGCAGTTGCAGGTGATCTTGAAGGTCGCAAGCTCCAGCGCCACCGTCTTGGTGAGACCGGCGATGCCGTGCTTGGCCGACACATAGGCCGACTTGAACGGCGAGGCCACCAGCGAATGCGCGGAAGCTGTGTTGATGATGCGGCCCCAGCCGCGTTTCTTCATGCCGGGTACGGCAGCGCGGATACCATAAAACGCCGACGACAGGTTGATCGCGATGATCGCTTCCCATTTCTCGGGCGGAAACTCCTCGATCGGCGACACGAACTGGATGCCGGCATTGTTGACGAGAACGTCGACCGAGCCGAACGTTGTTTCGCCCAGCGCGATCATGCCGGCGATTTCCGCGGGCTTGGTCATGTCGGCGGGCGAATGAACCGCCTTGACCTTGAAGTCGCTCTCGATCGCGGAACGTTCCTTTTCGATGTCGGCGGGCGCGCCCATGCCGTTGAGAACGATATTGGCGCCGGCGCCGGCAAAGGCGCGCGCATATGCCAGTCCGATGCCGCTGGTCGAGCCGGTCACAACCGCGGTCCTGCCTGTCAACGTAGCCATTTCATCTACTCCTTTTTGCCGTCGAGGGTTTCGGTGCCGTCCCCCGTGAGATCGTAGGTCATCATGGTTTCGCCGGACTGCGGCCGCTCCAGCCAATCTTCGTGACGCATCGACAGATGAACGTCGCGCACGCCCGCGCCCCAGTGCTCGACCATGCCGACATGCGAGAAATCATAATCCTTGGAGGAGGATTCGTAGTTCTTGCTGCGGTAGATCAGGTGCACCACCGTCACCGTGCTTTCCTTGGCGGCGTCGCGCAAAATCTCGACCGACGGATCGTTCTTGAGATAATCGGGCAACTTCCCGATCAATTCGCGCAGCGCCTTGCGGGCGTTGTGAATCTGCCGGTTCTTGTCGGTGTTCATGCGGGTGCGGCTGGAAAAGCGGATGTCCTTCTCGCGCTCGGCGGCCTCAAGCAGCGAACCCGGCAGCGGCCCGCGCGCGCTGAACAGGTCGACCTGGAAGATCAGGAGGTCGCGGGTAATTTCCGCATCCAGCACAAAATCGAGCGGCGTGTTGGTGGCGATGCCGCCGTCCCAGAAGTGTTCGCCATCGATGACGATGGACGGGAAGCCCGGCGGCAGCGCGCCGGACGCCATGATATGTTCCGGGCCGATCTTCTTGCCGAGCTTCCTGAATTCGAAATTGTCGAAATATTTGAAATTGCCGGTCGTGACACTCACGGCGCCGACGCTCAGCCGGGTCTTCAGATCGTTGATCATGTCGAAATCGACCAGACGTTCCAGTGTCTTCTTGAGCGGCGCGGTATCGTAATAACTCTGCGACTGCGGCGTGCCCTGCGGCCAAAGCGGCGCCGGGGGAATTCGCGGCGTGAAAAAGCCGGGAACGCCAAAGGTGGCAATCAGGGCGGCGCTGGTTTCGTTAAAAAGCGAGCGCCCGCGGTCGCTCTTGGTAACGGGATTCCACGGCACCGGCGAAGAAACCATCTCCCAGAATTCCTTCAGGCGGTCGATCCGCTTTTCGCGCGGGTTGCCGGCGATGATCGCGGCGTTGATGGCGCCGATCGAAATGCCGGCAATCCATTCCGGCTCGAAATCGTGGTGGCACAGCGCCTGGTAGGCGCCGGCCTGGTAGGAGCCGAGCGCGCCGCCGCCTTGCAGCACAAGCACGCGCATCGCGTTGGCGGGCGTCGTAGCGGGCGTTGGGTCGGAAATATCCATCATGACATCGGATCAAATGCGAAAAGGAGGATTCCACCGTGAGGCCAGTTCGCGATGGCGTCAATCAGCGAGCCTCCCGAGTGGGATCACGCCGAGTTTATCGCGGGTCCGACGATGCAAGAATCAGCGTCCAGAACACCTTGTATTTGGTATTCGGAGCATAGCTCGCCGCGATGCCTAATTTTGTGACACCGTTTTTCAGCATGTTGGCCCGGTGCGGGGGCGAGTCGCGCCAGCCCGAAAACGCTTCGGCCAGCGTATGATATCCGGCGGACACGTTTTCCACCGCCAGTGTCGCGGGGTATCCGGACGCGTTCAGGCGCTTGGCCAGCGGGGCTTTGACGTCATGGTCGGGCTTGTTGCGGCCTGCCATCGCCTGCGACTGCGATTCCGCAAGCTTCATCAGTTCCGGATCGACCGCCACGCCGCCAAGGCCGTTGTTTTCCCGGTACAGCGAGATCATCGAGGCCGCGGCCTGGGAATCGAGCTTGGCGCCGCTATTGGCCATGTTGAGATACATGGTGGGCTGGTCGGGCAGCGGAGCCTCCCCTGCGCAGCCGCCCAGCGCCAAAAACCCGATAATCGCGACCGCCGCGCGCATGATTCGAAATTCCCGCGCGCATGATCCGCCAAAGTGTGAGCGGGTTGGCGATAAGATCATTCGCTCTTTCAATAGTTTAGAGCGCGATCGGAGGCAAAACCGGATACCGCTTTTGCTGATCGCGCTGTGATGAAAGCCGGTTGTTGCATACCAACAGTGGCTGAATGGTGAACGATGGGGGTTAATTCGAGTGTCATTCCGGGGCGAGGCGAAGCCTCGAACCCGGAATCCAGAGATGATCGGAGCGAGATTCCGGGTTCGCGCTTACGCGCGCCCCGGAATGACGAGCTATATTGCGTGGCAAAAATCCGTCTAGCGGCCGGGCCGCGGCCGGACAATCTCGCCGCTCCCAAGTTCCCGATCACGCGGCGCGTCGATCCCGATCCGGAAAACCCGCTTTCGCCGGGCTCAGCCGTCCCGACTGTGGCGTTCGTAGAGCTTGACGGCATTGTCCCAGTTGATCGCTTCCATGAACGCATCGACGTAGCCACCCGCCTTGGCGCCATAGTCCATGTGATAGGCATGCTCGTACATGTCGAGGGCGATAATCGGCCGTCCGCCCGCAACCGCATTGGTATGGTCAGCAGCCCATTGATTGACGAGACGTTTGTCGCGGGGCGAATACATCAACAGCACCCAGCCGGAACCGCCGCCCTCCGCCTTGCCCATCGCCGAAAATTCCGCGCGCCAACGTTCGACGCTGCCAAAATCGCGCGTGATCGCGTCCGCAAGAGAGCCGCGCGCCGCTCCACCGCCGCCGAGGCTGTCGAAATAGGCCTCGTGCAGGATCATCGAGTTCATCGCGATCAGCTCTTCGCGCTTCAACCCGTTGATGACGAACCCCGGCGCCTTGGAAAAATCCAGTTCGGCGAGTTGTGCGGCAATCGCGGTCAAGCGCTTGACCGCGCCGACGTAGTTGTTTTCGTAGTGGCTGATAAGGATCTTTTCGGAGATTCCCTTTACCGATTTCGGATCGAGCGAAAACGGCTTGATCTCATACGCCATCGGTTTTGCTCCCGATGGCGCCGCCGCCTGGGCGTGCGCCGGCTTTTGAATCAGCGTCGACGCTGCCGCTATCCCCGCGGCCACTCCTACGCCGTGCAGAAAATCCCGACGTTCGATATCGTGTGTCATCGCTCACGCTCCTGGTTTTTACTGATCGTCGATCAATTCGGTCCCATCGAAATCGCTCGCGAAAGGAACGGCGCCACGCTGGTGCCATCGACACGAACATCGATGAGCGCCTGGCGCATGGGCGCGCCAATCAGGCGAGCGGATTTATCGGATGAGATTGGGTCGACGGCAGACATGTCGCGTCCTTGTGGAACAATCGGACGCGATTCTTTGGCATGTCGCCTCATGAGGAGATCGCTTCCCCATGCGTCAAATACACTCGACGAAGAGCCGGCTTGTCAATCGGATTTCCTCTGTCCGATCACGACCTCTCGCTATGTTGAAGGCGCCAACAAATGTGACCGGAAGGTGATAGGCAACAAGGCGTTTTCAGTTCAGTCCTGCGCGGCGAAAATCCGGTAGCGGCGGGGTTGCAGCCCGACAATATCGCCGCACTGAAGTTCCCGATCCCGCGGCGCGTCGATCTCGATCACGGTCGCGCACTCGCCCGCGCACAAGGCGATTTCCGCACGCTGGATCGGGCCGAACGACCGGACATGCCGCACCGCGCCCTCCAGCGCACCGCTGCCGGCCGGCCCGACCTGCATGTCATGGCGGCGGACGAACAGTTTCGATGCGCCGGAAGCCGCACCATTCACCTCGATATTCAGCGGCTTGCCGCCGAGCCGCACGCAGCCGTCGCTGACATTGACCGGCAGCACGATCGACTCGCCGATGAAGCCGTGCACGAACGCCGTTGCGGGATTGTCATAGACCTCGCCGGGCGTGCCGATCTGCTCGATGCGGCCCTTGTCCATCACCACCACCCGGTTGGCGACCTCGAGCGCCTCTTCCTGATCGTGGGTGACGAAGATCGAGGTCACGTTGATTTCGTTATGCAGCGAGCGCAGCCATTGCCGCAGTTCCTTGCGCACCTTGGCATCGAGCGCGCCGAACGGCTCGTCGAGCAGCAAAATCCGCGGCTCGATCGCCAGCGCTCGCGCAAGCGCAATGCGCTGGCGCTGACCACCGGACAATTGGCTCGGGTAACGATCGGCAAGCCAGTCGAGCTGCACCAGATCCAGCAGTTCCCTGACCCGCGCGCGGATGCTGGCCTCTTTCTTGCGAACCGCACGGGGCTGCACCCGCAGGCCGAACGCGACGTTCTCGAACACCGTCATGTGGCGGAACAGCGCATAGTGCTGGAATACGAATCCGACATGGCGCTCGCCGGCGCCGCGGGCAAGCGCGTCCTCACCGTCGAACGAAACCTCGCCGGAATCAGGCCAGTCGAGCCCGGCGATGATCCGCAACAGCGTGGTCTTGCCCGAGCCCGACGGCCCCAGCAGCGCCAGCAGTTCGCCGTTGGCGATTTTGAGGTCGACACCGTCGAGCGCGGCAAACGCGCCGAATTTCTTCACGATATTTTTGACTTCAATCGCCACTCGGTGATGGTCCTTCGTCCAGATGCCGCTCGAGAATGGTTTTCGCCACCAGCGTGATCAAAGCCAGCATCGCCAGCAGCGATGCGATCGCGAACGAAGATATGAATTGGTATTCGTTGTAGAGAATTTCAACCAGCAGCGGCATGGTGTTGGTCTCGCCGCGAATGTGGCCGGATACCACCGAGACCGCGCCGAACTCACCCATTGCCCGCGCATTGCACAGCAGCACTCCGTACAGCACACCCCATTTGATATTCGGCAGGGTGACGCGGAAGAAGGTCTGCAGGCCCGACGCGCCGAGCGAGATCGCGGCCTCTTCCTCCTGCGTGCCCTGTTCCTGCATCAGCGGAATCAGCGCGCGCGCGACGAACGGAAACGTCACGAAAATGGTCGCCAGCGCAATGCCGGGCACCGCGAACAGCACATGGACGTCATGGCTTTGCAGCCATGGCCCCCAAAAACCCTGCGCGCCGAACAGCAGCACGAAGACGAGGCCCGAAATCACCGGGCTGACCGAGAACGGCAGATCGATCAGCGAGATCAGGAAAGTCTTGCCGCGAAAGTCGAATTTGGCGATCGCCCAGGCCGCGACCAGCCCGAACACCAGATTGAGGCCGACCGAAATCACCGCGACCATCAGCGTCAGCCTGATCGCCGACAGCGCTTCCGGATCGGACAGTGCGGCGAAATAGGCACCAACCCCCTTGGAAAAGGCCTGCGCGAACACTACCACAAGCGGCAGCACGACGAAGACGGTGAGGAAGATCACGGCAATCGCGATGATGACGCCGCGAATCAACCTGGGCTCGGTGCGCAGATCGTCCCGTGCCGTGATTGATGAGGGTAGAGCTGCGTTCATCGCGAACGTTTCAAGGACGGCAGCGCGCTCCCTCTCCCATCCAACTCGGGTTTACCCGAGTTGGAAATCTCAAATGTCGAAGTCGGATATATCCGACTTCGATTGGGAGAGGTTTGGGGTGAGGGGGTACGGTCTATCGTTATTCTGTAACCCCTCACCCGGATCGCCAAGGCGATCCGACCTCTCCCGATGGGAGAGGTGAACCAGAGTCGCTGCCGCGGCATTTTCCAAATCATGCATCAATCTCTAATGCGCGGGGATTCGGGTTTGCGCCCAGCGCTGGATCCGATTGACGGCGAAGATGATCAGGAATGACGCGACCAGCATCACCACGGCGATCGCGGTGGCATCGGCATAGCGGAATTCCGAGAGCCGGATCACGACCAGCAGCGGTGCGATCTCCGAAACATTCGGCAGATTGCCGGCGATGAAGATGACGGATCCGTACTCACCGACGGCACGCGCGAACGCCAGCGCAAATCCGGTCAGCAGCGCCGGGATCAGGCTCGGCAGGATCACCTTGGAGACCGTGTGCCAACGGTTGGCACCGAGGCTGGCGGCGGCTTCCTCGATTTCGGTGTCGAGGTCGATCAGCACCGGCTGCACCGTCCGCACCACAAAGGGAATGCCGATGAAAATCATGGCGACGAAAATTCCGACCGGCGTGAACGCCACCTTGATACCGAGTTCGGCAAGCGGCGCGCCGAGCCAGCCTGTTTGCGCGAACAGCGTTGTCAGGGCAACGCCGGCCACCGCGGTGGGCAACGCAAAGGGAATATCGACGATGGCGTCGAACAGCCGCCGGCCCGGAAAGCGGTATCGCACCAGCGCCCAGACGATGACCGTTCCCATCACCAGGTTGACCATGGCGGCGGCAAAGGCGAGGCCGAACGAAATCTTCAGCGCATTGAGGGTGCGCCGGCTGGTCAAAATGCCCCAGAATTGATCGAGGCTCAGTTCAAACGTCTTGAGAAACAGGCCGGCGAGCGGAATCAGGATGATGACGGAGAGCCAGGTCAGCGTCAGTCCCATGGTGAGACCAAACCCCGGCAATGTGCTGCGTCGTCCCGCGCCTCCGCTCACATGGCCCTCTGCTTCCCCGAAATCGGGTCAGTTTTTGTAAATCTGGTCGAAAACGCCGCCTTCGCTGAAGTGTTCCTTCTGCGCCTTGGTCCAGCCGCCGAAAACGTCGTCGATCGTGAACAATTCGACCTTCGCAAACGAATTCTCGTATTCCTTGGCAATCTCCGAGTCCCGCGGACGATAGGAATTGCGTGCGGCAATTTCCTGACCTTCCCTGGTATACCAGTATTTCAGGTAAGCCTCGGCAACCGCGCGGGTGCCTTTTTTATCGGCAACCTTGTCGACGACGGACACCGGCGGTTCCGCAAGAATCGACAATGGCGGCGATACGATCTCGAACTTGTCCTTGCCGAATTCGCGCTGGGCGAGGAACGCCTCGTTCTCCCATGCCAGCAGCACGTCGCCGACGCCGCGCTCCACGAAGGTGACGGTCGAGCCGCGCGCGCCGGTGTCCAGCACCGGCACGTTCTTGTAGAGATCGCCGACGAATTGCTTGGCCTTGTCGTCGGTGCCGAATTTCTTCAGCGCATAGCCCCAGGCGGCGAGATAATTCCAGCGCGCGCCGCCGGAGGTTTTCGGATTCGGCGTGATGACGCTGACGCCGGATTTGATCAGATCGTCCCAATCCCTGATGGCTTTTGGATTTCCCTTGCGCACCAGGAACACGATCGTCGACGTGTAGGGCGAGGCATTTTGCGGCAGCCGCTTCTGCCAGTCCGCGGGGATCAACCCTTTGCCGGCGATGGCGTCGATATCGTAGGCCAGCGCCAGCGTGACGACGTCGGCCTGCAGGCCGTCGATGACCGCGCGCGCCTGCGAGCCGGAGCCGCCATGCGACTGCTTGATCTCGACGCTCTTGCCGGTTTCCTTTTGATAGGCGGCGGCGAACGCCTTGTTGAAGTCGACATAGAGTTCGCGGGTCGGGTCGTACGACACGTTGAGCAGCGTCACGTCGGCGGCAAATGCCGAGCTTGCCCAGAGCAATGCCGCGACGACGAAAAGAATACGGCGGATCATCTCAATCTCCGTTCGCACCGACGACGGCATTGTCATCGACAGCAGGGAGCACTTAACTCGGGGCCAAACGTCATCAAGTCAACGAAACCGCATTTCATTGTTCGCGGTGTCGCAGCGTTATTGTCCTAGGAAGTCTTGACCGTATGGATGCCGCATTCTGTCTTGGCTCTGCCGCGCCAGCGGCCCGCGCGGGCATCTTCATCCGGCGACGTCCGGCTGGTGCAGGGCATGCACCCGACCGAGAGATAACCGGATGCCGCGAGCGGATGCGGCGGCAGTTTTGCGTCCGTGTAGATCGCCTCGATTGCTTCGCGAGAGACGTTGGCGAAGGGATTGAATTTCAGCCTGGCACCGTCATCTTCGACCACCGGAATGTCGGCGCGGAGGCCGCCCTGAAAACGCTTGCGGCCATTGATCCAGGCTCTGAACGGCGCCAATGCCCGCGCCAGCGGCTCGACCTTCCGGATCCGGCAGCAGGCATCGGGATCGGTGAACCACAATTCGCGATTTCCATCCTCGCGCGACAGCATCTCTTCCAGCGGCTTGATCGAACGGACATCGCGCAGACCCAGCGTCGCAATCAACGTGTCACGGTAGGCGAGCGTCTCCTCGAACAGCCAGCCGGTGTCGAGAAAGACCACGGGGATCGCGGGATCGACATCGGCCATCACCTTGAGCAGTGCTGCCGATTCGATGCCGAACGACGAGACCACGGCGAGATGCTCGCGGCCGACCGCGTTCAACGCCGCCGCGATCACCTCTGCCGGCGACGCGTCACGAAGCGCGCGGTCGAGCTCGCCTGCCCGCGACAAATCGCGAGTAGGAACTTCCGGCAATACCTGATGTGCTAGAGCGCTCACTGGCCGGCACTTTCCGAATGACGCAACTGCATCCGCCGGTGCAGCGCGGTGACGCGGCCGTCGCCGGTTGGCTGGTAGAACACCGAATAGCGCTTTGCGGTTGACGCAAACGCCTCCGCGTCGCTGTCTTTTTTCACTTCGAAGGCGTCGAATCCGGCGCGCAGCATGAACACGAACTGGTCGCGCAGCACCTGCCCCGTCGCGCGCAACTCGCCGCGATAGCCAAAACGCTCCCGCAACAGCCGCGCCTGGCTGTAGGCGCGGCCATCGCGGAAGGTGGGAAACACCAACGCGACCACCGCGAGCCGGTCCAGATAGGGCACGAGGTCGTCGACGTCGCGATTATTCGGCCAGATCACGCCGGCCTTGCCGACATGGTGCAACAACGCCTCAGGTTCGTCGAGAAATCGCACCGCGGAAATCAGAACCGCGCCATCGTCCGGAAGCGGAGCATCGTCCGCGACATGGACGAACGCGTCGCCGGTGATTTTTCCGTTTTTAACGAGTGGCATAAACGCGCTCCCTGAAAGGTTCGACGCCAAGCCGCCTGACCGCATCGATGAAAAGTTCGTCCGGCCGCGCGCGCAACGCGAGATAGGCCTCGACAATATCCTCGACCACGTCCGCGACTTCGCCATAGGGCACGGCCGGCCCGATCAAGCTGCCGACCACGGCGTTTTCGTCGGCGCGGCCGCCGATCGTGATCTGATAGAATTCCTCGCCGTTCTTCTCGACGCCCAGGATGCCGATGTGGCCGACGTGATGATGGCCGCAGGCGTTGATGCAGCCGGAAATATTGACGTGCAGCCGCCCGATCAGATTGGCGGTGTCGTGATTGGCAAAGCGCCGCGTCAATTCCTGCGCGATCGGGATCGAGCGCGCGTTGGCAAGCGCGCAGTAATCCAGTCCCGGGCAGGCGATGATATCGGTGACCAGATTGATGTTCGGCGTCGCCACGCCGATCTTGTCCAGCGCGCGCCACAGCGCCGGCAGGTCGCGCCTCGCGACATGCGGCAGCACGAGATTCTGCTCGTGACCGACGCGAATTTCGCCGAAAGAGTATTTGTCGGCGAGATCGGCGATCGCATCCATCTGGTCGGCGGTGGCATCGCCGGGCGGACCACCGACCGGCTTTAACGACAGCGTCACGATCGCATAGCCCGGCACCTTGTGCGGCGCGACCGAATTCTTCCGCCATGCCTCGAAATGCGGGTCGTGCGCCGCCTTCTTCAACTCGTCCGGCATATGCGGCAGTTTTTCGTAAGCCGGATAGGTGAAGCGCGAACGGATATCTTCGATATCGGCGTCATCCAGCGTCAGCGCGCTGTCGCGCATCTGCAGCCACTCGTCCTCGACTTCTCCAGCGAATTTCTCGATGCCGAGTTCGTGCACCAGGATCTTGATGCGGGCCTTGTATATGTTGTCGCGGCGGCCGTACTGGTTATAGACGCGCAGGATCGCCTCGACGTAGCTCAGGAGATCGCGGCCCGGCACGAACGGTTTTATGGTTTTGCCGATGAACGGGGTGCGGCCAAGCCCGCCGCCGACCAGCACCTCGAAGCCGGTTTCACCATCGGCGTTCTTGTGCAGGCGCAGGCCGATGTCGTGCACCTTGATCGCCGCGCGATCATGTTCCGATGCGGTGATGGCGAATTTGAACTTGCGTGGCAGGAACGAGAATTCCGGGTGCAGCGTCGAATATTGCCGCAACAGCTCGGCCCAGATCCGCGGATCCTCGATCTCGCCCGGTGCGACGCCGGCCCATTGATCGGCGGTGATGTTGCGGGTGCAATTGCCGCTGGTCTGCATCGCATGGATGCCGACCTCGGCGAGATCGGCCAGCGCATCGGGCAGTTCGGCGAGCTTGATCCAGTTGAATTGGATGTTCTGCCGCGTCGTGAAGTGGCCGTAGCCGCGGTCGTAGCGCCGCGCCACATGCGCCAGCCGCCGCATCTGCTCCGAGGACAGCGTACCGTAGGGGATCGCAACGCGGAACATATAGGCGTGCAGTTGCAGATAGACGCCGTTCATCAGCCGCAGCGACTTGAATTCGTCCTCGGTGAGTTCGCCGGACAGACGGCGCTTCACCTGATCGCGAAATTCGGTGACGCGTTCGTTGATCAGCGTGCGGTCGATTTCATCATATGCGTACATGAGCTGAAAACCTTACGCCGGAACCGGAAGATCGATGGTGACGCCTTCCGACCGGATATGTTCGCGAAGATTGCCGGGCTTGATCTTGCCGGAGTCCTTGATTTCGACCGGCGCGATATAGGCGCCGACCGCGCCGACATCGTCGGCCACGGATTCGGCAAGCAGCGCACGGGCTTCGTCGGCGGACCGGACGATCGCGGCGTCTGACAGATCGGTCGCCCAGCCCTTGGAGGCCGTGCGATAAATCACGACGCCATCCCAGGTGCGGTTGGCGGTGACCACAGACGGTCCTGTTATCTTGATCTTTTGTTGCAGCGGAGAGGTCATTCGGCGGCTTCCAGCAGTTCGGAGAACAGTTGATTGAGGTTTTGGTGGCGCCAGGGCGCGGAGTGCGCGACCACGTCGCCGATGATGAGAACGGCGGGGCCGCCGTCGATCTTTTCGATCAGATCGGGCAATTCGTCCAACGTGCCAACGGCGGCTTCCGAATCCGGCCTCGTCACGCGCGCGAACACGCCGACCGGGGTGCGCGGCGAGCGTCCGGCGGCCAACAGGCCGGCGCGGACCGACGCCGCCGCGGTCATTCCCATATAAACGACCACCGTCATCTTCTCATCCGTTAGCGTGGACCAATCGACGACTTCCGCATCCCTGGCCTTGTGCGCGGTGAGGAAGGTGATGCGCAACGCCTCATGCCGGAAGGTGAGCGGCACTTCGAATTGGGCGGCGGCGCCGAGGCCTGCGCTAATTCCCGGGACCACCGAATAGGCGACGCCGGCGTCGCGCAACGCTTCGACTTCCTCGCCGCCGCGGCCGAACACAAAGGGATCGCCACCCTTGAGGCGCACGACGCGCTGCCCCGACTTTGCGGCTTTGATCAGCAGTCGGTTGATCGCATCCTGGCCGATGCCGGGTTTTCCGACGCGCCGGCCCACCGGCACGCGCGACGCGTCACGGCGGGCGCGATCGAGAATTTCCGGCGAGACCAGTTCATCGTAAAACACAATGTCGGCGTCCTGCAGCGCCCGCAGCGCCTTGATGGTCAAGAGATCCGGATCGCCCGGACCGGCACCGACCAGCGTCACCCTGCCCTCTGCCTGGCCTGACACCAAGGCGCCAGCGAAAGCTGCAGGATCCGAAATATCTTTCAGCGCGGTTTCGGCCTCGCTACTGCGTCCGGCGAGAACCAGCGCGCCGATCGGTCCATCGACCACGCGCTCCCAGAAGCGGCGGCGCAACGCAAATTCGGGAATGCGGCTGTGAAGCGATTTACGCCAGCGGCCGATAAAGGTCGCGAGATCGCCGATCCGCGCCGGCAGCATGGCCTCGATACGCTCGCGCACGCGCCGCGCCACCACCGGCGACGCGCCGCCGGTGCCGACGGCAACGACAACGTCACCGCGATCGACGATGGCAGGAAAAATGAACGTCGAATGCGCAAGGTCGTCCATCACATTCACGGGCAGGCCGACCGCCTTTGCCCGCGCCGACATCGCAGGCCCGACGTCGCCCGCGCCTGCACACAGGATGGCAATCACGCCAGAGAGATCGGCCGTCAGGGGATCGCCCTCGGCAAACTCGATCCACGCCGCGTCCGCAGCCGCTAATCCGCTCACATCATGATGGCCATCGGTCGCGAACCAGCGGACGCGGGCGCCCGCCGCTGCCAGCAGCCGCAATTTCGCCCGCGCCAGCTCGCCAGCGCCGACCAGCAGCACCGGACCGGTTTGCAGATCGAGAAATACCGGCAGAAATCGCATGCGACACTCGCTTCCCCCACTTGCGGGGTTGACTGGAATTATTTTCTATATATGTCTCGTTCAAGCGCCGCAAAGAGAAAATTATTTCTTCTCTACTGCAGTGCAACTATAGAATTTTCGCCTCCAAAGGCCAAGGGGCAGAGATGCATCTTCTCGACAACGATTCCGCCAAAGACCGTTTGCACCGTGCACGCCCCACCGAGGGACCTCCGGTCCCGCAAATTTTGGCCAATGGGCACGCCCATGCGCCGACCATGGATCACGCCATGGATCATTTGGACGCGCTCGAGGCCCAGAGCATCTACATTTTCCGGGAAGCCTTCGCTCGACTTAAGAAGCTGGCGCTGCTGTGGTCGCTCGGCAAAGATTCCAACGTGATGATCTGGCTGGCACGCAAGGCGTTTTTCGGCCGCGTGCCGTTTCCCGCCTTGCACGTCGATACCGGCAAGAAATTTCCCGAGATGTACGCGTTCCGCGACCGCTACGGCAAGGAATGGGAGCTTGATCTGAAGATAGAACCCTGCCCGCCGCTGGAAACCATCGATCCAACCTTGCCGCCGGCGGCGCGATCCGCCGCGCGCAAGTCCGAGGGACTGAAACTCGCGCTCGCCAAATATGGTTTCGACGGCCTGATCGCCGGCATTCGCCGCGACGAAGAGGCGACGCGCGCCAAGGAGCGGGTCTTCTCGCCGCGCGGCACCGAAGGCGGATGGGACGTGCGCGA
>WNEZ01002336.1_pt1 | contig 16684 bp, 10 predicted proteins | sample 5400521 | NCBI WGS metagenome assembly WNEZ01 (sample SAMN13153339, study PRJNA577476) | soil metagenome | isolation source: 120 cm saprolite under Douglas fir tree site 2 hole 1 replicate 1 | place: USA:California | collected 2015-04-18
AAACGTGCTTTGGCGGCCGTCCTGATAAACTTCCCCACGATGGACAGACCATCCCGCCCGGCAATCCCCAAGTCTGTGTTGTGGCTTGTGCTCTTGTCATTCCTGCTGCAAGTAGCGTCAATCGGCATTACCCACCAGTACCGCACCCGTCCCGCCGAGGATCATTTCGCATTCGGCTGGGAGATGGGGCGGGTGGCACGTTCGATCGCGCTGGGCCAGGGTTTCAGTAATCCGTACGGGGACAACACCGGCCCAACGGCGTGGGAACCGCCGCTCTATCCCTACCTCATGGGAGGGGTGTTCAAAATCTTCGGAATCTACACCTATGCCTCGGCCTGGGTGCTGCTGATCATCAACAGCGCGTTTTCCGCACTCACCTGCATCCCCATTTATCTGATTGCGCGCAAGACATTCGACGAACGGATCGCGCTCTCATCCGCATGGACATGGGCACTGCTTCCGTATATCTGGTATTGGTCAGTGCACTGGATCTGGGATACGACCTTTACTCCGCTGGTGCTCAGCCTGATCTTTCTGGTCGCGCTTGAGTTGGAAGAATGGCGAGGCTGGCGAGGGTGGGTTATTTTCGGCGCTTTGTGGGGAATCGGTGCGCTGGCGAATCCCTCGATGCTGGCCTTCCTGCCGTTCTGCGGGCTTTGGATCTGGTGGCGCAGACACCGCAGCGGGCTGCCATCGATCAGCGGCGTGGTTCTGTCGTCTCTCGTCTTCTTTGTGCTTCTCTCGCCCTGGCTGATTCGTAACTATGAAGTCTTCGGACGTTTCGTATTTATTCGCGACGACTTCGGGCTTCAATTCCGGCTGGGCAACTGGAAAGGCGCCGAGGGCCTGCTGATGGCCTATCTCCAGCCCAACCTGAACAAGCTGGAGTTCGAAAAATTCCAGCGCATGGGCGAACTAGCCTATGCCGCAGACTGCAAGCGTCTGGCTTTCGACTGGATCCGAGAAAATCCTAAGCGCTTCGCACTCGTAAGCCTGAAACGTTTCTTCTACTACTGGAACGGAGTTCCCCGCCCGAGCGACAGCCGCGCGCCTTGGGATTTTCGCAATTCGCTCTTCCTCGCATCGTCGGTGTTGTGCTTGTGGGGTCTGTTTCGCACACTGCGTCAAAAACGGCGCGGGGCCTGGCTTTTCGCTGGACTGGTCCTGACTTATCCGACTACGTACTATTTCGTTTTTCCGCACGCCCGCTACCGGCATCCGATCGAGCCAGAGTTGCTGATCCTGGCCGTGTTCCTGATCTCGGAGGCGCGAAGAAGACATCCGCAACCAACAACCGACGAGATCCCAGCGCGCACCTCGGACCTCCAGTAGAATCGGTTGTTCGGCCCACACTTGTAAGATGTATGCCGGGCCAACGGTTTGAAATGTTCAAGAAGATTCTGATTGCCAATCGCGGCGAGATCGCGGTGCGCATCATCCGCGCCTGCCATGAGATGGGGATTGTCGCGGTGGCGGTGTACTCTGACGTGGATCGCGCATCGCTACATGTTCGCAAAGCCGACGAGGCGTACCCCATTGGCGCCCCTGCCGCAGCAGAGTCTTACCTCAACATCCAAAAGATTCTCGACGTGGCCCGACGATCTGGGGCCGACGCTATCCACCCCGGCTACGGTTTCCTCTCCGAAAACGCAAAGTTTGCCCAGGCCTGTGCTGATGCGGGAGTGAAATTCATTGGCCCGACAGCAGCCGCAATGGAAATAATGGGATCGAAGACACGCGCCCGCCAGGCGATGGAAGCTGCCGGAGTGCCTTTCGTCCCGGGCACATCGCGCGGGCTCGAATCATTCGAGCAGGCCGAGCAAGTGGCCGCTCGCATCGGCTACCCGGTCATGCTGAAGGCAGCGGCGGGCGGCGGCGGCAAGGGCATGCGCCTGGTGCATGCGCCCGCACGGTTGAAATCTTCATTCGAGGAGGCATGCAGCGAGGCCAAACGCTCCTTCGGAGACGGCGAGATCTACATCGAGAAGGCCATCGTCAATCCGAGGCACATCGAGATGCAAGTGCTAGCCGATGAGCACGGCAACACGGTCTACATGGGCGAACGCGAGTGTTCGCTGCAGCGCCGCCATCAGAAAGTGCTGGAAGAGGCGCCCTCGCCTGTCGTCGATCCCGACATGCGGCGCCGGATGGGGGAGGTTGCTCTCCGCGTGGCACAGGCCGCCAGCTATACGAACGCGGGCACGGTCGAATTCCTGGTCGACCAGCAAAACAATTTCTACTTCCTCGAAATGAACACCCGCCTGCAGGTGGAGCATCCCGTGACCGAACTTGTCACGGGACTTGATCTGGTCCATCTCCAAATCCGCATCGCCGCGGGAGAAAAGCTGCCGTTCAAACAACAAGACATTCGCCTGCGCGGCCACGCCATGGAATGCCGCATCTATGCCGAAGATCCCGACAACAACTATTTCCCCAGCCCCGGCAAGATCACGCTGCTGATTGCAGCGACGGGGCCGGGAATCCGCCACGACACCGGCATGTACGAGGGTTGGACCGTGCCCCTCGACTACGATCCGCTCCTGGCCAAGCTCGTGGGATATGGAGAGAATCGCGAGCAAGTAATCGCCCGTCTGAGATGCGCGCTGGATGAATACTTTGTCGGCGGGATCAAGACCAACATCTCGCTGTTTCGCCGCATTCTGCGGGATCCAGACTTTCGCGCAGCCAAGCTGGACACAGGCTTCCTAGATCGAATGCTGAAGCAGAAGGACGAACTCCAGCGTGACCCAGGGACCGCCCCGCAGGCCGCGGAAGTGGCAGCGATTGCCGCCGGGATGTTCGCAGCACTCGCCCCCGCACCCAACGGAACCCCCGGGTTTTCTGCGAACAATGGCTCTGCGACAACCTCGACCTGGAAGAAAATAGCCCGCGACGAAGCGCTGAGGCGACTGGCCACTGACCACTAGCCACTGACCACTGCCTTTCATGACTTACGACATCACCATCGACGGCAAGAACCACCGGCTCGAACTCGAGCGCACCGAGGGTCGCTGGCTGTGCCGCGTCGACGGCCGTGCAATCGAAGTGGATGCGATCCTGGCGCGCCCCGATGTGCTGTCTCTGCGGATCGGCAACCAAGCCTACGAGATCAAATCCGAGCGCGTGGCCAATGACTGGTATCTCTGGGTGGGCAGCGCGCGTTTTGCCGCCGAGATCCGCGACCTACGCTCACTGCGCGGCCGTATCCGCGCAGCCGATGACCACGGGCCGAGGAAGATCATGGCTCCCATGCCCGGCAAGGTTGTGCGGGTTCTTGTCCGCGAAAAGTCCGAGGTGGAGGCAGGCGCTGGCGTGGTCGTGGTCGAGGCGATGAAGATGCAAAATGAGATCAAGTCGCCGAAAAAGGGAACGATTCAGAAAGTGCTGGTGAGTGAAGGTGCAGCCGTGAACGCGGGGGATGTCCTGGCCATTGTCGAGTGAACCGTGGAACAGCCGATCAGTAATCGCTACTCTACTCCGTTACTGTCCAGCACTTTCTTGGCGTAGTAATTCTCCACCTTGGCCGAGTTGCGCAAGACTTCGTAATACGCCGACTTGAGCAGTTGCTCGCGGCGGTCATGAATCTGCGTACGAATCGCCATCTTCACGCGTTCGTCCGACAATTCGCGCTGTCCCGCCGGCTCTTTCGCGACGAGCTTCACAATGCGAAACGCGGCTGGTTGTTTCGTTGCTGGATTCACCACCGCGACCACCGGAGTGTACTGGCCGGGCTTGAGCTTGGTCACAGCATCGCGAGTGGCGGGATCGGTATTTCGCAGCGATGACTCGGGCGCGGGTCCAATATCCCCGCCATTCCCGGAAGTCTCCGGATCTTCGGAATAGTTCATGGCCAGCGTAGCGAAATCCTCGCCGCTGTCCAGGCGGTTGGCGATCATCTGAATTTTCTTGCGCGCGTCCGCTTCGTTTTGTGCCTTTGCGTTCTGGTTGTGCACTTGCGGATTCGGAGTCGGCGTCACCAGAATCTGCGCCAGATGATATTGCGGCTCGATCAGGTTGAACTCGGATTTATGCGCATTGTAATAGCCGGTAATGTCCTGGTCAGTGACGTTGATCTTCGATGACACTTCCTTGTTCATCACCTTCTCGACCGTAATCGACCGCCGGATGTCGCGCTTGAAGTCCGCCAGCGTCAGCTTCTTATCCTTGAGACGCTGCTCGAATTCCTCCTGGGAAAAAGGAGACTTGATCTCGTTGAACTTGCGGTCAACCTCGTCATCCGTGGCCAGCAGGCCAAGCTTCTCGGCACGCCGCATCAGGATCTCGTCGTCGATGAGCTGGTGCAGGATGTTCAGCCGCAAGGTCGTCGCCTGCTCACCCGACGGTCGCTGCTGTGCCGACGCAACCTGGTTCTCGTAGTACTTGTCTACGTCAGAGCGGAAAATCTTCCGCCCATCGACCGTAGCCATCACATCGCCACCCACTTGAGACTTACAGCCGACCAACGTCGCCAGCGTCAATAGGGTGACCAGCGCCGTGCTCATCCGCACAAAAAGCGAGTTTCTTCTCAAAGGATCTCTCCCTCAAAGGCAATCCGCTATATTTGGGACAAACGATTCTCGATTCGCAAAGCTAAGCAAACGAAGACCTGGGAGCAGGGGAAACAACTCCACTCAATTAATTGGAAGCTGACGGAGCATCTGGGATATGAGCCGGTACAGGCTGGCCCGCATCCTTCAACGCCCGATCGAGCGCGGCACGAACCTCGCCAATGGGCACTGCGCCATCAATCTTTTGTCCGTTGATAAATATCGTGGGCGTAGCCGAAACGCCAACTCCCTCGGCCTCTTTCATCGATGCCTTTACAGCGCCTTCGTCCTGCGCCTTGATGCAGGCCTGCAGCTTCTCCGCGTCCACATTGTGCTTCTGTCCCTGCAGCATCGTCATCTTATCGATCGCGGCAAAGCGCGCACCCGGCGTTTTCTCGTTGCTGACATCACGCTGATTCGCGTGGATGTAATCGGCGAAATCCCAATAGGCGTCGCCGTTCTGTGCCGCCAGGCAGTTCGCGTCGACCGCGGCGTGCGTTGCCCAGGGATGGATCTCCACCAGCGGATAGTCCTTGTAAATGAAGGTCACGCGATCGCCATATTCTTTCAGAAGTTGGGGAAACAACGTCTGGTGCATCCGCGAGCAGAAAGGGCATTCAAAGTCATCGAAGTTGATCACCGTGACCTTCGCTCCCTTGGCCCCACGGATCGGCCGCCCGGTCACATCGATCTTACTCATCATCTCGGCAAACGGATCCTTGCTCAGGTCAAACTTGACCAGTCGCAACATGGTGTTGCGGTCTTTCGAGACCAGGAATTTGTAATCGGACTTTTTGCCATCGCCCCCGGCGATGGTCACGGTCACCGAGTCGTAGTTAGGCCACTCCGTGCTGGGCGTAACCTCGCCCACGGTGATATTCACTTCCGACGGGATGCTATACGCCGCCCGAACTTGCCGCTCGATCCTTTTGGCAAGGTCAGATGGAGTGGACTGGGCTACACAGCCCAGGCAGATCAGAATGAGAACAAGAAAAGAACGCCGAATTAAAGTCACCAAAAGCCGCCTCAGCATTGGAGATTGAGCTTTGATTATCTCACACGGCGTGCACTCAACGCCTGTGCGGCGACAGGGGAAAAGGGCACGAAATTTGCGTCGAATCCGCGCTGGCTGAGCAGGAAGTGATATATGGATCAACCGGCGCGGCGAAGCTGCTCCGCGGGCAGCAAAGAGTTCATCGACCCCGAACGGAATCCTTCCAGGTCGAGCGTCACGAATCTAAAGCCGAGCGCCTTAAAGATCCTCGTGAACTCGGCTGCCATGACAGGATCGAGCGCACGCTCCAGTTCCTCCCGGGCAATCTCGATGCGCACGATCTCTCCGTGATGGCGCACGCGAAACTGCCGAAAGCCCAGCGCGCGGATCGCCTCTTCACCTTGCTCGACCATCGCCAAAGCTTCGGGAGTCACCGGTCGCCCATACTCGATGCGGGACGAGAGGCACGCCGACGCAGGTTTGTCACAGATTCTCAGCCCCGCCTGGCAGGCCAATTCGCGAATCTCCTGCTTCGTAAGCCTCGCATCAAGGAGTGGAGCCGCGACATGGTGTTCCCGTGCAGCTTGCTGGCCCGGGCGGAAGTCATCCTGATCGTCCACATTCACGCCGTACGCGATGGTGTCAAAGCCGCGGGCGGCTCGAACTTCCTCCATCACGGTGAAGAGTTCATCTTTGCAGTGAAAGCATCGTTGCCCGTCATTGCGGACGTAGTCGGGACGGTCGAGTTCCGAGGTCGCAATCACCTCGACGGGAATGTCCTGCTCCTTAGCAAACGCCAGCGCATCCGCAAGTTGGCTGCGAGCGAGGCTGGGCGAGTCGGCAATGATCGCCAGCATGTCGCTTGCAAGTACCTGACGAGTGATCCATGCAAGATAGGCCGAGTCGACGCCTCCGGAGTAGGCAACCAAGACGCGGCCGAGTCGGTGAAGGCCATCACGGAGCAACCAAACCCTCGAGTCGACGCTGTTGTCCGGCGGCTGCATAACAGATATGGTAACAGTTCTTGCCCTGAAACCTGGGAGAGAGAGGTCGAGTTCTTGGAATGGCGCAGCGCTTCCAACGCTGGGACCGGTGGCATTCCTACAAGCAGTTTCACAGTTTGCTAGAAAACTCGATTGCGGTTTTGTCTTGAAAGGGCGCGGCTTCAAGCCGCGCCGTAAGTGCCGCAAAATCACCCGTGGCTTTTAGCTGAGGTCACATCCGGTCTGCGAAGTGACGTTCTTGGCAATCTGTGCAGCCGCCGAGGTACAGAGTCGTTATCGACGCAAACCCGTTAAAACAACCGCTCCTGCCGCCGCAGGTTTCCAAAAGTAGCAATATTCGCCAGGCTGAACGTAAAACGAAACAGGTTCTCATTACGCACGTTCGCGATGGAGAATCGCCGGTACTCCAGCGTCACCCCGCAGCAGTCCCAGTTGTACGTGGTCTGGGCCGTCGCAAACTGCAAGCGTCCCTTCTCGGCATCAATACCAAAACTGCTGGCCGCACTGAAGCCACGTTTGTTAAGGCCGCCGTACCCCAGCGCCACCCGGAACTGCTGGAACTTCTGGGTGAAGGCTGGGAGCGTGGGGGTGGGCGGCTGCGGAACTTGCAGGAAAGCGTCTCCGCCGCCGACGGTAAACGGTCCCACATGGTAGTTCGCCAGCAGGGTGCTGGCATTGATGCGTCCCAACTGGAAGTCGTAATCCATGTCCCATTCCGTATCCGTCCGCTCGCTGGTCTCCACTCGCAGGCGCGAAACGATGGGCGAGAGATGCCGCGGTACCGTCACAAACGCGATCCCGGTCAGATCTTCCGTCGTGGTGAAGACGTTGCGCTGCCCTGAACTCACCGCCCCGCCGAATGTTGGGTCGACGAAGTACTTCTGCGCGATTTCCCAGCTCGCCACCTCGCGGACCTGCGGCGCGGGCCGGCATCCCTCATCCCGCGTCTTGTAGCGCTCCCAGGGCACGCTTTGCTCCGGCGCGGCGGCGCCCACAGTCAACAAAGCCATGCTGGCTCCGCACTCTTCGATGGCCGTATTTTTTCGCTTCGCGTACAGCCGGGTCACAAACCCATACTCAACCTCGTGCGTGTTGCTCAGTATGTCGCGCTCATCGAAACGCAGGATGTTCGCGAAGTTATTCACTCCTGTGACATAGCGGTACACCACTCGCGGCTCGATGACATGCTTCCATTTCTGTCCCAGGAATTCACCATCGAACACACGCTCCACCGGCGGCGGACGGAACTCCACCGTAGTTTCGAGGGCCTTGCGGTTGACGGCGTTCGCCTGAGCTGTCCGAGGATCTCCGGGAATCAGCCGCTCGGTGTAATACGTGTCGTGCAAAGTAAGAACTGGGCGCAATGACCATCCTCCAAACAACAGCGGTGCCGAGATCTGCGGATTCAGATCGAAGCGCCCCAGCAGATTGCCGGTGCGGAAGGCCGGCGTGCAAATCGGTGCCAGCCCGGCCTGGGTAGGGCACACTTCCGGTTCGCTGCGCGCCAAACCTCCGAACGATGTGTCGAAAGACCAGTAGAAAGGCGAGCGCCCCAGCCTGTGATCCACGCTCTCGATGTCGAGGCTGGGCGCGTGCAGGATTCGAATGTCGTGGTCGGCAGTTAGATTTGTTCCCGTGACGCCGGCCTGGGGATTCGGCTGCAACTCAAAGTTCTGATAGCGTTCGACCATCCCTCCGTAGAAGAATCCATGTCTGGATTTGGTAAGGAACGCTTGCGACTTTACCTCCGAGTTCACCGCCTGGCTAAAGACTTCATTGAAGGCCAAACGGAATATGAATGAACTCAGGTAGTCGATATTTGCCACGCTGCGAAACCCACCCAGATTTCCCTCGGCAGTGAGACGCGCATTCTCGCCGCCCTGCCGCACCGGCGGCGAGCCGATCCCCCGGTCGATCACGCCAAAATAACTCAGGTCGACGTAAGAAGTATCACTGGGACGCGCGCGAAACTCGCCCCGTTGTGCCCATCCGCGCCTCGAGTAGTACTCAGCGCCCAGGGTGGTGTCCATACTGCGATTGATGGCCCAGTAAAACGAGTCGCCGATCGTTTCCCCCCTGGTGGAGGACCGCCCAACCGTCGGCATCAGGAATCCGGTTTCTCGGGCTTCCCGGTTCACGGGATGCGTCGCGTAGGGAAGATACAAAACCGGAAGCCCATGCAGAAGAAACGCACTGTGGTGAATGGTCGCATTCCCGCCCACGTCGACAATGACTTTACGCGCCTTGAACTGCCACTTCGGGTTTGGCAGTTCGCAGGTCGTAATGGTGCCATCGTAGACCACGTAGTGGTCGGGAGAAGTCTTTTCCACAAGGCGTCCACTAAATGCGAAAGGGGCGGTTGACGTAAGCACCGTCCGGCTTCCCCGAAAGCGCAGTCCAGTTGTCGCGTTGACATCGTAAAAGCGGCCGGTTTCCGCGACCACGTTGTAGTTTCCGTGGCTGGCCTTGATGTGGTCATCGTTCGGCCCTCCATCCAGGCTGAAGTGCCCAGTCCCTGTAGCCTCGCCGGTGTCGGAATTGTAGGTCGCTTCGTCGGCCCGCAGGACGTAAGTCTGGTAGTGGATCTCAACGTCCCCACTCAATTTGTATAAAGGCCCGTCCTTCTCTTGCCGGATGGCGCAGATGAGGAAATCTTTTTCCAGAGATTCGGCCGCCTGCTTCGCACAAGGAGTATCCGGAACAGATGCGCCCGCGTTTTTCTGCGGTGAGGAGCCATTTGCGCCAGAGTGCAACTGGCTGGTAACTAACGGAGCGACGAGAAGCAGGTGACAAAGCAACGCCGCCGTGATAAGGAATCTGTTGCGAGCGTTCATCGAAACCAGATCATTGATAACCAGATCATCGATAGAAGATCATTGGGACGATCGTCGGAAGCGCGAGCAGCGCCTTCGGCCCTGATTTTCGCGGCATCGTGAACTTAGCACGGCGCCGCCCCGCAGGAAAAGTGGCGAAAAAGGCTAGGATTCCGCGCATCGGTCGACGGTTGTACGTGTTGCTCTGACTTCTGGCGTGATCGTAAAAGACTTGGCCCATGAATTGTCCGTTGTGCGGTGATATCTGCCGCTGCTCCCCAGAGCCCGATGCCGCTGCCCCGCCGCGCTGGATGTCGGACGCGACCGACAACTTCGCATCTTCCGGTGCTCTAGTCTCTTCTCGGACGAGTGTCGCGGATGAGGACGAGACACATCAGCAAGCCTCGCCCTCGGAAACCACAGGAAACCTCGCGGACGTGGGCGAAAGTCCTGGCGCATCGCCCGAAGTAACCCAATATCCCTCCGCCTGGCGCGAGCAACTTTCAGCGCGCCTCAGCCAGTACCGCTCGCGCCGAAAGGCTAGTCCACCCCGTTATCCCTCGCTGCGGCTGCCCTTTGAAGATCCATTGCGCAGCACGGGATCGAACGGCCCTGTGCCTTCAGCGAATGCCTTCTTCGACGCGGTCTCAAGTCAAGCGCTTGCCCGGGATTGGGCCGAGCCTGCTTCGCCTGCTTTACGCGCGGAGGCTTCGCCTTCATCACCACCGGCGATGTCCGCCGCCGCGCCCTCCCGCGCTCCAAGCCCGACTCCGGAGCACACGGGCGCAGGAGCGAAGATCATTGAGTTCCCGCGCTCCGCCGAAATAGCACCTGCACCGCCATCGGATGAACTGGCCGAGCCGGTGACCAACCATCCGCGGATTCTCGACGTCCCCGAAGTCGCGACTCCTCCGCCCGCTCTGGGCGGAATCACCATGGAGGCAGCCCAGCGCGATGAAGTAGAAAAACGCCCCGGAATTGAAATTCCGCTGCAAAGCGCTCCCCTGGCGAGACGCCTGCTCGCGACCGCGGTGGACGGATTCATCATCGCGGCAGCTTCCGCTCTTTTCGGATTTATTTTCTGGAAAGTGGCCGCGATCCGGCCGCCGCGATTTCAGATTCTGGGACTTGCCGCCGCAGTTCCGAGCCTGATCTGGGCAGCCTACCAATATCTTTTGATCGTGTATTCCGGCAGCACAACGGGATTGCGTCTGGCCGGGCTGGAAATCAATCGCTTCGACGGCACATTGACCACCCGCCGCCTTCGCCGCTGGCGCGTCCTGGCATCCTACCTGTCCGCCGTCTCCCTTGGCATGGGATACGCCTGGGTCTTCCTCGATGAAGACAGCCTGTGCTGGCACGACCGCATCACCCACACGTACCTCGCCCCAATCCGTCGCGACCAACACTAAAAATAGCAGGCATCATATCTGCACACGTAGAGACAGCCGCCTCGGCTGTCCGGCCGCGGCGCAGCCAGGCCGAACTGGTCACGAGCCCCGCGGACCCGCTATCCGGTAGTGTCTTAATTTAAGACGGCGCCCGCTATCCCGCCCCGAACGAATCCCCTTTCCCCTGTGCTATCTTCAATAGGTTTACCCGATAAAGCAGTCCAAGCAATCATCTGAAGATGGCCACATCGGCAGAAGGTTCCAAAGCGGCAGTAAAGGTCTTCGTCGCCACCACGGTGATGCTGACCTTCATTTCCTTCTGGCGCGCCGCTGCCATCGTGCTCTCCGACCTGGCATCGTCCGCCTACTATGTCGCGGGCGACAGCGAGAAAGTTATAGGCAAAAGCGCTCCGTGGTTCATTTTGGCGGTGATGCTGTTCAGCACTGCTGTCCGTGCGCTTTATATCGAATCCAGCGCCATGTTCGTGCGCGGTGGTGTTTACCGCGTGGTTAAGACCGCCATGGGCGGTGGTCTCGCAAAGTTTTCCGTCTCCGCCCTGCTCTTCGACTACGTGCTTACCGGCCCCATCAGCGCGGTCTCTGCCGGGCAGTATCTCGCAGGCTTCGTCAAGGAGATCGCAGAGCGCCTCCATCATCCACTGCACTTCTCCGACGATACTTTTGCTGCAGGCTTAGCCGTCATAATCGTGATCTACTTCTGGTGGAAGAATACTCAAGGTATTCACGAGTCCAGCCGCAAGGCATTACAAATCATGGCCATCACCACCGTGATGGTCGTAATGCTGATTATTTGGTGTGCGTTCACGCTTCTGCATTCGCCTGCTCCCTTGCCGCCCAATCCCCTGCACCCCGGAGTGATGGCACTGACTCACGAGTCCCTGGGCTGGCTTTACGGAACCTGGGCCAGCCACATAACCCTGATCATTCTCTTTGTCGGATTCGGGCACTCGGTGCTCGCCATGAGTGGCGAAGAAACCCTGGCGCAGGTCAGCCGCGAGATCGAACATCCCAAGCTGAGAAACCTGAAGAAAACCGGGATAGTGATCTTCGTCTATAGCCTGCTCTTTACGGGGCTGGTTTCGTTTTTTGCCGTAATGATCATTCCCGACAGCGTTCGTCCCAGTTTTTTTGCGAACATTATCGGTGGAATCGCGATGTATCTCTGGGGCCCGTTGTGGGCGAGGTTGATCTTCCACGGATTCGTAGTGATGGTGGGAGTTCTCATCCTGGCGGGAGCGCAAAACACGTCCATCGTCGGCGCCAACGGAGTTCTAAACCGGCTGGCCGAGGATGGAGTCCTGACCTCCTGGTTTCAACGCCCGCATCATCGCTTTGGCACCAGCTATCGCCTGATCAACCTGGTCGTGGTTTTGCAGTTCGCCACCATCATTCTCAGCAAGGGCAATGTGTTCGTCCTGGCAGGCCTGTATGCCTTCGGTGTGATTTGGAGCTTCACCCTGAACGCCCTGGCAGTGCTGGTGCTGCGCTACACCGAACCCGAGCACCGTCAGTGGAAGGTTCCAGGAAATCTGCGGATTGCCGGGAAGGAAATCCCGCTGGGCGTGATTATCATTTTCCTGACTCTATTAACGACCGCAGTCATAAACCTTTTCACCAAGTATGAAGCCACAATTTCCGGAGTGGCGTTTAGCGTTGTCCTCTTCGCCGTTTTTACCTACTCCGAGCGTCGTACGGCCCGCGAGCGTCACGGCAAGCCGGAGCAACTCGACCAGTTCCGCGTGTATGGCAACCAGGAACTCGGCAGCGGAGCCATGGGCGTGCGCTCGGGCAACATATTGGTCGCGGTGCGCGATCCCCGCAACCTTTACTACTTGAGGCAAGTCTTAGCCCAAACCAATACCAATAAGCAGGACGTGGTCGTGATGAGTGCGCGCCTATACCATCGCGAGCACACCTTCAGCGGCAGCACGGTCTTTGAAGCCAGCCAGGTCTTCGATCACTACGAGCAGGAGTTGTTCACCGCCGCCGTGGCCGTGGCAGAAAAAGAAGGCAAGCCCATCCACCTGCTGGTGGTACCAGCCACCGACGTTTTCGAAGCCATCATGATCACCGCGCAACGCCTTGGTTCCAGCCGCGTTGTCTGTGGCCTCTCGAACAAATTAAGTGCCGACGAGCAAGCCAAGCTTACGGGCGATGCCTGGGAGCGCCTGCCCGAACCGCGTCCACGCTTGACGCTTGAGGTAGTTGGACCCGACGGCGTCCGTGAGTATGCCCTCGGTCCACATACTCCGCGCCTCCGGCCCCAGGACGTCGAACTCATGCACCAGTTGTGGCTCAACATCACCTCCGACCCGAAGTTCGCCGGAGCGCACCACTACCACATCGTCGCTCTAGCGTTGGAAGAATTGAAGCGCGAGTTGAACACCGAGCAGCGCGCCCAACTCCTGGCCAAGCTGCAGGAAGAGATGGGGCAACGCGATGGAAGCGGAAGTTCTGCGCCCCCTAATTAAGCAGTTTGCTGAAAAACTCCATTGCGATCCTGTTTTGAAAGGGCGCAGCTTTGAGCCGCGGCGTAAAGCCGCAAAATCAGCCGCGGCTTTAGCCGCTGAGGCGAGTCTCTGCGCCCCCGCTAGCCTTTGAGCACATGCTGCAAAGACGCCGTCAACTCCTGATACCCGATCTACGATCCTGTTTTGAAAGGGCGCGGCTTCGAGCCGCGGCTTAAGTGCCGCAAATCAACACGGCTTTAAGCCGCTGAGGTGAGCCTGCTAACCCTTGAGCACATGCTGCAAAGACCCCGTCAACTCCTGATACCGAAACGGATACCCGCTCATAATCAGCTTAGTCGGCTCCACCCGCTGGCTTCCCAGCAGAACCTCTCGACCCATCTCCCCGAATGCGAGTTGAACCGCGGCCTTCGGCACGGGAAGAATTGTCGGCCGTGACAGCACTCTGCCGAGGGTCCTGGTGAATTCCAGGTTCGTCACCGGCCTGGGTCCAACCAAGTTCACCGGCCCATGCAGCAAATCGCTATTCAGAATGTGATGAATCGCGCCCACCATGTCCTGGATATCAATCCAGCTCATCCACTGATGCCCATCGCCAACCCGCCCGCCGATGCCGAGCTTGAACGGAGGCAGCATCTTGCCCAAAGCACCGCCATTGGGACTCAGCACGATTCCAGTTCTCATCTGCACAGTACGGATTCCCGCCGCGGCAGCAGCCCGCGTCGCCTCCTCCCACTCCTGGCAAACCTCCGCCAGGAAGCCCGATCCCGGCGAACTGTCCTCGCGCAAAACTTCATCGTTCCGGTCGCCGTAATACCCGATCGCGGAACCGCATACGAATACTTGCGGCTTCTCATTCGCCTGCGCCAGTGCCAGGGCCAGGTTTCGCGTACCCAGAATTCGGCTCTGCCGGATCTTCTCTTTCTTCGCCGGGGTCCAGCGTCCGACAATACTTTCGCCCGCCAGGTGGATGACCGCGTGAAACCCGGAAACCGCCTCCGGCGATACCGGCCGCTCCGGCTCCCAGGGAATGTGATCGTTGTTATTCGCGGCAGCAGGCGCCGTTCCACGCGTCAGCCGCGCAATCTGTGCCCCGCTCGCCTTCAGCGACGGCACCAGTGCAGTTCCAATAGGACCCGAGACCCCACTTACCAAGATGCGCCACGTCCGTAGCCCAAGCATGCTGAAACACTCTACCAGACCCGGGCTCCCGCTATAATCGGGTACAAGAGCCCTGCGCCGTCACACCGCTATCCCCCAGCGTCCCCGGCCTGTTCGCAGGCTATAATCCTACATGGCGAGCCTCCGCCAACAGATCGCGACCACCGCCCTCACGCTCACCAAGTTCCGCGAGCTGATGAAGCGGATGCAGGAGAACCGTCCGCAGGACGACCTCTCGCTGGTCAAGAAGGCCTACGACTATTCCCTGAAACACCACGAAGGCCAGAGTCGAGCTTCGGGAGAGCCGTATCTGGTCCATCCCTTGGAAGTCGCGCTCGTCCTTTCCGAAATGAAGATGGACCCGGTCGCCGTGGCCGCCGGCCTGCTCCATGATTCCGTCGAAGACACCTCGGTGACCATCGTCGACATTCGCAAGGAATTCGGCGAGCAGGTCGCCCACATCGTCGAAGGCGTCACCAAGATCAACAAGATTGACTTCGCGACCCGCGAGGAACAGCAAGCCGAGAACCTCCGCAAAATGATGCTGGCCATGGTTGACGACATCCGCGTCGTCCTCATCAAGCTCGCCGACCGCCTGCACAACATGCGCACGCTCGAGCACCTCCCTGAAGACCGCCGGCACAAAATCGCGGAGGAGACTCTGGAAATCTATGCCCCGATAGCCCACCGTCTGGGCATGGGAAAGATTCGCGGGGAACTCGAAGACTTAGGCTTCCGTTTCCTCGACCCGGTCGGATACGAGCAGGTCGAAAAATCTGTCAACGCCCGCCGCAAGGAAGGCGAAGCCTTCCTCGCCAAGATGCAGCAGACCATAACCGACAAGCTGAAGGAAGCCGGCATCCAGGCCCGCGTCGAAAGCCGCATCAAACGCCTCTTCAGCATTCACAAGAAGCTGCAGCGCCAGCGCATCACCGTCGATCAGGTGTACGACCTCTGCGCCATGCGTGTCGTCACGCGCTCTCTGCAGGACTGCTACGCCGTTCTCGGCATCATTCACAACCTGTGGCGGCCAGTGCCCGGACGCATCAAGGATTTCATCGCCATGCCGCGCCCGAACTTCTACCAGTCGCTGCACACCTCGGTGATCACCGAAGAGGGCACGCCCTTCGAAATCCAGATCCGTACCGAAGAGATGCACAAGATGGCCGAGGAGGGAATCGCCGCCCACTGGAAATACAAAGACGGCCCCGTTTCAGCCCAGGACGAGCAGCGCCTGGCCTGGCTCCGGCAGGTGGTCGAGTGGCAACGCGACGTCAGCGATCCCAACGAATTCCTTTCCACCCTGAAAGTCGATCTCTATCCCGAAGAGGTCTATACCTTCACGCCCAAGGGCAAAGTTGTAGTGCTGCCCCGCGACGCCACGCCCATCGACTTCGCCTACACCATCCACACCGAAGTCGGCCACACCTGCGTCGGCGCTAAGGTCAACGGACGCATGGTCCCGCTGCGCCACAAACTCCACTCCGGCGACATCGTTGAAATCCTCACCCAGCCCGGCCACAAGCCCAGCCGTGATTGGCTCGGCCTGGTCAAGTCGTCCCGCTCGCGCAACAAGATCAAGCACTGGCTCAATGTCCACCAGCGCGAGCGCGCCATCGAAATCGGCCGCAAACTGATCGAGAAAGAAGCCCGCAAGTACCGCATCGCGCTGAAAGAGATTAAGGACGACGAACTACAGAAGGTCGCCTCCGGCTACGGCCTCGGTCGCGTCGACGATCTGATGTCCGGCATCGGCTACGGAAAGTATTCCGCGAGGCAGGTGCTGGCCCGCCTTCTGCCGCCCGGCGTCACCCCATCGAGTTGCAACCCCATCCGTGGAGAAGCCGTCATTGGCTACATCACCCGCGGCAAGGGCGTCGCCGTGCATTCCGTCAACTGTCCCAACGTCACCAATCTTCTCTACGAACCGGAACGCCGCATCGACGTCGAATGGGCCCGCGACGAAAGCACTCCAACCGCCTATCCCGTAAAACTCACCGTTTTCTGTGACGACCGCTTCGGGATGCTGAAAAGCATAACCAGCGTTATCGGAGATGCCCAGAGCAATATCCGTAACATTACCGCCCGCACCGCCAACAGCCAGGCCAGCGTCGAGGTAGTCCTCGACATCGCCGACCTCAAGCACCTGGAGCAGATCATCGCCGGCCTGCGCAAAATCCCCGGCGTGCACGAAGTGCAGAGACTGCAGAAAATCTGAAGGGTAGCAAGTAGGTCCACTGCGAGTCTCCCCGATTGACTTTCCCAGCGTGCATCTGCGTTAATCA
>WNEZ01002188.1_pt1 | contig 16680 bp, 10 predicted proteins | sample 5400521 | NCBI WGS metagenome assembly WNEZ01 (sample SAMN13153339, study PRJNA577476) | soil metagenome | isolation source: 120 cm saprolite under Douglas fir tree site 2 hole 1 replicate 1 | place: USA:California | collected 2015-04-18
GTGAGCGCAGGCGCCGTGCCTTTGTACGGCACATGCACCACGTCGATGCCGGCAGTCTGCTTCAGCAGCTCGGTGGTCAGAGGCAGCTTGCCGGCGTAGAGCGTTGCGTTCGCGGCATGGGCCGCAATGACCGTGAGCGTGGTGTAGCCGTCCGGCGGCGCCTTCGCGACGATGTCGGCGCCGAGGATGCTGTTGGCGCCAGGGCGATTGTCGACCACGATCGGCTGGCCGAGCGAGGTCTGCATCTTCTGCGTTACCACGCGCGTCACGACATCGGTGATGCCGCCGCCGGTGTAGGGCACGACCCAGCGGACCGGCTTCACCGGCCAGGCCTGCGCCTGCGCGGCGAGCGGCGCGGCGAGAACGAGGGCAAGAAACAACTCTCTCATGGTTTCAAATATATCCGGGTCCCTCGGCTCCTGCATTCAGCGCTTCCGGATTGACGAGGTTGTTCGGCCGCTCGCCGTCGAGCATGCGCAGCATCTCCTCGGCGGCGGCGACGCTCACGCGGCTGCGCGACTCCATCGTCATCCCCGCCAGGTGCGGAGTGAGCACCGCGTTGTCCAGGGCGAGCAGCGGATGCCCCGGCGGCAGCCGGTAATGCTCAAAGACGTCCAGCATGACGCCGGCGATGCGCCTGCTGCGCAGCGCTTCGACGAGCGCGTCTTCCTGCACGACCGCGCCACGGCCGACGTTGATAAGCCAGGCGGTCCGCTTCATCAATCCCAGCCTTTCTCGATTGAAAAGATGATGCGTTTCGGGTGTAAGGGGGCAGGTGACCACGACGAAATCGCTGGCCCGCAGCAGATCGTCCAGGCGCGCCGGCTCGGCCTCCGGCGGCAGGCAATTCAGCCGCCGCTGGTTGCCTAGTACTCGCATGCCGAAGCCCTGCCGGCAGATTCTCGCCAGCCGCCCGCCGATTTCGCCTACGCCGACGATGCCCAGCGTCATCCCCGAGATCTCGTGCGCTGCGGCGCCTCGCAGCCGGGCGGCGTCCCAGGGCTCGGCGTGAAGCGCATTGGTGATGGCGAGGACATTGCGTGCGAGCATCAGCATCGCCAGCACGCAGTACTCGGCCACCGACTGCGCATTGCCGCCCGGCAGGTTGGCCACCATCACGCCCCGCGCGGTGGCGTCGGCGATCGGCACCAGATCGGTGCCGGTGCCGTGCACGACCACGGCCCGCAAGCGGGGCGCGGCGGCGATGATGTCGTCGGGAAGCTTGCTGCGGGTGATGATGCCCTCGGCATCGCAGGCGAGGCGCCGGAGGGTCGCCGGGTCCGCGTCCGGCGAGCGGATGATTTCGGCGCGGCGCGCGAGAACTTCCTCGCCCGCCGGGGAAATGGAATCGGTCAGCAGGACCCGGTGCACCGCTCAGTCCACCTTGACGTTGGCTTCGGCGACGTAACTTACTGTAAGAGATGGAGTTCCGTCGATCTGGTTTGCATCGCCGGAGGGTGTTACCAGCCTAGGTATCGCTGCGAGCTGTGAATAGCAATTATTTCACTTGAAAAAATCGCAGTAAATGTCAGACTATTAAGTACAAAGACCCAGCTCACGGTCCAAGAAAAGGGGGAGTAAGTGAGTCAAGCGTCGCCGGCGGGCGCCATCAAGGTGCTCGTGATCGATGACAGCAACACTATTCGGCGCAGTGCCGAGCTATTTCTGCGCCAGGCCGGCTATGAAGTCATCCTGGCTGAAGACGGCTTCGATGCGCTTTCCAAGATCTCCGATCATCAGCCGCAGGTGATCTTCGTCGACATCATGATGCCGCGGCTCGACGGGTATCAGACCTGCGCGCTCATCAAGCAGAACCCGCAGCTCAAATCCACGCCCGTGATCATGCTGTCCAGCAAGGACGGCGTGTTCGATCGCGCGCGCGGCAGGCTCGCCGGATCCGATCGCTACCTGACCAAGCCTTTTACCAAGGAAGGGCTGATCGAGGCGGTCAGCGAGTACCTCAAGCCGGCTTCGGTTCCCACTTAGTCCATTGAAAGGCCATCCGTCATGCCAATCAAGAACATCCTCATCGTCGATGATTCCGCCACCGACCGCCAGTTTCTCAGCGAGCTGCTGGTGAAGAACGGGTACAAGGTTTCCACTGCCGACAGCGCCGAAGACGCGCTCGCCAAGGTCAAGCAACATCGTCCCGACCTGGTGCTGATGGACGTGGTCATGCCGGGCCAGAACGGCTTTCAGGCGACCCGCATGCTGACCAGGGATGACAGCACCAAGCACATCCCGGTCATCATCTGCACCAGCAAGGCGCAGGAGACCGACAAGGTGTGGGGCATGCGCCAGGGCGCCCGCGATTACATCGTGAAGCCGATCAATCAGGCCGACCTGCTGGCCAAGATCGCGGCCCTCGGCTGATGGCCGCCAAAGCCTCTCTGCGGGATTACCAGCGCGAGCTGTCGGCCAGGCTGCAAAGCGCCGAACTCGGCAGCACTGCTTCGAAACTGGCCCTGCAGGTAGGCGAGGAAGGCTGGCTGGTCGACCTCGCGGATGCCGGCGAAGTCATTCCCGTCACGCCGATCAGCGCAGTGCCCCTGACGCGCGCGTGGTTCAAGGGCGTCACCAATATCCGCGGCAATCTCTACAGCGTGGTCGATTTCTCCGCCTTCCTCGGCGGGCCGGGAGTCGCCGTGCGCGAGCAGGCCCGCCTGCTGCTCGTCGGCGAGCGGTTCCGCATCAGCAGCGCGCTCCTGGTGGACGGCTCGCTCGGGCTGCGCAACGCCTCGCAGCTGCAGCCGCGCGCCAGCGACGCGGCGCAGGCACCGTGGATCAGGGCCGAATACACCGACGCGGAAGGCAGGCCGTGGAAAGAGCTGGACCTGCCGACCCTGGTTCAGCAGCCGGAATTTCTTGACGTGGGAATCTGATGGAGCTCGCATGCACAAGAACTGCGTTCGCCGGCTTCTGATCGCTCTGGCGGTGCTGCTCCCGCAGCACGCCGTGGCTGAAAACGGCGTCACCAAGGACAAGATCGTGCTCGGCCAGTCGGTGGCGCTGACCGGGCCGGCGGCGCAGCTCGGCATCCAGATGCGCAACGGCGCGAGGGCGTACCTGGACTACGTCAACGCGCAGGGCGGCGTGCACGGCCGGAAAATCGAGCTGATTACGCTCGACGACGGCTACGAGCCTTCGCGCACCGTGCCGAACACGAAGAAGTTGATCGACGAACACAAGGTGTTCGCCTTGATCGGTTATGTCGGCACGCCGACCAGCGTGCCCGCGATCCCGGTCTTCACCGAAGCGAAAGTCCCGTTCTTCGGTCCGTTCACCGGTGCCGAGGCGCTGCGCGCCCCTTTCAACCGCTACATCTTCCACGTGCGCGCCAGCTATTACGACGAGACCGACAAGATCGTCGAGCAGGTGCTCTCGATCGGCGGCAAGAGCATCGCCGTGTTCTACCAGGATGACGCCTACGGCCAGGCCGGCCTCAAGGGCACGGAAATCGCGATGACCAAGCGCGGCTTGAAGATCGCCGCCCTCGGCACCGTCGAGCGCAACACGATCAAGGTGGAGAATGCAGTAACGACCATCAACGCCGCGAAGCCCGACGCGGTGGTGATGATCAGCCAGTACACCTCGTGCGCGGAATTTATTCGGCAGATGAAGAAGAGCGGCAGCGCGGCGACGTTCTACAACGTCTCGTTCGTCGGCAGCAAGGCGCTGGCCGACGCGCTCGGCAGCGACGGCGCGGGCGTCGCGATCTCCCAGGTCATGCCGTTCCCATGGGGGGCGGCGGTGCCGGTCGTCAAGGAGTACCAGCGGCTCTCGGCCAAGGCGGGCTACGCCGATTTCAATTTCAGCGCGATCGAGGGCTTCGTCGTCGCCAAGGTCTTCGTCGAGGGGCTCAAGCGCACCGGCAGGGATCTGACCCGCGAAACCTTCATTGACGCGGTCGAGAGGATGCAGGACGTCGACGTCGGCGGCTTCTACGTGAGTTATTCGCCGAAGAACCACGCCGGGTCGAGGTTCGTCGACCTCACCATCATCGCTCGCGAGGGCAAGTTCCTGCGCTAGGAAACCAGGGAGAATCGCATGGCATTCAAATTAGCCCTCAAACTGCCGTTTCTCAGCCGCGGCGAGGCCGCGCAGCAGGGCGCGCCGCTGAAGCGCCCGGCGCGGGCTACCCCTGGCGGCGTCCTGGCGGCGCCGCTGCCGCTCATTCGCCGGCTGACGGGCGGCCGGCAGCTCCAGCTGCTGACCGCGCTGCTGGTGCTTCTCCTGCTGGTCGATGCCGTGATCGTGGTGGTGGATGCGCGTCAGGCGACCTTCAATTCGCTGTACATCGCGGCGGTCGGCAAGATCCGCATGCTGTCGCAGCGCCTCGCCAAGGCGGCTCAGCAAGCCTCGCAGGGCAACGCCGTGGCTTTCAAGCAGCTGCGCGACAGCCGCGACGAGTTTGCCTCGCAAGTGAGGACGCTGCAGTCGGGGGGCGTGGCCAGCGGCGTCGATCTGCCGCCGACCTCCGAGCGCGTGCGGCCGATGCTCGATGCCCTGGACCAGGAATGGAAGAAGACCGAGCGCAACGCGTCGCTGGTGATCGCCGAGGAACGCAACCTGGTGGCGCTGGGCCAGGCGGTGCGATCGATCAACGCCGGCAACCCGGCGCTGCAGGAACTCACCGACGAGATCTCCGCCATCAGCGTTCAATCCGGCGGTTCAGCCCGGCAGAACGCGACCACCGCTCAACTCATGATGCTGACGCAGCGCATGGCGAAGAACGCCAATGCCATGCTGGCAGGGGAGATCATTGACCCGGAAGTCTCGTTCCTCCTCGGCAAGGACTCCAACACCTACCGCGACACCCTGCAGGGGCTGCTGCAGGGCAGCGAGGCTTTGCGCATCGCCCGGGTCTCCGACGCGGAGATGCGGGGCAAGCTCGGGGAGCTGGAATCGGCGTTCAAGGACTATCAGCGCGCGGTGAGCGAGATCCTCGGCAACATGCAGCGCCTGGTGAACGCCAAGCGCGCCAGCCGCGACATGTTCAACGACAGCGAGACCCTGCTCGGCGCCGCCGAGCGCCTGAGCGGCGGCTACGAGGACGAGCTGAGCGCGCGGCGCATCAACTTCCTCGCCATGGGCGTGGTGTCGGTGCTGGCCTTCCTGGTGCTGCTGCTGATCGGCAAGGCGTACGTCGACGACAGCCGGCGCCGCGCCGAGGAAAGCGAGCGGATGAACCGCAGCAACCAGGACGCGATCCTGCGGCTGCTCGATGAGATCGGCAACCTGGCGAACGGCGACCTTACCGCGCGCGCCAAGGTGACCGAGGACATCACTGGCGCCATCGCCGACTCGGTCAACTACACCATCGACGAGCTGCGTCGCCTGGTGACCGGCATCACCGGCGCGGCCCAGCAGGTGACCGCCGCGACGCAGGAAGCGCAGACGGTGACCGGCCAGCTGCTGCAGGCGGCGCAGAAGCAGGCGAACGAGATCCAGGGCACCGGCCAGTCGGTGGCGCAGATGGCGCAATCGATGAACGAAGTCTCGAAGAGCGCCAACGACTCGGCCAAGGTGGCGGAAACCTCGCTGCATGCCGCCGGCAAGGGCGCGCAGGCGGTGCAGAACGCGATCCGCGGCATGAACGACATCCGCGAGCAGATCCAGGAGACGTCCAAGCGCATCAAGCGGCTGGGCGAAAGCTCGCAGGAGATCGGCGAGATCGTGCAGCTGATCTCGGACATCACGGAGCAGACCAACGTGCTGGCGCTGAACGCCGCCATCCAGGCAGCCTCGGCCGGCGAGGCTGGACGCGGCTTCACGGTGGTCGCGGAGGAAGTGCAGCGGCTGGCGGAGCGCTCTGCCGAGGCGACCAAGCACATCGGCGCGATCGTGAAGAGCATTCAGCGCGATACGCAGGACGCGGTGGAGGCGATGGAGCGCAGCACGCGCGGCGTGGTCGAGGGGACGAAGACCGCCGACGAGGCGGACCAGGCGCTGCGCGAGATCGAGCAGGTTTCGAACCGCCTCGCCGAGCTGATCGGCTCGATCTCCGGCGCCACGCAGCAGCAGGCGGCTTCCGCCGCGCAGGTGGCCGGCAAGATGAAGATCATCCTCGGCATCACGCAGCTGACCACGGAAGGCACCAAGAAGACCGCCGCTTCGGCGGCGCGGCTGACGGCGCTGGCCGACGGCCTGAAGAACTCGGTGGCGGGCTTCAAGCTCGCCTGACAGGGCCATGGCCGACGCCACCATCCTGTCCTGGATCACCGCCGAAGTGGATCAGGCGTTGGAGCACGTGCGCGACAGTATCGCGAAGTTTTCCGCGTCGCCGGACGATACTGATTCGCTCAGCATATGCCCGGAGCACCTGCACCAGGTGAGCGGGGCGCTGCGCATGGTGGGGCTGAGCGGCGCGACGCGCTTCTGCGAAGCGATCGAAGGCAGCTTCCCGGGGGCGAACGGCTCGCGGCCCAGCTCGGCGTCGATCGGCGTCATCGACCGCGCGGTGCTCGCCCTGAAGCAATTCGTCGACGACGTGGCGCGCGGCCAGGCGAACGTGCCGCTGCGGCTGTTTCCCGTCTATCGGGAGCTGGCCAAGCTGCAGGGCAAGGCCGACAGCTCGGAAAAGGATCTGTTCTTTCCCGATCTGACCCCGCCGGCGCCTTCGCACCCCAGCCCCTGGACGCTGGCAAAGAACGAGCTTGCGCCGTTTCTGCAGACGCAGCGCGCGCGTTTCCAGCGCGGGCTGCTGGCCTGGCTGCGCGGCAAGGCCGCCGGCCTGGAGGACATGCGCCAGGCGCTCGACGCGCTCTACCAGGTGTCGCCACAGCTCCCCGAGCCGCGCGCGCTCGCCTGGGTCGCGATCGGGCTGATCGACGGCCTGCTCGATGCGCCGGAACCCGAGTGGCAGGCGAGCGCCAAGGTGCTCTGCAACAAGATCGATTTCCACATGCGGGACCTCGCCGCGGGCTCGCAGGCGGTCAACGATCCGCTGCTGCGCGAAATGCTGTATCTCGTCGCGCGCGCCAAGCCGTCTACGCAGCGCCTCAAGGACATCAAGCTGCTCTACCGCCTCGACAGCCTGATCCCGGCGCCCGAGGTCGCCGGTCAGAAGATGGAACTCGACATGGATTGGCTGCAGCCGGTCCTGAGCGACGCACGCTCGCGGCTGGACGCCCTGAAGAACGTGTGGCAGCGGTACGTGAACGGCGAGCCGAGCGTGGTGCGTTTCCGCGACCTGGTGAGCTCATTCAAGACGAAGGCAGGCGAGCTCGGCAACAAGCACCTGATCAAGCTGCTGGACGCCATCGCCCTCGTCATGACGCGGCTCCCCGACCCGTATCCGCCAAAGAGCCAGCTCATGGTCATCGAGATGGCCTCGGCCTTCCTGCTCGCGGAGAGCGTGCTCGAGAATTTCGCCAGCCCGCCGGCCGACCTGCAGCAGCAGATCGGCATCATGGGCGGCTGGCTGCTCGATGCCGCGCAAGGCAAATCGACCGGCGAGCCGCCCGCCGGGCTGCAAGCCGATCTCAGCCAGCGGATCGGCGCCCTGCAGCTGCGCGCGCAGGTGGCGAAGGAGATCCTCGCCAATCTCCAGTATGTGGAACAGGTGCTCGATGCCTACTCTCGCGAGCTGGCGGTGCGCGAGGCGCTCCACGGCCTCGAAACTCACCTGCGGCAGATCCATGGCGCGCTGGCCGTCCTGCGATTCGAGCGCGCGACCCAGGTCATGGCGATCTGCGAATCGCTGATCAAGGCCTGCGCCGCCCGCGAGCGCGATGCCTCGCTGGAGGACATGGACTGGATCGCCGAAGGTCTCAGCAGCCTCGGTCTGTTCCTGGCGCCGTGCGTCAACGGCCGCGATCCGTCCGGGAAGGCGATCGAGCTTTTCTTCAGCCGCTACGAGAAACGCGCCGCGACCGCAGCGGCGCCCGAGAAGCCGCAGGAAAAGCCCCGGGAGACGCAGCAGGCGGCGGAATCCGAAGGCCTGCTCGACATCTTCCTCGAGGAAGCGAGCGAAGTGCTCGGGAATATCGATGCGGCGCTGCCGCAGTCCCGCGAGCGGTCCGGCGACCGCGACGTGCTGACTACGATCCGCCGCGGCTTTCATACCCTGAAGGGAAGCGGCCGCATGGTCGGCTTGACTGATCTGGGCGAGGTGGCCTGGGAAATCGAGCAGGTCATGAACCGCTGGCTCGAGTGGCAGCAGCCGGCCTCCGCCGAGCTGCTTGAGCTGATCGCCCTGGCGAGTGCGGCCTTTGCCGAGTGGATAGGCAAGCTGCGCAGCCGAGAGAGCTTCACTCTCGACGGCAAGACGATTGTCGAGCGGGCTCAGAAGCTGAGGGCCGTGGAGCCGGAGCCCGAGGAGATCACGGTCGGCACCACGCGCCTCGCACGCAGCTTCTTCGACATCTACACCAAGGAAGCGCTCCAGCACGTCCAGACGCTGGAAGCGCAGTCCAAGGCTTCCGACGAGTTCGCGCGCGCGGCGCACACGCTGGCGAGCAGCTCGCGCACCGCGGGCTTTGACGCGGTAGCCGATCTCGCCGCGGCGCTCGAGCACTGGACGCCCGTCGCCAGCCACGTCAGGGCCTCGCGAGACGTGGAGCCTGTGAAAGAGGCGATCGGCAAGCTGCGTGAAATGGTCGCCGCCCTCGCGCAACGGCAGGCACCGGCACCGGCCATCGAAGCCGCGCGGGCTCTGCACGAACTGACCGCGCGCCTGCAGGCGCCGCCACCGCCTGTGGAAGTCAAGCCGGCGCAGCCGGCTCCCGTCCCTGCCAGCGCTCCTGCCGCCGCTCCTGCCCCCGCCCCCAAGAGCGGCAAGGAGCTGCGCGTGATGAAGGACGACATCGACCAGCAGCTGCTGCCGATCTTCCTCGAGGAAGCAGAGACTCTGGTGCCGCACATCGGCAGCGACCTGCGCGACTGGAAGGCGAACCCCTCCGACCAGAACATTTCCGACTCGCTGCGCCGCGGCCTGCACACGCTCAAAGGCAGCGCCCGGATGGCAGGCGCGATCCGGCTCGGCGAGCTCACGCACATCATCGAAAGCCAGATCGAGACGGCAATCGAGCGCGGCGAGTTTTCGGCGCAGCTGTTCGATGAGCTCGAGTCGAAGATGGACCGCCTGAGCCTCGACCTGGAGAACATGGGCGGGCGCCTGGCGGCGGTTTCACCCGCGCCGGCGGTCGCCGCGCAGCCGCGCGCGGCGCGGGTCGAGGCGGCCGTCGAGGCGCCCCGGGCCGAGCCGCCGCTGCCCAGTCCAGCGGCGCTGCTGCGGGTCAACGCGGATACCCTCGATCACCTGATCACCGAATCGGGTGAGATTGCCATCGCACGCTCGCGCATCGAGGCGGAGCTGCGGCAGGTGAAGCAGTCGCTGAGCGATCTGAAAGACAGCGTCACGCGCTTGCGCAATCAGCTGCGCGAAGTCGAGGTCCAAGCCGACAGCCAGATGCAGTCGCGGCTGTCGGTGCTCGAAGAGCGCGACCGCGACTTCGATCCGCTCGAGTTCGACCGTTATACGCGGCTGCAGGAGCTGACGCGGATGATGGCGGAGAGCCTGAATGACGCCGCGTCGATCCAGCAGTCCCTGCTGAAGAGCCTCGGCGAAACCGACGCCGGCCTGCTGCAGCAGGCGCGCATCAGCCGCGACGTGCAGCAGGAGCTGATGCGCATGCGCGCGGTGCCGTTTTCGAACCTTAACGAGCGCCTGTACCGCATCATGCGGCAGACGGCGCGCGAGGTCGGCAAGAAGGCCGAGCTGGAGATCGAAGGCGGCCAGGTCGAGCTCGACCGCAGCGTGCTCGAGAAGATCGGCGCGCCGCTCGAGCACATGCTGCGCAACGCTCTGGGCCACGGGCTGGAATCCCCGCAAGAACGGCTGGCCGCGGGCAAGCCGGAATCCGGGCGCATCGCCATCAACCTGCGCCAGGAAAGCAATGAAATCGCGCTCGTCGTGAGCGACGACGGCGCCGGCCTCGATCTCGACAAGCTGCACAAGAAGGCCATCGAGAAGGGCGTGCTGACCCGCGACCAGCAGGCGAGCGACGCCGAGCTGATGCAGCTGATCTTCGTCTCCGGCCTGTCGACTGCCGAAAAGGTGACTCAGCTTTCGGGTCGCGGCGTCGGCATGGACGTGGTCCGCAACGAGATCGCCTCGATCGGCGGGCGCGTCGACATCGCCACGACGCGCGGCGGCGGCACCACCTTCACCGTCTACCTGCCGCTCACGCTCGCGGTGACGCAGACCGTCATCGTGCGCGCCGGAACCAATGTCCTCGCGGTTTCCTCCGCCATGGTGGAGCAGGTGCTGCGCGTCAAGGCAGACGTCTTGGCGACCCTCTACGAGAAGGCGGTCATCGAGTCGCAGGGCCGCTCCTACCCGCTGTACTATCTCCAGCATCTGCTCGGCGCGCGCGGCGCGACCGAAATCCAGACCTACAACTCGGTCCTGCTCCTGCGCAGCGGCATGCAGCGCATCGCGTTGCACGTGGACGAGTTGATCGGCAACCAGGAAATCGTCGTCAAGAACATCGGGCCGCAGCTGTCGCGCGTGCCGGGCGTCGGCGGCGCGACGGTGATGGGTGACGGCCGCATCGTGCTCATCGTCAATCCGGTGAAACTGGCGCAACGCGCGAGGAGCGCCCTGGCGAAGACTGCAATTCCCGCGGCGGCGATGGCGGCGCCCGCGGCCGCGGCTACGCCGCTCATCATGGTGGTCGACGACTCGCTCACGGTGCGCAAGATCACCACCCGCCTGCTCGAGCGCGAAGGCTACCGGGTGCTCACCGCCAAGGACGGCGTCGACGCGCTCGAGCTGATCAAGGACACGCTGCCGGCCGTCATGCTGGTCGACATCGAGATGCCGCGCATGGACGGCTTCGAGCTGACGAAAACCGTGCGCGGCGACCAGCGCACCCGCGGCATTCCGATCATCGTCATCTCGTCGCGCACCGCCGAGAAGCACCGCAGCCAGGCGACGCAGCTGGGCGTCAACGCCTTCCTCGGCAAGCCGTACCAGGAATCCGAGCTGCTTGAGCAGGTCATGAAGTATCTGCCGGCATGAAGCTCGAACCGAAAGAGCAGCTCGGCAAGTACCCGATCCTGCGGGAGATCGGCAGCGGCGCCACCAGCCGCGTCTATCTGGCGCGCGATCCCTTCGCCGACCGCGAGGTGGCGATCAAGGTGTTCCTGTTCGACTCCCATGCCGACCCGCACACCGAGCGCATGCTGCACAAGTCGTTCGTCGCCGAGGCGTCGCTTGCCGGCAAGCTCAACCATCCGCACATCGTCGACATCCTCGACGCGGTGGTCGAGCCCGACCACAGCTACCTGGTGATGGAGTATGTGCCCGGGAAGACGCTCGAGGCGCATGCCGACGTCAGCACGCTGCTGCCGCTCAACAAGGTGGTCGAGATCATCTTCAAGTGCATCCGCGCGCTGGAGTATGCGTTCCAGCACGGCGTGATCCACCGCGACATCAAGCCGGGCAACATCCTGCTTTCGCAGTACGGCGAAACCAAGGTGGGCGATTTCGGCGCCTCGTTCCAGCAGCGGCTCGGCCACGAGACCACGCAGATCACGGGGGTCGGCTCGCCGGCGTACATGTCGCCGGAACAGGTCCGCATGGAAACGCTGACGCACCAGACCGACATCTATTCGCTCGGCGTCACCATGTACCGCCTGCTGACCGGCAGGCTGCCCTACCAGGCCTCGACGCAGGCGGCCCTCACCTATGCCATTCTCAATGTCGTTCCGCCCCGTCCCGCGATCCTGCGTCCCGACCTGCCGCCGCTGCTCGACCAGATCGTGATCAAGGCGATCAACAAGGATCCGAAGGAGCGCTACAAGTCCTGGCTCGACTTCGGCAAGGACCTGAGCCAGGCCTTCGTCAGCCTGCGCCTGGCCGGGGAGTCGATCTCCGAGTCGGAGAAGTTCAACAAGCTGCGCGAATTCCCGTTCTTCGAGGACTTCAACGATGTCGCGCTGTGGGAAATGGTGCGCGTCGGCAGCTGGAAGACGGTGGCGGCGGGAACGCCATTGATCCGCGAGGGCGAGGAGGGGGACAGCTTCTACCTCCTGGTCGACGGCGAAGTGAAGGTGACGCTGTCAGGCAAGCCGCTCGCCACGCTGAAGCCCGGTGCCTGCTTCGGCGAGATCCTCTACTTCACCGAGCGCGTCCAGCGGCGCACGACCACCGTGACCGCGGGCAGCGACGCGACCATCATCGAGTTCAAGGCCGGCGCGCTGCGCGCCGCCACGGACGCCTGCCAGGTCGGCTTCAACAAGGGCTGCATGCGCGTGCTGGTCGACCGCCTGGCGCAGTCCCACGAGCGGATCACGCGGGCCGCGTAAGGCTGCTACTCCCGGAAGCCGGGATAGCGGCGCTCCAGCAGCCTCAGCAGGCCCGTCCACTCCAGCTCGCCGATGCGCCGGCGCTGACCGGGCTTGTAGCGCTCGTTGGTCGTCCTTACGACTTCTTCCCCGGGCACATTGAGTTCCTTGCCGCTCGCGGCGGCGTGCGCCTGGGCCTGGCACGCTCGCTCGAGCCAATACATGGTGACGAAGGCCTCCGCGATGGTGCGGCCGACCGCAAGCAGCCCGTGGTTGCACAGGATCATCGCCTCGTGATTGCCGAGGTCGCTCACCAGCCGCTTCTGCTCGTCGAGGTCGACGGCCGGACCCTCGTAGCCGTGGTAGCCGACGCCGGAGAAGAACATCGCGTTCTGCGTCAGCGGCAGCAGCCCGCACTTCATCGCCGACACCGCCATGCCGGCGGGCGTATGCGTGTGAATCACGCAGGCGACGTCGGGGCGGCCGCGATGGATGGCGCTGTGGATCACGAAGCCGGCGTGGTTGATGCCGTAGCCGGTGCCCGAGTCCTGCACCACGCTTCCGTCGAAGTCGATTTTCATCAGGCTGGAAGCGGTGATCTCGTCGTAGGTCATGCCGTAGGCATTGATGAGGAAGTGTCCTTCCTCGCCCGGCACGCGCGCCGAGATATGGTTGTAGACCAGGTCGTCCATGCCGTAGTGGTGCACCAGCCGGTAGCAGGCGGCGAGGTTGACGCGCGTGTCCCACTCGTCGCGCGAGACGCGCTCGCGCATGGAGCCGATTTGCAGTTGGGAGAGGTCGCTCATGACCGTATTATGCCTCGGGGCGCGAGCTATAATTTGTCGCCCTTCCAACTCGCCGTCTTCCATGAAAGTCCTGGTCGCCGTCAAGCGCGTGGTCGATTTCAACGTCAAAGTGCGCGTCAAGGCCGACGCCACCGGCGTCGAGACCGCTAACGTCAAGATGTCGATGAACCCTTTCGACGAGATCGCGGTCGAGGAGGCGGTGCGCCTGAAGGAAGCCGGCGTCGCGACCGAGATCGTCGTGGTGTCGTGCGGCGTTCAGGCGTGCCAGGAGACGCTGCGCACCGCGCTCGCCATCGGCGCCGACCGCGCCGTCCTGGTGGAGACCGACGCCGAACTGCAGCCGCTTGCGGTAGCGAAGCTCCTCAAGGCAGTCTGCCAGAAGGAGTCGCCGCGGCTGGTCATCATGGGCAAGCAGGCGATCGACGACGACTCCAACCAGACCGGCCAGATGCTGGCGGCTCTCCTGGGATGGCCGCAAGCGACGTTTGCCTCGAAAATAAAGCTCGAAACAGGCCAGGCCGTAGTGACGCGCGAGGTCGATGGCGGGCTCGAGACCGACGCCATCAGGCTGCCGGCGGTCGTGACCACGGACCTGAGGCTGAACGAGCCGCGCTACGTCACGCTGCCGAACATCATGAAGGCGAAGAAGAAGGCGCTCGAGGTTCTCAGGCCCGATGCCCTCGGCGTCGACGTAACGCCTCGCCTCACGACGCTGAAGGTGGTGGAGCCGGCGAAGCGCAAGGCGGGAGTGAAGGTCGCGGACGCGAAGGCGCTGGTCGACAAGCTGCGCAACGACGCCAAGGTGATCTGAGATGGCGGTTCTCGTCGTCGCCGAGCACGACAACCAGTCGGTCCGCAAGGCGACCCTCAATGCCGTTGCCGCCGCGCAGAAGCTGAGATCCGATATTCATGTCCTGATCGCCGGCCACGAGGCGGGAGCCGCGGCCAAGGCAGCGGCGCAGATCACCGGGGTGGCGAAAGTGCTGCATGCGGATGCGCCGCAGCTGCGCGATTTCCTTGCCGAGAATGTCGCCGCGGTGGTTGTTTCCGTGGCGAAGAACTATTCGCACCTCCTCGCGCCGTCCACGTCCAACGGAAAGAACGTCATGCCGCGCGTCGCGGCGCTGCTGGACGTGCAGCAGATCTCGGACATCGTCGCGGTGGAGGGCGCCGACACCTTCGTGCGTCCCATTTACGCCGGGAATGCGCTCGCCACGGTGAAATCCAGTGACCCCATCAGGGTGATCACGGTGCGCACGACCGCCTTCGATGCAGTGGCGGCAGCGGGCGGGAACGCGGTCGTGGAGACGCTGGCCGCGCCGGCCGACAGCGGCTTGTCTTCGTTCGTCGGGCGCGAGGTGGCGAAATCGGAGCGCCCCGAGCTCACCGCGGCGAAGATCATCGTCTCGGGCGGCCGCGGCATGGCCTCGGGGGAGAATTTCACCAAGGTGCTGGAGCCGCTCGCCGACCGGCTCGGCGCCGCGATGGGCGCCTCGCGCGCTGCGGTCGACGCGGGCTTCGTGCCGAACGACTGGCAGGTGGGCCAGACCGGCAAGATCGTGGCGCCGGACCTGTACGTCGCCGTCGGCATCTCGGGGGCGATCCAGCACCTCGCCGGGATGAAGGACAGCCGCGTCATCGTTGCCATCAACAAGGACGAGGAGGCCCCGATATTTCAAGTCGCCGACTACGGAGTCGTCGGCGACTTGTTTCAAATCGTGCCTGCGCTCGTCGAGGAGCTGAAGAAATGAGCGCGTACGCAGCGCCCCTCAAGGACATGAGGTTTGTGCTCAACGAGCTGGCCGGACTGGCGGAGGTCGCCAAGCTTTCGGGCTACGAGGATGCAAGCCCGGATACGGTCGACGCCATCCTCGAGGAAGCCTCGAAGTTCGCTTCAGAAGTACTTGATCCAATTAATTATTCTGGAGACCAAGAAGGCTCTAGCTGGAGCAACGGTGAAGTGCGCACGCCGAAGGGCTTCCGCGAGGCCTACCGGCAGTTCTGCGAGGGCGGCTGGAACGCGCTGCCCTTTGAGGCGCAATGGGGCGGGCAGGGGCTGCCGAAGCTGGTCTCGACCCCGGTGCAGGAAATGTGGAAGAGCTCGAACATGAGCTTCTCGCTGTGCCCTCTGCTCACCCAGGGGGCGATCGAGGCGCTGCTGCTGCGCGGCTCCGAGCCTCTGAAGAAGGCCTACGTGCCGAAGATGGTCGAGGGCAAGTGGACCGGCACCATGAATCTTACGGAGCCGCAGGCCGGCTCAGACCTTTCATTAGTCAGAACCAAGGCTGAAAGATCCGGTGATCATTACCTCATCTCCGGCCAGAAGATCTTCATCACCTACGGCGAGCACGACCTTGCGGAGAACATCGTGCACCTGGTGCTCGCGCGCACGCCGGACGCGCCCGAGGGAGTCAAGGGCATCTCACTGTTCGTAGTGCCGAAGCTGATTCCGAACGCGGACGGCACGCCCGGCAAGCGCAACCCCGCGCGCTGCGCCTCGATCGAGCACAAGCTCGGCATCCACGCCAGCCCCACTGCGGTGATGGTCTATGAGAAAGCCGTCGGTTATCTCGTGGGCGAGGAGAACCGCGGCCTCGAGTACATGTTCATCATGATGAACGCGGCGCGCTTCGCGGTCGGCCTGGAAGGCGTGGCGATCGCCGAGCGCGCCTTCCAGCGCGCGCTGGCTTTCGCCAAGGAGCGCCTGCAGGGCCGCGACCTGATCGAGGGCCGGACGGTGCCGATCATCCGGCACCCGGACGTGCGCCGCATGCTGATGCTGATGAAATCGCAGACCGAGGCGATGCGCGCCCTGGCGTACACCACCGCCGCGTCGCTCGACTTTGCTCATAAACATGCCGACAAGGAAGAGCGCAAGCGGCAGCAGGCCTTCGTCGACCTGATGATCCCGGTGGTGAAGGGCTGGAGCACCGAAACCGGCATCGACGTCGCCTCGCTCGGCGTTCAGGTGCACGGCGGCATGGGCTTCGTCGAGGAGACCGGCGCCGCGCAGTACCTGCGCGATGCGCGCATCACCACGATCTACGAGGGCACCACCGGCATTCAGGCGATGGACCTGGTCGGCCGCAAGATCGCACGCGACGGCGGCCAGACCGCCAAGGCCTGGCTAGGCGAGGTCAAGCAACTCCTTTCCACAATGGAAAAATCGGAAAACGCCGACATCAAGTCTCTTCGCGCGCAGCTCGCGCAGGGCGCGCAGGCGGTTTCGGACTGCGTCGACTTCATCGTCGGCACGAAAGACCAGCGTGCAGCTTTTTCCGGCGCAGTGCCATTCCTCAAGCTGATGGGGATCGTCGCCGGCGGCTGGCAGATGGCGCGCGCCGCCCTGATTTCCGAGAGGAAGCTGTCTTCGAAGGACGCAGACCCGTCTTTCTACGACGCGAAAATCGCCACGGCGCGCTTCTACGGTGATCATGTCCTCGTGCAAGCATCCGGATTGCGCGACACCGTGGTCGAGGGCGCTGCCGGCGTCATGGCCCTTTCCGACGAGCAGTTCTCGGCGGCCTGACAACGCTTGTGAAAAGGCTCCGCGCGCTGACGCTGCTCATTGCCGCAGCAG
>WNEZ01005885.1_pt1 | contig 16679 bp, 13 predicted proteins | sample 5400521 | NCBI WGS metagenome assembly WNEZ01 (sample SAMN13153339, study PRJNA577476) | soil metagenome | isolation source: 120 cm saprolite under Douglas fir tree site 2 hole 1 replicate 1 | place: USA:California | collected 2015-04-18
GGGCGAGCTCGTGCGGCTCGAGCCACGGGAACGACGCTGCGACGGGTGCGGTACTGGAGATCACGGCCTCACCGACGGGTCGGGACGCGATGAGCCGGTACCGACCGACGCTGGCCATGCTCTGGGAACCGATGGCACCTTCCCCGCGACTGCCGGCCGAGGCCGCCACGCCCCCCGAGTTTCCGGCGCTGCACCAGGAGCAGGGCGCCTTCTACGAGCTGTCCCAGATCGCGGAGCTCCTGCGCGGGAGCGAAGACGACCTGCTGCCCTTCCGGCCAGCCAGCGACATCGCCGGCCGCGACCTGCTTCTCCAGCGCGTGGACTCTTTCCACGCGCTGTTCATGCAGATCAAAGGCACGGATCGGCTGGCGGAGCGCGATAGTATCCACCACCTGGTGCGCCGGCGCACCTTTGTCCCCGCGGAGGACTTCTGGCTGGGCTTCTACTATTTCGACTTGCACCTTGGGCGCTTCTTCCCCGACTGCTGGCTGGTGCCGTCCCTCCAGTTCGCCAGCCGGACGGCGGACCAGCACGACGCCACGGTCTTGACTCTCGAAACCCAGCTGACGGTGGAGCGTGATCAGTGGCGGGACTTCCGCCACCCGATCAGCGAGCAGGCAGCGGTTTTCCGGGCTGCCCTTTCAAAACTCTAAACTCGTCCTCCTTACGGGAGGTACCTCAGGCGATCTTTGCTGTGTCTTCATCCGAGACCCCGGCGATCCGCTGCGGGAGGGACGAGGTCGCGAAGGCCGCCACCAGCCGCGGGTCCCACTGGCTTCCCGAGCCCTGCGCCAGGATCTCCAGCGCTTTGGCCACCGGGAAGGCCTTGCGGTAGGGCCGGTCCGTGATCAGGGCCTGGAAGCCGTCGGCCACGGAGACGATGCGCGCCATCATGGGGATGGCGGGACCCTGGAGCTTGTCGGGATAGCCCGACCCATCCCAACGCTCATGGTGGTGGCGGATGGCGGGGGCCAGGACCGACGCCGGCCGGAAGGGGCCGGCGATCTCGGCACCCAGGATGGTGTGCTGCTGGATCTGGGCGAATTCGTCGGGCATCAGCGACCCGCGCCGAGTGAGCAGCTCCTCCGGGAGGCCAATCTGCCCGATGTCGTGAAGGAGACCCGCGTGGTACGCCACTTCCTGGTCCTCGGCGTCGAGGCCGATCAGGCGGGCGATCGCCTGGGCCGTGACCGCCACCTGGTCGTCGAGGGGCGTTTTGGACCCGGACGGGTTCTCCCGCTTGACCAGCTCGCGCAGGCTGGCCTGGGTGGTGTGCATCTCGCGCCGCAGCTCGCGCAGGCGCAACAACGCGCGCACCCGGACTTGCAGGTCGCGCATCGGGATGGGCTTGACGATCAGGTCGTCGGCGCCCGACTCCACTATCTTGGGCCGTTCCGGCCGGGGGTCGAAGCCGGTCATCATCAGCACCGGGATATCCCGGGTGGCCGGGTCGGCCTTCAATCGCCGGCAGGCCTCGTGCCCGTTCATAGTCGGCATCTCCACGTCCATCAGGATCAGGTCCGGCTGGAGACGCTTCGCCGCCGTCAGTGCTTCGGCGCCGTCGGCGGCACCCTCGGTCCAGAAGCCCAGGGTGGAGAGCATGCTCCCCATGGCATCGCGGCTGGGGCCGTTATCGTCCACGACGAGGATCGAGCGGCGCTCCGGCATCGGTCCGGAGGGCTTCGCATCCACCGCTGGTACGACGTAGGAACCGCCGGCTTCCTTCGTTGCTCTGACTGTGGAGCGTCGCGTGACACAACAGGACGACGCGTCCCTGGCCCGCGAGCTCGGGCTGCTGTCGGTGGATGAAGTTGCCCGCACTATCCAGCGCCATCCCGAAGTTGTCCGCCGGCACGCCCGAAGCGGTCGCTTGCCTGGCGAGCGGGTCGGCCGGGGATGGTTCTTCCGGCCAGACCGGCTGGTGGCCGCCGGCTACGCGCAGTTCGCGGTGGCGAGCGCTGAGACCACCGCATCCATGGGTCCCAGTTTCCTGGCCGCGCTCAGCGAGGCCGGCATGGATGCCCTGCAGCTGGGTAGCGAGCACGAGATCTTCGAGGCGGTGGCCCGCCGGCTGGCGACGGTGGGGCTCGGCTCCTGGTATTTCCTGGTGGTGCCCGACGGCTCCGGGCTTCGGATCGCCTATGCCCACCCGCTTCATCCCGCGGGCGAGGACGATCCGCAGACGGTCGGCCGAATCCTGTCCTTTGAAAACATTCCGAGCCTCAAGCGGACCTGTGAGACTCGGCGGGCCCAGTACCTAGGCGATCCCGGCGAGATCGTGAAGCGGGTGGAGGCGAATCTGCCGCCTGGCCAGCACACCGACGCCGCCACGGTCGCCCGGCAGATGGACCTGCGCACCGCCATCTCGGCACCGATGGTCGCGCGCGATCGACTGCTGGGCGCCATCACGGTCAGCGGACCCAATCTGCGCCCGGCTGACCTGCCGGCCGTGACGGCCTTCGCCAACCAGACGGCTGCCGTCGTCGAGGCGACCCGACTGCTAGCGGAGGCCCGTGCGTCGGAAGAAGCGATGGTGCAGACCCTGGGCATGGCCGTTGACCTGCGTGACCAGTCTGGCCACCATGCCAGCGTGCATGTCCGGCTCCTCGAACGCTTCGCCAAGCAACTCGGCATGGATAGCGCAGCCCGGCGCCGGCTGCACTACACCCTGCTGCTCCAGGACCTCGGCAAGCTGGGCATCCCCGAGGCCATCCTCCGGAAGCGCGGCCGGCTGGCACCGGAGGAGCGCGCCGTGATGATTTCCCACCCGATCCGAAGCGCCGAGATCCTGGAACGCTTCCCGCCGCTGGCGGCCCTGGCGCCCTTGGTGCGCGCCCATCATGAGTGGGTCAACGGGGAGGGATATCCCGACGGCCTGAAGGGGGAGGCGATCCCGTTGGAGACCCGCGTCGTAACGCTGGTGAACGCCTTCTTCAGCATCACCTTTGACATGCCCGGATTCACGATCACCGAGCTGCCGGCCGCCCTTGAGGAGCTCGAGCGTTTCGCCGGTATCGGGTTGGATCCGGCGCTGGTGCCACCGTTCGTGCAGATGATCCGCGACGCTGCCGCGAGCCAGCCTGCGTGGTACGCCCAGCTGCTGGCCGAGATGAAGAAGGGCCATGAAGCCCCTCAGACCCCCACCGGTGGGCCTCGCGACGTCCTGACCGTCGCGGACTCGCGCGAGCTCCGGATCATCCATCGGGTCGGCCAGGAGATCGGCGCCGTACTGGAACTCGACGTCCTCCTGGCGCGCATCGTCGACATCGTCCGGGACGTGGCCGGCTACTACCGGGTCTCCCTCATCCTGCCCACCGATGACGGTCGGCTGGAGGGATGGGCCGCCAGCGGACAGGCCTCGCCGGGCCAGCATCAGACTCGGCCGGCCGGCAACGGTGTGGCGGAGTGGGTCTTCGCCCACGGCCAGCCCCTGATCATCCCGGATGTGACCGTCGATCCCCGCTACACCGGTACGGACTCGAGCGTCCAGTCCGAGCTGGCGTTTCCCTTGACCAGCCGCGGCCGGGTGATCGGCGTGCTGGACGCCGAGAGCCAGTCCCTTGACGCATTCACCCAGGGCGACCTCACGCTGATGTCGGCCGTGGGGTCGCAACTCGCGGCCTCCCTGGAGGCGGCGCAGATGCACGACCTGCTGAAGCGGGAAGCGACTCGCGATCCCCTGACGCGGCTGGCCAACCGGCGGGTGTTGCTGGAGCGGATCGAGCACCAGATCGCCCACGCAGAGCGCCACAACGAGGCGTTCTCCGTGGTCTTTCTCGATGTCGATCAGCTCAAGATCGTGAACGATACCCACGGCCACATGGCCGGGGACGCGCTGCTGCGCGAGGTGGCCAGCGCATTGATCGAGGCCGTGCGGGGCGAGGACCTGGTAGCGCGGTTCGGTGGCGATGAATTCGTGGTCCTCCTGCCCGCCACGCTGGCCGGACCGGCCGCGGTGGTGGGTGCCCGCATCCAGGACGCCATCCGCCGGCACCCATTCCTGGCCGGGAGTCAGCTGATTACCATTCCCGGGATCAGTCTCGGAATCGCCACCTATCCCGACCATGGCCGAACGCCAGAGCAGCTGCTGGCGGCCGCCGATACCACGCTGTACACCGACAAGAAACGGCGGAAGAGGCCCGCCTAGCGCCGACGTCTGGTCCCGCCCTCCAGGGAGGGGCAGGGGAGGATCCCGCGAAAACCTGGCTGACCCCTAGCCAAAGACCGCGGAGAGCTCGTAGAGCTCGCGGGGCACGCGCCGCGTCTCCTTGATGACCTCGCGCAGGGGGACGATGGTGACCTCGCCGTTCTGCCGGATCGGGATAACCCCCGCCCGCCCGGCAGCCAGCAGATCCGTGGCCGCCACACCCAGGCGCGTGGCCCAGATCCGGTCCACCGGGGAGGGCGACCCGCCGCGCTGCAAGTGGCCGAGCACCGTCACGCGAGTCTCAAACCCAGTCTTGTCTTCGATGCGGGTGCTGAGCGCATCCCCTACACCCTGCTTGGCCAGCTGGATATGGCCGAACGCGTCCCGCTTTTCGGCCGCGGCGGCGGCGGCCACCGCCGGCTCGAGCTCAGGCATTTTCACGCCCTCGGCAATGACGATAATGCTGAAGTCCTTGCCCTCCCCACGGCGCCGGTGGAGGTGTTCGACCACCTGGTCGAGCGAGACCGAAAATTCCGGGATGATGATCAGGTCGGCGCCGCCAGCCAGGCCGCCCACCATTCCCACCCACCCCGTGTCCCGGCCCATCACCTCTACCACCATGACCCGGTGGTGCGCCGACGCGGTGGTGTGCAGCCGGTCGAGGGCCTCGACCACGACCCCCACCGCGGTGTCGAAGCCGATGCAGAACTCGGTGACCGCCAGGTCATTGTCGATGGTCTTGGGCACGCCGACCACGGGGTAGCCCGCATCACTCATGGCCGCGGCCACGGAGAGCGTGTCGTCGCCACCGATGGCGACCAGTCCGTCGACAGCGTTGGCCTGCAGGAGGGCGAGCACGTGGGTGATGCCGTCCTTCTCCTTCATCGGGTTGGTCCGCGACGTACCCAGGATGGTCCCACCCAGGGGCAGGATGCCGCGGACCGAGGCCGGCGTCAGGTCTTCGACATCACCCCGGCCCACCAGCCCAGCCCATCCGTTCTTGATCCCGGACACCTGAAAGCCCTTGTGGAAGGCCCGCCGGGCAGCGCCCCTGATAGCTGCGTTGAGGCCGGGCGCATCGCCACCCCCGGTGAGGATCCCAATGCGCATCGCACAATTATGAAGATGTTCCCGCGCGGGGTGGTTCAAGACTGTCCCACCACCTCGGGGGAGAGCAGGCAGGGGGTGTAGCTCGACCTCAGGCAGCCACAGTCAGCTGGGCCGTCCACGTCCAACCACCATCGCGGGTCACCTCGATGGCGAGCGCGTTGGCGTCCGTTCGAACGATGACCCAGCCGGTGGTCGTGGAGACGAAGGCGGCCCCGAACGTCTGCTGGACGCTCCGGATGGCGCCGGTGGCAGTCACCGTCCGGCTGCAGCAGTCGCTCCACGCCATCACCGCGCTGGCCCGGTCGGCAATGGGGCCATCGCCGACGAAGGCGGCATGCTGGGGGTCGATGACGCTGAAGCTCCCCGGGTAGCTATCCGGGCCGGCGGGCAGCCCGGGCATCAAGCTGCCCTCGGTCATGGACTCTCCCAGCACGGCCTGCCAGTGCTGCCCGTCCTGGGTCGCATAGGCGATGTAGGGAATGTGTCCAGCCGCGGCCGAGCCACCTTCGAAGTCGACCCAGAGCGCGCCGGGACCCGCGCACTCGATCAGCGTGGTCTGCGGAATTCCCCCCGCCACGTTGGCACGTTGAAGCACTTTCTGCCAGGATGCCCCGCCGTTCACCGATCGGTAGACCCCACCGCTGGCTGTCCCCAGCCATCCCAGACTCGGGTCGCTAAAGCAGACGGTCTGCGGGTCCGCCGGCGAATCCATCGGTTGCCAGGTTTGGCCGCCGTCAGCCGTGCGAACCAGGGTGCCGAGGCCCGCGGGAATCAACCACCCGTGCACAGATGCGATGTTCGAGCCCCCGGCGATGCCCCACCCCTGGGTCGCGCTAGCGAAGTGCACGGACCGGAGGGGCTTTGGTCCCTGCCCGATGGCGGTCCAGTGGGCGCCGCCATCCGTCGTCCCAAACAGGTGGCGGACGCCGACCGCCCAGCCGGTGCTGGCACTGATGAAGTCCACGCCGCCAAAGGCCTCGTCCGACCGGTACTGCAGCCCCCAGTGGGTGCCATCGGTGGTGGCGTAGATCCCGCCGGAACCGACGGCCCAACCCAGACGCCCCACCATCTGGATGGCCGCCAGCCGCGGCACATCGAAGGGTGGCTCGGTCGGAACCGGGGTCGTCGTGGGCGCGGCCGAATCCGAGGGACTCGCGGAGGGCGACGACTTCGGTGACGACGCGGGCGAGGTTGGCACGCCGCTCGGGAGTGTGGAGACGACTGGCGGATACCCGCAGCTACCCAGCACGAGTGCCACAACCAGCGGAATGGGGCGCGCCATCGTCCTCATGCCGAGAACAACGAAGGCGGCCGCCCGACGTTACACCCCGAATCTCTGCCGAATCTCCCTCACGGGCAGTGGCATCCAAATTTCCCCTTCCCCTCAGGGGGAGGGTCAGGGAGGGGGTGCCTGACCTTCAACCGATAGTCAGCGGCGAAACGGACGCAGATTCAGCGCCAGCCAGAGCAGGCCAAAGACGACCAGCGCGATGGACAGCGTCACTCGCCCTGGCTGGCCGAAGTGATCACCGCCGATGTTCAGGATCAGCTCAAAGAACACTGCCCCCACCAGGAAGATGGCAAGCCCCGCCAGCGCCGTGCGGGCCCCGGAATCGATCAAGCCGCGCCGCCCGCCGAGCAGGCCAAATAGAAGCAGTCCCAAGCCCACGCCGCCCGGAGCGATCAGGGCCCACGCGTATGCCCAACTCTCCCAATGCCCGGTGGCGTCCTGGTATAGGAGGATCAGCCCGGTCACCGTCACCATTGCCCCCACCACCGCTAGCCCTTCTCCACCCCGGTCGCGAGCCGGCACACCGAGCAGGAACACGACGACCCCCGGCACGATAACGTACAGCGGCCAGGGCACCTGGGTCATGTCGACGTTCGCCACGCGTCCGAGCAGCCATGCCAGCCCGAGCAGGACCAGGAGTATGCCGACGATGGTTGGGCCGTCCGGACGGCGCGCGCGCATGGGGACCGTTATGAACTAGCCGGCGACCGTTGTCAATTGCCGGCGGCGGCGGGCTGCCGGCCGGGCCGCTCGTCGGCGAGGCGGGCGGCCGACGGTTGACGAGGGACAGAAGTCGTTGAGGACGCACGCGGGACAGTTTGGCGTCCGCGCCACGCAGACCCGCCGGCCGTGCAGGATGAGGCGAAGGCTGAAGCCGGTCCATTCCTCCCGCGGGATCAGCTTCGTCACCTCGGCTTCGATCTTCACCGGGTCCCTGCTGCGCGTGAGCCGGAGCCGGTTGGTCAGCCGGATCACGTGGGTGTCCACCGCGAATCCGGGGATCCCGAATGCCACGCCGAGGACCACGTTGGCCGTCTTGCGGCCGACGCCGGGCAGGGTGACCAGGTCCTCCATCGAGGGCGGCACCTCCCCGCCGAAGCGCTCCACCAGGGCCCGGCTGCAGGCGATGATGGTCCTCGCCTTCACCCGGAAGAATCCGGTGGGCTTGATCAACCGCTCCACCGCCGCCGGATCGGCGTGGGCCAGGCTCTGGGCGTCCGGGTAGCGGGCAAAGAGCTTCGGAGTGACGCTATTCACCGCCCGGTCGGTGGTCTGGGCCGAGAGGATGGTCGCGATCAGCATCTGGAACGGCCCCTGGTGGGCCAGCTCGGTGGCCGCCGGGTAGACCGCCGCCAGCCGCTCGACCGCCAGGCGGGCCCGTTCCTGCTTTGTCACAGCCGCAATCGTAGCCCCAGCTTTCCCCCTCCCCTGCCCCTTCCAGCGGGGGCGGGGACGGTCAAGAAGGCCCGCCACACCGGCCCGAATTGGCCGCAAATTTGGCCCCGGACGCGCGTTTAGCGATCGTGGGCTCCGCCTCGAACCGTGCCCCCAGCCTGCGCTGGTACCTGAGCGTGGGGTTCCTCCTGGTGGGAGTTGCGCCCCTCCTCTTCTTTGGAGCCCAGCGCGTCTCCGCCCTCTCCGGGGCCCAGGATGACAGCGTCCATCAGACCCACGAGCGGCTGGCGGCCACCCTGGCCCAGGCCATCTACGGTTTCGTCCTCGACCAGACGGCGACCCTGCAGAGCACGGTCAACCAGATCGAAGACGATGACCGGGCCATCCACGCCTGGAACCAACCGGGTTTCGATCCATCAAGCGTCAACATGGTGCTGGCCGCCACGCACAAGGCGCAGGTCCCCTTGCTGCAGCTGTACGTCGGCAACCTGGAGGGGCGGGCAGTGGCCGCCGACCCGCCGTCCCTGATCGGCACCGACTACCACGACCGGCCCTACATCGCCGGCGTGTTGAATCCATTCCGGCCACGGACGACGTACTCCGACCTGATCCGGCCGCGCGGAAACTTCAACGTGCCCGCCATCGTGATCGCGGTCCCCATCTTCGACAGCCAGCGCACCCTGGTCGGCTACCTGGCCGGCACCGTGGACCTCGAGGAGATCCAGCGGCTGTCCGGGTACAGCAAGGTGGGCAATCAAGGCGAGGTGGTGGTGGTCGACCGACAAGGCCGGGTGATCGCGCATCCAAATTCCGACTGGTGGGTGGAAGCGCGCGACGCTTCGGCTGAGGGGGTCTTCCAGCAGTCGCTCGGCCAGGAGACGGGGGTCAGCCGCTACACCGACCTGGAGGGCAATGTGCCGCGGGTTGCGGGTTTCGCCACCGTTCCCATGGTCGCCTGGAAGGTCTGGGTGTCCCAGCCGGTTTCCGAGCTGCAAGCCGCCTTCAGCCATCTCGTGCTGTACAGCCTCCTGCCCTGGCTGGTGGTGGCCGTGGTGATGGCCCTGGTCCTGGCCTTTGTGGCGGCGCTCTGGCTGGCCCGCCCGGTGACGGAGCTGAGCGCGGTGGCCCATCGTTTTGCGGCCGGCGAGTTCGGCCAGCGGGCCCGGGTGCCGCGCCACCTGGCAGCCCGCGAGCACATCGAGCTGGCCAACGCATTCAACCAGATGGCGACCCAGCTCAGTGCCGCGTACCAGACCCTGGAGGGCAAGGTGCGCCAGCGCACGTCAGAGCTCCAGGCCGCCAACCAGGAGCTGGGACGCGCCAATCAGCTTAAGTCGCAGTTCCTGGCCAACATCTCGCACGAGCTGCGCACACCGCTCTCGGCCATCATCGGGTTCTCGGAGATTCTCCTCGACGGCGTCGACGGTCCACTCACGACGGAGCAAAAGGACGACGTCGCCCAGGTCCACAAGAGCGGCCAATCGCTCCTGGCGCTGATCAATCAAATCCTGGACCTCAGCAAGATCGAGGCCGGCAAGATGGACCTCACGGTCGAGCGCGTGCAATTGCCGGCGGTGATCCATGCGGTGGTCGAAAGCCTCCGGCCGCTCGCCCAGGAGAAAGGGATACCCATCGAACTCGACCTCCCGCCCGAGCTGCCGCCGCTGCAGGTCGATTCGCTTCGGCTCAAGCAGATCCTCACCAACCTGCTGTCCAACGCCATCAAGTTCACCAGCAAGGGACAGATCGATGTCCGCGCGCAGCCGGCCGGTCGGATGGTCCGGATCTCGGTCCACGACACCGGCGTAGGCATCACGGCCCAGGCACAGAAAGTGATCTTCGACGAGTTCGTCCAGGGGGACGGCAGCACCACCCGCCGCCACGGCGGCACCGGACTGGGTCTCAGCATCGTGCGCCGGCTGGTGGAGATGCACGGCGGAGCGATCGCCGTGGTCAGCGAGCCGGGCATGGGAAGCACGTTCAGTTTCACCATGCCCGTCTTCACGACGCCGTCGGTGACCGAACCGGAGCCGCGCCGGGTTACCGGCCGACCGGCCCAGGGGATCGGTGGCACCGCCATCCTGGTGGTGGATGACGATGCCAGCGTCCGGCACCTGATCGTCCGCCACCTGGAGCAGGAGGGATGGAAGACCGTGCAGGCGGCCAACGCCGCCGACGCGCTGACGCTGGCGCGGTCGGCCCGACCGGTGATGATCACCCTGGACATCCTGCTGCCCGACGCCTCCGGCTGGTGGGTACTCGAGGAGCTGAAAGCCGATCCGACCACGGCCGGCATCCCGGTGGTGGTGGTCTCGATCGTGGAGGACAACCGGCTGGTGTTCTCGCTGGGCGCCTCCGACTACCTGCCCAAGCCGTTTGACCGGAATGACCTGTTGCTGAAGGTGCACCGTCTGCTGCCCGACCTCAAGGAGCGGCGGTTGTTCGTGGTCGATGACGACCCGGCGGTCTGCAACATGCTGGCCAAGATGCTCACGGAAGAAGGGGCCGAGGTGACCACCCTGGCGGACGGCGAGCAGGCGCTGACGGCGATCAGCCAGGCGCCGCCCGACCTGGTGCTGCTCGACCTCATGATGCCGGGCATGAGTGGATTCGAAGTGGTGGCGCGGATGCGCGCTAACCCGGCCACGGCAACGGTGCCGGTGGTCATCGTAAGCGCCAAGGAGCTCACGCATGAGGATGCGCTGACCCTGGACGGCAACATCCAGCGCTTCGTCGCCAAGGGCAAGCTGGGTCGGGAGGGGCTGATCGCCGCCCTTCGCCAGGTGCTGGGCCAGCGAGCAGTCGCCGGGGATGTGGAGGGCAAGGCAGCTGGGACGCCGCCCGGACGCTGAAGGCGAACCCACAGCTGGCCTCCATCCCTATCATCGCCACCACGGCCCACGCCATGGTGGGCGACCGGGAATCCGCCCTGGAGGCGGGATGCGACGATTGCCTGACCAAGCCGTACGAGATCGAGGAGCTGGTCACCATGGTCGCCCGGTTCATCGGCCCGCCCGCCAGCGAAGCAAAGTCCGCCTAGTCTTTTTCGTCCCCTCCCTTCAGGGAGGGGCAGGGGAGGATGCTCCTGAAAGCGTCTGTACTATCGGCCGAACGTCAAGGAGGCGAGCCACGCCTCAGCATGGCCGCCGATGGTCTCGATGGTCGACGGCTGGATGTAGTTGGCGCGCCAGCCGTCTTTGAAGACTGACCGAATCTCGGCCTGAGTGACGCGGCGGGGTCCCCAGTCGCCGGGTTCCTTTTCGCTAAAGCACATCATTAAATAGGTGCCGCCCGAGCGCAGGACTCGCGCGAGGCTCTCCCGGAAGCGCGGCCGCTCCTCGTCCGAAAACACATGAAACAGTCCCATGTCGATCACCGTGTCGAACTGGTGGCTCGGGAGCGAGAGGTTCAGGGCATCGCCCAACAGGAAGGTGGCCTCGACCCCGCGCTGTTTAGCTTTGGCCCGGCCTTTCTTGATCGCAGTCGGCGCGCTGTCTACGCCCATCACTTGATGGCTTCGCCCGGCTAGGTACAAGACGTGTTCGCCCGTCCCGCACCCGACATCGAGAACGGACCCCGTGATCTGGCCGCTCCGGTCCAAGCGGACAATCTCAGGCTGCGGATGGCCGATGTCCCAGGGAGGCGTGCCCTGGTAGGCGGAGTCAAACCAATTCTCGGGCATGAATGCCACCATCGTGACACGTGCGCCCCTCCCTACCCGACCCAGGGGGAAGAACCAAACGAAAAACGGCCGGGCACGCGGCCCGGCCGTTCTGTGCCACGTCGCTACGGGTGGTTTACAGCGAAAACCAGGTCGGGAACCAGCTGGGCCGCATCCGGCGTACCAAGGCCGGTCACAGGGTCCCAACCGGTCGACGCATTGAATCCCTGTCGGATCGGGTTGCCGTTCGCATCGAGATTTGCGGCGAACGGATCAAGGTTGTTTCCAATCGTGATGTCGTGGAAGTCGGCGGCGTATTTGGCAGGGTCGGACGCAATCTTGTACAGAGCTGGGTTGAGGTAACCCAGCGGCCCACCATTCATCTGGGCTGCAACGGCGATCATCCCCGCCCACTGTGGCGAGCTCGAGCTTGTCCCGCCGACCACGTACCACCCAGCGCTGCAGGGGATCCCGGTAGGACAGATTAGCCCGCTCAGTGGCGGCTCTGTCATGTACACGAGCACGCCGGTCCGGCTGTCAGCTTGCCAGGCGATGTCAGGAAGACCGCGCATGTCGCCGATGGCGGTGCTGCTGGCCGGCAATGCGTTCTGGAAGTCCGGCTTGGCGAAGACATGGCTGAATCCGCCTCCGCTCAGGCCGCCCTTGATCAGGACACCTTGCGAATTCTTAACCCAGCGCTGCCAGGTGGTCTCCCGCGAGCCGGTGGCCGCCTGACACCAGGCTGGCGGCACGACATTATCGACTACCGTCCCGGTCGCTTCGTCCAGGCAGACAGAGGTCCCGCCTACCGACGTGACCAGCGGATCGGAGCCGGGCCAGATCACGCTCTGACCGGGAATCGGATTCGGGTTCTTCACGGGTTCCTTGAAGGTGTTGAACGTCCCGCCATCGCCCGAGGATGCGAAGACGCTTACACCCGACGCCCGCGCTGACTCAAACGCGTGCCGCTGGTTCAGCAGCGACTGAACACTCGCGAAGGTCTCCTCGCCAGCACCAAAGCTCTGCGAGATGACGTCTGCCATGTGATTGTCGACGATCATCTGCTCGGCATTCATCATGTCTGGGAAACCCTGCACGCCCAACGTCTCGGCGGTCGGAGTTGTCACCAGGTCGATGTTGGCGCCCGGAGCAATGGCGTGCGACCACTCGACATCGAGGGAGACCTCGAGCGCCCAGAGGTTGTGAGCCTCTTGCCCAGTCCCATTGCTCGGGGGCGGCGCGACCGCCGGCGGCGAGCCCTGGAAGGAGATCACGCTGAACTTGGGCATGTCAGAAGTGCATGCGCTGGCGTTTCCGAACGCGTCGGTCTCACCGCACATGTGCTGCAGGCCCCACGCGTTGTTGAACACCCGCAGGTCATTGGCGATCGTCGCGCTACCGAAGGAATCGATGATCGCGATCGTCCGACCCTTACCGTTTAATCTCTGGGCGTACAAAGGCCCAAGATCATAGACATTCTGCATTGCTTGTGCGCCGAAGCAGCGCCGCCCCCGAGAGTGACACTGAGCGTTGGTCGGAGGTGTTTCTGAAGTCGTCAAGAATTCGAAGTCGCTGACGAGAGGGTGCATCGTCACCCCCTGGGCGACTATCGGCGACCCCACGAACGCAGAGCCGACGACGGCCGCCCCCATCGCCAGGGGAGCAATCCGACGCCCGGCTGAACGCACCAACGATTGGATCATGCTTCCTCCTCCTTGAGTTCCTCGCGTCCCGAGCGAGCCGCCATCACGGTATCAAGCCCGCGCGAGCAAGTCAACGAACGGTAAATCCCGATGAATTGCCGGGCGGGTCTGCGGCTGTGGCATGCTCAGGCGGAGATGCCTGTGACCCTGGTGGCGGCTCCCGCACAGTTCTGGCGCGAGGTCGACCGCCTGGGGCTGGAGGCGGTGCTGGCCGCCAGCGGCGAGGATAGCGACTCCCATCTGCTGGAGGAGTACGTGGCCGCCGGCGTCAACCTGGAGGCCTTCCGGCTGCGGGGCTGGCACGCCTGGCAACGGCTGGAGGACCTCCGGCGGGAGGTCGCCGACCTGGCGGCCGAGCTGCGGGACACGGCAATGACGCTGGACGGGCAGCGAGCGGCCAACCTTGTGGGGCTCGCCGTGGAGGAGCAGCTGACGGCCAAGGGGGCCGAGGTGGAAGATCGGCGGATTGGCTTTTTTGAGTTCCCCGTAATCGAGCGGGAGCTGGACCTGGCCGAGGAGCCGGCCGGGGAGGGCGACGACGACCCGGCTCTGCTTCGGCTGGCGGCCGGCCTTTACCGGACCCTCGGCTTACGCCTGGACCGTGAAGGCCTGGATCGCGCCTACCGCGACCTGGCTGGGCGCCTGGCCGGCATCAAGTTCAGTGTCTTTGAGATGCACGGCGAAGAACGGCGGCTCCGCCTGCGCCGCAATGCGCTGCGCGAGGCGGTCGCCCTTGTCCGATAATCCTTCCGCTCAGGCGCTGGCGGACGCTGCGCGTGGTGTCGTCGACCCCGGTCGCCGGCCCCGGCCGCCACGACGCCGGCGGCGCGGCCAGGCGGCCGGCCTCGGCTCGGAACGGCGGGCCGACTGGGGAGCGGGCTCAACCAGGGACGCCGCCACGTAGCGCCAATCACCGGCCGAGACGAGGCGCGCAATGTCGACTTCGGGCAGCGCCGGTGCGCCCTGCTGACGCAGCGTCCTCCATTTCTTGTCGTCTTCCGGGGTGAGGAACGTCAAGGCGCGTCCCTTGGCCCCCATCCGGGCGGTTCGCCCGACGCGATGGGTCAGCCAGTCCGGCGAATCGGGTAGGTCGTAGTTGACGACCAGGTCGACGTGGCTGATGTCGAGACCGCGGGCCGCCACGTTGGTCGCCACCAGCACGTGCGTCCGCAGGGCTCGGAAGTTGTCCATGGCGCGGTCACGGGCTCCCTGGGTGAGGTCGCCGTGCAGGTCTGCGCTGTCATGCCCAGCCTTTCGCAAATCGTGGTTGAGCTTGCGCACTCCGTATTTGGTCCGGCCGAAGACGATGACCGATCCACGATGACTGCGCAGCAGCCGGCTCAGGGTCTGCAGCTTGTCCAGTCGCGGAACGCGGACCAGGCCGTGTTCCAGGTCTGCCTCTTCCTCGGCGGCCACCCGGATCCGCTCCGGATTTTCGAGGTGCCGCTCGATCACTCGGGTCACCCAGTTGGGCATGGTCGCGGAGGCCAGCACGATCTGCGGCTGGTAGCAGCCCTGGATGATGCGCTCCACGTCCGGGGCAAAGCCGGCGTCGAGCATCTCGTCACCCTCGTCGAGGACGAGGAACTGCACCCGATTCAGGGACAGCCGCCGCCGGGACACCATGTCCAGGATCCGTCCCGGGGTGCCGATTACCACGTCGACGCCGGCCCGGAGGGCAGCCTCCTGGGCGGAATAGCCGACACCGCCATAGACGAGCGTGCTCCGCAACTCGCTCGACAGCGAGCTGAAGACCCGCTCCACCTGCATGGCGAGCTCTCGGGTGGGGGTGACCACCAGCCCGCGGGGACCCGGCCCCGGGGAGGCGGTCAACTTCTCAACCATGGGCAGGATGAAGGCCAAGGTCTTGCCCGAGCCGGTGGGGGCTTCGATGACCACGTGGCGCCCCTGGCGGAGCGGTGGAATGGCCTGCGACTGGACGGGAACGGGGCTGGTGATTGATTGGCGGGTCAGCGCGGCCAGCAGCCGTGGGCTGATCCCGAGTTCGGCAAACGTCGATGTCAAGAGGGTTTCTCCTACGGTCCCCTCTACCTTTTGTTCTTTCTTATCCGCGATCTACAGGGCACCGTTTCCGTGACGGGGAGGAGAACCCAAGCGCGTGCCTCCCGAAGGAGGTCCGAACAAGTGTACCACGTAACCTCCGGTATTCAAACCTGGTGTAACGATGGCGTAACGGCTGCAATCGTCGCCAGGGCCCGTCGTTGCGGCAGCAGTGGCACAGCGCGTCCGCCGGTGGGGGGCAATGTTCGCGATGGGGGTGGGCATCTGGCTTCTCAGCCTGCCCCTGCTGACCGCGCACCCTGCCGGCACCCTGCCAGCCGCAGCCCGGACGGCTTGGGCGGCGCCCGTGGCCTCCTGGGCGCCTCCCCGGCCGTTCCGCCAGGTCCGCCCAGCGCTGGCCCTGGGCCAGCTGGTAACGACCCCAGCCGCACCCGCGGACAGTCCGACACTCACGATCGGCGCCAACTGGATCCTTATTCCACGCCTCGGGGTCAGCCTGCCGGTGGGCTGGTACTCCGACTGTCTGGGCCGGGCCCTGGTGCCCCGCTGGGGGGCCTGGCGCTGGAACTGCGCCGGGTCGAATAACACGTACATCATGGCCCACAACCCGGGGACCTTCACCCCGATTCTCGACCTCCGGGCGGGCGACCTGATCGAGTACGGCGATCCGCAGGGCACCGTGCACCTGTACCGAGTCACCTTCACCGCCATCGTGACGAACGCCGAACTCTGGCCGCTGCAGGGCCTCGGTCGACCATCTCTGACCTTGCAGACCTGCTGGACCTGGGACGGTACCCGGGACTTTATCGTTCGGGCCATCGAGTCTTAGCTTCTCCCTTCTCAGCCCCCTCTAAGGCTGGACCGCCTCTCGTCTCACCGACCTCCCCAAGACTGAGACCATCACTCATCTTCCAGGAGGTCAATCACCAATGATCGGCAAACTCATCGCAGGAATCGCAACCAGCGGCGTCATGATGGGAGCGCTCGCTACCGGGGTGGCGGCTGCTCCGGCATCGTCTCCGACGGCCAGCCCGGCGGGTCAGCACCAGGGCCAGCGGGCTGCCAAGAAGGATCGCTTCGGCGGCACCGTCACGGCCGTCAGCGACACCCAGCTGACCATTCGCAACCGGCGCGGCGAGAGCAAGACGTTCCTCCGCACCGACAAGACGCAGGTCTTCCGGGGCAAGGATCGCGCAACCTGGTCCGAGATCGAGGTCAACAGCCAGGTGGCGGTTCGCTTCGCCGAGCGCGACGGCAAGCTCTATGCGCTGCGCGTCAACCTCGCCCGTCCGCACGTCGCCGGCAAGGTCACGAGCCGGAACGACAACGTGATCACCATCACGTCCAAGG
>WNEZ01009301.1_pt1 | contig 16679 bp, 11 predicted proteins | sample 5400521 | NCBI WGS metagenome assembly WNEZ01 (sample SAMN13153339, study PRJNA577476) | soil metagenome | isolation source: 120 cm saprolite under Douglas fir tree site 2 hole 1 replicate 1 | place: USA:California | collected 2015-04-18
CCTAAAGTGTTACATGAAGTCGGCGGAAAGCCGTTGCTGACGCACGTAATCGCGGCCGCAACCCGCGTAGTGCCCGCGAAAGATGTTTTCGCGATCATCGGCCATGAAGCCGAGCGAGTGCGGGCAGCGACGGGGCACACGGGGGTTCAGTTTGTCCTGCAATCGGAACAGCGCGGAACCGGGCACGCCCTCATGGTTGCCAAGGATGCCCTCGCGGGATACGACCACGTCATCGTGCTCTCGGGCGACGCACCGCTGATTACGCCCGAGACGATTGGGAGGCTGCGCAACTTCCATCTGGAAGAACAGGCAGCAATGACTTTATTGAGCGCGGATCTGGACGATCCGACCGGGTACGGTCGGGTACTACGGAAGAACGCCCGCAGCGCCGAGGTGAAGGGAATTGTCGAGGAGAAGTCAGCCAGTGCGTCCCAGAAGAAGATTCGCGAGATCAACTCCGGCTTTTACGTTTTTTCGGTGAAGGCGCTGTACGGGAATATCGGCCAACTTTCGACGGCAAACGTTCATGGCGAGTACTATCTGACCGACATGGCCGAGGTCTTGCGCAAAGGCAAGCAGAGCGTCGTGGCCTGGAAGACTCCGACTCCGAGCGAAGTGCTGGGCGGAAATACCCGCGCCGAACTGGCGGACATCGATCAGAAAATGCGGCTGGCGAAGTGCCGGCAGTTGATGGCCGACGGCGTAACGATTTTTTATCCCGCCACCTGCGTGATCGATGCGGATGTCCAAATTGCCCCGGATACGGTGATCGAGCCCTACGTACAACTGCTCGGCCAGACGCGCGTGGGAACTGCATGCCGAATACGTTCTTATTGCGTGATACGCGATTCGGAGATCGGCGACGGGGTCTCCGTTCTGCCCGGCTGCATGATCGACGAGGCGCGCGTGGGCGCAAGCGCGATCGTCGGACCCTATTCTCGCCTGCGCCCCGGCAGCGATATTGGCGAGGGCGCCCACGTGGGCAATTTCGTCGAGACCAAGAAGGTCAAGCTGGGCAAGGGATCGAAGGCCAACCACCTGACTTACCTGGGCGACGCGGAAATTGGTGCGGGGGTGAACATCGGCGCCGGCACCATCACCTGCAACTACGACGGCGTGGCCAAGCACAAGACGGTGATAGAAGACGGTGTCTTCGTGGGCAGCGATGCGACGCTGGTAGCGCCAGTTCGGCTGGGCAAAGGCGCTTACGTTGCCGCCGCATCGTGCATCACCGAGGATGTCCCCGAAGACTCGCTGGCGATCGCGCGCGGCCGGCAGATCGTGAAAGAAGGTTGGGCGCGCGAGAAGCGCGCGGCGAGAAAGAAGTAAGCAATAAATCAATACGGGACAGAACCGGCGAATTCAAAGCCTCAAAGGGGCGGAATTCGTTAGCCCAGGACGTAAGTCCTGGGAAAAGGGAATAACGGAGCGAGTCCCGGAGGGACGGCACGACTTCTAGCGCACACTTCTTCAAGCCCGCCAGCAACACAATCTCAGCTTTGAAAGGGCGCGGCTTCCATGCTCAGTGTGAAACCGCGGCGAAAAGCTCAGAGTGCATCAGCGACTGAAACTGCTGGTCATTCGACTTGAAATGAATCTGCAGGTTCGAGCTGTCGGAATCGACCGTCGTATTGTCCATGGCCATCTTTTCCGGAGGGCTGGCATTCATTTTCTTGTAAAGCATGCCGGCCTTCACCAGCGACGAGAGCGTGGCGGCGGTCATCGAATCTGAAGTGACGACGGTCAAGTCGAAATTCACGCCGCCGTTGAAGTTCATGGTGTAGCGCGAGCCGAGCAGGCGCTTCTTGAGGGTATCGTAGTCAGCGACCTTCGAGGCGTCTCCCAGGGCGGAGTGCAGCATATTCTGCGTGCCCGACTGATCGAGGATGCTCCACACTGGAGCGGCGTCCACCGACGACATCATGTCCGCCATGTTCCCGTTGGTATCCAGGTTGAGGATCTCGCCATCCCGGGCATCCAGCGCGGTGCGGACAGCCGAAGGTTCGCCGAACAGCAACGTGCTGTCGTCGAGAAAGCTCATCAGCATGCCACCGTCCATCGGATAGAGATTCGAGTTGCGGTACTTCTTGGGAACAAACCTCTGCAGCTTCATTTTCTTCAGGACGGCCTTCATGTTGAATGGGCCGCTGGCGACGCCGACACCTTTCGTCCCCTGCTTGCCGACTCGAAACGCGGCGAAGGCAAGCGTGTCCACATCTTTCTCCGGGTCGATGCCAATGTTCTTGAGCGCGGCCTCAAACTGCTTGAGGTTGTCGGGCAGCACCTGCTCCTTGAGCGCCATCGCAGTCTGCGAGTCTTTGAGAGCGCGATAATCCACCGAAATGAGCTGCTGCAGCTCGCCGGGGACCACGGAACGTGCCGAAGAATTGAGCGGCATGGCATAGGCCATGCTGACGAGCAATAGGGAAGCCAGGCAAGTCTTCGCAATTTTCATAACACCCTCAGAATCGGTAATCCAACGAATGCGGGAGCGACTCCTATTTAAGATGCAGAATCGGGTCCACTCGTTTTATAGGGATCGATTCATTCTATTGTACTTGCAAGGGGAATCCAGGGACCAAAAGTACAGGGCCCCGTGACCAGACGGGTCCCGGAATTGGGCCGACGTAAGAATCTGAGGGAAACTCGATTTGCGAGGCTGGTTTGAAGGGGCGCGGCTTCAAGTGTGTGCGGGAGAACCAACTCTCGCGCGAACCAGTGAACGCCGAATGCAAACTCACAGCCCCAAAGGGGCGGAATTCGTTAGCCCAGGACGTAAGTCCTGGGAATTGGGGAGACTGAGCCAGTCCCCGGAGGGACGGCACGAGTTTTCACGCACACACTTCAAGCCGCGCCATAACAAAATCAACCGCGGCTTCAGAATGTGCATGAGAACAGATGCCGTCCCTTGCGGGACTCGCCCGGCGCTCGCACCCTACCCGGCACTTACGTGCCGGGCTAACGAATTCCGCCCCTTTGGGGCTGGAATCTTGACAACCTTTTCCCACTGCTCGCACAAGAATCGAGTTCTCGCGCACATACTTCAGCCGCTGAGTCGACCTTCGAACAGCGCCGTCCGCCCTCAGTCGTCGTCCGGATCAGTGGGCGGCCGTGTGTCGTTTAAGAAGAACGCCGCCTTAAGCGGCGCATTGATCGTCTGGAATTTCAGCGGAGCCTGACTGAAATCGAAACAGTCAGCAAAATCGTCCGCCGCGGCATCGGCGTATCCCAGCGACTGCAGGCCAAACGTCTCTTCAGTGAACTTCAGCATGCTGCCAAAATCGTGAGTGTTATGCGAGATGTGTTGCGCCTTCGCATAAGGTGAAACCACGATCAGCGGCACGCGGAATCCATACTCGTAGGAATTGATTATCTTGGGAGGGTCATGATCGTACCAGCCGCCCCAATCGTCCCAGGTGATGAAAATGGCAGTGTTCGACCAGTAAGGGCTGTTGCCTATGGCGTTGACCACGGAAGCCACCCAGGAGGGTCCAGTACCGTCAGTGGACTGGGCATGGTCGGATTGCAGGCCATTGGGCGTCACCCAGCTCACCTGTGCGAGTTGATTGTTCGCAATGTCGGTAAGCACCTGGGTATATTTGAGAACCACATTGTTGGTCCAGTCGGAAGCGGTGCACTTGGTCGCATTGGGCGGAGTCGCGTCCGGTCCGCACATGTGTTGAATCGCATTGGGAGCGGTCCAGATTGTACCCGCGCTGTTCGCGTAGTAACGCCAGCTAATCCCCTGGGCATTGAGCAAGTCAGTCAGGGTCGGGTGCTCGAAGCAAGGGTATTGCGTGGTTTCGATGCCGTTGGGATCAATCACGGTCACGGTTTGCGTCGGCGGAGCAATGCAGCCGGTGTTGTCGCTCTTAGGTTTGACAGGATTGTTCTCGACAAACAGGTTGCTTCCCGGGCTGGGAGCCGATGTCCCTGAAATCAGGAACTGGTGGGCAGGGAAGCTGGGGCCCTGGTTGGTCTGGAACATGCGGTCCCCAAAGGTATATTGCTCGGCCATTGTGAAATACGGCTGGACGTCCGCGGGGTTCACGTACTTGAACTGCGGGTTGGGAGGCGGGCAATTCGCGGCCCCTGCACAAAAGACGGAAATCAGGTCGGCACCGTCCATCTTGCAGGTGCCCGAAGTCGAGTCGAAGTCGCACATTTTCGTGAACGCCGAGTGCGAGTGGTCGAGATCGTAAGTGTCGGGATTCGAGGTGGTCGAGCTGAGATCAATCGGGGTTAGTGGGATAATCGCACCTTTGGAATTAACCCCGCTCAGTGCAATGTCGGCACCCGCTTTGATTAGATTTGGATCCTGGAACAGATTGTCGGGCGTGCGGTTCTCCTGGAAGATGACTACGATGTGCTGAATCGAAGAGGTCGTCGCAAGTTGTAACGTCAGCGGGCCGTTACTGGGTGCCGATTCGCTTGCGTCCACTGCACTTACCTTTACGCTGTACGTCGCGGCTGGCGTGCCGAAATTCGTCGAGACAGTCAGCGTGCTGCTTCCCCCGGTCGCACTCACGGCTACAGGATTCTTGCTGAACGCGCAAGCCGGGGCGGGCGTACCCCCACCTGTAATGCTGCTGCACGACAAGGTGACTTGCCCGGTGTAACCATTGGCAGGAGTGACGCTGATCGTCGAAGTGGCGGAATTTCCTGTGTTGATGGAAGACGGGCTCAACTCGGTGGCACTGACGCTATAACTGGCATGCGGCGGTGGCGTCGTCGTCGAAGAGCTTCCCCCGCAGCCGGAGAGAATCAGACTCAAGGCCGCTGCTGACAACGATGCGAGGCCGCAGGCAAGTCCCACGCTTGATTTTGGTGAAACTGCTCGACCCATCGTCCCTTTCGACACGACTACGCTTTCCGGCAATATCCAAACCCAGATTGGACGAACTAGTTTCGCCTAAATAAGGCTGGTGGGGAATCTGCAAGATTTTGCGCTATCGCGAGCGCTATGCCTGCACCCGCTTGGCTTTTTCTCTCACATCCGCTGCGAAGCCTTCGTCCTTGAGCGAGGTCAGATTGATTTCCACGTTGGCCAAGGCCCCGGCAACCGCGGCGCCGGCCAGCGCAGTCGCAGTGGTCAGATCTGATTTCATGTTGGGATTGGTCATAGGACCGAGGGTCTGCGTAATCTGCCCGACTTCGTACGCCTTCTGGGCGACGCTGAGGGGGACTGACGTGGCCTGCTTGAGGGCGGCCTCAATCAGCGCGTCGGCAGATTTTTCATCCGCAGCCGTCTTGGCTTCCTTGTAGGCCTTCATCACAGTGTTGTAGGACTCGGCATCGGCGTCGATGGCGGCCTTAAGTTCTTCCCGCAGAAGCGTGAGTTGGGCGATCGCGGCGCTGAGCTGGGTCTCATATCGTAGATACGCCTTCTTGCCGCGGGACATGGAGGCAACCATCGTGGCGAGCCCCGCAGCCATAGCCCCGGCCGCAGCCGACGCGCTTCCTCCGCCGGGAGTTGCCGTAGGCGCTGCGAGTTGCTCTACGAATGGCTCGACGCCTGCGCGCAGGCCGCCGACCGTCATCTTTCCGCCCATGACAGCAGTGAGACGGTTCTCGAGAATCAGCGACGAATCGAAGTTCTCGACTTGCAGGAACCATTCCGCAGCTTGTTCCAGCGCCTTTTTCGGAATCAGTCCGACGATTTCGCTCGAGACCGGAACGACGCCGTAGCGCGCCGCTTCGCGCTTCACCATTTCAAAAACCCGGTGGATAGGCGTCTGCTCGAAGTCAGTGAGGTTCATCGACACTTGAGCTAAACCTCGCACTAGGAATCCCGCACCCTTCACAAAACGCATGCCGCCGCTCGAGAAGCGCACCGCCTTGGCGATCTTCTTGGCGATCTCGACATCCGGGGTATTGAGGAAGACGTTGTAGGCGATGAGAAACTTGCGCGCGCCAACTACCGTCGCGCCCGCCGTGGGATGCACGCGGGGCTCGCCAAAGTCAGGACGCCGCGTCGGGTTCGTCGCGATTTCAGCGCGGATGCCTTCGAACTGTCCGCGGCGAATGTTTTCCAGATTCTGGCGCTCGGGCGTGGTCGCAGCGGATTCGTACAGATAGACGGGAATCTGATACCGCTTCCAGATCTGCTCGCCGACATGCCGCGCCATGGCCACGCAATCTTCGATGGTGACTCCGTCGATGGGAATGAAAGGCACGACGTCGGCCGCGCCCATGCGCGGATGCGCGCCCTGATGTTTGGTCAGGTCGATCACTTCCGCCGCTTTGCCCACTCCGCGGATGGCGGCTTCCTGAATGGCCTCGCGCTCGCCGACCAGGGTGATGACGCAACGGTTGTGGTCGGCGTCCATTTCGCGATCGAGAAGATAGACGCCGGGCATCTTCATGGCGTCGACGATGGCGTCAACTTTGGACTTGTCGCGGCCTTCGGAAAAGTTCGGAACGCATTCGACCAGCGTGTTCATGACTGAAGAGAATAGCCGGGGCAATGGAAGGGCTGCAAGAGTGTGAGTTACAACTCGTACCGTCCCTACGGGACTTGTTCGAACTTCCAACTTCGACCCCGGCACTGCCGTGCCGGCTTTTACATGTCGCCCCGGCGGGGCTGGAATTTGCCAATCTGATGCAACTTCTTCGCCCCGAATCTGGTTCTCATGCACACACTGCAAGCCGCCGGCATGCCCCCCTTTGTTTTCAACAGGTTATCTGTAAGTTATTGAAAACAGGTGAAGCAATTGGGACGGTACAGGCCCGGATCGCCGATCTGATCGTTGCGTAAAAGGCCCTGTAATGCATCCAGATTGCCTCCAGGCGCACGGCAGGGTGGCAGGCGACACTTCCCCTCGCCTGCGGAACGGGCGGGGCTAGAATCGCCCCTAATGCGATTGTTAGCTATTAGCTAATAATATGGAAATCCGGATTATGGCGCGTTCGCCTCGATCGCTCCTCGACTATCCCCTGTCACCCTGAGCGTAGGCGGTCGCGCCGGAAGGGGCGTCCGCCGAAGTCGAAGGGTCCCTACTGTCACCGCGAAGATTTCGGGACAGGCAGGGATGCTTCGACTCCGCCAGACCGTCCGCTTGCGCGGACGGTCTGGCTCCGCTCAGCATGACAGTGGCACTGTAGGCGGCGAGAAGCTCCCTCACCGTGATCACCTTGGCTTCAGGAACTTTCCAATCCCCACGCGGACCTCGACAGTGTTCAGTCCGGGATTGAGCCGCCCAAGACCTGCATTTGAGATGTGCAGGTAGCGCAGCTCCAGGCTCCAGTTATATTTTTCGCCCAGGATGTGCGTGCCCAGAGCGGCAGCGGGAGTGAAGTTCACGTTGTTCGTGTAGGTAGGGACGTTGCGGCTGGTGAACAGAATGCCGCCGTTGAGTTCGAGGTAGGGAGAGAGGCGGCCATGTCGCTCGAAGTTCCACTTAAGGCCGAGCGGGCTGAAACCTACGCCGTAGGCGGTATTCGCAGGCTGGAAGACGAGGAACAGAGGCGTGGCGTCGACCGCGTATTCGAAGCGTCCGCGAAGGACGCTGGGCAGATGCGGGCCGGTGAGGATCCATCCGTAGCGCAAGCCGGCATTGAAGACCCCGGTACGCGCCGTGCCTCCTGGGACGGAGTGGCCGCCTGCCGTCCAGACCTGAATTTCGTTACCGCCTTGCTCGGGAGCAGCTTGGGCGGCACAGAAAACAGAGGCTGCGAGCAGAATCGCAGCCGGGATGACGAGGAAGCGCATGCGTGGGGTGAAGAGTCACGATACAGGAAAGTCTGGGACGGAGACAATTCTTCGGGGCTCCATTCGGAAACTTTGACTTCTGACTTGCATGAAAAAGCGCGGGCGAGGCGCCCGCGCCACATTCAAGAGCTACTAACCCTTGCTTGCCAGGGATTGCCTTTCGCCGCGCGGATGCTGGGCTGCTAGTTGCATCAGGTCGCGGGCGACGCGGGTGGTGTTGTGGCGGGCTACGCCAGCCTCTTCCAGATAGTCGTCGCCAAGAACCGGAATTACCCCGAGCGACTCGATTGCGTCCAGATCGGCGACGATCTGGGATGCGCCTTCGAGCGCGTACTTGGCCTTAAGTTCTTCAGAGGTGGGAGTGCGGTTGATGAGCGCGTAGTCGAACAGCTGACCCTGCGCGTGGCTATTCAGAGCGCGAATGTGATCGGCGGCCGTCAGCCCGAGGCTTTCGTTAGCCTGGGTCATGAGGTTGCAGATGTATACCTTGGTGGCGGGCGAGTTAACGATTGCCTGCGAGATGCCGCGCACTAGCAGGTTGGGGATCAGGCTGGTGAACAGCGAGCCGGGGCCGATCGTGATCATGTCCGCGTGGGCAATCGCATCGAGAGTTTGCGGCATGGGCTCGACGTCGGGGGGAACAAGAAAGAGCTCTCGGATGCGTCCTTTACTGGCGGTAATTTTCGTTTCGCCGCGAACGCGCGTGCCATCTTCCATCAAAGCTTCGAGTTCGATATTGGACTTGGTCGCGGGATGGATGTGTCCTCGGGTCAGAAGAATCTCCGACGAAAGACGGACGGCCTCGGAAAAGTCAGAGGTCAGAGAAGTGAGCGCGGCGAGAAAAAGATTGCCGAAGCTGTGACCTTCCAGCCCGGAACCTTTCTCAAAGCGATGGCGGAAGAGCTTGGATAACAGGGCTTCGTCTTCGCTGAGGGCGACGATGCAGTTGCGAATGTCTCCCGGCGGCAGCATGTTGAACTCTTTGCGCAGGCGGCCGCTCGAGCCTCCGTCATCGCTGACGGTCACTACCGCGCACAAGTCGCGGATGATGGGCGAGTCAGGGACTGTGGTGGGTATCTCAGCTGGAGGAAGAACGAAGAGCTTGAGCCCCTTGAGTAGCGTCGAAAGGCCTGTGCCGCCGCCGATCGCGACCACGCGAAGTCCGTGGTCTCGCGCACTCTCCACAGAGGAGATCTCAGCGGCTTTCGTTTCCATCCAACCTTCCTTCGCCGGCAGGGCTACACAGGCTCATCTTCGCGAAGATCAGCATCTTCTGCACCCAGTTCGGCTCCTGGGTCCGGATAAAGAAGTTCGGTGAAACGCGGGTCCTCAGCGAGATTCTGGAAGTCGGAATCATTGCGCGCCTGATAGCGCAGCTGCGAGTTCAGGCGAAGGGCTTCGTCCAGGCGCCGGAGCGAATCTTCGACGTGTCCGGTAAGGCAATCGAGGGCGGCCAGTCCGTAGATCACATAATCCGCCTTGGGAGCCTGCTTGAGCAGTTTTTCGAGATGCTCGCGGGCGGTCACGTAGTCGCCCACGTTCATCAGAGACACGGCGAAGTCGAAGTGTTCTTCCGTGGTCTTGAACTGGGTGGCACCGGAGCGCTCCAGACGCTGGTTGCAGGTATTTAAGTGGACGTTGGCGCGGTCGGTCAGTTCTTTCGCGGGACCACCGATCACCTTCTGGAAGTGAGGCTTGGCCTTGTCGAACTTGTGTTCCTGCATGGCACGCAGTCCGGCTTCGTAGCTCTGCAGGGCCTGCGTGTAGCGGGGATCGTCCGCCATCGTCTTCTTCGCGGGTGCTTTCTGGGCCATGTGCAAAACTCTTCCTGTGCTCTTTGGAATAGGGAACTCCTTGCGAACGGGCTTGCCAGCCGAGTCTAAAGTATCACTCAAAGAGTGGGTGGAGGGCAATTCGGACGTCGGACCTCGGACGTCGGACCTCAGACCTCAGCGAACCGCGAAGGCCGAGGGCTGAAGTCTGAGGTCTGAGGTCTGACCCGAACTAATTAATCGCTGCCGCCGACTGCAGGTCGACCTGCTTCCACTCGCCCTTGATGATACCGGCGCGAATCTGCGAGGACGTCTTGCCCTTCTGCTTCTGCTGGTAGGAGTAATAGACCTCTTTCAGGCACGTCGAGCACTGGGCTCCGTGAGTGTTCTCGAAGCAGCTGTGCAGGCTGTTGTGACCCATGCGGTCGCAATAGCAGTAGCAGGGTTGCTGGTGCAGCACGGTAGGAATCCTCGCTGCGAGATCATAGGCGTGGGTCTGATAGGGATACTGCGCGTCGGCTCCCCACAGCTGATCTTTGCCGAGGATTGGGGGCAGCTTCGTCCCCTTCGGAGGAGGACCGGCGTTGTAGGCGGGAACTCCGCCCCCTTCCTGAGAACTGGTCCACTGAGCCGTTACGGTCATGGTCACGAGGAAGAGGAAGGCCAGAGTCAGGCAGCGGTGGAGAGTCTTGCTGGCACGCAGAAAAGTCATAGATTGTCCCAGTTTGATTGCCCCAGTTTCGATTGCATCAGGTGTTGATATTGTAACCTGCCCCGAAATGTGCCGGTAGAGATTGCTGAAAAGCTCCGTTTCTCCGGTGGGTATCGCCTCAGCGGCTAAAGCCGCGATTAATTTTGCGGCGCTTATGGCGCGGCTAGAAGCCGCGCCCTTTCAAAACAGGGCCGCGATCTCAAAACAGGGGCGCGATCTCAAAACAGGGCCGCGATCTCAAAACAGGGCCGCGATCTCAAAACAGGGCCGCGATCAAGTTTCAGCAAATTGGGTAGCTACCTTGCCAGTTCGTGGTGCACCAAAGTGTCGTACAACTCGCGCCTCTGCTTGCGCTTCTGTATACAATAGGGACGCATGCCAGCGCCATCCAGTCCAGACCAGGTTCCTAGCGTTGCGGCGCCGGAAGTCTTGCCACCAGACGGGGCAACGCCGCCGGGTCTGGCACCCGCTGCCGGGCGAGTGCGCCAGGGCCTTGGGGTGTGGCTGCGTGACCTGATCATCTCGCTGGCCATATCCGCCTTCATCATTATTTTCATCTACCAGCCGGTGAAGGTGGAAGGCACCAGCATGATGCCCTCACTCGAAGACCAGGAGCGGATCTTCGTCAACAAATTCGTCTACCGGCTGGAATCAATCGAGCGCGGCGATGTTGTGGTCTTCCGCTATCCCCGCGACCCCTCGAAAAGCTACATTAAGCGCGTGATCGGAGTGGCTGGAGATCGCATCCGTATCGACGGCGGGCAGGTGTATGTGAACGACGAGGCGGTCGACGAGGCTTACGTTCCTCCTGCCTACAGTGACTCGCGTTCGTATCCGGAGACTGTCGTCCCCCAGAACAGTTACTTTGTTCTTGGAGACCATCGTTCGATGTCGAACGACAGCCGCGACTTCGGTCCCGTGAACCAGAGCTACATCTACGGCAAGGCCGTGTTCGGCTACTGGCCGGTGGATAAGCTGGGACGCGTGCGCTAGTAAGTGGTCAGTGGTCGGTGGCCAGGAAAGACACTGACGACTTAGCAAGAATCACTGACCCCGGATCACTGAACACTGACCCTATCGATGACGTCCCTGGCGTACAGTTCGCCTTATTCCTGGCTCTTCTGGATCGTATTCCTGTTTGCCTTCGTGCCTGAGTTTGGTGTGGTCTCGCGTTCGCGTCCCGCGCGAGGCGAGAAGACGGATCGCGGATCGATGGCCTTGATCATGTTGGCCGGCTGGATTGGAATGATGGGAGCTTTTGCGGTCGCCCGGATTCATGCCTTCACGATCACGCGCGGGCAGAAGGCATGGTTCATAGTAGGACTGATAATGCTGCTGAGCGGCAGCCTGTTGCGGCGGCATTGCTGGCGGATGCTGGGGAAACATTTCACAGGCAACGTAAAGGCATTGCCGGACCAGCCTGTGGTTGAGCGCGGTATCTATCGCTGGGTGCGGCATCCTTCCTATACCGGCGGCATGCTGATGTATATGGGTACCGGCCTGGCGTTGACCAACTGGCTGAGCGTGTTGATTATCACCGTCGCGGGGGCGGCAGGTTACCTCTATCGGGTGCAGGTGGAGGAGCAGGCGCTGCAGGCGAACCTGGGTGGGCGCTATCAGGAATACATGCGGCGGACGAAAAGGTTCGTTCCCTTCGTGTTCTGACGGCGCCATCGAAGAAAAGAAGAGATTTCCACACCGATGCCGCGTTCCGTGCTTGGTCCCGAGCGCAATCCCTGATAAAATTCTGCAAATCCACACACTGGAGCGAGAATGCAGGCTATCCTTGCGCTGGAAGACGGCCGCGTCTTCCGAGGCAAAGGCTACGGAGCCAAAGGCGAATGCTACGGCGAAGTCGTTTTTAATACTTGCATCACTGGCTACCAGGAAATCTTCACCGACCCCTCCTATTCAGGACAGATTGTTGTTCTGACCAATCCAGAAATCGGAAATTACGGCACCAATCAGGAAGATAACGAAGCCACGCGTCCGTGGATCGAAGGCCTGATCGTGCGCGAGTTTTCGAAGGTGAGTTCGAACTGGCGCTCGCAGCAGGTGGCCGAAGAATATCTGGAACAGTTCAAGGTGCCGGTGCTGTCGGATATCGACACGCGTGCACTGGTGCGTCACCTGCGCGACAACGGCGTGATGCGAGGCGTGGTCTCGACTATCGAGAGTGATACCGCCAAGCTGATCGCCAAGGCGCGGTCGATTCCAAAGATGGATGGTACTGACCTGGCCAAAGAGGTGAGCACGAAGCGTTCTTATGTGTGGGAAGTTGGGGAACGCTCGCACGAGCCGGTGGCTATGGTCGGGGTAAAAGACGAGCCTGCGAGATTTCATGTAGTGGCTTACGACTTTGGCATCAAGCAAAACATTCTACGCAAGTTACGCGGCGAAGGCTGCAAGGTCACCGTAGTCCCGGCGCAGACTCCAGCAGAAGACGTGCTGGCCTTGAAGCCGGACGGAGTTTTTCTCTCCAACGGCCCCGGAGATCCCGAGCCGTGCACCTACGCAGTGGATTCGATTCGAAGGCTCATGGGGCGGCAGCCGATCTTCGGAATCTGCCTGGGACATCAGCTTACCGGCATCGCGTTGGGCGGCAAGACCTTCAAGCTGAAGTTTGGACATCACGGCGGGAATCATCCGGTAAAGCAGCTGAAGACGGGGAAGATCGAGATCACTGCGCACAACCACAACTTCGCCGTCGATCCGGATTCGCTGCCCGATAGTGAAGTCGAGCTGACGCACGTTGACTTGAACGATCAGACGCTTGAAGGCTTGCGGCACAAGAATCTGCCGCTGTTCAGCGTGCAGTATCATCCGGAGGCCGCGCCGGGGCCGCATGATTCGCATTATCTGTTCAAGGAGTTTACGAAGATGATGGAGGAGTGGAAGGGGTGAAGCGAAGCAAGTGTGTTGGCGGGAGAAGAAAGCTTTGAAAGGGCACGCCTCAAGGCGTGCCGAGAGAGGTGTTATGAGGCTTGCGACTTGATTGCAGCCGAGGTGCCCCAGGCTAAAGCCCGATGGTTCGGTAGGCAATGAGCGGCGCGGCTGAAAGCCGCGCCCTTTCAAAGCACGATTCGCCGGAGTGAGAAAGTCAAAAGGGGCTGGTGGGCGAAAGCTTTGAAAGGGCGCGCCTTCAAGGCGCGCCGTAAGGGGAACGAAAGACTTGCGGCTTTAGCCGCTGAGGTACCGTCGTGAGACCAACCCGAGAGCATGCCACGAATACGGGCGCCATACCTACATGGTCACTTCATCCACATGGGAACGGCGAGCTCTTTTCTCCAAGGATCGTTGGGCGCTGCTCATGATTGACACGCTCTATCATTACCGAGGTTCGGCATATCTTCTGCATGAATTTGTCGTCATGCCGGATCACGTCCATGTTCTGATCACGCCGAAAACGAGTCTGGAGAAGGCTGTCCAATTCATCAAGGGCGGGTTCTCGTATCGGGCGAAGCAAGAGCTGGCTTCGAATATGGAAGTTTGGCAGAAGGGTTTTTCGGATCATCGCATTCGCGATGTAGGAGACTACTTGCGGCACGTTTCTTATATTCGTGAGAATCCGGTTCGAAAGCATTTATGCGAACGAGCAGAAGAATTCCCCTATTCGTCAGTGCGCGCCGGCCTTGAGCTAGACCCGGTTCCTCAGGGGCTAAAGCCCACATCCTCAGCGGAAACTGATACGGCACGCCTTGAAGGCGTGCCCCTTCAAAGCAAAATCGCAAGCGGCGCAGCTGAAGGTGTGCCCTTTCAAAGCAAAAGCCTGAGCGGCGCCGCTGGGGCCGCACCATTTCAGAGCAAAATCGCAAGTGGTAAGGTTCAAGCTGCGCCGCTGGCAGCCAGGAACAAAACTGCATAATGCCCAAACGTACTGACATCTCGAAGATCCTGATCCTTGGCTCCGGGCCCATCGTCATTGGGCAGTCGGCGGAGTTTGACTACTCCGGGACGCAGGCCTGCAAGGCGCTTAAGTCTGAGGGATATGAAGTGGTGCTGGCGAACTCTAATCCGGCCACGATCATGACCGATCCGGAGTTTGCCGACCGCACTTACATTGAGCCGCTCACGCTGGAGTATCTGGAAGAGATCATCCGCATCGAGCGCGAGATGTCGCCGGGCGCGGGCTTTGCCGTGCTACCGACGGTTGGTGGACAGACCGCACTCAATCTCGCCATTGAACTTTCCGACGGCGGCGTGCTGGAAAAGTACAACGTCAATCTCATTGGCGCCAACGTTGAGGCCATCAAGAAGGCGGAAGACCGGCTGTTCTTCAAAGACGCGATGCAGCGCATCGGGCTCGACGTGCCCAAGTCGGCCCTGGTCAACAACACAAAGGACGGCCTTGAATTCGCCGGGAAGATTGGCTTCCCCGTGATCGTTCGCCCTTCCTTCACTTTGGGCGGCACCGGTGGAGGTCTCGCGTACAACCGCGAAGAGCTGGCGGAGGTACTGGCCCGCGGTCTCGATCTCTCCCCCGTGCATGAAGCGCTGATCGAAGAATCTGTGCTGGGCTGGAAGGAATTCGAACTCGAGGTGATGCGCGACACCAAGGACAACGTCATCATCATCTGCTCGATTGAGAACTTCGATCCCATGGGCGTGCACACCGGCGACTCGATCACCGTGGCACCGGCACAGACGCTCACCGACCGCGAGTACCAGGCCATGCGCGATGCGTCGATTGCGGTGATTAGGGAGATCGGCGTCGACACTGGCGGATCGAATATTCAGTTCGGCGTGAATCCGGAGACGGGGCGGATGGTGGTCATTGAGATGAATCCGCGCGTCTCGCGCTCGTCGGCGCTGGCGTCGAAGGCCACGGGATTTCCCATCGCGAAGATTGCTGCAAAGCTCGCCGTGGGTTACACGCTCGATGAGATTCCCAACGACATCACGCGCAAGACTCCCGCATGCTTCGAGCCGACGCTGGACTATGTGGTGGTCAAGATTCCGAAGTGGCAGTTTGAAAAGTTTCCTGGCGCGGACGAGAACCTGGGTCCGCAAATGAAGTCCGTCGGCGAAGTAATGGCCATCGGCCGCACTTTCAAAGAGGCGTTGATGAAGGGAATCCGCGCCCTCGATACCGGCAAGCGCGTCGGTGGCGGCAAGATCGAGCCCAAGATTCTGACCCAGCGGCTGGTGACTCCGCATCCCGAGCGGCTGGCATACGTGCAGTACGCTCTGCGGCAGGGACACACGGTGAAGCAGATCGCAAAGATGACCTCGATGGACCCGTGGTTCCTCTACCAGCTCAAAGAGATCAATGACCAGCAGCTCGAGCTGGAGAAGCATCCCATGGAATCGATTCCGACCGAGGTGCTGCGCGAATCGAAGCGCATGGGCTTCTCCGACGGACGGCTGGCCGCGGCCTGGCGGCTGGAGGGACAGGAAAAAGTTCGGCATCTCCGCAAGAAGCACGGCGTGCTGCCGGTCTACAAACGCGTGGACACCTGCGCGGCGGAATTTGAAAGCTTCACGCCGTATCTCTACTCGACCTACGAAGACGAGGACGAGGCGGCGCCGACCGACAAGAAAAAAGTCATCATCCTGGGCAGCGGGCCCAACCGCATTGGGCAGGGAATTGAGTTTGACTACTGCTGCTGCCACGCGTCGTTCGCGCTGCACGAGGACGGCTACGAGACGATCATGATCAACTGCAATCCTGAGACCGTCTCGACCGATTACGACACCAGCGACCGCCTCTACTTCGAACCTTTAACCTTCGAGGATGTTTGGGCGATCTACCAGCATGAGACGTCGAAGGGTGCGCCGGTGGGCGTGATTGTGCAGTTCGGCGGGCAGACACCGCTCAACCTGGCGCTGCCGTTGAAGGCTGCAGGGCTCAATATCATCGGAACTTCACCCGAGTCGATCGACCTTGCTGAAGACCGCAAACACTTCAACAAGCTGCTGGAGGAACTCGATATCCCGCAGGCGCCCGGAGTCATGGCGACCTCGATTGACGAAGCTACTGAGGGAGCGAAGCGCATCGGGTATCCCGTGCTGCTGCGCCCATCGTACGTGCTCGGCGGGCGCGCTATGGTCATCGCCTACGATGAAGAATCCGTAGTGCGCTATATGAAAGAGGCAGTCGAGTACTCGCACGATCGTCCCGTCTTGATCGATCATTTCCTCGAAGACGCGATTGAAGTCGACGTGGACGCGCTCTCCGACGGCGAAGACGTCGTGATCGCCGGTATTATGCAGCACATTGAAGAGGCAGGAATCCACTCCGGCGATTCCTCCTGCGTGCTGCCTGCCGTCGACATTCCGCAGCCGCTGCTTGACCGCATGCGCGAATACACCTTCAAGCTGGCGAGGGCGTTGAAGGTTATCGGACTGATGAACATTCAGTTCGCCATCCCGCGCGGGAATATTGGTACGAGCGGTAACGGTTCTGAGGGTGGCAAGGTTTATGTGCTGGAAGTGAATCCGCGCGCCTCGCGCACCGTGCCTTACGTCTCAAAAGCTACCGGCG
>WNEZ01005779.1_pt1 | contig 16675 bp, 10 predicted proteins | sample 5400521 | NCBI WGS metagenome assembly WNEZ01 (sample SAMN13153339, study PRJNA577476) | soil metagenome | isolation source: 120 cm saprolite under Douglas fir tree site 2 hole 1 replicate 1 | place: USA:California | collected 2015-04-18
GCAGGTGGGGGCCGGCGCGCCGCCCGACCAGGTCGTCGTGCGCGCCTTCGCGCGCGTGTGGCTGCCGCTCACGATCTCCGCGTTCGTCACCGTGATCGGTTTCGGCTCGCTCATGGTGAACCGGATCACTGCCATCTGGGACCTGGGGCTCTTCGCGGTGGTCGGCGTCGTCTGTCTCACCATCACCTGTCTCACCTTCCTCCCGGCCGCGCTCCAGCTGATGCCGGCGCGCCTCCGCTCGGAGCGGTCCGGCAAGATCTCGCCGACGCTGTCCGAGAACCTCCGCCGGCTGGGCGAGCGTGTGTTCGGGAACCGGCGCGCGATCCTGTGGGCGGCGGCGGCGCTCGCGCTGCTGGCGCTCGCGGGCGCCTGGCGCATCCGCGTCGACTCCGACTTCCTCTACTACTTCGAGCCCGGCTCCGAGGTACGGCGCGCGAACGAGGCCATCAACCAGAAGATCGTGGGCAGCAACCCGTTCTACATCGTGATCGAGGGCGGTGGCCCCGGCGCGCTGGGGCACTGGGAGGTGCTAAAGCTCATCAAGGACCTGCAGGGCTTCCTCGCCCGGCAGCCGGGCATCACCTCGTCGATCTCGGTAGTCGACTTCCTGGAGGCGCTCGAGTCCCGCTCCAGCAACCAGGCCGAGGGGGGCGACCTGGTGATCGACGAGCAGGGGAACATCGTCCCCGCCGCGGCGTCGAAGTCGTTCTGGGAAGATCCGAAGAATCTCGAGCCGCTGCTCGACACGATGATGAAGAGCCCGGACACCTTCAAGAGCGTGATCACGAAGGACTTCAGCAAGGCCAGCATCCTCGTGCGCACCAGCCTCTCCGGCTCGCGGCGCATCGAGCAGACGCTCGACCTGATCCGCCAGTACGTCGCGGAGCACTTCCCCGCCGAAGTCCGGGTCACGCTGACGGGCACGCTCGTGCTGCTCACCGGGACGGCCTCCGACATCGTCGCCGGGCAGATCAAGAGCCTGACGTTCGCCCTGGGCATCATCTTCCTGGTGATGACGGCGATGTTCCTGTCGGCCAAGATCGGCTTCTTCGCCATCGTGCCGAACGTCCTCCCCATCATGATCTTCTTCGGGGTGATGGGCTGGCTCGGCATCCTGCTGAACCTCGGCACGAGCCTGATCGCGGCCATTGCGCTCGGCATCGCCGTCGACTCGACCATCCATTTCATGGCGCGCCTGAACCTCGAGCTGCGCGGCGAGACGGACCAGGCGGCGGCGCTCGTACGCACGCTCCAGACGGTGGGTGTGCCGATCGTCTACACCAGCGTCGCGCTCTTCCTCGGCTTCCTGACCTTCGCGCTCTCGGGCTTCGTCCCCATCAAGAACTTCGGCATCCTGGCCGGCGTCACCATGGTGACCGCGCTGGGCGCGAACCTGATCCTCCTGCCCGCGCTGCTGGCCACGACCAAGATCATCACCCTCTGGGATCTCCTCGGCGTGAAGCTGGGCGACGATCCGGCGCGCACCATCCCGCTCTTCGCCGGGCTCCGGCCCTCGCAGGCGCGCATCGTGGTGCTGATGGGGGAGATGAAGCACTTCCAGCCCGGCGAGGCGATCGTGCGCCGTGGCGAGCGTGGCAACGAGATGTACGTCATCATCGAGGGCACCACCGAGGTGCTGGCGGGGGACGGCAGCGGTCGCCAGCGCATCAACCAGCTCCGGCGCGGCGACGTGTTCGGCGAGATGGGGCTCGTCCGGCACGCCGAGCGGACCGCGGACGTGGTGGCCGCGGGCGACGTCGACGTGCTCGCGCTCGACGAGCGCTTCCTCCGCCGCATCCAGAACCGCTACCCGCGCATCGCCTCGAAGGTGCTCCTGAACCTGACCCGCATCCTGAGCGACCACCTGCAGCGCACCACCGAGCGGTTCGTTGCGGCGCGGACGGCGTAACCTCCTCGTTCTCGCCCTGGCGGCGGCGTGCGGGCGCGGGCTGCCCGAGCCGAGCACCGAGGAGCGCGCGGCCCTCGCCGCTGCAGCGGTGGTGGCGCCCGAGCCGAGCGCCGGCTGCCACGGCGGGAGGCTCGCGCGGCTCCGCGCCGAACGCCAGAGCCTCGCCGTGGCTGGCGAGGAGCGCGGCTACCTGGTCGACGCGCCCGCCGGCCCCGCCGATCGCCCCCTGCCGGTCGTGCTCGACTTCCATGGCTTTCGCGGCAGCGCCTCGGGGCAGCGCTGGTGGACCGGCTTCGGACGGCTCGCGCTGCGCGAGGGGTTCATCGCCGTCCATCCGGAGGGCCACGACGGGGTCCGTCTGCTCGAAACGACGGGCCGCGGCTGGGACATGCGGCCGATCGAGACGCGCGACGCGGAGTTCGTGCGCGCGCTCCTCGACCGCCTCGAGCGCGAGCGCTGCATCGACCGCCGCCGGGTGTACGCGACCGGCATGTCGAACGGCGCCTTCTTCGCCAACCTGCTCGGCTGCGTCATGGCCGACCGGCTGGCCGCGGTGGCGCCCGTGGCGGGCGGGCTCGATCTGCGCGCCTGCGCCCCCTCTCGCCCCATCCCCATCCTCTTCGTCTACGGCCGCGCGGATCGCGTCGTGCGCCCCGAGATGGTGCGCGGCGCGCGCGACTGGTGGGTGCGCGCCGACGCGTGTGGCGCGCCCGTCGAGCAGGACGGCTGCACCCACCACGCGGGGTGCGCCGCCGACGTCGTCGCCTGCGAGGGCCCGCAGGCGCATCGCTGGCCACGCTCGGCGACCGCTCGCGTGTGGCGTTTCTTCCAGGCCCACCCGCGACGCTGAGCGCCCCGGCACGAGCCCGGGCTTGACCGCGCCACTGCCCGGGGCGCAAGACCGCCGGCATGGTGAAGCTCGTGTTCCTCTGCCGGCGCCGCCCGGACCTGACGCACGAGCAGTACGTCGCGCGGCTGCTGGAGGGTCACGTGCCGCTCGCGCTCCGCCATCACCCGACGCTGCGGCGCTACGTGGTGAACGTCGTCGAGGGCACGCGCGGGCCGGCGCCGCCGCTCGACTCGATCGGGGAGCTATGGTTCGAGAACCTGGCCGACTACCACGAGCGCCTCTACGACACGCAGGAGGGCGCGCGCGCCATCGCGGACGACGTGGCGGGTTTCCTGGGCGGCGCGGCCGCGTACCTCACCACCGAGCACGTGCAGCGCACGCGTACGACACCACCGGAGCCGGGCCAGCGCGCGCCGGGCGGCAAGCTCTTCGCCTGCCTCGCACGGGTCCCTGGCACGACCCGGGCCGCGTTCTGCGCGCACTGGCTCGAGCGCCACGCGCCGCTCGCGCTCCGTCACCACGCCAGCACGCACTACGTGACGAGCGTGGTCGAGGAGCGCCTGGGCGGCGAGGGTCCCGAGTACGACGGCTTCGCCGAGCTGAGCTTCGCGTCCGCCGCGGATGTCCGCGGTCGCATGTACCTCTCGCCCGAGGGCCAGGCGGAGATCGAGGCCGACATCCCGCGCTTCACCGGTAGGGTCGACGCCTACCTGGTGGCGGAGTACGTGCAACGCCCTTGAGGCTCAGGCGGGGGAGTCGTTCGTCGGCGCACGCCATTCGCCCTCCGCCGAGGTCGCCTGGCGCGACGTGATGACGTCGTGGAGGACGAGCGAAACGGCGAGCGCGACCAGTGCGAGGAAACCGAGGAGGGCGCGCGTGCGTGGCAGCCGCTCTCCGACCCAGAGGAGGTAGCCCGCCACGCCGAGCAGGGCCGAGAGGAGGATGAACCAGGCGTCGGGCGTCATCTCGCTGTTCCCATTCCCCCCCGGGTCCCGGAGCACGATGCATGCCGCCGCGCTCCACGGCCGGCGCGCGCCGGGCCAGGGCAGGCTCGCCCCGCCGTGCAGGATCGCCCCACCGCCGCACGAAGGTCGGGGCGGCGTCGTGCTTGCGGCGATACCTCCGGGCGCTATATGCGGCCGGCCGCTTCCTCGCCGCCGGCGGCGAGCCGCGCGGCGCGGGCGAGCAGGTGGCCGAGGCCCATCTCGCGCGCGATGCCGACGGCGCGCTCGAGCTGGCGCGTGCTCGTGCGCGCGTCGCCGCGCGCGGCGGCCACCTGCGCGGCCCCGAGTGCCGCCACAGCCAGCGTCGAGCGCGCGCCGACCGCCTCCGCGAGGGTGATCGCGCGGGCGAAGGGCGCTCGACGTCGTGCACGGCGAGGAACGCCTCGGCGACGAAGCGAAAACTCGACTGCACGGTGTGCCCGCTGACCAGACCCTGGTCGATCAGCTCCAGGTAGCGCTCGCTGTCGGGGGGCAGCCCGAGCGCGACGCGCGCCACGAGGGCGACCGCCGCTGGGCCGGTGAAGCCCGACACGTTGCCGATCGCTTCCGACCCCTCCAGGCTCTCGTCCGCCGAGCGCAGCGCCTCGGCATATTCCCCGTGCAGGAAGAGGATCTGGCTGAGCGTCCCGGCGGAGCCCGCGCGCACCGTGCGGTTCGGCGCGCGCAGCGCCATGGCGTGGGTCTCGATCACGCCCGTGAGTGCCTCGTCCAGGTCGTCGCACAGGTAGAGCACGTTGTCGCGGATCCAGCGCGCGCTGACGTAGAGGTTGGAGAGCTGGGCGCGGTGCTCGCTCGGCTCCAGCTCGTCCATCACCCAGCGCATCGCGCGGCGCGCCAGCTCGAAGCGGCCGTCGAGCGCGTAGTTGAGGGCGAGGCCACGCGAGAGGCGCATCACGGAGAGCTTGTTGCCCGCCCGCTCGGCGACCGCCACGCCCTGCTCGGCGAGCGCGAGCCCGCGCTCGAAGTCCTCCCCGAGCATGGTGATCACGCCGAGGGAGTAGAGGACACGGGGCAGGATGTCGGTGTCGCCGAGCGCCTCGGCCAGCTCGCGGGCGCGGCGGGCGGCGCGCTCGGCCTCCTCCAGCGGTGGCCAGCCGAAGACGACGCTCAGGCCGGAGAGCCCGGCGGTCGCCGCGAGTGCCGCGCGGCGCGAGGTCGGGTCGTCCGGCTCCACCTCGGCCAGCTCCCAGAGACGGCGGTAGAAATCGGCCGCGGTGCGGTAGGAGGGCAGGGCTTCGGCGTCCTCTGCCGCGCGTAGCAGCGCCGCCATCGCCTTCGGGCGGTTGTCGCTGCGCGCATAGTGGTGCGCGAGCAGCGCCGAGCGCTCGGGGCTGGCCTCGCCGGGCTCGGACTCGATGAGGCGCGCCACGCGCTCGTGGAGCTGGCGGCGCTGCTTGAGGAGCAGGCCCTCGTAGGCGACCTCCTGCGTCAGGCTCTCGCCGAAGCGGTACTCGTCGCTCGCCAGCAGGCTTTTCCGGTGGAAGATGCCGCGTTTCTCGAGCTCGGCCAGCTCGCGCTCGAGGTCGATGCCCTCACCGTCGAGCACCCCCGCGAGCTGCGCTCTGTGGAACTGCCGGCCGAGCACGGCGGCCACCTGCACCGCGCGCTTCGCCTGCGGGCCGAGCCGGTCGAGCCGCGCCGCGATCACCTCCTGCACCGTGCCCGGGATGCGGATCTCCTCGAGCGGGCGCGTCAATTTCCGCGGGCCGCCGTTGGCGACCAGGTAGCCCTCCTCGATGAGCGAGCGCGTGATCTCCTCGGCGCAGAAGGGGCTGCCCTCGGCCTTGGCGACCAGCAGGCGCTCGAGGTCGCCGGGCAGCGGCCCGCCGGCGACCGCGTGCAGCATGGAGCGCACGTGGTCGTCGGGCAGCCGGCGGAGCACGAGCTGCGTCAGGGCGGCGCGCGTCCGCCAGGTGGCGCGGTCATCGGGGCGGTGCGTGACCAGCACCATGACCCGCGCTCCGGCGAGCCGCGCGACGAGCGTCTCCAGCAGCTCGCGCGAGGCGTCGTCGATCCAGTGCAGGTCCTCGAGCATGACGACCACCGGGGCGTGCTGGCTCTGGCCGAGGAGGAGCCGTGTCACGGCGTCGAAGGTCTCGCGTTTGAGCTCCTCGGGCGCCGGCTGGCCCGGCCCGGCGGCGCGCAGCCCGAGGAGGCGGCTGAGCGCCGGATACTCGCGCTCCGCCTTCTCGGCCGACCAGTCGCCGAGCTGCGCGGCCACCTTGGCGCAGGCTTCCTCCACGCTGTCGGTCGGGAGCAAGCCGAAGTGGTGCTTCAACATGGTGATGAAAGGGAAGTAGGGCACCACCTGCCCGAGGGAGGAGCAGCGCCCCTCCAAGAAGCGCACGTCCGCGCCGTCGAGCCGGCGCCGGAACTCGTAGAGAAGGCGCGACTTGCCGAGCCCCGCTTCGCCCACCACCGCGACCACCTGCGCCTGGTTCGTCACCAGCCGCTGGAAGCAGGCGTCGAGCTGTGCTAGCTCCTCGTCACGACCGACCAGCGGCGTCAAGCCGCGCTCCGCGGCGACCGCCATCGGCGTCGCTGCCGCGCTCTCGCCGAGGATCTCGTAAGCCGCCACCGGCTCGCTCTTCCCCTTGACGGCGAGCGGCCCGGTGGGGCGCACCTGGAAGAAGCCGCGCACCAGCCGGTAGGTCGGCTCGCTCACCAGGATCGTCCCCGGCGCGGCCAGCGATTCGAGCCGTGCGGCCAGGTTGGTGGTGTCGCCGACGGCGGTGTAGTCCATCTTGAGATCGTTGCCGACCGTGCCCACGACCACCGGACCGCTGTTGATCCCGATCCGCGCGCGCAGCTCGGGGCCCCGCCCGCGCAGGCGCTCGTTCAGGAGGCCGAGCGCCTCCTCGATCGCGAGCGCGGCGCGGATCGCGCGCTGCGGTGCGTCCTCGTGCGCCACCGGCGCGCCGAAGAGCGCCATCAGGCCGTCGCCTGCGATCTGGTTCACGATCCCCTCGAAGCGATAGATCTCGCGGAAGGCGAGCTCGAGGTACTGGTCGAGGAGGTCGCCGTACTCCTCGGGGTCGAGCCGCTCGGCGATCGCGGTCGAGCCTGCGAGGTCGCAGAAGAGGACGGTCACCTGCTTGCGCTCGCCCGCGATCGCGTGCTGCGCGGTACGGATCTTCGCCGCGAGTGTCTCCGGGATGTGGCTCGAGAGGCGCGCGAGCACGTCGTCGGTGGCGGGTGGCGTGGCGTCGTGCACGCCCGCCGAGCCGATCTCGAGCCCGCAGTCCGGGCAGAAGCGGAAGTCGGGTGACACCGTGGCGCCGCAGCCGCGGCAGGTGAGCGCCACGCGCGTTCCACACGCGTGGCAGAACATCTTACCGGAGAGCAGCTCGGTCCCGCAGGTGACGCAACGCACATCTGCGAGGTAGGCCGACGGGCGCCCCAAGTCAATTGAACCTGGGGGCCCGTCCAGTGCTCGCGCCGCTTGCGCGGCGCTGCGGCCGTCTGACGCTGAACTGACGCCCCCAGACCCCGTCGGCCGGCTCGAGCGCTCTCGCGCTCGGCCTCCCCCGACTCTCGGGGGGAGCTTCGTGGGCTACTCCGGGTCGACCAGCTCGGGACGGAACTCGGGATGGGCCGAGAGCCAGGCCGCGGCGCCGCGCATGGACTCCTCGTTCTTCTTGTTGATGAAGCGGTAGATCGGGCCCTCGAGCCAGCCGAGCCACCGTCTGGTCATGTAGAACCGCTCGCGGAAGCGGAGCCGGGTGCGGTTCGGGCCGAGGGCCTCGAGCGTCATCGAGCCCGAGAGGCCGGTACGTAGCATGACGTAGTCGTAGCCCTGGTTCGCGCGCACGTTCTTCACCAGCTCGAACGACTCGCCGCGGCGGCCGAAGGGCAGGGGGTAGACGACGCGCCGGAGGAGGCCGTTGCCCTCCAGGTCGCCGGGGTAGACGATCTCCACGTCCAGCACGGCGGGCGCGTACTCCTTCCACAGGTCGTAGCGCTGGAAGAGGGCCCACAGCCGTTGGGCCGAGTGCGCGAGATCGACGGTGAACTCGTGCTGGCGCACTACACTCCCGCGGCGGCGAGCAGCCGCTCGGTCAAGTAGTAGAGGACGACGCCGGCGAACACCGCGAGGGCGATCGGACTGCCCCCCTCTCTGTTCACCTCGGGCACGAGATCGGAGGCGGCCACGTAGAGCGTCACCCCGGCCGAGACGGCGAGCGCCGGACCGACCAGCGTGCGCTCGCCGAAGATGGCGAGGCCGCCGACCAGGGTCGCGACGCCGACGGCGCTCGCCGCCAGGATCGCCTGCCGGCGGGTGCCCCGCGCCGCGAGCACCACCGAGGCGATGGCGAAACCCTCCGGCGCCTTGTGCAGGAGGATGGCGGCGAAGAGGAGGAGGCCGAGCGCGCGGTCGATGACGAACCCCGAGCCGATCGAGAGACCGTCGAAGAAGCTGTGCACCATGAGACCCAGGAGCGCCGACACTCCCGCGCCCCCGCGGATCTGCTCGGGATGGATCTCCTCGCCGAAGTGAAAGTGGGGCGCTACCGTGTGCTCGAAGAGGTGGATCAGCAGGTAGCCCGCGAGCACCAGCCCGGGCGCGAGGTCGGTGAGCCGCGTGCTCTCGGGGAGCATCTTCAAGAGCACGGCGGCCAGCATGAAGCCCGCGCCGAGCGCGACCCCGTAGCGCAGGAAGCGATCGTCCCAGCGCCGCCACGTGACCACCGCGCCTCCCAGAAGGTTGGCGCCGGCCGCCAGCGCGACGCAGACGAAGCCGAGACCCAGCCCACCGGCCACGCTAGGCGGCCCTCCGCCGTACACCCCCGGGCATCGTGCGGCCCCTGCTACGACATTCCAGCGGCCAAGGGTAGCGCGGAGCTCCCCCCTGCACTCCGTTCCGCAATCTCCCAACTAGGCGGGATTGTGTAGCTGCCGCGCATTTGCGCTTGTCCGCTGGAATGGCGAACCCGCCGCCGACCCTCGACCAGCGGCCACAGCTCCGCATGGCGGCCTCGATCGCGCTCGGCTCGGCGCTCTGCCTGCTGCCCCTCCAGGTGATCGCCGTCGCCGCCGCGCGGTGGCCTGCGCTCTTCCTCATCTACGGCATCCACGCGACGGTTGCGGGCTCGGTGCTGATCGCGAGCTTCACGACCCTGGGGGCTCGCCGCGGCGACGCCCTGAGCCTCCTCCTCGTGCTCGGGCTGACCGCAAATCTCCTCCTCTACCTCTACCTCTTGCCCTACGCCGTGCCCACCTACCCCTCGCTCATGTCGAGCGCCTTCACCACCCTTCTCATCGCCGGGGCCGTCCTCTTCTCATGGAGCACGCGACGCACGATCATGGCCGGCATACTCGTCTGCGCAGGATTCTCGGTCGTCGGCCTGGTGCTCGGCCTGCGCGGTCTTCCCACCGCGCCCTTCGTGAGCACGCTCTGCTGGGTCGCGATCGGGGCGGCACTGGCGGTCGCCTGCGCGCGGGTGCTGGGCCGCTTCCGCACGAGCCTCATGCAGCGCCAGGAGGAGCTCGCTGCCCTCTCCATGCGCCTCATCTCCGCGCAGGAGGAGCAGCTCCGCCGGCTCTCGCGCGAGCTGCACGACGAGCTCGGGCAATCGCTCACGGCGGTCTCGTCGTACCTCTGGCTGCTCGAGCAGAAGCTCCCGCCCGGCCTCGGCGAAATGCGCGCGAGCGCGGGCGAGGCGCGGCGCCTGGTCGCCAAGACCCTCGGCGAGATGCGCGAGCTGTCGCAGCTCCTGCGCCCGCCAGGGCTCGATCTCTACGGGCTCGCCCCGTCGCTCGAGGCGCATCTCGACGCCTTCCGCGGGCGGCACCAGGTGGCCACCAGGTTCACGGCCGAGGGGCTTCCGTCGCGCCTGCCCGAGGAGATCGAGACCGCGGTCTACCGCATCATCCAGGAGGCGCTCACCAACGTCGCCCGGCACGCTCGCGCGCGGCGCGTGTGGGTGGCGCTCAGCGGGAAGGCGGACGAGCTCCGGCTCGAAGTGCGGGACGATGGCGTCGGTCTGCCCGCCGCGAACGGCGTCGGCCGGCCGGTGGGGATCGGGCTCATCGGCATCCGCGAGCGGGTCCGCGCGCTGGGCGGGACGGTCGCGCTCTCCTCGGGGCCGGATGGCGGCGCCTGCCTGCGTGCCACCCTGCCTCTACCGCGCGGCGACGGCGGCGCGCGAAGGGCCGGGGTGCGCAACCCTAGCCCGTCATCCTAACCTCGCGCCACGCCGGCGCCGAGGCGCGGGTGTCGGACCAGGCCGACCTGAGGGCCCATCCCGTGTCCTGGACGGTCGAGGTCACCCCGCGCGAGGGGGTTCGGCCTAGAGGTCCGGGCTGGCCGGCAGGAAGGTCTCCCCCATGAGGTACGCGTCCACCCCGCGCGCCGCCTCGCGGCCCTCCCAGATCGCCCACACGACCAGCGACTGTCCCCGTCGCGCGTCCCCGCACGCGAACACGCCCGGCACCGTCGTCCGGTAGTCCGGCCCCGCCTTCACGTTGCCGCGCTCGGTGAGCTCGCAGCCGAGCTGGGAGATCACCGTGTCGGTCTCCGGCCCGAGGAAGCCGAGCGCCAGCAGCACGAGGTCGCACTCGAGCTCGAACTCGCTCCCCGGGATCTCCTTCATCACCGGCCGCCCGTTGTCCTGCGCCCACTCCAGGCGCACGCCGTGGAGCTTCCTCAGCTTGCCGCTCTGGTCGCCGGAGAAGCGCTTCGTGTTGATGCTCCAGTCGCGGGTCACGCCCTCCTCGTGCGACGACGAGGTGCGGAGGATCATCGGCCAGTTCGGCCAGGAGAACGGCGGACGGTCCTTCGGCGGCTCCGCCAGCAGCTCGAACTGGTGCACGGAAAAGGCGCCCTGGCGGTTGGAGGTACCGAGGCAGTCCGAGCCCGTGTCGCCGCCGCCGAGGATGACGACCCGCTTGCCGGTCGCCAGGAGCTGACCCGGCACCTGGTCGCCGGCCCCGACCTTGTTCTGCTGGGGCAGGAACTCCATCGCGAAGTGAATGCCCCGGAGCTCGCGCCCGGGCACGGGGAGGTCGCGCGGCTTGGTCGCTCCGCAGGAGAGGACGATGGCGTCGAACTCGCGCCGGAGCTCGTCCGCGCGCACGTCGACGCCGACCCGCATGCCGGTCCGGAACGTCACGCCCTCGGCGGTCATCTGCTCCATGCGGCGGTCGATCGGCCACTTCTCCATCTTGAAGTCGGGGATGCCGTAGCGCAGGAGCCCGCCGATCCGGTCATCACGCTCGAAGAGGGTCACGAGATGGCCGGCGCGCGCCAGCTGCTGGGCGCAGGCCATGCCGGCAGGCCCCGAGCCCACCACGGCCACCCGCTTCCCGCTGCGCCGGGGCGGGACGAGCGGTGTCACCCAGCCTTCGTCCCACGCGTGGTCGATGATGTTCTTCTCGATGTTCTTGATCGTGACCGGGTCGTTGTTTATGTTGAGGACGCACGCCTCCTCGCAGGGCGCGGGACAGATGCGGCCGGTGAACTCGGGGAAGTTGTTGGTCGAGTGCAGCCGGTCGATCGCCTCCCGCCACCGCCCGCGGTACACGAGGTCGTTCCAGTCGGGGATGATGTTCCCGAGCGGGCAGCCCTTGTGGCAGAAGGGGATCCCGCAATCCATGCAGCGCGCGCCCTGCCGCCGGAGCACCTCGTCGGGCGTGCGCTCCTCGAACTCCCGCCAGTGCTTCAGGCGCTCGGCGATCGGCTCCTTGTGGACCTTCTCGCGCTCGAACTCGAGGAAGCCGGTGATCTTACCCATGCGTCGCGCCCATGTCAGATCGAGGCCGTGCGCGCGGCGTCGGTGTCGAGGTGCTGCTTGGCGAGCACGCTGCGGTACTCGACCGGGATCACCTTGACGAGCAGCCTGAGGGTTTCCTTCCAGCCGGAGAGGAGCCGCCAGGCGACCGCGGAGTGCGTGTAGTCGAAGTGGCGCTGGATGAGGGTCCTCGCCGTGGCCAGGTCCTGCTCGTCGAGCGGCTCGAGGGCGACCATACCCTTGTTGCAGCGCTTCTCGAAGCTGCCGTCCTCGTCGAGGACGTAGGCCACGCCCCCGGACATGCCGGCGGCGAAGTTGCGGCCGGTGCCGCCGAGCACGAGGACGAGGCCCTTGGTCATGTACTCGCAGCCGTGGTCGCCGACACCCTCGACCACCGCGGTCACGCCGCTGTTGCGCACGCAGAAGCGCTCGCCCGCCTGGCCGCGCAGGAAGACCTCGCCGCCGGTGGCGCCGTAGAGCGAGACGTTGCCGACGATGATGTTCTCCTCGGGGACGAAGGTGGCGCGCTTCGGCGGGTAGACGATCACGCGGCCGCCCGAGAGCCCCTTGGCGAAGTAGTCGTTGGCGTCGCCCTCGACCTCGACCGCCACGCCGGGAGCGAGCCAGGCGCAGAAGCTCTGGCCCGCGGAGCCGGTGAACTTGATGCGGATCGTGTCGGGCGGCAGGCCGTCGGCGCCCCAGCGCCGGGAGATCTCGGCCGACAGCATGGTGCAGACGGTGCGGTTGCGATTCGTGATCGGCATCTCGAAGGCGACCGGCTCGCGCCGCTCGAGGGCGGGGCGAGCGCGGGTGATGATCTCGTTGTCGAGAGCCTTCTCGAGGCCGTGGTCCTGCGTCGTGACGCAGCGCCGGGCGACGGTCGAGGGCACGTGCGGGGTGTAGAGGATCTGCGTCAGGTCGACGCCCTTCGCCTTCCAGTGGCTGGAGACGTCGCGCACGTCGAGCAGGTCGACGCGCCCGATCATCTCGTCGAGCGTGCGGAAGCCGAGCTCGGCCATGATCTCGCGCAGCTCCTCGGCGATGAACATCATGAAGTGAACCACGTGCTCGGGCTTACCCTCGAACTTCTTGCGCAGCACCGGGTCCTGCGTGGCGATGCCGACCGGGCAGGTGTTGAGATGGCAGACGCGCATCATGATGCAGCCCGAGGCGACCAGCGCGGCCGAGGCGAAGCCGTACTCCTCCGCGCCGAGCAGCGCGGCGACGGCGACGTCGCGCCCGGTCTTCAGCTGCCCGTCGGTCTCGACCCGGATGCGGCCGCGCAGATCGTTGGCGACCAGGATCTGCTGCGTCTCGGCGAGGCCCAGCTCCCACGGGATGCCCGCGTGCTTGATCGAGGTGAGGGGAGACGCCCCGGTGCCGCCCGAGTCCCCGCTGATGAGGACGACGTCGGCCTTGGCCTTGGAGACGCCCGCCGCCACGGTGCCCACGCCCACCTCGGCCACCAGCTTCACGCTCACGCGCGCACGGTCGTTCGCGTTCTTGAGGTCGTGGATCAGCTGCGCCAGGTCCTCGATCGAGTAGATGTCGTGGTGCGGCGGCGGAGAGATGAGGCCGACCCCGGGGGTCGAGTAGCGGATCTTCGCGATGTACTGGTCGACCTTGTGGCCCGGGAGCTGCCCGCCCTCGCCCGGTTTGGCCCCTTGCGCCATCTTGATCTGCAGCTCGTCACAGTTGACGAGGTAGTAGCTGGTCACGCCGAAGCGTCCCGAGGCCACCTGCTTGATCGCGCTGCGGCGGAAGTCGCCGTTCGCATCCGGCTGGTAGCGCACCGGGTCCTCCCCGCCCTCGCCCGTGTTCGACTTGCCGCCGATCCGGTTCATGGCGATGGCCAGGTTCTCGTGCGCTTCGCGGCTGATCGAGCCGAGCGACATGGCGCCGGTCTTGAAGCGCCTGACGATCTCGGTGGCCGGCTCGACCTGGTCGAGCGGGATCGGCGTGCCCCGCTTGAAATGGAGGAGCCCGCGGATGGTGCACAGGCGCTGGCTCTCGTCGTTCACCGCCGCCGTGTATTCCTTGAACATCTTGTAGCTGGCGGCGCGCACGGCGTGCTGGAGCTTGGCGACCGTGTTCGGGTTGTACATGTGGTGCTCGCCGCGCCGCCGCCACTGGTACTGCCCGCCGACCTCGAGGTCGCCGTCGAGCGAGGGCGAGACGACGTAGGCGTGGTCGTGACGCAGGTCCGCCTCGCGCGCGAGCACGTCCAGCCCGACGCCCTCGATGCGCGACGCCGTCCACGTGAAGTAGCGCTCGACCAGCGCGGACTCGAGGCCGATGGCCTCGAAGATCTGGGCCCCACGGTAGCTCTGCAGCGTCGAGATGCCCATCTTGGTCATCACCTTGAGGACGCCCTTGTCGACCGCCTTCATGTAGTTCTTGACCGCGGCGGCGGCGTCGACGTCCTTGAGGATCCCCTCGGCCGCCATGTCGTGCAGCGTCTCGTAGGCGAGGTAGGGGTTCACCGCGCCCGCGCCGTAGCCGAGCAGCAGGCAGAAGTGCTGGACCTCGCGCGGCTCACCTGACTCGACGACGATGCCGCAGCGCATGCGAGTGCCCTCGCGGATCAGGTGGTGGTGCACGGCGGCGGTGGCGAGCAGGCTCGGAATGGGCACGTGGCCGTCGTCCACGCCGCGGTCCGAGAGCACGCGGATGGTGCAGCCGTCCTTGACCGCCGCCGAGGCGCGTGTGCAGAGCGCGTCGAGCGCGGCCCTGAGTCCGGCGCCGCCCGAGCGCTTGGGGAAGAGGATGGGCAGGGTGACGGCACGCAGGTGCCCGTCGTCCAGGGCCTTCACCTGCGCCAGCTGCTCGTTGGAGAGCGTCGGGCTCTTCACCTGGAGCTGGCGGCAGTGGAGCGGCGTCTCCTCGAACAGGTTCTGCTCGGGACCGATGGTGGTCTCGAGCGACATCACCAGCTCCTCGCGGATCGGATCGATGGGCGGGTTGGTCACCTGCGCGAAGAGCTGCTTGAAGTAGTTGAAGAGGAGCTGAGGGTGGTCCGACAGGCAGGCGAGCGGCGTGTCGGTGCCCATCGAGCCCACCGCCTCCTGGCCGTTGAGCGCCATCGGGGTCATCAGGAGGCGGAGATCCTCGATCGTGTAGCCGAAGGCCTGCTGGCGGGTGAGGATGGTCTCCGGGTCGTACGCGGGCGGAAGCTGCTTCGCCGACGGGAGCTCGGCCAGGCGCTTCAGGTTCGCGTCCAGCCACTTCCGGTACGGCCGGCGAGCCGCCATGCCTTCCTTCAGCTCCTCGTCGCCGACGATGCGGCCCTGCTCGGTGTCGACCAGGAACATGCGGCCGGGCTGGAGGCGGTCCTTGTGCAGGACGTTCTCGGGCGGGATGTCGAGGACGCCGACCTCGGAGGCCACATCATGATGGCATGGGCGATCGAGCGCCCCGTGCGCTGCAGCAGCTCGAGCGCGTTGTCGAACTGGCCCGAGTCGCTGGTGGTCGGGTCGATGATCGGGAAGAGCTTCTGCACGTCGTCGAAGAGCGGCGAGGCGAAGAGCGCCTGGCGCGCGTGCATCCAGTTCACGTTGCCACGCAGCGTGTTGATCTCGCCGTTGTGCGCGATGAAGCGGTAGGGGTGCGCCCGGTCCCACGAAGGGAAGGTGTTGGTCGAGAAGCGCTGGTGGACCAGGGCCAGCGAGGAGACGAAGAGCGGGTCGGAGAGGTCGTGGTAGAAGGCCGGGATCTGCTCCGGCTGGAGGAGCCCCTTGTAGACGATGGTGCGCGAGGACAGGCTCGGGAGGTAGAAGCGCTCGGCCAGCGGCATGCCGGAGGCGCGCACCAGCCGCTCGATGCGCTTGCGGATCAGGTAGAGCTTCCGCTCGAGCGTGTCCTGGGCGTGGGCATCCGCGCCCCCGGCGCCCGGCCGCGCCAGGGCCCCGCTGCCGACGAAGACCTGCCGTACGTGCGGCAGCACGGTGCGCGCGAGGGGCCCCGGGGCCTGCTCGTCGACCGGCACCCGGCGCCAGCCGAGGAGTGTCTGGCCCTCCTCGGCGATCACCTTCTCGACCAGGGCGACGCACGCCTTCGCCTGCTCCGCCTCGGGTGGCAGGAAGACCATGCCGACGCCGTACGTCCCCGCCGCCGGCAGGGCGACATGCGCGGCGGCGCACTCGCGGCGCAGGAAGGCGTCCGGCACCTGCACCAGGATGCCCGCGCCGTCGCCGGTGAGCGGATCGCAGCCGCAGGCGCCGCGATGGGTCAGGTTCTGGAGGACGGTCAGGCCCTTCTCGATGATGTCGTGCGAGCGCTCGCCCTTCACGTTGACCACGAAGCCGACGCCGCACGCGTCGCGCTCCGTGCGCGGGTCGAGGAGCCACCGCGGCTTCTGTCCCTGCATGTCAACCTCTCCCGGCGTGCGCGGCGCGCTCGCCGTTGCGTCGGGCGCGTTTCCCCGCGGGCGCCGGCGGCGCCTCGGCGGGGTGCAGCGCGAGCTGCACGCGCTCGGTGTGCGTGGACAGGACGATCATGGTCTCGGTGCGCGCCACGCCGTCGATCGAGCGGATCTGGCTGATCAGCCGCTCGAGCGAGGAGGTGTTCGTCGTCTTCACCTTGAGGAGCAGCGTGTACCCGCCCGTCACGTGGTGGCACTCGAGGACATCTCGGAGCCTGCTCACCTGGCGTTCGAACTCGCCGATCAGGTTGGGGTGGCTGATGAGCACGCCGATGAACGCCGTGATGTCGAGCCCGAGCCGCCGGCCGTCGAGGATGGCGCGATAGCCGGTGACCACGCCCGCTGCCTCGAGCTTCTTGATGCGCTCCAGCACGGCGGGTGCGGAGAGATCCACCTGCTCGCCGATGCGGACGAGCGAGGTACGGCAGTCTTCCTGGAGCAGCCCGAGGATGCGGAGGTCGGTGTCGTCCAGCTCGAGGTCCGCGTTATCGCCGAATCTCATAAGGCCCTTCTGGGTTAGCTCAGAACATTTAGATGGCCACCTGGTGGTTTGTCAATGGTTTATTAGGTGCAGGGGCAGGGTCGATTCCATGTCCGTCGACGGCCCCCGGACTTTTTCCTTGCCGAATACCGGGCTTCTGTGGTCCTAGTTCCCCTGTACGGCACCTGCCAAGGGGGAACCGCGATGTCCAGACGCCTCGCCCTGCTCGCACTCGCCTGCTCGACCATCGTCGCGCCCGCCGCCCGGGCCGGCCTGCCCCC
>WNEZ01005079.1_pt1 | contig 16666 bp, 13 predicted proteins | sample 5400521 | NCBI WGS metagenome assembly WNEZ01 (sample SAMN13153339, study PRJNA577476) | soil metagenome | isolation source: 120 cm saprolite under Douglas fir tree site 2 hole 1 replicate 1 | place: USA:California | collected 2015-04-18
GCGCCACTACCTAAACCTCTACAAGATGGGAGAAGGGCCGCTCTATCCGTTCTGGGTTCCCTACCATCTCGTGCATTTCGAGGCTCCGAACGCCATCGCGCGAGTGGTGCTCTTCGGGGACAACGTCGCACCGCCCCTAGAAGGTCCCATGGTGGAGGTTTGTGCAGTCGCCAAGCGCGATCTCGCCGCCGGCGAGGTGCTTGACGAATACGGAATGTATACAACTTACGGCGAAGCGGTGAACACCGAAGAGATGAGCACGATGCGTTATCTCCCGGAGGGACTGGTGGAAGGTTGCAAGATGAAGCGCGCTGTCGCCAAGGATCAGGTACTCGCGTACGACGATGTGGAGTTGCCCGTCGGCCGACTCGCCGACCGGTTACGGGCCGAGCAGTACCGGCATTTCGGCAACGCGACTTGGCTCGAAGAGCACCTTCAGCGCACGCAGGGAGCAGCGAGCACCCTGAAGGCAGCCTTCGCGTGAGAATCCTTTCCGGGCGCGACTGAAGACCGGACGCTTCGGACACCCCCGTTCCAGTGGTTCCGACCGAATCCCGGTGGGATTCCGTGTTGCCTGCGCCCGAAGCAGGCACACGGCTTACATGAATATGAGAATGGCGAACGAACGGAACGAAATGAAGATACTGATTACAGGCAACACCGGATATATCGGGCCCTCGGTGCTGCAGCTCCTTCGCCAGTCCTATCCCCAGGCAACCCTGATCGGCTTGGACAAGGGCTACTTCGCGCATTGTCTCACCAACGCGGACATACTTCCCGAATGCCGTGCCGACGTCCAGTATTTCGCCGACGTTCGTACACTCCGCCCCGAGGTACTACAGGGCGTCGACGCCATCGTGCACCTCGCCGCCATATCCAACGACCCGATGGGCAAGACTTTCGAGGACGTCACGTATGACATCAACTTCCGCGCCAGCGTCGAACTTGCGAGACAAGCCAAAGCCGCGGGGGTCAGGTGCTTCGTCTTTGCCTCCAGCTGCAGCGTGTACGGTGTGGCGGACGACACCCCCAGGAAAGAAACTTCGCCCCTGAATCCGCTCACCGCCTACGCCAAATCGAAGATCCGCACGGAAACCGAACTCGAAACGCTGGCGGGCAAGAACTTTACGGTCACTTGCTTGAGGTTCGCCACCGCCTGCGGGATGAGCGACCGATTGCGGCTCGACCTGGTTGTCAACGACTTTGTCGCATGTGCGGTCAGTTCCAAGAAGATTACGATCCTGAGCGACGGGACACCATGGCGACCGCTGATCCACATCAGGGACATGGCGAGGGCGTTCGACTGGGCCATCACCCGGAATGCTTCGCCGGGGGCATTCCTGGCCGTCAACGTGGGCAGTGACGCATGGAACTACCAGGTGAAAGACCTTGCGGAAGCCGTTGCAAAGGTCGTTCCGGGCGTAAGCATATCGATCAACAAGGACGCACCGCAGGACAGCCGCTCCTACCGCGTGGATTTTGGGCTGTACAGGAAGCTGGCGCCCAGCCATCAACCCCAGGTCGACTTGCTCACCACCATCCGCGAGCTGAAGACGGGGCTGGAGTCAATGGGATTCAACGATCCCAATTTCAGAGGCTCCAAGTACATGCGGCTCGAGGTCCTCAGGGGACTTCGCCAAAAGGGCCTGCTGGACGACAAGCTGGAGTGGACCCGCGCGTGATCGGGCCCCACGCACCTTCGATTGATTGCAGTTGTAGCAGACGCCGATGAAAGTCGTGCTGTGGCACGTAATGAAGTATTACGCCCATTTCGGCCACAAGGATTTCATCCTCTGCCTGGGGTACAAGGCCGATACGATCAAGGATTATTTTCTCAACTACAAGGAATACCTTTCCAACGACTTTACGATGAGTAATGGTGGAAAGGACATACAGCTACAGCAGAGCGACATCGCCGACTGGAGGATCACATTCGTCGACACGGGGCTCACGGCGAATATCGGCCAGCGTCTGAAGGCGGTCGAGAAATATCTCGAGGGCGAGGACATGTTCCTCGCCAATTACTCGGATGGCCTGACCAATTGCCCGCTTCCCGAACTGATCGACAGCGTTGCCAAAAGCGGGAAGATTGCCTGCTTTCTATGCGCGAAGCCCTCCCAAAGCTTCCATGTTGTAGAGCTTGGGGCGGGCAATTCTGTAAAAAGCATCCAGAGCGTACGGAAATCCGATATTCGGATCAATGCTGGCTTTTTTGTATTCAGAAAGGAGATCTTCAACTACATCAAACCTGGCGAGGAGTTGGTTGTGGAGCCGTTTCAAAGATTGATCGCGGAAAAGAAAATCATCGGCTACCCGGCGGACCACTTCTGGTGCATGGACACCTTTAAGGAGCACCAGGAATTGACGGATATGTTCAATCTCGGCAATACCCCTTGGGAGGTCTGGAAAAAAGCCACAGGCGGCGATCGTCCAGAGTGAAAGGCAAGACGGATGCTGAATTTGACTTTCGAAAGGCGGCGTGATTCGATCTTCAGGATCCTATGCCTAGGAGCACACAGCGACGACATCGAAATCGGTTGCGGCGGCACTGTTCTGAGAATCCTAGAAGAAAATCCCGACGCGGAGGTGTTTTGGGTCGTGATGGGGGCAAGCGGACACAGGGCGGACGAAGCAACCGCAAGCGCCAAGTCCTTCCTGGCGAGGGCCCGCCAGAAGGAGGTTATCGTCAAGGAATTCAGGGACGGGTTCTTTCCCTACATCGGTGCCGAGATCAAAGGGTTCTTCGAGGAGCTCAAACGCAGATGCGCCCCGGACCTTATCCTGACGCACTGTCGCAACGACCTCCATCAAGATCACCGTCTGGTATCCGAGTTGACCTGGAACACATTCAGGAACCACCTGATCCTGGAATATGAAATCCTCAAATACGACGGCGATCTTGGGACGCCAAACGTCTTTGTGCCCTTGACGGAATCGCTTGCCCGCAGGAAGGTCGGGATTTTGCTGGACAGCTTCAGGAGCCAGCTGAAAAAGAGCTGGTTCACCGAAGACGCATTTCTCGCGATTCTGAGACTGCGCGGCCTCGAATGCAACGCGCCGGAAAAATATGCGGAGGCCTACCATGCACGCAAGCTTGTGCTCTGAATCACCAGCAGCGCGACGAACGCATGCGCCACCCCTGGAGTAACAGCGAGCGACCAATATTGTTGGGAGTCGTATCATGCACGCGGCCACAACGAGCTATCGAAAAACCATAGTCGCCTCCTCTGTCGCTGGTCTGGCGGTAATTGCGGTAACGCACGCCGGCCAGACATTAGTGTCTGCGGACCTTCCAGTCTCGTTCGTCTTTTTCCTCATCGCGCTCGGGTGGGTCGTTGGCTTGCTCCTGCTGCTCGTCGCCCTTGGTGGTCTTCTCGTCAATTTCCGCTATTCCGGACGTGAGCGAGGGGAGGAGGACTTGTTCCTTGCCCTCAACAGAGCCCGATCGGAAGCTGTATCGCTTGATCAAACCGGCCGCTCCAAGGCTCTCAAATTTCCGAGACTTCGTCGTTGGCTGGGCGCCCCAGCGTACATCGTCAACGACACGGTGCGAATCCGTTCGTTACAGGAAATCTTCGCCACCCTCGACGCGAACGGCTGCCTCGATGGCCTGCCATTTATGCCCGAGATGGCGAAGTACTGTGGAACCGTCGGTACCGTTTTCCGTTGCGTGGACAAGATCTACGACTACGGGGGCAGAAAAGACATGCGACGCCTCAAGGACACCGTGTCGATTGCCGGGCTGCGTTGCGATGGCAGCGCACACGATGGTTGTCAAGCCAAGTGTTATATCTTATGGAAAACCGCCTGGATCAAAAGTACGGACATGCCGGCAACGTCAGGGGTTGAGCCCTCGGTCGAGCAAGCCGGCGCCGCGGTCCTTGGTATTGGGATCGATCGCTCCTTCGGGCCCACATTTGTCAAGGACGACGACGCAGCTGATGGCAGATATGTGTGCCAGTACACGCAGCTTGTCCGAGCCTCGACCAGAATGAGGCCATCGGATCCACGTCAGGATCTGCGGCCGTTGATCGCTGGCAACTTGAGGGTAGCGGCATTCGGGGTCGCCATGCTCACTCGTCTCTTCAATGCGGTACAGCGGCTGCGCGGCGGGATTGACTTTCCCCCGGTGTACTATGGCTCCAGCACTACCTCACGGCACGTGGATCTCAATTTACAGCCAGGAGAGCTGGTGCGAGTTTGCGACCCCGAAAAGATCTTCGAGACTCTGAACCAATCCGGCAGGAACCGCGGACTCTGGTTCGATCGAGGCATGCTCAGCTACTGTAAACGGTGGTACAGGGTTATCAGTAGGGTTGACAAGATCATTGACGATGCAAGCGGCAGGATGCTCCGGATGAAGACACCCTGTGTCGTGCTTGAGGGGGTCGACGCTTCCGGAGAGCATGTGCGATTTTTGGCGCAGCACGATTATCCATTTTGGCGCGAAGCTTGGCTGGAAAGAGTGGATCCTCGCGCGCAGCCGGATGCATCTGCTCCTAATCAGCCTGCACCCCGCAGTGGCCAGCGCTGACGTAATAGTGCGTTCGTATAATAAGGATCATCCTACGTCCTGAAGGAAGTAGCTTGATCGACTCCAGCGAACCCCTAGTGACGATTGGCGTTCCCGTCTACAACGGCGAACGCTTTCTCGCGGAATGTCTCGATTCGCTGCTTTCGCAAAGATTCGGGAACTTTGAATATCGGGCTGTATGGCAATTACAATCTGCTCCTTAGATTGGTGCAAACGCGTTACGTGAAGCTCGCAACTGCTGATGATTTCTGGGCGCCGACGATGCTAGGCGATTCCCTGGCATCGATGGAAGGCGACCCGTCGTTGGCACTCTGCCATCCTAAAGCGGTTCTGGTGGCTGAGGACGGCAGTGAGATTCGCCGATACGAGCAGTCTTGTCACTTGATGGATGACGACCCGGCCGTGCGATTCAGGCGCGTGTTGACCGAAATCGGCCTCGTAAATCAGCTTGTGGGAGTAATTAGAACCGACGTGCTGCGATCAACGCTGCCCCTTATGAACCACACTCTGGCGGATCGCGTGTTTGTGGCCGAACTCAGCTTATATGGAAAGATCATGGAGCTGCCGAAGTACCAGTACTTCCGGCGCTTTCATCAGGAGTCTACTAGCTGGGACCGGAAATCTGAATCGCACCAGATCAGGCGACTATTCAGTTCGGGAACGCGCCGCATCCGGCTCGCGACTTGGAAGTATCACTGGGGTCTCGTTCGTCGGTTGCTCCGTAGCCCCCTCGATTCCGGAAGCAAGCTGGAGCTTCTGCGGTTCCTGGGAAGACGTATCGTTTGGGACCGGTGGGTGCTCATGGGCGAATGCTGGCAACTTTTATGGCCCGCTCGAACCGCGGCGGCGTCGGATCAGCGGGAAACCAAATCTTGAACGAGTTCCGGCGGGAATGCGTCAAGCGTGAATGACCGTTTTCGAATGATCATGATTGGGGCGGGCCGGATCGCTTCACAGTCGCATCTGCCGGCCGTCCTGGCCTGCGAGGGAGTGGACTTAGTTGCGATCGTAGATTCCAAGCCGGGACGAGCGGGTAAGCTTGCGCGGGAGTACGGGCTTTCGGTACAGATTTTCTCCGATCTAGAACCAGCGCTCGAGGGCGCGGATGGTGCAATAGTGGCGACCCCGAACGACACGCATCACGAAATCGCGACACGCTGCCTGATGCGAGGAGTTCATGTGCTGGTCGAGAAGCCGATGACCTCTGCGTACGCCGAAGCCTTGACGCTCTCGGAGCTGGCGCGGAATACTGGGTTCATGGCTATGGTCGGCTATGTAACCAGGCACCGACGCAATGTGCGTCTCATGAAGACCCTGTTGGATCAGAAACACTTCGGCCGCGTGAGTGACTTCGCCTATCAGTTCGGTACCGTTGGCGGCTGGGCGCCTCTAGCAGGCTACAAGTCAGACGCCAGTGGCCGGGGCGCCGGGGTACTCGCGATCTCGGCTAGCCATTTCTTGGATAGGATGCTCTGGTTCTGGGGCTATCCCCTCGACATGATATATCTCGACGACGGATCGAAGGGCCCCGAGGCGAACTGCGTCGCCAAGTTTCAGTTTGAGGGGGGAATGCGCGGCACGTTGCGATGCTCCAAGAGCGCTAGTCTGCCGGGCGGGCTAGTACTGGATACGGAGATGGGCCGCGTGGTTCTGCCGGAAGTCGAGGACGCCGACATCGTCCTTCTCCCTAGCGAGAATCAGCATCTTCAGTACGTACTGAAGTCGCGGGACCAGCATGCCAGTCCGGACCGGGAGCCGTTCCTCGCGCAGATTTCCGACTTCGTGTCGGCTTGTAAGACCGGAGGCGGCTTCGGCTGCGATTTCAATCAGGGGGCCGCGTCCATGCGTCTGATCGAGGACCTGTACTCGAGGAGACAGCCTCTCATGCAGGATTGGTATTCGTCTCTCGATTCGGGAGAGTCACGGTGAGAGTAGCCGTCGTTGGCGCGTCCGGCTTCGCGGGCTTCGCCGTGGTGGAGCACCTGCTGGAAAAAGGCATAGAAACAGTGCCGCTGGTCGGTTCGACTGGCAACTCCTGGCGCCTATTCAGCCAAGGCATCACTCCGCGGTTGGTAGACGTTCTCCATCCGGACGGGTTGAGCCGCGCACTCCGCGGATGCACGCATGTCGTAAATTGCCTGCGCGGCAACGAGAATGTGATGCTGCAAGGCACGCGCAATCTGGTGAAGGAAGCACTCCGTGCTGGCGCGACCCGCTTCGTCCATGTGAGCAGCGTGGCCGTTTATGGAGATCGCCCCGCGCCGGGCGCGGCCGTCGAATCGGCGATGCCCTCTGTCGAGAAGGGAACCTATGGGTGGATCAAGCTGCGCCAAGACGAGATCGTCCAAAGGATCGCCGCCCGAGGACTCAAAAGCATTATCCTCTGCCCCCCAAATATTGTCGGGCCCGGTTCCTACTTTCTCCTCGAGATGCTGGGGTGCCTGCTCCGGGGCGAATTGCTGCTGGCAGATGGTGGAAGCTGCGTCTGCAGCACGGTGGACGTCAGGAATCTGGCGCACGCATGCTTTCTCGCCCTGAGCGAGGGCTCGACGAATGGCGAAAGATATTTCGTGACCGATGACGAGCGTGTAACTTGGGCCAGTATCGTCGGCGGCCTTCGCGCCGCCGGTCAGATTGTGGCGCGCCCCCCCGAATGCACGCTCGACGAACTTCGGCGCTCGAGCGAGGAGCCGGCAGAGCCGAAGCCAAGGCTTTGGGTCAGCGTGAAGCACCTCGTGTCGAGCGATGTGAGGAGCGCGCTGAGAAAGGACCCGTTGCTCGCGAAAATTGACGGCGGGCTCCGGGCATTCGTGGCAGGACTCGGCTCGCATATCGAAGACAGGTTCCGGCTTGCGATCGAAGGTTCGATCAAAGTTCCTCGTAAACCGGGCGATGCGAAGATGAACGTCAGGCTGTCGGCACAGCAACTGAGAGGCGTATGGCATCGTTGCGACAAGGCGAAGGTCGAACTCGGTTATCGGCCAATTTGCACGTTCGCGCAGAGTATGGCCGCGTTTTCACGGTGGCTCCAGAGCACTCGCGGAATGTTGGAGCCGGACTGGAGCTCTCGGAAAATTCTATTCGGGTACTCCGAAGCCGAAAAGGAATCCCTACATCAGCATATCTGACGCGCTGAGACGTCGAAAAACTACAGGCCAGAAAGCTGCTCTTGGATGTCATATTGAGAGAGAGCGGACATCGAGCCCGGATTGAGCATGCCAGCCAGCACTGAACAAAGAATGGGCAGCGGTGCCGCCTGGATGGTGCTGTTCAAGCTCGGCGAGCGCAGCCTTGGGATTGTCAGCATACTGATCCTGGTTCGACTGCTCTCGCCGCACGATTTCGGCTTCGTGGCTATGGCGCTGTCGTTCATCGCCATGGCCGAACTGCTGACGCGCGTCGGCTTCGACGTAGCATTGATCCAGAACCAGGCTGCGACCGATCGCCACTATCATACGGCATGGACGTGCAACGTCCTGATCGGCCTCTTCATCTTCCTTCTGATGCTCGTGGCGGCCAAGCCGATCACGGCCTTCTACGCGGAACCTACCTTGTTCTGGGTGGTTTGCTGGCTGGCACTCGGTCCTCTAATCAGCGGTTGCGAGAATATCGGCGTGGTCGCTTTTCGCAAGGAACTGAGGTTTCGCAGCGAATTCGCGTATCAGATGAGCGTCAAGCTGGCGGGGTTCGTCGTTACGGTCCCGCTGGCGTTCTGGCTGCGCAGTTACTGGGCTCTGGTCGCGGGCATACTCGCCTCGAAGCTCATGGGTACCGTCATCAGCTATTTCGCACATCCGTTCCGGCCGCGCTTTTCGATCGCCGGCGCCGGGGCTCTCTTTTCCTTCTCGAAGTGGCTGCTGCTGGTGAACGGTCTCGCCTTCCTGAAAGAAAGATTGACCGATTTCGTCATCGGGCGTTCGCAGGGGGCCGCGATCCTCGGCGTGTACAATGTGGCGTGGGATTTGGCATATCTTCCCACCAGCGAACTGGGCGCGCCGATCAATCGGGCCTTACTGCCCGGATTCTCCCAAATCGCGCAGAATCCGGCGCAATTGCATTCGGCGTACGCCAATGCAATGGGCATTCTCGTCCTTTTTGCATTGCCTGCGGCAGCCGGGATTTTCGCGGTTTCTGAATATCTCGTTCCGGTGGCACTGGGTCCGAAGTGGCTGGCAGCAGTGCCGTTGATACAGATACTCGCGTTTTCTGGCGCGATCCTGCTTTTTCACTCCTCAATGTGCACCGCGCTGATCGGGGCCGGCCATCCCGCAGCGGTCGTGAAAGGAAACGCGGTCTTCGTCGTGCTGCTAGTGATCCTGCTGATCCCGTTGGCCGAATGGTTTGGCGCCTCCGGAGCGGCGGTCGCCGTGATCGGCGCTTCGATCCTGTCCACGCCGGTCTATTTAAAAGCGATCCGCGTCCATATCGGCATCGCGCCAGCCGTCTTCGCGCGTGCAATCACGCGTCCCCTTACTGCCTCGGTAGCAATGCTCGCCGTTCTGCGCGCCGTTATGCCTGCATATTCCCCTTCGATGACGACGAGCAAGGCTGCGTGGTTGCTGCTCGGAGCGGTTGTTCTCGGTGCCTTCCTATATGCCCTTGCAATGGCTCTGCTTTGGCTTGCGGCGCGCCGGCCGCAGAGCGTCGAACGATTGGTCTTCGAGCGAGCACGTGCGATGCTCGTCGCGAGGACGGCATGGCGGCGCAAGACTCCGGATGCTTGAATTTTGATTTTCCCAGGATCTGTGCTCCTCGCCGCACGGTTGCGAGGCGCGATTGCCCCTTCATGCGCAAGTATCGATAGACTTGATATGGCTTATTGAACCACATTGCCAATTCACAAAATCAAATGTGCAGACAGTTCTGAACGGGAGTCATGGGACGCTTACGTCTCCAGACATCCGGAAGCCAGTCTTTTTCATTTGTTTGGCTGGCAGGACATTATCCACGGGACCTATGGGCACAAAACCTATTATTTAATGGCGGTCTGCGGAGAAACCAAGACCGCGGTGGTGAGGAATGAGAACTCGAGTTTACTTGCAGAAAACGCTGTGGGCATCCTTCCCCTGGTTCACCTTAAGCACGTAATTTTCGGCAACTGTCTCGTATCGCTGCCGTTTCTGGATGGCGGGGGCATCCTTGCCGGTTCTAAAGAGGTAGAGGAGAGCCTTCTGTGTGAAGCGATCAGGCTCGGTCGGAAAACTGGTGCAAGCAGAATAGAATTGCGCCATGAGCGGCCTCTCGCATCCTGCAATGAGGTAAGCGTTTTTTGCAGTGAGAGTTCGCAAGAACCGCTGCAGGTCGCCACCCGGTCCGATAAGGTTCGGATGCTCCTCAACCTTCCCGACTCCTCCGAGATGCTTATGAAGTCCTTCAAGTCGAAGCTGAGAAGTCAAATTACAAAGCCTTTGAAGGAAGGATTGACCTCGAGGACAGGTGGGGTGGAGCTGCTGGAGGACTTCTACAAAGTGTTTTTGGTCAATATGCGCGATTTGGGGTCTCCGGTTCATTCCGCGGACTTGATGCGACATGTCCTTAGTGAATTCGCGGAACGCTCCAGGATCTTTGTGATCTACAAATCGCAAGAGCCCGTGGCCTCGGCACTGGTGATCGGATTTGGAGAGGTGTTACGGAATCTCTGGGCCTCGTCCCTTCGAAAATACGCATCCCTGAGTCCGAATATGCTTCTGTACCTGCGCATGCTCGAATTCGCGTGCGACAACGGCTATCGAGTATTCGACTTTGGCCGCTCGACCCGAGGCGAGGGAACTTACAAGTTCAAGGAGCAATGGGGCGCAGCACCGGCGCCGCTCTACTGGCATTACATCTCCCTTGACGGCAAGTTGCGGGACCCGGAAAGCTCAGGAACGGAAAGGTTTGAGAAGGCCGCGCTTTATTGGAGGAAGCTGCCGCTGATCGTCACGAAGATTATTGGTCCCCGCATCAGAAAGCACATCAGTTTGTAAGCTGCCTCGCCATAGATCCCGAAATGCATATAGGAAGAACTCTACCGCCGGCAGCGACTCCGATCGGCATCAGAGAAATTATTTCGGGGGTTTGCGGGATTTTTCGCGGCCAGCAGGAATTGGATCGTTTCGAATTGGAGCTGAAAGAGCACTTTGGAGTCAAACACTGCTTTCTTGTCTCTTCGGGAAAAGCAGCATTCACTCTGATCCTTCTGGCTCTCAAGGAGTTATCCCCAGATAGAGATGAAGTCCTCATCCCGGCGTTTACCTGTTATTCGGTTCCCTCATCCGTTGTTCGCGCAGGGCTCCGGATACGGTTATGCGATCTGCGCGTGGATAGCCTCGATTTTGACTTCGCGCAACTCTCAGCCATGCTTTCCGGGGCACCGCCCCCACAGACGGATGTTCGTCCCGCAGTTGGCGCCAGCGATTCACCGGTCGAAATCCGTGACCTCGCCGACAGCTCCGGGAACTCGATCAAGAGGGTTCTGGCTGTTGTTCCAACCCATCTGTTCGGCATTCCAGCCGATGTGGCGAGACTGCGGCAATTGATCCGAGACCCGGGAGTCACCATCGTGGAGGACGCGGCTCAAGCCATGGGCGAAACAAGAGGGGAAAGAAAAGTTGGAACCCTTGCCGATGTCAGCTTCTTCAGTCTTGGCCGAGGGAAAGCGTTTTCAGTCGTGGAGGGAGGAGTCATCCTTACCAATCGGGACGACTTTGCTGAAGGTCTAAATCGCTTCGTGAGCCACCTTCCCCGCTACGGTCTGCTGCCTCTGCTGAACGTAATCTTCAAAGCGGCGGCACTGATAGTGCTTCTCAATCCTAGGCTCTTTTGGGTGCCGCGCAGTATGCCGTTCCTAAAACTTGGGGAGACGCTTTTTGAGCCGCATTTTCCCATCCTGAGGATGTCTTCGTTTCAGGCAGGGTTGGCAAGAAATTGGCCGGGAAGACTCGAGAAACTCCGGGACGTTCGCAAGAAGAAAGTGAATCGGTGGATTGCCATCCTCGAAGCGAGCACAACTCACGGATCAAATTTTCTCAGAAGTCGATCGCTCGGCCTTCTGCGTTTTCCCCTAAGAGTCAGCGACAAGAAAAAAAGGGAATCCCTGCTGCGTGAAAGCGCCCGGATGGGTTTGGGCATCATGCCTGTCTATCCTACGTCGATTAACGCCATTCCGGAGTTGAAAGGAAAGATCGAGGGTGGAGCGTTTCCCGTTGCCGAGAGCTGTGCCAGGGAACTCGTCACATTACCCACGCATGGATATCTTACTGAGGATGATGTAACGGAACTCAGCAGACTTATCGCACGCGTATTAGGATGAAGACGCTTCAAAGCCTACGTCATTTGTGGAATAACGATGAAGAGAGTGTTTAATATCTGCGGAGCGCGGCCGAACTTCATGAAAATCGCCCCGCTCGTACATGCCATGCAACGAAGCTCCGAGCTCCGCAGTACGATCGTGCATACCGGTCAGCATTACAGTCCGACCTTGTCGGACGTCTTTTTTGAGGAGCTAAAGATACCGCGCCCCGAAATCTCGCTCGAGGTTGGTTCGCTCCCTCGCGTGGAGCAGATTGCGCTCATTGAGGAACGCTTCACCCCAGTCGTGGAGCAGGAAGCGCCAAACCTCATACTCGTGGTTGGTGACGTTAATTCGACCGTGGCTTGCGCGCGGGTGGCCCGGCGCTTTGGAGTTCCCGTCGCTCACGTAGAGGCGGGGTTGAGAAGCTTCGATCTCGGCATGCCAGAGGAGCACAACCGTATCGAGACTGACAGACTTTCCGATATCCTTTATGTCACCGAGGAGTCCGGGATGGCGAACCTCCGTAACGAGCGCGTTCCGGGGAAGGCGATGCTGGTCGGAAACGTTATGATCGATACGCTGGTCGCTAACCTCGGTCGGGCGAGAAGTTCAGACGTACGTGCGCGCCTTGGTCTTGAGGGCGAGAAGTACGCGGTAGCGACATTCCACCGTCCGAGCAACGTGGACTCAAAGGAGTCGGCCGCGAAGGTGGTTGACGCTCTTCGCCTTGTGGCACGGTTCTTTCCGGTTGTCCTCCCTATTCATCCCCGAACAAAGGAATCGTTCGACAGGTTCGGATTCCTAGATGTGCTCGCTGCGACACCCGGTCTGCAACTGGTTGAGCCGATGGGTTACTTTGATTTTATCGGCCTCGTCGAACGGTGCCAGGTAGTGGTAACAGATTCCGGGGGGATTCAGGAGGAGACCACCTACCTTGGCATTCCGTGCCTCACGATGCGGGAGAATAGCGAACGACCGTCGACGATTTCGGTCGGAACGAATCTTCTTATCGGCTCCGATCTTGAGCGCCTTGGATCGGAACTCGAGAATATATCCGCGGGCAAGTTCAAGAAAGGCGCTGTGCCGCCACTCTGGGATGGGGGGACAGCCGAACGGATTGTGGCCGATATCGAGGCGTTTCTTTCATGATGAATCGAAAGAAGGTCCTCATGATTTGCTACTATTTCCCACCAATCGTCACGTCAGGCGTGGCCCGTAGCTTTGAATTCGCGAAACTCCTTCCGAACTTTGGATGGGAACCCCTGGTTCTCACCGTCAGGCATTCCAAGGATCCGTGGGTCCAGGCTAGCCTCGGTGGGGTTCCGAAAGGGATTCGGGTGGAGCGCACTTTGGAATGGAACCTGGCGGGCCTTGCCGATTTCCTTCACGGCTGCTGCTGTCGTGTCGCCCGACTCTTTGGAAAGAGTCTCACACATAATCTCTTCCGGGAGTATCTCTGTATTCCGGATTCCCAGATAGCCTGGTTCTCAACGATCCCCGCACGAAGGTCAGCACGCGAATGCGACGTAATCTACGTAAGCTGTTCGCCGTTCAGTTCATCTGTTAGCGGCGCCATCGTGAAGCGGCTAACCGGGCGACCGTTGGTCGTCGACTTCCGTGACGCGTGGTCCCTAAATCCACATGCGCACCCCAGCCGCCTGCGCCGCGCGATGATTAATCGCTTTGAGCGTTTCGTTCTCGATGCATGTGACGCTCTGATAGTGAACACCGATGGGGCAGCGCGGTTGTATGCCACCGTCTATCCGAAGCACGGCAAGAAGATCGTCACGATTCCAAACGGATATGACGTGCTGACCCCGGTTGCTCGAAGACCCACCAAGGGCGACTTTCAAATCATGCACGTGGGGTCGTTCTACGGGTCGCGAAATCCGGACGCGCTCCTGGAATGTCTCGCCGAGATTAAGAGGGATGACATCGTATTCGTCCAGGTGGGTGGCGGCTTCGACTCATACGAGCGATTCAAGAAAGAGGTGAAAATCAAGATAGTTCCTCCCGTCCAAAGGGAAGAGGCGCTTGATTTGATGCGTGAGGCATCGCTTCTTTATCTTAAGCAGGGATGGGAAGCGGGCGTGTCGGAATATATTGCGGTTGGGGCGAAAACATATGAGTACCTTGCAACCGGCCTGCCAATTCTTGCCGAAGTACCGCCCGGCGACAACGCCGAGCTTGTCGAAAAATATGCGTCAGCCGGATACACTGTGACTTCCACTAAGCGCGCGGACCTTCGTCATGCTGTCGAAAGGGCTTACGCAGCTCGTTCGCGCGCAAATGTGGCGATCCATCCAGAGTTCGCGAAAAAGTTCTCCAGACGAGAACTCACTTGGCAGCTTGCAACCCTGTTTGACCGGTTGACTAACCCAACCTAGCAGGTAGGGCATGAAGGCTGAACTCCTGTGCGGTTGTTGAAGGGGGTCTCCGACTGGCTGTGAGAGGAGGCAATAATCGGGTCTATCATGATGTTGTTCGTTGAAATCATATTTTGGGTATCGGTTGCGGTGATCACATACGCCTATGTGGGCTATCCGTTGGCGCTGGGTGTGGTTTCCGTCTTGAGGACACGACGAGTGGAGAAGGCGGATGTGAGCCCGTCGGTCACGTTTATCATTACCGCCTACAACGAAGAAAAACGCATTGCGGAAAAGCTGGAGAATACGCTGAAGCTTGTTTATCCGCGCTCGAAACTCGAAATTCTCGTCGCCTCTGACTGTTCGTCTGACAAGACCGACGAGATCGTGAAATCCTATGGAGACCGGGGGATCCAATTGGTTCGAGCGTCTGTGAGAAAGGGAAAGGAAGCTGCACAGAAACTGGCCGTGGAGGTAGCGAACGGGGAGATTTTCGTGTTTTCCGACGTGGCCACGATTCTCCCGGAACTCGCGGTGTCGAACATCGTGAAGAATTTTCATGATCCAACGGTAGGGTGTGTGAGCAGTGTCGACCGCTTTGTCGATCAGGAAGGTCGTGTGAGCGGAGAAGGCGCCTATGTGCGATATGAAATGTTTCTGAGGTCCTTGGAGACACGCGTGAATTCGTTAGTGGGGCTCAGTGGATCGTTCTTTGCTGCGAGGAGGGAGGTGTGTAAAGGGAAGTGGTCGGACGATCTCCAAAGCGATTTCAACACCGTGCTGAACAGCATGCGAATGGGACTTCGCGGTGTTGCCGACCCGGAGAGTGTCGGATATTACAAGAACATTGCCGATGAGCGGAAGGAGTATGACCGGAAAGTGCGGACAGTTCTGCGAGGGATTTCAGTGTTTATGAGAAGTTTGGCGTTAGTCAATCCCTTGCGGCACTCTGTATTCGCCTGGCAACTGCTCAGTCATAAGCTCTGCCGATGGCTTGTCCCCTTCGCCATGATGACGGCGTTCGTCAGTAATGCCCTTCTGGCCCTTTCTTCGCAATGGTATGCCATGTTGTTTCTGATCCAGATTCTGTTCTACTCGATGGCGCTCGGTGGTATTCTCTGGAAACCGCTCTTGCGTTTTCCCATTGTCAAACTGTTTTCCTTTTTTCTCTTGGTCAATGCCTCGATCTTCCAGGCCTGGGTCCGGTATTGGTCGGGGGAGCGGCTCATCGTATGGGAACCTTCAAAGCGATAGGGCGGGTGAAGGGATGGGCGCGCCGCTGTGCAGCAGAGCTATATGCGCTGTCCCCTGGATATCTAGAGCCTCTGCGGGGAAAGGTCATCATTTTGACCTACCACCGGGTCGTATCGAAGAAAGAGCTGGATGCCGAATACATACAGCCGGGGATGTACGTGACGGCAGAGACATTTGCGATGCAGATGCGGTTTATCAAGCAGTACTTCTCCGTGATCTCGTTTGCCGAACTCCTGCGTCTCTGGTCGGAGGAGACGTGGAACGCTGAACAGCGATATTGTGTAGTGACCTTCGACGACGGCTGGTTAGACAACTATATGTACGCCTTGCCGGTTCTCAAGCGAAATGCGCTGCCTGCCACCGTCTTCCTGCCGACGACCTTTGTCGGGACTGATCGATGGTTCTGGCCGGAACAGATCGCTTGGCTGTGTCGTCACGCTACCTGGCAGAACGAGGAGAAGCGGCAGCAGGCAGTCAACGTCCTCCAGAGAGAATTCCCATGGCTTGCCGGAGTGGGAATGTCGATAAGCAGGATGGACGCGGGCACGATGATCGAGCGCTGCAAGATGCTGGCGCAAGAACAGATTGATGCCCTCATCGTTGCTTGGGAACGGCAACTCGACGTGGTGCTCCCGCGTGACCGGCAAGTAATCAACTGGGCAGAAGCGCAGGAAATGTCTGCCGCCGGGGGTCATGGAAAGCGCTCAGGGAGAAACCGGTCGCGACAGTTCCGGTCTTTTGCTATCCGAACGGCGACTGGTCGGCGGAGGTGGGGCGATCGGTTGAGGCTGCCGGCTACGCGGCGGCCACGACAACAGAATTCGGCTACGAAGATCGGGTGCCGTCACGGCGATTTGGGCTGAAACGTATCCATATCCACAATGACGTGACGTATACCCCCAAGCTCTTTGCCTTTCATCTTGCCGGTTACAACAATGTACGGTGAGGCAGTTGGACGACTGCGATGAACGAGAGCGCTATTTCAACGCATCAATCCGGTGTCATTGTCACTGATGGTAACGAACGGTCTGCCCTGGCGGTCACACGATCGTTAGGGCGGAGGGGCATTCCCGTCTTTGTCGGCTCAGAAACCTCGTCGAGTTTGGCCGGAGTTTCTCGTTATTGCCATGAATCGTTTGTGTATCCGGATCCCTGGGCCAGTCCGGATGAGTTTCGGGCGTGCCTTCTCGAGCGTGCGAAACGATGGGGGGCACGGGTGGTGTTTCCGATGACCGACCT
>WNEZ01002196.1_pt1 | contig 16665 bp, 12 predicted proteins | sample 5400521 | NCBI WGS metagenome assembly WNEZ01 (sample SAMN13153339, study PRJNA577476) | soil metagenome | isolation source: 120 cm saprolite under Douglas fir tree site 2 hole 1 replicate 1 | place: USA:California | collected 2015-04-18
TCCGCCGCCGGCAATACCACCACCACCTTAGCGCAGGCCTTGATGCGCAACAAAGTCATGGGCTGGTACGATGCGGCCACCAACACCTCCTCCGATGTGACCAATTTCGGACTCAATCGCTCGGGGCTCGACGGCTACTATTTTATTGGGATTCAGTGCAACGGCTCCTCCAGCAGCATTCCTTCAACTAGCCAAATCAGCGCTGCGGCGGTCAATTTTCCAGCCGGCCTGGGTCTAGACTTCTTCATCGGCGACGAATTGAATGGCTGCTCCAGCGATTACACCGCCATCAAGACCATGGGCACCAACGCCCATGCTGCCAGTCGCAGCGTCAAGACCATGATGACCATCAACGCCCCCGACCCCTACCTCTACGATGAGGGCGACGGGCGCAGCGCCATCGATCACTGGGTGCTGCTCGATTCTGTGCAACAGTGGCCCACTTTGCCATGGACGGGACCTGGGGATTTGTGGAGCTACACCAGCTGTAATACAGGGTTTGGCAACACTCCGGAATGGATGGTGGACTATCCCCCCATCAACGAACGCATCCAGGCCGGCTTCTTGAACTGGACGCAAGGCGCCACCGGCATCCTTTACTATCGCTCCGACGGTTGGACCGCCGGGAATACCATCGGCAGTTGGAACAAAGTGGATACCACCGCTTGCGGCGGCGGCCTCGGCAGACCGGGCGACGGCATCTTCCTCTATCCGCCGGGTCCGATTGCCTCGACCGAGTCTGCTCCGGGGATCCGCCTAAAGGCCATTAGGGACGGCATTCAAGACTACGAATACGCCCAGATTCTCAAGAACCTGGCGCAAGTCCCATTCGTGAATTCTGTTCTTCAGCCGATTGCCGCGAGCTGGAGCAACTGGAGTCACGACCCGAGCGCCTTGGAAAATGCGCGGCTCCAACTGGGGCAACAGCTTCATCAGCTGGCCCCTCCCTAGCTGAAGGGTTGTTCCGGCAGGTCCATTTCCTAGTTCTATTAGAGCACTTGGCTCCGACGAAAAACCAAGTAGCGATTCCTTAATGCGAATGTGAGAAGCCCGTGCCCGACCAACTCCTTCCTTCGGGAATTAGCATCACGCCTTTTCTTATACGGAGATCGCCAAAGTAGGACTTCAAGTTACGGGAGCAAAAAAATGACGAAATGCGATGTAGCAATCATTGGCGCCGGTCCTTATGGACTGTCCGCGACTGCACACTTACGCATGGCCAAGGGTCTGGACGTGCATACGTTCGGCGAGCCCATGTCTTTTTGGGAGCGCAACATGCCAATCGGCATGCTACTCCGCTCCGGTTGGGCCGCGTCGCACATCGCCGACCCGAACCAGTCGTTGACCCTGGACTCATACAGGGCAGCAAGCGGCAATTACTTTTCCAGTCCTATACCACTCGACCACTTCGTCGACTATGGGCACTGGTATCAAAGTCACGCCGTGCCCAATCTCGATCAACGCAAGATTGCCCGCGTCGAGCCAGCTGCGGACGGTTTCCGACTCATACTGGAAGTCGGTGAGACGGTCCTTGCGCGCCGATTAGTCGTTGCTGCAGGCATCAGTTCGTTCGCTTGGCGTCCGCCAGAGTTTGCAGGCCTGCCGAGTTCGTTAGCCTCTCACACATCGGAACATCGTGAATTCCCAAAATTTGCGGGAAAACAAGTGCTGGTGATTGGAAGCGGCCAGAGTGCACTGGAATCGGCCGCGCTGTTGCACGAAGGCGGCGCTGAAGTCGAGATCGTGGCCCGGACGCCTCGAATTCGCTGGCTGGGTGGATTGGTGTCCAAGGCGATTCACAATGGGTTGGGCTCCACGGTCTCAAAACTCTTGTACGCCCCCACTGATGTCGGGCCTGCTGGCATCAGCCAGGTTGTAGCGCGGCCGGACTTGGTCAGGCGGCTGCCCCGGCCGATTCAGGATTGGCTCCGGAGTCGATCGATCCGGCCCGCCGGTGCGAACTGGCTAGTGGAACGGCTCAAGGGCGTGCCCATGAGCCTCGGCCGTTCGAGTGTACGTGCTGCCGCGGTTGGCGAGCGCATACAGGTCCAGCTGGATGACGGAAGCGTCAGAACCGTCGACCACGTTTTGTTGGGAACTGGATACAGAGTGGACGTTTCCAAGTACGACTTCCTTGACTCGAGACTGGCAAATTCCATAAGTCGCTTCCAGGGATACCCGCGGCTCAGCGACGGGTTCGAATCTTCCGTACCGAGATTGCACTTTCTTGGAGCGCCAGCCATTTGGAGTTTCGGTCCGCTCATGCAGTTTGTTGTCGGCACGCACTACGCTTCACGCGCACTGCTCCGCTATGTTGCAGGAAAAGCTGCGAGCGAGCGGGTTCAAGTCAGGGAACCACTGGTCGCTGAGCTCGGATAATTCCGCCCCTGCGATGAGCATGCAACAGTCTGAGAGCCGTCTGGTGATCCATCAGCCATTGGACTTCTTCCCATGACAGAAACGACAGGAGCATTGGTTATAGGCGGTAACCTCAACGGTCTTTCGATCGCGAGGAGCTTAGGCCGCCATGGCGTGCCGGTTTGGATCACGACCTCACCGAACATAAAGCTCGCCAGTTGCTCCCGGTATGCGCTCCGGACTCTGCCTTGGCCGGAGGGAGACTGTGAGGCACAAGTCGAGTACCTGTTAGGAGTTGCGGAACGGTACCGGCTCGACGAATGGGTGCTGTTTCCAACCAGCGATGAATCGGCTGCCTTGCTCTCGAAATTCCACACCGCGCTTTCGCGCCGATTCCGCGTGTCGACCCCCACGTGGGACGTGCTACGCTGGGCCTACGATAAGCGCCTAACCTATCAAATAGCCACAAGAGAACAGGTCGACTACCCGTTAACAATCAATCCCGCCACGGAAGCAGATCTCGCGGCTGCCGCTTGTACTTTTCCCGCCATTTTGAAGCCTGCCACACATGCCTCGGTCAATCGGTTCACGGCCGATAAGGCCTGGCCTGTGGCAAATCGTGACGAGCTGCTTGTACGGTATCGCGAAGCCCGGGAGTTGATTCCTGCAGACTTGATTCTTGTTCAGGAGATGATTCCTGGCGGGGGCCAGTCCCAATTCTCGTACGCGGCGCTCTGCTGCGACGGACAACCGATTGCCTCGCTCACCGCGCGCCGGACGCGGCAGTACCCGATTGACTTTGGCTATTCAAGTTCGTTCGTCGAAACGCTCGACGTTCCTGAGATCGTGGCCCCTTCACGGAGACTGTTGGCAGCAATGCGGTATACCGGAATTGTTGAAGTTGAGTACAAGCTGGACGCCCGAAATGGACGCTACAAGCTTCTGGATATCAATCCAAGGCTTTGGACCTGGTCACCGCTGGGCGGCCGCTCGGGCGTGGACTTTCCGTACCTTCTTTGGCGAGTGATGGTAGGCAAGCCTGTTCCAGAACAAACCGGGCGCGCAGGCGTTCGCTGGGTCCGTATGAGTACAGATGTTCCGGCTGCCATTCACGAGATACTTCGCGGTCGCCTAAATCTGGGCGCTTATTTGCGCTCTTTGCGCACCCCGCTCGAGTTCGCGTTAATCGCTGCCGACGATCCTCTGCCTGGACTGCTGGATCTACCACTGTTTGCCTACAAGCATCTTCATAATGGTTATGAAGGTCTGCGAAAGGGTGCTCCGTCTGCCAAGAGATGTCCCACCAAAAGTTGAAGGGTTGGGCGGCAGGTCACACCCCGATTCCATAGACGAAGTAAGCGTCCGAAGATTTAACATCCTGCCAATCAGGCTTTGTACCACGTAGCAAAAATCATCGAGGAATTCAACTAACGCATCGCCCATCCTCGCGGCACACAACCAGAGCTGGAGAGTAGATGACCCAATCAACGGTTGTAATTAGCTTAGATTTGGAACTCGGTTGGGGCAGTTTCGACCTTTCCTTTGATGACGAGCTGCTCAAGATGGCCAAGTGGACCCATGACGTCGGCGTGCCCAATTTGCTGAATCACCTCACACGAAACCGGATATCGGCATCTTGGGCCGTGGTTGGTGCAATGATGCGTCCCTCGTTGCCTGACGTTTCCGGGGTGCCGGAAGTCAATTACCCTCACTTCTCGAAGCCTTGGTTCAGTTATGTTCCCAAAGAAGGCCACGAATCGACTCATCCCGAGTGGTTCGGCGCCAGCTTGGTAGAAATGATCAGAAGCGCAGAGCCGGAGCAGGAAATCGGATTTCATTCGTTTTCGCACGTCCCCTTTGGACAGTCGGGCATGACGCGGGAACGAGCAATCACGGAGTATCGTTATTGTGCCCAGATCGCGCAAGAACTTGGAATCCCAACAACGTGCTTCGTTTTCCCTCGGAATTTGGTCGCTTATCTCACTGACTTACGAGATGCAGGGTTCACATGTTTTCGCGACGTGGACAAACTCCCAGTTCGCTTCGCAAGCAGCAAGCTCACATCCGTCGGGATGGTATTGGCAGATTTCGCCGGACTAGCACCGCGCATGATCGAACCTTCTCTCAAAGAGGGAATAGTTTCAATTCCGGGATCGCTATTGATCCGATGCGCAGCGGGCTGGCGTAAGTACATACCCGATTCGAGCCGTTTGCGGCGGCTCAGAAAAGGATTGGAACGCGTGCGTCGAAGCGGTGGAGTTTTCCACGTCTGGTTCCACCCGGAGAATCTCCATCCACAATGGCCGCGGCTTGAAAACGTTGTCGCTCGTTTTCTCGAAGAGCTTGCTGTCCTGGTGCGGAACGGAGACTTGAGATGCTTGACATTGGGTCAGCTGGCCAGCGAATTCCAAACGAAAGTAGCCCTTATGCAGGATTGTAATAATTTGAGTCTCGCTCACACGGAGGCTGAATACGTAGATTACGTCACCTAGGACGCGAGTTTAGCGTACGTTGGCCATTTCTCGCTAACCTAACTTTCCGCGAGTAGGCGCGGAGCGCCGTGGTACTGGAGCAGGTCGCGATTTTGATTGCAAATCGTCTGTCGCGTGTGCAGCCGCTCGGGCGGGAAACGCTAGGCCTTGTTTAGGTGGACTCAATTCTATGCAGCTCTTCACAGTCCTGGCGGGGCAAGTTGATGGAGCAGTTGGCCTAATTGCAGCCGTGCACCTTCCAGTGCATTCGGAGTGTGATTCCAGCTGCTCCAGCTCGCGGCAATCGGCTGAAGAACAGAATTCACGAATGGGACTTGCGCCAGGTTCTTGAGAATCTGGGCGTATTCGTAGTCTTGAATACCGTCACGGATGGCCTTGAGACGGATCCCAGGAGCGGATTCGGTAGAGGCAATCGGACCCGGCGGGTAGAGGAAGATGCCATCGCCCGGTCTGCCGAGGCCGCCGCCGCAAGCGGTGGTATCCACATTGTTCCAACTGCCGATGGTGTTCCCGGCGGTCCAACCGTCGGAACGATAGTAAAGGATGCCGGTGGCGCCTTGCGTCCAGTTCAAGAACCCAGCCTGGATGCGTTCGTTGATCGGCGGATAGTCCACCATCCATTCTGGAGTGTTGCCGAAGCCGGCATTGCAACTGGTATAGCTCCAGAGGTCGCCGCCACCGGTAAAGGGCAGGGCGGGCCACTGTTGCACAGAATCGAGGAGCACCCAATGGTCGATGGCACCATATAGATTGGAGTCCGGCGTGTTGAGGGTGAATATGGTCTTGACGCTGCGATTGGCAGCGTGGGCGTTGGTGGCCATGGTCTTGACGGCCGTGTAATCGCTGGAGCAGCCATTCAATTCGTCGCCGATGAAGAAGTCTAGACCCAGGCCGGCTGGAAAATTGGCAGCCGCCGCGTTGATTTGGCTGGTCGAAGGGATGCTGCTATAGGAACCGTTGCACTGAACCCCGATATAGTAGTAGTTGTCCAGGCCAGAGCGATTGAGGCCGAAATTGGTCATATCGGAAGAGGAGTTGGCAGCAACATCGTACCAGCCCATGACTTTATTCCGCATCAGAGCTTGCGCCAAAGTGGTAACCGTGTTGCCTGTGTTGGGATTCCAACTCGTCCAGAGGGAAAGTTCGGAAGGCTGCACGGGAAGCCCAAAGTTCCACACCGTCAGCGTGACCGGGATACTCACAGTGCCCTGGTCAGCGGTCGCAGAGATCGTGCCGGTATAATTTCCCGGCGGGCTGTTGGTGGCTCCGCGGGGAACGGAAATGTCAACCCAGTAGGGTTGATTCTGCCCTGCGCTGATGGAGGCATTGCAGGCTTTGAGCGTGGCTGGTGAGCCGCACAGGGGGGCTCCGGTTTCCGGATCATTGAAGGGGATGAGGGGCTCGGGGTAGGTGCCTGAACCGAGTGGAGGATTGCTGCCGCCGCCGTAACTGGCGGTGCCGGTGACGGAGAGGTAGTATTCGCGGTAGAGGGTCACGCTGGAAGCGGGGATCGTTGCACCGCCGGGACCGGTGAGCGCGGAGGCGCTCACGTTCGCGTTGGTCAAGCCATCCGCGGGAGCCTGCACGATGACCTGAGTGTCCACGGTCTCGCCGCGCGCGCCGGATAAACTGATGGAGCAAACCGTACCGGGGGCGTCCGTCTGCCCCACTCCGACTAGGCCCGGTGATACCCAAACAGAAAACGGCGCGCTTGATGTTTGGCTAGCTGCAATGAAGATCGTAAGGACGACGAACACTGCTGCCGCTAACGGCAGGCTCTTCGCGTGCCGAAAAGTCCAGCGCGCATGTCCCCCGTTTTGGCGCGGAGAATCGGAGTCGATATTCATGGGCGTTCTTCCCCCAGTAATTTATTTTCTAGTTAGACGAAGAATAGACAGGAGTTCAATCCCGTAGCCGCTGGCGCATCGGTAAGCTAATTTTCCAACAAGGACTCAACCCTCACGGTTTTCTTGCTGTGATATTTCCAGCGCGCAGCTACGCTGCCGATGTATTCGAGAGTTTGCTCGGCGAGCACTTCTGCGTTAGCAAGGCTACCGTTTGACATTGTGTTAGCTTCTTATCAAATTACGACTTCTAGGAAACCCTTTTGAAATCTTTCATTTGGGCCCAAAGCTCGCCCGTCGCAACCAGCGGCCTGTTCTTCCCTGGTTGTTGCCTTTCGAGAGCCGCCTCAGTTCTGCTGGATCAACGCCTGCGCTGCTCGGCCTTGGAGGCTATCCACCTGTTCCGAGACAGGAATGGGATGGCCGACAAGGAGAGCGTCATACAGGCTGAGGGTCTGACGCACCATCCGGTCCTGCGAGAAGCGCTTGCGACAGTCAGCCTGTGCCGTCTTGCCCAACTTGCGGGCGTATGGGGAATTGTCGAGCAAGGACCGAAAGGCCATAGCCAGAGCGGGCGGATCGGAAGGCGGCACGAGAGTCCCGTTGACTCCCGATGTAATGATTTCCCGGTTGCCCGGAATGTCGCACGCGACCACGGGCTTGCCGGCGGCCATTGCTTCGAGGATCGCAAGGGAGAGGCCTTCGGAAATGGAAGGCTGGGCGATGATATCGAAGGCCGCCAGCAGTTCCGGAACATCCCTGCGAAAACCCGGGAAGTGAATTCGATCTCCAACGCCCGTGCTATGCGCTTGACGTTCCAGCTCGATCCGGCTGGGACCCTCACCTAGTAGAACCAGCCGCGCATGCGCGTGGAACTCATGAATATGGTGAAACGCCTGAATCATATCTTCCAACCCCTTCTTGGGTACTAAACGGCTTGCGACACCAATCAAAGTGTCTCCCGCCTCCAGCTCCAGCCCCAGCTTCTGCCGCGCCTCCTGGATCGAAGTGCGGCCGAAAGAGCCCACTTCAACGCCATTCAGGATGGTGACAATCCTTTCCGCGGCTGCTATGCGCTCACGAATGGCGTCCCGCCGATGATCTTCACTCACAGAGATGATCACGTTGCATGCGTGCGCGGCAATGCGTTCCAGCAGGACATAGAATCTCTGCGTCCTGTGTCCTTGCGTCTCACGAAACGCAAATCCGTGCGCGTGGTGCACGATGTGGCGCGCTCCAGCAAATTTGGCCGCAAGGCGGCCGATGAAACCCCCTTTAGATGTATGGGTGGTAACCAAATCAAATCGTTCGCGCCTGCAAAGCAGGAATAGTTGGACAAACGCAAGCAGGTCTCGCGGATGAATCTGGTAAAACCAGTGTCCGAGCTCAACTACGGTTGCCCCAGCTTCCTCAAAGCGTCTGGTTTGCTCCTCATTGGCGGTGACGACCCAAACCGTGTCTCCGCGCTCGATGAGGGCCCTGGTAATGGCAAGCACGATCGCGGGGCCACCGCCCCAAGCGCCTCCACAGAGAATGTGCAACGACTTCATCTAGTAGCTCTCCTAGCTCATCGAGCGGTAGCCGGTCCCAAGATGGCGGTTACTCACCAAGTCGCCTGAGATCGAGCGCGTTTCGCGCATCGCCAATCCAACAGATGGGATATCTTGAGGAACATCACCGTCGCAATTCCATGGACATTTCCGCTAGAGAGTCGTTCGCGGCACAAACTCCGCGAGCGCGTCCTGCTGATTGCGCTTGAACATGGCCCGCAGCGCCAGGGTGGCGAAATGCGCGATTTCCCGCCAGCGCCGCGTCCAATTCTGGAGGAATCGAGGTGTCAGCATCCGGCTCATCGGGAGAAAGCGGTAATCGTAGAGATCAAAGACCTTCGAGAGGATCAGATAATCCTTGACGCATCCTTTCTTCAGCTTGACGGTCATTCGCTTACTAGGAAGGAAAACCGTCAACATCCCTTTTTGGACGCAGTCCTTCAGCACCAGCGGATGTACGCGGAAGCAGATGGAGTAATTCGGCGCTTCGCCCTTCGACTCGTACACTTGTTTCCTGTCGAAATCCAGAACCCAGTGGACATCCGGCTGTCCCTGCAGCTCGAAGACGACGATCGGTTTAAATAAAAAGCGCGAGAACCAAGGCAGACTCTTCATCAGCTTGGTGAAATACTTGTCAAAGTCCCGAAAGGACATCTTTACGTTCTCTTCCTTCCGGTATTGCTCTCGCAATACGGGCGCCATCTCCTCGGCGTACTCTCGAAGATGCTCTTCGCGGTTTGTGAAAAAATCCTGTTCTTGAAGTTGGAAGCCGCTCTGATCGTCCCACGAATCACCCGCCACCATCACGACACATTCCGTGCCGGCAGGTTTGTGGCCATCAAAATATTCCTTCACATGGAGCGGGTTGACAACCGTGTCGTTATAGCGCCAAGTCTCCTCGTGAAGGAAACAGTGATTGCTGGCGAAAGGGATGGCGTAGCGAGGCTTAAGAAGACTGGCGGAGGCCATGAAATCCTCCACGTAGTGCCCATTATTCCGGAATCGAAGATCTTCCTTGTCTTCCGCATCGAAGCAGAATGGATAGGGCTGCGCCGAAGAGTGGCTTCGCAGCATGAAGTCCGCTTTCGGGTGGTGGCGCATCATATGCCGCAGCGGCCATCCCGCGATCTTGCAGTCATTCATATCGAAAATCGTCGTTTTCCCATCGTCAATCACCAACGTGCTGTCGATATCGAATTGATAGGACGTGACGGATAGCTCCGGAGCCAGCCGAATGGTTTTGCCGTGGGGCAATTCGATGATCGCCTTGAAGCCGAAGTCGGCAAGATCGTCCAGTAGACGTGTCGAGAACGCCTGGGGAACCAGGATCGTCGTGGATTGGGGGAATCTTCTGAGCGAAGGCCCGTGGAAATGGTCCCAATGGATATGCGTCAAGTAAATGTAGGACACATCGTTGGTAGAGAACTTGGCCGCTTTGGGATAATTCCACCAGGAACGCCAATAGCACGATCCTAGGATCCACGGATCGACTACCAGTTGGGTTCCTCCGGCTTTCACCAGCAAGCCGGCGTGGCTGAGTATTTTGAATTTCATGCGCGTCTCCTTCACCAGGAAATTTGAGGCAGTCTTGGTCCAGTGATTTGCTCTGTTGAGAGAAAGGAAAAAGTTCCAAGAACCGTCACATCAAAGCCCGAATTCTGAAAATACTGCAGTTGACCTTGCCAGAAGCCGCGTGCAATCGACGAATTCACGGCGATGACCGGGCGGGGGCGAGCCCAATTCAAGCGCATTCTTGTGTGGTGCATTGTCGCGAGTAGAAAAGATCATCACTGGCTAGGACTACTGGGCACACTGCGGGACTCTTGGAGAAAGCAGACCTTGTCGTGTTCCAGCAGCAAGCTCCGCATAGATTGCCTGATAGTGTTCCACAATCGATGGTAAAGCGAAATGCTGCTGCACACGGTGCCTGGCGGCCATTCCGAGACGGCGCCGTTCTCCGCCTCCGGCCTCTATGAGCTTCCGCCACGCTTCGGCTAGTGCATGCGGATCTCCGGGCCGCACTGCGATACCGGTCTCACCAACGATCAAGGCGGAATCTCCGACGTCAGTTACGACGCAGGGGGTTCCGCACGCCATAGCTTCGCCAATTACAATGGGAAAGGCTTCGCTGCGAGAAGACGTTGTCGCGATGTCTATCCCGGCAAAGATGCGAGACATATCATGGCGCAACCCTAAGAGATGACACCTGTCCCATATCCCGGCTGCCTCTATCCATCCTGCCAACTGCGAGTTTTGCCAGGTGATGTCGAGGCCGCACAGCAGGAAGTGAGTCTCGGGCATTTGTTTGTGCAGCCGCGCGGCTGCGCGAACGAAATTGAAATGATCCTTTAGAGGATGGAAACGGGCCGCTATTCCAATCAGGAGTGTGTCTGCCGGGATGCCCAACTCCTCACGTACCGACGCCCGGGCCGCAGGGTCGGGTTTGACTTGCTCCAGATCGAAACCGTTTGGGATAACCTTCAGTTTTTCGGTGGCGTATCCAAGTTTCTTGTGGATGTGCAAGGATGCTTCTGAGCAGAATACTATCCTGGCGGGGAATTTTCGCGATAAAAGGGCACAGATGCGATTCACTAACATGGTACGACGTTTGTCAACGCGGTGGTCAAGTGCGCTATGGTGGATTCCCCATACCACAGGTACATTCCCAGCCAGACGCGCCGCGAGAGCACCGACCAGGTTCGCGTGATACATCCAAGTGTGAATAACGTCTGGTTTCGACTCGCGGATCCATTGCGCAAGGCGCATCACCAGCAAAGGGTTAGGCGCATTCGTTTTCATGCCAAGCGTGCGTACACCCACACCCATTCCCTGCATTCTCTCGGCCAAGTCTAAGATGCCGGTAAGCGAAACAACTTCATTTTCAAACCGCGTGCCATCCATCCCAGAAGCGATTCGGGAGAGCATGGTTTCGGCCCCGGCTGGGCCGAGCGTCGTGATGACGTGCATAACCTTGAGCATATTGCTTTTGTAGCTCACCACCGCTAGGCGGCCCCATCAGCGGACGCGATCTCTCGCCTCCATCTCACTCCAGCAAGCGGAGGCCGCCCGCTTGCTCGTCTGAGGCGAATCCTTTATCTATCTCCGACCTGCTCTTGCGACGCTCCGCTTGTCCTTCAGGGACATTGCGAAAGCAAGGGGCAGTGAAATCGCTACCAGCAATCTCGAGGCTAAGTGGCAGAGTTCCTTGAACTGGGAGTAAGGACCTTTTCCGAGACCGAATGAGTAGCGGCTGAAGTTAGTAGCCGAACGTAGCATAATGACTGGTGAGGAAAAGCACCAATCTATGAGCTCATTTAAAACATACTTATGAAAGAGGGCGCGCCCAAACAGTACTGCGGGACTGAGAGAAGACAAGCGGTCTCCCGCTTTATCATTCATATGGTATATCCGCAACACTTCGTTAACGAATCTCGTCTTAAACCTGCGGGATAGTGCGAACCAGACGACTCCCTCAGAAACGAATTTTTCGTTTCGCACGGTTGGAAACGGGAATTCCTTCAACACGTCAGTTCGGTGGAAACCCCACTTCTCACCCCTCACGTTGTATTTGAAGAACAACTCGATAGAGTCTGAATCCAGCACGTCCCGGGGAAACTTGTCACCCACAAGTCTGCCATTCTGGTCCTTGCACAGCACAGTAACCGCAGAGAACTTGTCCTTCTCGGTCGGGGAGATCCCGTCCCAATGGTATTTGAATCGCTCCAACGCCTGCGGTAGGCAAGCGTCGTCGGAATCCAAAGTGAGAAACAATTCCCCCTGGGCCTCTCGGACTCCTCGATTGAAGGCGGTAGGCTTGCCCCGGTTTTCCTGGTAGATGTAACGGATCGGAAATCCTGATTCGGTTTGCCATTTTTCGACAAGTTTTCTCGTGCCATCAGTGGAGCCGTCATCTACGATCAGCCATTCGAAATCGCGAAAGGTTTGCCGTCGCAGGCTCTCATACACCCGGGGTAATGTCGGGGCGCGATTAAACGCGGGAGTGAACACCGTAAAGACGTATCGATAGTTCTTACGTGTTTCCATAACTCGTGAGCGAAGATCGAAGGGATAAATCAGGCTCCCCTCGAATTCCCTGGTATGGCGGCCCCAACGGCCGGCAGGTGTCCAGCCCGCGCCAGAGCTTTTACAGTATGGCTACCAATGTAGTCCGCACCGTCAGCAACAAGAGTTTTCATCGATTTTGCTCCCCACGTGTTCTTCGGCCGGAATGGCGGACTCCCGGAGCATGCTTTCCTCGTTCAGACCATGCGAATAATCAACGAGCTTGTCGTACAGTCCCTCGTATGCGTGGACCATTGTCGACACGTCAAATTTTTCTCTTGCCCGCCGCGCAGCGGCCATCCCCAAGAATTGTCTGAGTTCTCGATTTCCTAGGAGAAATGTCATAGCGTTGGACAGACCTTGAACATCTCCGGGCTTCACGATAAGACCTTCCCTTCCGCTGTCGAAAAGATCAGGGACACCACCCGCGCCCGTGCTCACGATAGGCAGGCCGGAGGCCATAGCCTCCATCACCGAGAGCGGGTTGCCCTCGTAGTCTGAGCTCAGCACAAAAACATCCATTGCTCCCAACACGTCTGGAATATCGGTCCGCAGCCCTAAAAAATGGACTTGCCGATCCAGACCGAGGTGCTTCACTTGCTCTTCAAGTTGTTCTCGCAGGACACCCTCTCCAACCAGGACCAAATGAGCGTTCGGATCGGAAGCCGGGCCTTGAGCGAACGCTTTCAGGAGCATTGCGTGGTTTTTCTGCGGGGCAAATCGTGCGACGCAGACAAAAAGAACATCAGTGTCTCCGAAGCCTGCTCTTGCCCGCCATTCGTTGCGTGGAGTCTGCGGCCGAGCATAGTGGTCCGTTGGAATGCCGTTCGAAATTACGCGGCACCGCCGAATTCTATAAAGGCGCCCTAAGCTGACTGCTACTTCTTGCGCGACGGCAACGGGGACAACTCCATGATTGAGCGCGTAACGCTGAAGCCAGCGGAGCCTGGGTTCAATCTCGCGTTCGGCCAGGTTGTGGACCGTATGCAACAACGAAGCCTTCTTGAGTTGGAGCAGGAATGGCAATGCATATCGGAGAACGTGCAGATGAGTGTGGACAATATCCGGCCGGCACTCTTTGAGAACCGAGGGCAATCTGTAGTACATGCGGTAATCGAATCCCTGCCGTTTGCCGAGGTATCGGACCTCTACACCAGCATCCTCCAGCAGACGGTCGAGGTCACAACCCAATCGGCCCGTGAACGCAATGACTGCTGGTTCATAGCGCTGACGGTTCAATCCCCTCACGATATGAACCACCACACGCTCGGCGCCACCGGGGCTCAGCATCGGAACTATATGGACCACTCTGATCTTCTTCATGATCTCAGTCCGTCGGTCGGCAGCGGAACTTCTCTCCCAGGGCTGCGGGCGAGCCATGAGGATTATTGTCAAGATCCAAGGATGAGAGGGCGATTCTCATGATGCGCGCGGAAGCGATACTTGAGCTTCAACAAGAGTGGGGACATGACTCTGCGTCCTACGCTTCTGGGCCATACTTCCGCATTGCGCCATTAGCAGGCCGAAGAAGAACCAGGTCGGTTTTCGCATTTCCCAAGTTAAGTCAGACGCTCCTACCAGCCAAACCCCCAGGCATACAATCCACAGTTTCTGCGGGAAGGGAGGCAACGCCCTCAGCGATAGTGCAAGGACAACTAGTAAGGCGCAAAAAAGGGCAAAGCCAATCACGCCCTGCTCGACAAGGACCGACAGGAAAGTATTGTGTGCAGGGGGTGCCGGAGACTTCCCAGGTTCATCGGGGTGAATCGGCTCAGCCAAGACACGGCTGACGATAAGCCGGAACGCATTCGCTCCAACACCCAGGAAAGGATGTTCACGAAAAAGCTCCCAGCCTGCTGCCCAGATGACCGTACGTCCGGTGAGCGTACCCTGTGCGAATTCGTTGGGCGTCGTGGATAACCGTTCCCATGAGCTTGCGGGCACGAAGAGAAGAGCACCACAAGCAAGGAATGATACTGTCAAGAGGACGGCGATTCTCTGACGGCCAGTCAAGCGCGCTTGAGTCAAAAGCACGATAGAGAGGGCGACAAGAGTCGCCAAAGTGGCTCCCCTTGACGCCGTCAGCAGGATAGTCGTTCCTGCCAAAACAAGTTGCACTCTGCAGGCCCAAACCATCCACCCCTTGCTCTCAATGAGCAGATAGTATGAGACGGGTATGCTCAAGGCCATCATTAGTCCCAGGTCATTCGCATCTAACCGCGCACCGGCATAGCGTTGATAGGCGGACTCCTGGTGAGAGAGAAATCGGTATACTGTGTCTATCCCAGAGATGAAGGTCCCAAGAACATAGGCCTGCATCAGCTTCATCTGTTCTCCCACCTGAGGGGCTAACTCCCAGATCAACCACACCATCGTGAGGAGCTGGATGTAGGTGAAAGCCTGCCCTAGAGTTCCCTCGGGATAAAGACTCCACAGGTAACTTACCGTCGCCAGCAGGACAAATAGAGTCATTATGACGTGGCCTGGCGCTGGGCGTCTGACCCTTCCTCTTTCGATGATTGCCAAGACACCAAAACCTCCAGTGAGCATCCCGATCAAACGTGCGCTTGTACCAAAATTCGAGATCGTGACGGCGTCTTCCCATGAAATGGTGAACACTAATAGCCAAAGGGAAGCGAACGCAAGCTTGCCCAGGCCGGAAAACTCTTCTGCTCTGACGAAAGAGCGGACGGCCCCACTGTTATCAGGTCTTGGCGAAGCCCAGCGCCGACGCAGCACCGGCACTAAAATCCCCGGGTGCCCCTGTTCAGTCACTGATCATCTCCTTTCCGTTTCTTTTATCTGCGTGGTCAAGCAGGGCAGCCTTCCCGAGTTCGTTCCGGTGAAACGGATTTGTCCTGCCAGCAACAGCGTCATGCTCTTTCAAGCCCTTCGGCACACACATGGGTGTACATTCGCATGCCTATGACCAGGACAATGACACTCCCGGCAAGCTGCACGATCGCGGCGATCAGCATCGCGAAGATTGCGCCCAGGAGCCCCTGCCGTGCAACCAACCAATAGCAAGCTGCGAAAAGGCTCAGGTTCGCCAGAATATTCAGTACGACCTGTGAGTTGTAATAACCGGCCGCAGTCATCCCAAATCCCAAAAACTGTGCCATATACACGACGCCTCCGGCCACCATGATCCAGGGAAGAAGGTCTGCTCGCTCAGCATATTCGGGCCGGAACAGGATAGTGAGGATCTCGCATCCCGCTAATTTGGAAATAATCATTCCGCATACTCCTAGTGTTGCCCCAAAGGCGAGGAGCTTGCCGAGGAGCGAGCCGAACGCTACAAGGTTGCCTGCGGCATACGATCTGGCAAGCCGCGTGAACGCAGACTGTCCGAGTGATACCACTGCCATGTTTCCCACCGATACGGCAAATCCGATCGCAGCGAATATCCCCAGGTCGCGTTCACCGAGTGCATGTTTGATGAAATAATTAGGGACGTTGGAATTCAAGGAGCCTAAGAGCACTACGATTCCGAGAGGGAGACTGAGCCAAAGCAATTTGCGCTGCACCCTCAGATCGAAGCGCGGCGTCAGGGCCTCATTTCGGGAGAACAGTTTGGACTGCCCCGCCAGACCGTGGGCACGCTCGCAAATGTCGTAGCCGAAGAGCACGCTCGCCCGCGCCAGCACAACACCGGCGAGTCCCCAGAGAAGACTCCTGCTGATATAGGTTGCGATTGCCAATCCAAGCACGGACAGCAGCGCCCTTACAATCAATGACTTGGAGAACTCGGCCATTCTGTCGTGCAGTTGCAGCCGCGCATAATACATATCGCTGATGCTTTCGATGGCGTACGCGACACCCACCATCAGAACCACCGCCGTCAGTTCCCAGCGATACCCTAGGATTTGGGTGATGGCGAAGATAATCATGAGTGCCAGCGACGTGGTCAGCAGGCGGAGGCTGAGGTACTGGCCGAAATGGGTCTGCTGACGAGTGCCCGAAGTCATAATGGCCCGCAGTTGCAGGTTCGCAAGATTGATCACGGGGTATACTATGGCGAGTCCCAAAGCGTATTGCCCCACAAGTTCCGGCGAGAGCAGTTTGGCCAACAGGATCAGCATCGCAAACTGGCCGCCCGCGTAAACGGCATTCCCCACGAACATCCAACTGAAATCCGCGCGCAAGGAAGGACGTGCGTTTTGCCGGACAGCGAGCACATTTGAAGCCTCAGTGCTCATGGCCCTCTCTCGTTGCGTTTATTGTGAGCGTCACAATTTTCTCTTTGGTGCGCGCATTCGCGGCTTTTGATCGGCGGCCAGCCAGTACGCGGGCCAAACTATTTGGACAGAGCAGAATGTGTCATCAGTGGAATACACCGGTATCGGAAAGCGAAAAGAA
>WNEZ01003183.1_pt1 | contig 16664 bp, 13 predicted proteins | sample 5400521 | NCBI WGS metagenome assembly WNEZ01 (sample SAMN13153339, study PRJNA577476) | soil metagenome | isolation source: 120 cm saprolite under Douglas fir tree site 2 hole 1 replicate 1 | place: USA:California | collected 2015-04-18
CAGACGGGAATCAGATTGAGGATGTTCAGTCCCGCGGATGATCGTGCCAGCGCGGCCCACACGCCATTGCCCGTTCGATGCCAGAGATACAGGCAAGCAACTGCGCCGAGAAATCCCGCGAACGGCCCCGCCAGGCTGACGATGGAACGCGTGATTCGTGTGACGCCGAGGGCATTCCATTGGACGTATGCACCCAAGCCCGGGAGAAATACAGGCATCTCGGCTGGAAGCCCGCGGCGCCGGATTTCCAGATAATGGCCCATCTCGTGAATGAGAATCAGCACGACGAAGCCGATTCCAAACCAGGCACCATAGAGAGACCAGTAGAGGCTCATAAACGCGAAAAGAGTGAGAAGGAATTTGAGCTTAAAGATAGCCAACAGCAGGAATTTGCTCTTCGAGAGAACGATTGCAATGGGTGCGAGTGGTCCAAGCTTTTTTACCCAACTATCTTTGGGTGGTGTTGAGGGCGTAGTTCTCAGGAGAAGATCGAGTTTGGCAATATGTGAGCGAACCCATTCGGCCTGCGTGGCATTCGACGGAAGCAATGGAAGTGCCTTCCTCCATTCTTCACGCGCCTGTAGCAGGTTGTCCTCTTCCTCCAGCGAATTGGCGCGATGCGTCAGGCGAGCGAGTTCCTCGCTGTAAACGAGGGCGTGGCACTTTTCACAGGCCAGTGCGCCCAGAGGCAGGTCAGCGCCGCAGTTGTGGCAATGGCGGGGCGGCTCAATCAAATCATTCATGGATTAGGAACGAACCGCGCTCACGTGCTCGCCGGTTTCGTTTGGAACGGACCGATGATATCAATTTTCGGAGCGCCGGTAAGGCGCCAAGCGATACGAATGCCAACCAGGAGGATCACGATTCCCAGCGCGCCGTTGACTGGATTCTGCAACTCCAGAAAGGGCGAAGCAAGTCCGTAGAAGAAGAGCGTGCCAATAAGCTTCCCAACGCCCACTCCCGGCTTCTCATCGTTGGCCACGGCTTTCGCTTCCGGAGAGGCAGAGCCGTCTGTTCCAGAGTCCACCTTGCCGGAGTCAGCCGTCCCAGATTGGCTGGAAGAGACCTGAGGGGCTTTTGCCTTGGCATCTTTGATGGATTCGTAGATGCCGATCGGGACGGCGGACATGGACACCGCAAAGTAAGTCAGCGCGAGAGCCGCAATCTGGTAGCGGCGGCCACCAACGCCGCCCGAACCGATGCGAACCGCCTTGCCCACGATATACCCGACCGCGAGCGACAGATAGCCAATCTCAAGGCCCGTGATGATGCCGAATGCCGAGTACAGAATCAGGCCAAGAATGGCGCCTCCCACTCCGAAAATCATTCCGCGCACAAAGGCGGAGTGCGAGTCGCGAGGAATCTGGCTCTGCAGTTGTGAAACGCAGGTGGAACATGCCAGCGTGCCGTTTACCCTGTAATAGCTTCCTGAAACCGGCCGGTTGCAGGATTTGCAGGTGTCCGAACCCCCGGGAGAGGCGTATTCGGCGGTGGCAAACTGTGGAGCGGAATTTGTATTCGTCACGGTTGGATCGTTCATGGCACGGCAAGGTATCACAAGTGTACTCAAGCGGAAAGCGGAATTCCTAATTGAAACAGCGGGGGGAGTATAAAAATGGGCACGAAGAATCGTGCCCATTCATTCGCTAAATTATTGGATAACTCGGTTGGCGATTTCCTGTTGTAGCGAGGCGACAACGTCGGCGATGGGGCGTGGGCCCATGTCGCCCTTGCTGCGATGGCGGACGCTTACACTGCCGGCCTCGGCTTCCTTGGGGCCGACGACGAGCATATAGGGAACTTTTTGCATCTGGGCGTCACGGATTTTCGCGGGCAGCTTTTCGTTGCGGTCGTCGAGATGCACGCGAATGCCGTGGTTCTTCAGCGTTTCGTAGACGTGCTTCGCGTAATCCGCCACTTTTTCGCTGACCGGGCAGATTGCCACCTGCGTCGGCGCAAGCCACAGCGGAAACGCACCCGCATAGTGCTCGATCAGGATGCCGAAGAAGCGTTCGACCGAGCCTAGCAGGGCGCGATGCACCATCAACGGCTGGTGGCGAGCGCCATCTTCGCCGACAAATTCGAGACCGAAGCGCGCGGGGAGATTGAAGTCGAACTGCACAGTGGTGAGCTGCCAGGGGCGGCCGATAGCGTCGATGAGCTTCACGTCGATTTTGGGTCCGTAAAACGCGCCTTCGCCTGCCATTTTCTTATAGGGGATGTTCATGCGCGTCATCACCCTGGCGAGAGCATCTGAAGCGTGTTGCCAATCTTCCGGCTTCCCGGGGTAATTTTCCGGGTGGTTCGGATCCCAGTCCGAGAGCTCGACTTCGAATTTGTCAAAGCCGAAATTCTTCATGACGGCGTAGGCAAAATCCATACACGCCTCGACTTCGGATTCGATCTGCGAGGGCATGCAAAAAATGTGCGCGTCATCCTGGGTGAAGCCGCGCACGCGCAAGAGGCCGTGGAGCACGCCGCTGCGCTCGTAGCGATACACCGTTCCAAGTTCGGCAAGGCGCACGGGAAGATCGCGATAGCTGCGCAGCTTGGATTTATAGATGAGGATGTGGCCCGGGCAGTTCATAGGCTTCAACTGGTAATCGGCTTTTTCGACCTCAATCGCGCCAAACATATTTTCCTTATAAAAACTGGCGTGGCCGGAAGTTTTCCAGAGGTCCAAGAGCATGATGTGCGGGGTGAAGACCATGTCGTAGCCGCGCTGCTGCAGTTCGTCGCGCAGCCAGTTTTCCATGATCGTGCGAATCAAGCCGCCTTTGGGATGCCAGAAGATGAGGCCGGGTCCCGCCGCTTCCTGAATGCTGAAAAGATCGAGCTCCGCGCCGAGTTTCCGGTGATCGCGCCGCTTGGCTTCTTCCATGCGGTGCAGATATTCGTCCAGCTCTTTTTGCGTGTAGAAAGCCAGAGCGTAGATGCGCTGGAGTTGCGCGTTCCCTTCCTGGCCCTTCCAGTAAGCCCCCGCAACGTTTGTGAGTTTGAACGCCTGGATGCGCTTGGTGGATGGAATGTGCGGGCCACGGCAAAAATCGATGAACTTCCCCGTGGTGTAGAAGGAGACCATCGGCTCGTCGGCCTTTTCCTCGACAAGCTCGCATTTGAAGATCTGGTTGGAATCCTTATAGAGCTTCAACGCCTCGGGCTTGGGCAGGAGCTTGCGTTCGTTCTTCAAGTCTTGCGCCGCAAGTTCGCGCATTTTCTTTTCGATTTTTTCGAGGTCTTCCGTGGTGAAAGGCTGCTCTCGCAGGAATTCGTAGAAGAAACCGTTTTCCACCGGCGGGCCGATGCCGAGTTTCACGTCGGGATAAAGCTCCGTCACGGCCGCTGCCAGCAGGTGCGCAGCAGAATGGCGGAAGACGTAGAGCGCGTCGGGATCCTTTTCGGTCAGGATGCGAAGCTTGACGTCCTGCTCCAGCGGGCGGCGAAGGTCGTAGAGCAGGCCACCATCGGCATCCGGATCGACGGAATTCGAAAAAATGCCCGTCTTTGAGCTGGCCCCATTGCCGCCGGTGGCATAAACCTTGGCAACCAGCGCGGCGTCGGCAAGCCGAGGCGAGATGGATCTGGCGATTTCAACGGGCGTGACCCCTTTTGGAAAGTCCTTCACGCTGCCGTCGGGTAAGGTTACGTGGATCTGGTCCATGAGAGTCTTCCTGGCCTGCAAACAAAACTGCAGAGAATGTGACTATGTAGAGTATCGGCGGGTGGAAGATGGGTCAAGAGAGTCCGACGGATGACATCTCGGCAAATCTTCATCCAACTCTTTGATTCATAACAGCACCACTCCTGGCAAGTTCTGGAAATGGTCATCCGATGCTATCAGGGTGGCCTTCTGGCGCAACGCGGTCGTATACACAATGGCATCGGCCATAGCCAGTTGATGCCTTATGCTCACGCTTGCCGCGTCCAGAGCAATTTGTTCATCGAGCGGCAGGATAATCTGCCGCAAGGCTTCCGAAACGAAAATGTCCGCGATTGTTTGCGAGTACTTGCGAAGCAGAATCTTGCGGACTTCATAGAGCACAATGGTCGGAACCAGCAAAATCTTGTCGCCGTCAAAGTAGGGCTGGTACAAATCCGCCTTTACATCTTCTGTGATGTGCTCAAGCCAACCGGAGGAATCAATGAGGATGCGATCAGTAGCGGTCGTTCCGGTCACGATAATCATCCTTCCATTGCATCCCCTTGGCGATTCCACGAAGGGATTTCAACGAACCCGGCACCCGCAACCGGATTGAGCCGTCCAGAACGAACACAGAGAGCTCCTGCCCCGGCTTGAGTCCGAGCTGCTCCCGGATTTCTTTCGGGATCACAATCTGAAACTTTGGAGAAACCTTGACGACGGCCATGGAGCGACCTCTTCCATCGATTACAAGATGGTATGTCGTTAATTGTATCGATACTAAAATGGTATGTCAAACCGCAAGGCAACACTCGACCTCAAACGGAATAGCGGGCAGTTCTTATTTGGGCCTGCCCAGGAGCCTAGTACAATCTTCTCTTTTCGAAGCTACATGGATTCTGAAAGGCAGGACATGAAGCGAATCCTATCTTTATTCGTTTTACTGGTAATTACCTGCGGTCGGCCTTGCGTGCAGGCGCAAACCGCGAAAATGTTTAACGGGGCGGACCCCCGGTTTAAGGCGGACATCCTGGTGGTGGTGGCGCACCCCGACGATGAGGGAGCGGTGACGCCGTATCTGTCGCGGGCGATTTACGATCTGCACAAGCGCGTGGCGGTGGTCTATGGCACGCATGGCGAGAGTGGCGGCAACAGCTATGGCCGCGAGCACGCCGGGGCGCTGGCAGCCATCCGGGAGATAGAAGCACGCGAAGCGTGCGCCAGGCTGGGAATCACCAATGTGTGGTTTCTGGATGGGAAGGACACCGCATCGCAGAACGTGTTGAACTCCCTTGCGAATTGGGGGCATGGAGCCAACCTGGAAAAGATGGTGGAGTTGATCCGGTTAACGAGGCCCGATGTGATGATAACTTCTCTTCCCGGCGTGTTCATTGGAGAGAATCACGGAGACCATCAAGCCGCCGGCGTGATTGCCACGGAGGCATTTGATCTGGCGGGGAGCCCCACCGCATTTCCCGAACAACTGGCAGGGGCTTCACCGAAGCGCGAGCTGTACCTGGAAAACCTGGTGGCGTGGAGACCGGGCAAGATTTATTACTTTCCGGATGCCACTGACGAAAATCAGTTTGCGGGAAGCGGGCCGGCGTATTCGATCCTGGAAATATCGCCCTCGCAGAAGAAGCCGTATTGGCGCTTGGCGTTGGACGCGGCCATGACCCATCTGACGCAATACCCGGAATACATCGAACGAATTTCCAAATTGAGCGACGCGGATATTGAAAAAATGATGAAGGATCCCAATCAGGCGTGGTGGACGGAACCCGAGACCCTGATCTTTGGCAAATCCGTTGCCGGCGGAACTCCGACCGAAGACGTCTTTGCCAATATTCCCCCTGGAAATCCGCAACGGCCGGCTGTGCTTGGTGGTGTCATCGGAGGAGCGCAAGCCCCGGTACGGGCTTCGTTGGGTGGTCCCTGGGGATTCTATGAAAAGTTTCGGATGGCCCACGAATTGGGATTCCTGCCGGTGGCGAAGGTGCCGGAAATTGCGGTGAAAACCGGAATGCCAGTCTACGTTCCGCTGGTCGTACGCCACATAGCGAGCGAGGCCATGAAGATCAAGGTCCAGGTTGAAGCCCCTGCCGGCTGGAAAGTGACCAGCGGCCAGGGAGAATTTTCTCTTCCCGAGGAATCGAGCACGGATCTTCGGGTTGAGCTGGACACGCCGCAACTTTCCGAGGAAGACCTGAAAAAGGCGGCGCACCAACTTGTCACGGTTCGGGTGGAGTCAGAAGGAAAGCTCTTGGGCGAGGTGAGGTTGCGGGTGCTCGTGAGGTCGAGCGGACTCCCGCAATAGGCTATTTTTTCGGGCGCGCGGCTTCCAGTTGTTCCCAGACGGCATCGGGAAGCATACCTAGATCGTTGAACTCTCCGGCGCCGCGCAGCCACTGAGCGCCGTCGATCACGACGCATTCTCCATTGATGTATTCGGCCATGTCGCTCAGAAGAAAAGCGGCGAGGTTGGTAAGTTCTTCATGCTTGCCGAAGCGCTTCATCGGATGTTTGCTGATGGCATGTTCTTCAAACTGTTTCGATGGAATCAAGCGGGACCATGCGCCCTCGGTGGGAAACGGGCCGGGGGCAATGGCGTTGACGCGGATGTGATATTTCGCCCACTCGACCGCCAGCGATGTGGTCAGAGCGAGCACGCCCGCTTTTGCGCAGGCGGAGGGAACCACGTACCCGCTTCCGGAATTTGCCGCCGAATAGGTGGTCGTAATGTTGAGAATGTTCCCGCCAAGTTTCTTTTCGATGCGACGTTTCGCGAACGCCTGCGTGCAATGGAATGTGCCGTTCAAAACGATGCCCACCACCGCGTTGAAGGCATTCGGGGAAAGCTTTTCGGTACGCGCCATGAAATTCCCGGCCGCATTGTTGACCAGGGTGTCGATTTCGCCGAATTGCGCTTCGGCGGCGGAAAATGCGGCCTCGACGGCTGCGTAATCGCGCACGTCGCAGGTGCAGTATGCCGCAGCCCCGCCCTCCTGGTGGATGTCGTCACAAGTGGTTTTGAGAGGTTCCTCGCGACGTCCCACGACGAACAGGCGCGCACCCAATTTGGCAAAGTGCAGGGCCATCGACCGCCCGAGTCCGCTGCCGCCGCCCGTAAGGAAAATGGCGCGATCCTTAAGAAGACCGGGTTGAAACATGGCGCACCACCTTTCGGGAATGAAAGAGCATTGTAGCAGTGACTGGCTTAGAAACTATTTTCCATGAAAAAACGGGAAGGGGGGAATTTACGAGATCGCCAGATGAGGTCGGAGACCAAGGCTACCGATTCACAGCCGGTCGGGGCCAGCTAGACGAAGGCAGACTTAAACAGGCAGGTGTCGAAGGGGAGGGAGAAAGTCCTATTGCGCGGGACCTATAGTTGCGGGAATAGGCCGGCCGAGGGCTTTGGCGTACTCGGTTTCATACACCGTATTGCCCGGGAATTCCTCGGTAAGTTCTTTCAAGTTCTTTATGGCGAGGTCGTTCTTTTTCTCGCGGCGAGCGGATAGGGCCAGCAGGATTTGGGCAAAGGGTTTCAGGTAATTGCCGTTATTGGCGGTCTTTTCCACCTTTGCCATGCCCAGTGCCTTATCTCCATGGATGCCGCCGAACCACAAAATAAAACGCGCGGAGCCGGAGAGCGAACCGATGACGTAATAAGCGATGCCGGGAGCAACGTAAACGTCGTAGGCGTCCGGATGCTCGGTAAGCAGCAATTCGGCGTTGGCATTGGCTTCTTTCAGGTGTTTCAAACCGTCGTAATGCTTTTTCAGGAGCATGCTGTCCGCATCGGACTGCATCCCGGCGGAGAGAGTCATGGCGTAGAGTCCCTCGGGGTCGCGTTTGTTCTGCTTCAGGCGCACGGCAGCCAGCGCACGCGCCTTCGCGGTTGCCTTCTCGAAAGCTTTAATGCGATCCGGATTCGGAGTGCCAGTTATGCCCCCGAGGAAACGCTTGTCATCCAGGAAATAATCGCTGGTGAGCACGCGCTGCAGGTAAAACTCCTCGAATAAATAGCTGGCTGCGATGGAGACCTGGCCGAAGGGTTCCGTTGGGTTTTTCGTTGCCCATTCCTCAAAGATTACGCGTGCTTCCGGAAACTTTTGCTCGTAAAGAAGTTGAAAACCCTCTTTCAGTTCGGGAACAGAACTGAAAGCCGGAGTTTCTAGTTTGTTGATGGATTGGCCGCCACAGGAAGGCGGGGGTAAAAGGATTGCACCGAGAGCGACGCTCGCAAGTAAAGCATGGAAATAGCGCATGGTTGTTCAGCCTCAGAACAGGCCCGGAAGAAAGCGCGGCTTACCCGACATTGCGTCGCGGTAATGGGCATCCGAAAAGAGGACCTTTTCCTCCGTCACAAGTCGCTGCGAGAGTACCAAAATATGGGCGGCGGAACCAACGATAGCGGTGATCCAGGCGGTGTGAATCAGCGGCAGAACGAGCATCTCGGTGAAGACCGCCGCGTAATTCGGATGGCGCACGTAGCGAAATGGCCCTGACGTAATTACGCCGAGTCCGGTGGAGTTCATCACCTGAACGTTCCAGTGCTCCCCGAGCGTGCGAATTACCCACCAGCGGACGGCGTTCGCGGCGAGAAAAAGAAGGAAGCACACCGCCCCGAGGATGGGGATGAAGGGGCGCTTCAGAAAAACGACTTCGGCCGCAGCACCAGCAAGAACCCCGGTGTGCAGCACCACCATCCAGCGGAAGCGCGGTTCGTCGACCTTGGAAGCACCGCGGGCGATCATATCCTGCTGGTGGCGCCGGGATATGCGCAGTTCATAGAGTCGCAACACCGCGACGATGCAAAGAAGAACGAGATAGGCGATAACGCTTAGTTCCATTGCAGTAGCAAAAATTCCGCGCTGAAGCCCGGGCCGAACGCCGCGGCGATGGCGTGTTCACCCGCTTTCAGCGGGCGCTTTTCCAGCCACTCCTGAAGAATGAAGAGGATCGTGGCGCTGGAAAGGTTGCCAACATTCCCAAGAATGTCCCAGGAAGGCTGGGTGTCGCACTTGCAAAGGCCGAGTTCCTGCTCAACCGTGCCCAGCAGGCGAGCGCCGCCCGGATGCAGGATCCAACCCTTAATCTCTTCGCGCGTCTTGCCGTTACGGTCCAGAAACCCGTGAACGAGTTCCTTGATCCGCGCGCCAATCATTTCCGGAACGTCTTTGGCGAGGATGATGTGGAATCCGGAGTCGCGCAGATCAAATCCCATGGCGCCGAGCGAGTCTGGAAACGTGTAAGTCTCCGTGACCAGGATTTGCGGACCGGGTCTTTTCTGCCCGGTGACGATTACTGCCGCGGCGCCATCTCCGAATAGAATCGAGGAGATCAGATTCGCCTGGGTAATATCCTTCCGTTGAAAAGTGAGCGAGGGGAGCTCGACGGCAATAATTAGCACGTTACTGCCGGGATGCGACGCGATAAAATCGGCGGCACGGGAAAGTCCCATGGCGCCGGCCGCACACCCCAGTTCCGTGAACGGCATGCGCCGCACGTTGGAACGAAAGCCCATCAGCTTGATCAGGTGAGCGTCGAGCGAGGGGATCATGAACCCGGTGCAGGAAACAGTGATAATCAGGTCGATGTCCTCGGGGCGCATGCCGGCGCGCTCAAGACACTTTTCGGCGGCTTCGCGGCCGAGTTTGACGGCGTGCTCGATATACTCGTTGTTGGTCTTGGCGAGGGCACGCGGTTCGATGGTGTAATCGATGGGGAAAATCGAATGGCGGTTGTGAACCTGGGCGTTGTCTACGATAGCCATCATGGCTTCCACGCGGCGTTCGGGTACTTCGAAAACGCGGCCAAAGTAATATTTCACATCATCCCGGGTGATCCTGTAGGGCGGGAGAGCGGTAGCGGTGGCAGCGATGGTAGGATGCGGCGCATGGCCGTTAGGGGAACTGAGGTCCGAAATGTTCACAGACACCGTCCTGAGAGACGCAAGAATTGAACGCAACCAGCAATATTCACGGGCGAGCAACAAAACCACGAAGTGCTCGGAACAAAATGCAATGTGTGGGTACTTTACATCAAATTGAGTCGTAGGGGAAACGACAGGTGGCGATGATGAAACTAAAGAGGATAGAGGCGGTGTTACGGGCGGTTTTCAGTTTGGCCTTGTTTTTTGCACTGGCTTGTCCGGCGATTGCGCAGGAGAAGGCCGCTCCGCTGCTCGTGGTGATTTCCGTTGACGGCTTGCGGCCGGATTACGTCACTGCCGCGGATGCCCACGGCGCAAAAGTGCCTCATCTGAGGAAATTCCTTCAAGACGGCACTTATGCCCAGGGCGTGACCGGCGTTATTCCCACAGTGACCTATCCCAGCCACACCACGCTGATGACCGGCGTGTGGCCGGCGAAGCACGGAGTCCTGGCGAACCAGACGTTCGATCCGCTGCAGAAAAATCACGAGGGCTGGTATTGGTACGCGGAAGATATTCGCGTGCCAACCTTGTGGGACGCCGCCGCCGCCGCGGGCCGGACAACGGCAAGCATTCAGTGGCCGGTCACGGTGGGCGCCAAGATTAATTGGAACATCCCCGAGTTCTGGCGCGCAGGGACCTCCGAAGATGCAAAGTTGCTGCGAGTGGTTTCCACACCGGGGTTGCTTGCGGAGGCGAAAGCGGCGGTCGGTGAGTATCGTGGCGGCATCGACGCCACCCCCGAGAGCGATGAAGTGCGCGGGAAGTATGCCGTGTGGATCCTGGAGAAGAAGCGACCCGGCTTGCTGACGCTGCACCTGCTCGCGCTGGATCACATACAACATGAAACGCAGCCATTCAGTCCCAAAGCGATGGCGGTCCTGGAGCAATTGGATGCGGTGATTGGAAAAGTGCGGGAGGCTGCAGAACGCGCTGCGCCCGGCCACGCGTTTGTGGCCGTGGTTTCCGATCACGGATTCACCAAATATGAGCAACAATTGAACTTTTTTCCTGCATTTCGAAAAGCGAATCTGTTTTCGGTGGATGACAAAGGAAAGATCTCCGATTGGCGGGCCATGCCGTGGGAAACAGGAGGCTCAGCGGCCATCGTGCTGAAGAATCCCAAGGATGGACTGACATTGGCAACAGTACGAGCGCTGCTTGCAAAATTGGCCGCGGACCCGGCGAACGGGATCGATCGCGTGCTGGAAGGGGAAGAGTTGCACCGCAAGGGCGGCTATCCGAACGCATCGTTTTTTGTCGGGCTGAAACCCGGGTGGCGCACGGGCACTGCACTAAGTGGACCGGTCCTCTCGACAGTCAAGACAGGGGGCACGCACGGAGAACTGCCGGACCTGCCGGAATTGCACGCTTCCTTTTTTCTGGTAGGGCCGGGTGTCCCCGCGGGGAAAAATCTGGGCCTGATTGAAATGCGGGACATTGCACCGACCCTGGCTAAAGAAGCAGGACTGGCGCTGCCCACCGCTGACGGCAAATCTCTGTTGCCGTGATTACCGCCTAACTTCGCCGGAAACGGTTTAGCTCGCGGCTTCCTGGCTGGCGCGGATTTCCTGCCAGCGGCGCGGGCGCTTGCTGTACTGCAGGACTTTCTTGCGCAGGCGTATGGACTTTGGCGTGATTTCGACGAACTCGTCGTCGGCGATGAATTCGATGGCCTGCTCCAGGCTGAGCTGCCGGTGCGGAATCAGGCGGATGGCTTCGTCGGCCGAGGAGGAGCGCATGTTGGTGAGCTTCTTCTCTTTCGTGACGTTCACCTCCATGTCCTGCTCGCGGGAATTTTCACCGACCACCATGCCTTCGTACACCTCGATCGTCGGGCCGATGAAAAGTTCGCCGCGTTCCTGCAAACCCCACAGCGCGTAAGCTGTCGAAACGCCGGGGCGATCCGCGACTAGCGCTCCTGTCGGGCGCAGCGCCATGTCGCCGCCGTATTCCATCCAGCCTTCAAAAATGGAATGGATCAGTGCGGTGCCGCGCGTGTCCGTCAGCAACTGGCTGCGCAGGCCGATCAAGCCGCGCGACGGAATTTTAAAATCCAGTCGCACGCGACCGGAGCCGTGATTGCTCATCTTCAGCATTTCGCCGCGGCGGCTGCCGATGGTTTCCATGATGATGCCGATGAAATTTTCCGGAATGTCGATCACCAGGCGCTCGACCGGCTCGAGTTTCTTGCCATTTTCGTTGCGCACCACGATTTCCGGCTTGCCAACCATCAATTCGAAGCCTTCGCGGCGCATTGTTTCGATCAGGATGGCCAGCTGCAATTCGCCACGGCCGAGCACGCGAAAGGATTCCGGGGTGTCCGTATCTTCCACGCGGATGGAAACGTTGGTGAGAAGCTCTTTGGCGAGGCGGTCACGAAGATCGCGCGAGGTGAGGTAGGAGCCTTCGCGGCCGGAAAGCGGGCCGGAATTGACGCTGAAAATCATGGCCAGGGTGGGCTCGTCGATGGTCAGCGGCTCCAGCGGCTGAGGATTTTCGAGCGAGGTGATGCTTTCGCCGATCTGGATGCCCTCAACGCCTGCGATGGCGACGATATCGCCGGCAACTACCGTTTCGGCTTCATCGCGCTCAAGTCCGCGGAAGGTATAGAGCTTGGTGATTTTGGTGGAGGTGAGTTTGCCGTCGAGCTTGCTGATGCCGACTTCTTCGCCACGATTCAGCGTGCCGTTGAAGACGCGGCAGATCGCCAGGCGCCCGAGAAATTCGGAGTAGTCGAGGTTGGTGACCTGCAACTGGAGGACACCATTCGGATCGCCCGTGGGAGCCGGGATATTGTTGACGATGGCTTCGAAGAGAGGAAGCAGGTCCTTGGAATCGTCGCCGATCTTGCGATGCGCCACGCCAGCGCGCGCGTTGGTGTAGACGATCGGAAAGTCGAGCTGGTCTTCGGTGGCGTCGAGGTCGATGAAAAGATCGTAGATTTCGTTCAGCACTTCTTCCGGCCGCGCGTCGGGGCGATCGATTTTATTCAGGACCACCACGGGGGGAAGCTTGGCCGCGAGAGCCTTCTGGAGAACGTAACGGGTCTGCGGCAGCGGGCCTTCGCTGGCGTCGACGAGGAGCACCACGCCATCCACCATGCGCAGCGCGCGTTCGACTTCGCCGCCGAAGTCGCTGTGGCCGGGCGTGTCGACGATGTTGATCTTGGTGTCGTGGAAAAACAGGGCCGTGTTCTTGGCCAGAATGGTGATGCCGCGCTCGCGTTCCAGGTCGTTGGAGTCCATAACGCGCTCGACAAGTTCCTGGTTGGCGCGGAAAATGCCGCTCTGCCGGAGCATGGTGTCCACCAGCGTGGTCTTGCCGTGGTCGACGTGGGCGATGATGGCGATATTGCGAATCTCTTTGGTCATGTTGGTAAAATCGTGTTCAGACAAAAATAGCTGCTGAAACAACCAGCAGCCCTGACGAACCCTTTCTTCATCAATTCAGGTGCGGTGCTATGAACCTCTATTTTAGCAGAGGAACGCTCTGCCACCAATGGTTTCTGGGCTCCTATGGTATGCTCGCGGCGTTTCGCTCACTATGCAGGGGGTTTTGCGACAAATGAAGATTCATTGGAATGTCCTGAGGATTTTGGCGCTTGTATGGGTTGTTACACCGGGGGTTCGAGCGCAAGGGACGGCGCGGCCGGAGCTGCCGGCGCTATTCGAAAAGAAAGAAGTGATGATCGCGATGCGGGATGGCGTAAAACTGCACACCGAGATTTACACGCCGAAGAATGCGAAGGAGGCGCTGCCCATTTTTCTGGAGCGCACGCCTTACGGGATTTCCGCCGATGACAAGGGATACAGCCCGAAGCTATACCGGTATTCGCACATGTTCGCGGATGGCTACGTGTTTGTGTTTCAGGATATTCGCGGGCGGTTCGGCTCCGAGGGCCAGTTCGTCATGAACCGGCCCGTGCATGAGGCCAGCAATCCCAAGGGCGTCGACGAGAGCACAGACACCTACGACACAATCGAATGGCTGGTGAAGAGCGTGCCCAACAACAACGGCCGCGTGGGCACGGCGGGAATTTCTTATGGAGGGTTTCTGGCGGCGATGGCGCTGGTGAATCCTCATCCAGCGCTGAAAGCGGTTTCCGAGCAGGCCTGCATGGGCGACGCCTGGCTGGGGGATGACTTTTTTCATAACGGCGCCTTCCGGCTGAGCTACGGTTATGAATACGCCACGGAGATGGAATCGACGAAGGAGAATTTCAAGCTCAAATTTGACAGCGATGATTTGTACGACTGGTATCTCCACATGGGCCCGCTCTCCAATATCAATAAGGATTATCTGCACGGCAAAATTCCCACCTGGAATAATTTTGTCGAGCATCCGGCGTATGACGAATTTTGGAAGGGAAAATCCCTCGCACACGCCCTGCACCAGGCGACGGTGCCGAATCTGAACGTCGCCGGCTGGTGGGACCAAGAGGATTTTTACGGTCCGACGGCGACGTATGCAAATTTGGAGAAAAATGACGCGGCGCACATGAATTATCTTGTGGTTGGCCCGTGGAATCATGGCGGATGGGCGCATGGCCCTGGCAACTTGCTGGGCCAGGGCTGCATGAGAAAGGCGAACTGCCGCTGAAAGAGGCGCTGCTGTTTCAGACGGGGAGCAACACCTGGACGCGCTTCGACGCCTGGCCCCCGCGCGACGCGCAAACAAAAAGCCTGTATTTCGGCGCGGATGGGAAATTGAGTTTTGACGCGCCAAAATCCGATACCGTGGAAGCGGTTGATTCCTACGTGAGCGATCCCGCAAACCCCGTGCCTTATCGCAACCGGCCTGTGGATGAAACGTACCCTTCGGACCATCCCGGCCGCTGGTACACTTGGCTGGTGCAGGACCAGCGTTTCGTCGAGAAGCGCCCTGACGTGTTGAGCTGGAAGACCGACGTTCTGCAGGAAGACGTAACGCTGACCGGCCAGGTGACCGCAAAACTCTTCGCCGCCACGACGGGATCAGATAGCGATTGGGTTTTGAAGCTGATTGACGTGTATCCCGACAAATCGGGGACCGAGTGGAATTTGTCAGGCTACGAACTAATGATCGCGGACGAGATTTTCCGTGGCCGCTACCGCAATTCGTACGAGAAGCCGGAAGCGATTGTGCCGAACGAGATCACGCAGTTCACCGTTGACCTGCACACCGCGGACCACGTCTTCAAAAAGGGCCACCGCATCATGGTCGAGGTACAGAGCACGTGGTTTCCGCTTTACGACCGGAACCCGCAGAAATTCGTGCCTAATATTTTCGATGCGAAGGAAGCGGACTATCAGAAGGCCACACAGAAAATTTACCGCACGCAGAAATATCCGTCGCACTTGGAGATTTCCGTGCCCGGCGGCGCGCGCTAATTTCTGTAGTGAAATTTTGAAGCGTGCAATTTTTCTTCGGCTCAAAACCCAAAGCCAATTTGTCATCCAGAGGGTCGCGCTGTTTGCGACCCGAAGGATCTCACTTGATGCGACTAGGATGATCCTGACGCTGAGATCCTTCGGCTTGTCGGATAGCCTCAGGATGACAGTTTTTGGAAAAGGTTGAACGACCGCTAGCGTTGAGGGATTGGGATTTCACCGGCGTGGAATTCCGTCCAGGGGCCGGCAGGCATGTCGCGCAAATACGGCTCCTGCCAGGCGTAGTCCGGATGCACCGCGAGAAAGGGCTTGGCCTGAAACGTCTCGCCGCAGGGATGCCCCATGCGGGCCACGAAGCGAAGTTGTTGCGCCATCGCGGAATCGCTCGCCTTGCCCTGTACCGCGCCGCCTGGATAATTCGGCCCCCAGGCCCAGATCGCTACACCACGAGGAGAAGCGTCCACGTGGCCGCATAGCGTGCGCTCGTTCGCGTCTTCTTTTTTCTGGAACGAATCGAAGTGGTCGCCAAGCATCTGTTTCGCAAGCTCCACGTCCAGCTTGCCTTTGTTTTCATTGAGCAACTGTTCCCAGCGCACGCGGCGGGCATTGGGTGAAGATTCGAGATTATTCGGATCGAACTCCGGTGTGTCTTGCTTGAGGACTTTGGGATCGCGCGCCCAGTTGGAGCCTGCAAAAACGCCATCCTTTGTGCGCCACAGCTTGTAGGCCTTCAGCCCCAGCTCGAGTTGTGCCACTTCGTTCGTTTTGCGGTCGCCAATCAGCCAATCGTTGGCGTAGCCGCCGTTGTTGCCATCGAGCATGATTTTTGTGTACTCATCAATCGAGCCGGCGTACTGCAGCGCCTTGCGAGCGCGGACAAATTCCGCTTTGCCGTTTGGATCCCAGCCTTCAAACTGGCTGATGGTTGTTTCCGTCACCATCAATCCGTCGCTGTTGATGCCGAAATCGTCGTCGCTGGCGATCACGCCGGGGATTCCGTCCATCAACATGCGATAACCATTCTTTGGCTCGATATCAAAAATGATCCGCCAGCGCTCGCCGTTCATATAGTTCGTCCAGTTGTTGTGCGCAATCACGATCTTGCCGTCTTTCGTCCAGCTTCCAGTGGCCACGAATGCGCTGCAATTTCCCGGGCTCTTGAGAATTGGCGCATCGGCAGCCTTTTCGCGTTTGTTGAGCCACGGGACGTAGTAGTCGGGCAACTCTTCGAACGCGTTCATCGCCACGATGTCGTAGACGTCCAGGGGCGAACTGGTGCGCGCATTCAATCCTTCCACGATTCCCTGCAGTTCCTGCTGATATTCCGCGTCAATCTTCGGCCACAGCATAGTGCGCGCGGTGTTGCGGAAGAAAGACCAGTCGCGCTTGGTCAAGTGCGTCATGTAGGCGCTGATGGCGGGGAATGCGTCCGAGATTTCCGGGGCGAGTAGAAACCCGTGCTGGAAGCCGAGGTTGGCCGGGTCACCTTCGAGGTGAACATAAACCCAGCCGCCCTGTTCGTAGCGGTAGGCGCCCTTGAGGCGCGGATCACTCTCGGCGGCGCGCTCGCGGTTTGCCGCCAGCGTTGCGTCCTGGTCATTTTTTGCGTTGGCCTCGTCGTTATTCGGACGGCCAGCCACCCACAAAAGTCCAGTGCCAAGCACAAGCACGCTGAGAGCGACAATGCGACGAATTCCATCCGACATGAGGGCTT